>Ga0302319_10019350_pt1 | contig 12372 bp, 8 predicted proteins | sample Bog_T0_2_FD_203319 | JGI IMG/M metagenome (GOLD analysis project Ga0302319, IMG submission 203319) | Peat permafrost microbial communities from Stordalen Mire near Abisko, Sweden - Bog_T0_2 | ecosystem: Environmental > Terrestrial > Soil > Wetlands > Peat | place: Sweden: Abisko, Stordalen Mire... | reverse complement strand
CATCTTTATCGGCGCAGGCCCCTGGTTCCATGGCCCGCATGGATTCTACGGTCATGTCGACAACCGCTATGATCCACACAATGGCTACCACGGTCCGATTCCCCAGCGCGGAGACAGGCCCTTCTATCACTTCCAGGGCAACGAAGCGCGCGATGGGCAGGGACATACCGGCCAGGCTCCTCATGAAGCCAGCCACGAGCGCGCCCTGCCCGGATATCGCGGCGGCGCATCTCGCGGCGGCGGGCATCGCTAGGCTTCTGACCGCAGGACGTTGAAGCGAAACTGGGGCGGCTCACATCGGGAATGTGGACGCCCCAATTTTCTTCAAGCGTTGAAAATGGCTACCCCAAGTCTGGATTCTCAGACCTGGGGTAGCACGGATTGCCACAACTGGAGATCCTCACTTCTGCGGCGTGCCCTGCTGCTGTCCCGGTGGCAGGTTTTGCCCGTTAAAGAGAATTGTGCTGGTTGAGCCGAACCGCTTGTAGTCGGTGTACTTCACCGTATCGCGGATATGCACGTCCTCGCCCATGTACCCGTTCCCGCCTGAGAAGTGCAGGATTCCCTCGCCCTTGGTATACACCGGGAACCAGTAGTGCCCGTCGACTTGTTGCCGCCAGGTCATGAACGGAGGGTGCAGATCCTCTTTGTTCTTGCGCGTGTCGTCGGGAACCATTCGTCCGTTCGTCACCACAATTTGCAGATCGGTCGCGTCCACCCATATCCGGCCTAGAAAATATCGCTTCCCCTTCTCAATCGCTTTGGGGCTGACCGAGAACACGTAGCAATCCACCTCGTCCACCTTTTGCCGGCCAACGTATTTCACGTCGTACTGCGCAATCTCCTCGGTGGTCAAAACAAATGGATAACCATGCGATATGTCCTGCAAGTCTGAGGGAGACATCATTACCCTCTGCAGCGTGCTGCCCGGCGCATACACCACCTTCTCTGTCCGGCGGCCGGTCGAGTCGAAGATCACATCGTCTACCTCGTACCACTCGCCGTCCACCTTGTTGTCGTCGTCCAGAGTCTGCACGCGCGCGTAGCGGCGGTAGGTGTAGTGGTTCAGCGCGTCCTGAAACTCGCTCTCCTTGGCCGCAAACTCCTTGATAATCTGCTCTGGCGGGATGGTTGGCGCTGAAATATCCATTCGTCCAAAGCCGGAGTCCAGTGGCATGGGAGTAAAGCTGTCCTTCTCCTGCGCCCCCGCACAGGATCCCCAGCAGGCCATCGATAGTAGCAGAATCAACCAGTGTATTTTCAACCTGTTAGGTCTCCTTAGCGGCTTCGTTCGCGCACCCTTGCGGCAAAGGTAGTGTGCGGCATCTTGCACTTGCATCTGTTGCAACTTTAGACGCATGTACACCGCCTCCGGCTGGTCTCACAATGTAATTTCAGAAAGATATCAGGGTCGAGCACGGTCGGCGGGGCTTTTGCCACGCGGCAAGCAGACGAGAACAGGCGTAGCCCCGAAAGCACGCACGCCCAGAGGCTTTTCTTCAGGAATAAGCCACCCGGCAGGCTTTTCATAAGGCGCGTGAATTCCTGTCCTGCTCTAGCCGCCCCGTCCCCGGAAATCATAGCGGAATTCCGCTGCAAACAGTCAAACCAACTTGCCGTCTCCTGGACAAGAGATGCAAGGAGCCTCACGCCTTCATGCCCGATTTCTATCACGCCCCTTCGCTTGTCCTTACGGCGCTCCTTTTGCCGGCCTTCGGCTATCTCTATCTCCGTTTTCGCGATACCCGCACCCTGCTCTGGTTTCTGGGCTTTCTCTCGGCCATGGTCTCCATGATCCTGGTCTACCTTCAGGGTCCTTGGCACACTGCGGCAGGCAATCACCCCTGGATCCAGGCAGCCGGGCAGGCGTCGCTGCAAATCAGCTCTGCGCTCTTTCTGGCTTCTTTGTCTCCCCTGCGATTTCGTGTCGGGCGTTACCACGTTCTCTACGTGGTTCCCTACACCATTCCAATCGTCATAGCTTCGCTTCTCGCCTTCGGGTACTTCCGCGGTGTCACGCCCAGCGGTCTGGCGCTCTTCGTCTTTCCCGCCCTCGGCGCAATCTCGCTGTTTGTCGCGCTTGCCTGGAATACGGCCAGGGGCTCAATGCCCCGCTGGATTGGAATTGCCTACTGTGCCCTCGTCGGCAGCGCGGCTCTATGGGTCTGCTTTGTTGCCGGAGCACCCTCTGCCCTCATCGTCGCCGAGTGTGCCAACCTCCAGATCACCGCTCTGTTGATCGTCTTCGTCTTTCGCCGCTTTTCCCCGGGCGTCTCTCTCAGCTTTCTTGGATTCTCAGTCTGGTCGCTCTCGGCATTGCAGATATTCCCTGCCATTGGGCAATCCGACGTGCTGAGTCTCAACCTCATTCACATCGTCGTCATGGCCAAGGTGGTCGCGGCGCTCGGCATGATCATGATCGCGCTAGAAGACGAGCTGAACCTAAACGAAGCGGCGCGCGAGCGCGAGCGCCGGGCTCGGCAGGAGCTTGAGGCGTACACAAGTCCCATTCTCGCCCGCCGCCGCGTCGAGGACTTCGATCGCCAGGGCGGCGAAATCTGCCGCATCGTTGTCCAAAACAGCCGCTTTGCCCAGGCCGCACTCCTGCTTGAGAGCATGGGCCACTTTACCCTTGCCGGATCGGCCGGTATTGACGATGCAACCGTAGTCGCTCTCGCTGCCCTTGCCCAACGCATTCCCGCCTCAGGCTTTCTTGAGGCCGGTTCGGTCCCGCTCGCCGTCGGTCATGGTCAAACTGTCAACCTCGATCTCTCCCCGTGGCTCCTGCCCGGCGACGACCTCAAGCGCATGTGTTTCACCTCCGCCCTCGCCGTCCCCTTGCGCAGCCGCTCAACCACTGAGGGAGCTTTGCTGCTGTCCGCCATGCGCCCTGTCCACATCGGCAAGCGCACCCACGCAAGCGATCTCCTCCGTGCCGACGACCTGCTCCCCATTGAGATGCTGGCTACCCGCCTGCAAGCGACCCGCAGCCAGACCATGATGTTTGAAAAGCTTATCGACTCTGAGAAGTTCGCCGGCCTGGGCCAGTTGGCCGCCAACGTCACCCATCAGTTGAACAACCCGCTCACCGTCATCCTCGGCTACGCGTCTCTGCTTGAGGAGACTGTGCCCCTCGATGCCAAAGAGCGCAAGGGCATCGAGTCCATCCTCACCGAGTCGCGCCGCATGAGGTCCACTCTTGAGAGCCTGTCGCGCATCTCCCGTCCGCTCGGCGACCAGCTCTCCGCCGTCTCCGTCGCTGAAATGCTCACGGACCTGGGCCAGCTTTATCAATCCGACTTTCTGCAGCGCTCCATTGAGTTCCGTATCAACATTGCTCCCGCACTGCCCAGAGTCCTCTGCAGCCCTCACCAGCTCCGCCAGGCTGTGCTCCATTGCCTGCAATACTCCATCGCCGCGGTCGAGGACCAAAGCCCAGATTCGGCCTCCGATCAGCCCCGGACCATCCGCCTTGAAGCTTCCACTGAGGGCCAGCTTGTGCAGATAGTGGTCGCCCATTCAGGTCCCGGCTTCTCCAATCCCGAGCGCGCCTTCGATCCCTTCACCCCCATCCAAACCAGCACGGAGGCGGCCGGCCTCGGCCTCAGCCTCTGCGCCACAATTCTCCGCGACCACAACGGCCGCGCCTCGGCCGTCAACCTCGCCCCCCGTGGCGCCGCCATCATTCTCGAACTCCGCGCCGCCTGAAGTCCTCCCCGTTCGGCCGTACCCGCATATCGCCGCAACTCGGCAGTCCGTACAATAAAACCTGGATGGCTTTTACCGAACAATACGATGTCGTTGTCGTGGGCGCCGGGCACGCCGGCTGCGAGGCCGCCATGGCCGCCGCGCGCATGGGCCTCAAAACCGCGCTCATCACCATGAACCTCGACCTCATCGCGCAGATGAGCTGCAATCCCGCCATCGGCGGCGTCGCCAAAGGCCATCTCGTCCGCGAGGTCGATGCCCTCGGCGGCATCATGGGCGAAGTGGCAGACGCGGTCGGCATCCAGTTCCGCCTGCTCAATACCTCCCGCGGCCCCGCCGTGTGGAGTCCCCGCGCCCAGTGCGACAAGCAGCTTTACCGCGTCAAGATGCGCCAGGTCCTCGAGTCCCAGCCCGGCTTGCACATCCGCCAGGCTGAAGTGGTCGATTTGGTCATCGAGGAACAGGGAACAGGGATTAGAGATCAGGGATCAGGGATCAGGGATCAGGGATCGGAAGATGCTGCGGCGAAGCACGGCGGCGAGCAACCTCAATCAAGCACGATGATGGACGCTCTGGGTCCCGCATCCGAACCATCCCGGTCCACGCGTCCCGGCCGCCGCGTCCTCGGCCTCAAACTCCGCGACGGTCGCACGCTTCTGGCCGGAGCCACCATCATCACTACCGGCACATTTCTCAATGGCCTCATCCATTGCGGAGAAGAGCGCTATCCCGCCGGCCGCAGTGGCGAACCGGCCTCGGTCCTGCTCGGCGAGTCGCTTCGCGCGCTAGGCCTGCGCACCTGCCGCCTCAAGACAGGCACACCGCCCCGGCTCGACGGCCGCACCATCCGTTGGGACGCATTCGAGGAGCAGCCCGGCGACGCCGATCCCACACCCTTCAGCTTTCGCACCAGCACCATCGCGCAGCCGCAGGTGAGCTGTCACATCGCCTTCACCACACCTGAAACACTGCGCATCATTCGCGAAAATGTCCATCGTTCGGCCATGTACTCGGGCCAGATCGAGGGCATCGGCCCGCGCTATTGCCCATCAATAGAAGACAAAATCGTCAAATTTCCCGGCAAAACCCAGCACCAGTTCTTTCTTGAGCCGGAGGGCCTCAACACCCACGAGGTCTACGTCAACGGCATGTCCACCTCGTTGCCCATGGAGGTGCAGTGGCAAGTCGTCCACTCCATCCCCGGCCTCGATCAGGCGGAGATGCTGCGCCCCGGCTACGCCATCGAGTACGACAGCGTGGACGCCACCGAGCTCGACCGCACGCTGCGCGTCAAGTCCATCCAGGGCCTCTATCTCGCCGGCCAGATCAACGGTACCAGCGGTTACGAGGAGGCAGCCTGTCAGGGAATCATGGCCGGCATCAACGCCGCTCTCTGGCTCAAAGGCCAGCCTCCCTTCACCATGGACCGCACCGAGGGCTACACCGGCATCCTCATTGACGACCTCATCTCCAAGGGCACCAACGAGCCGTACCGCATGTTCACCTCGCGTGCGGAGTTCCGTCTCCACCTGCGCATCGACAACGCCGACCGCCGCCTCACTCCCCATGGCCGCCGCCTCGGCCTCATCGGCGACCAGGCCTGGGCCGACTACGAGCGCAAACAGGCGCGCATGGCCGCGCTTGAGCTGCTGTTGACTACCGGCAAAGCCGCGCCTGAGCGGCTTCAGGCAGCCGGCCTCGCCAGCCTCACCGCAACCACGGGCCTTACCTGGGCGCAGTTGCTCAAGCGGCCAGAGGTTTCCATCGAGCCCATTCTTGCCGCGCTGCGTCCTGCGCTCGCTCAAGATCCAGCCTTGGCCGAGATTGTCGCCGCTCTTGAGGGCGACTCTCCCGTCAAGCGCGCCATCCTCCGCAACGAGGTCCGCGCCGTCGAAACCGGCATCAAGTTTGCCGGCTATCTCGAGCAGCAGAAGAAGTCCATCGCCAAGCTCAAAGCGGCTGAAGGCGTGGCCATTCCGGCGTGGCTCCAATACAGCGCCATCAGCGGCCTCTCGCGAGAGATGCGCGAAACCCTGGAGCGTGTCCGCCCCGTCACCATCGGCCAGGCCAGCCGCATCCCCGGCGTAACCCCTGCCGCCCTTGGCCTGGTCCACTTCTCCATCAAAACCCAGCAGGCAAAACTGGGCCCGTCCCCCGCCGAGCCAACCAACTAATCCGTCACCCTGAAATAGAGGGGGAACCCGTCCACCTGAAAAGCACAAAGAATCTCTTGACATAACTACTGTGTTGCACATAGTATGTATTACACACTATGTAATACACGGTGCAACTATGAACCCAGAACCTTTTGAGAATCTCCGGCTCGAACTCCGTCGCGGTTCCGTGGTCCTCGCCGTCCTGGCGGCCTTGCGCAGGGAGCAATACGGCTACACCCTGCGCAAGACGCTCTCGGATCTCGGCTTGGAGATCGATGAAGGCACGCTGTACCCGCTGCTGCGACGACTCGAATCCCAGGGCCTTCTGAGCAGCCAATGGCGCGAGGAAGACAAGCGCAGAAAGCGCTTTTATCTCCTCTCAGCCGATGGCGCCCGTGTTCTGGAGCAGTTACTCGCCGAGTGGCGAAGTATCGATCGGTCTCTCGAAGAAGTCCTGAAGGAGCAAAGCCATGGAAATGATTGAACGTTATCTCGAAGCCGTTAAATTCTGGCTCCCGAAAAGGCAGAAGGACGACATTATCGAAGAGATATCTGCGGACATCGACTCTCAGATCGAGGAGCGCGAGGCAGGCCTTGGCCGCGAGCTGTCGGAGGCCGAAATCGAGTCGATCCTCCAGCACTGTGGCGATCCCATGAAGGTGGCCAACCGCTACCTGCCACAAGAGCAACTGATCGGACCGCTGCTGTTTCCCATCTACCGCTTCGTCCTTAAGATCATGTTCCTTTGCTGCTTGCTTCCCACATGGCTGTCGTCAATCTGGACCATCGTTTATGACCATGTCTACCGCGCCCAGCAGATCCACACATCCTGGCTTGCTGCCTTTGCCTCGGCGTGGAGCGTGTGGTTGACTACCGCATTTGTCACCGCCGGCATGGTCACCTTGGGCTTTGCCGTTGTGGAGCGTATTCAGCAAAAGTCGCATTTCCTCGACGAATGGAGTCCGCGCAAACTCCCGCCCGTCCGCAATCCCAACCAGATTCAACGCTCCACCTCTATCTTTGAGCTGGCCTTCGCGCTGCTGTTCTTCGTCTGGTGGGCTTTCATCGCATCCGCGCAAACCATCCATCTAGGCAACTCGATCCGCGTTGAGCTCAGCTCGCAATGGGTGTGGTTCTTCTGGGGCTACCTCGCGTTGGCTGCCGCCAATGTGGTCCTCTCCTCAGCCAATCTGCTCCATCCTTATTGGAACTTGAGGCGGGCCTCTCTGCGCCTGCTCAGCGATTTTGCGGGAGCGGCCATCTTCTGCCTGCTCCTCCGCGCGCACGTTGTTACCGGATTCTTCGCAGCCTCACTGACCAACGATCAATCGCTCCAGGTAATCCACGTCCTCGATTCCTGGATGGACAAGGCATTTCCGTGGTCCATCGTGGTCTCGCTCGTCATTGTCGCCGTCGGCGTCTACCGCGTTGTTCGGGTTAAACCTCAAGGTGCGTCCACCGCGTAATCGAACTGGACAACTTCCCGCACGCTGGCGGGATGCCCATCCTTCGCTCTCTTCTAGCGGAAGGGTGGGATAGCACGAGGGTCGATCACGGGGCCGGGTGTAGAAGTCCTCCATCTTGGCGAAGGGACTTGTGCGCTATCAGAAGCGCGGAGCCTTTCACTTTCTGACTTTCAGTTGTTATCGGAGACGGCCGCTATTGGATAGCGCGGCGGCGGGAGGCAGCAGCGGACTTGCTGTTGTGCGGCCCACTCATCTTTACCCATGACCGAAGAAGGCAGAATCGATGCATGGGCCACCTGCCCGCTACGCTTCGGCCCTCGACGCACCTATTGATTGCCCTTGTCGCCATGGGAAAACAGCGGGATGTGGAAAGGCTCGTCGGCTGACGATTGCTTCTTTGGCTTGCCGTTCGCATCCTGCGGCCGCAGTGCGGTGCGCTGCGAGTTTACGCAAACCCAGCCGCCGCGCAGCCGCTCATACACGTGCGTAAAAACGCCCTTCTCGTCTACCTGAGCAGAGCCCACCTTGTGGTGCAGCGTGTAAGTGCCATTGGCTACGGCGATATCGCCCAGCATGCGCACCGTAATCACCTTTTGCATGAGCCACGTGGTCTTGTCGTCTGAAGAAATCACCTGGACAATCTGCTGATTGCGCGTGGTGATATCTCCGTTGGCGGCCACGTCTACAAACAGCGGCGAAAGCACGTTCTCCAGACCATACTGGTCGCGCTGGTTCACGGCGTTTGACCAGGCGTCCTCAATCTTCTGGAACTGGACGACTTCCTGGCCTTCTGTTGACATTACGGCCGGCAGCGCGGTGGCACTGCTGGTAGATGGAGTCTGTGACGGCGAGCCCGAGACCGGCGCCTGTGCGATTGCGGCAGAGCAGGGAAGAAATAAAACGGCAAGATAAGCAGAGAAACGCTTCATGTTGGACGAACGCTCCCATTCATTATTCTAACGTGCTGGCTCTTTGACTCGATAAATGGGATCGAGGGAGCAAAAAAAGCAGCCCTCCATTGCTCTTCTTGGCGCGAACTCTGCTTGCCGCGCGGCTCGAAGCGCGCACCTGGCAGGGCCAGCCCAAGCTTATTGAGCAGGCGGCTTCAGTTGCTCTTCAAACTGCGCCAGAATGCGGTCGTAGAGATGCGTGCGCACCTTTGCGCCTGAGAGCGAGTGGGTCTTGCGCGGGTAGATATCGAGGTCGTAGGGAATGCCGGCCTCAACCAGCGCCTGAACGAACTGAACCGTGTTCGAGAAGTGCACATTGTCGTCACCGGTGCCATGCACCAGCAGCACGCGGCCCTTCAGTGCCGCCGCTGAGTTCACCACTGAGAACTCTTTGTAGCCTGCGGGAAAATCTTCGGGCTTGCCCAGATAGCGCTCGGTGTAGACCGTGTCGTAGTTCTCCCAGTCGGTTACCGGAGCCACTGCAACTCCGGCCTTGAAGCGGTTTGAATGCGTCATCGCATAGAGCGTAAAGGTTCCGCCCCAACTCCAGCCCCAAAAGCCCAGGCGCTTTCCATCAAGCTGCGGATACTCGGCAAGCGCAGCATCCACCACCGTCAACTGATCCTCAAGCTGCACCGGCCCAAAGTTGCGATAAGCCGCTTGCGCAAATGCGCGCCCGCGCCCACTGGAACCGCGGTTGTCCGCGTGCAACACCGCAAAGCCATGTTGCGCCAGCAGCTCGTCGAAGAGAACCGCATCGTTCCACCGGTCGGTCACCTGTTGCGATCCTGGACCACCGTAAGGGTTCACGATCAGCGGCACTGAAGCCCGATCGGTTGCGCCCTCGGGCAGCAGCAGCGTGGCATAGAGCGTTGTGCCGTCGCGAGCCTTTATCTGCAGTTGCTCGGGCGCGCGCAGGTGGTAGCTATCGAGTGCGCGGGTTTGCCAGATCACCTTGCACTTGCCCGCGGTTTGGCAAAGGCTCAGCGTGGGCGGATCGAGGCGCGCCGATTGGTGATCGACAAACGCGTCATTCACCGGTGAAAAATCGCCTGTGTGTGAGCCATCGCCCACGCTCAGTTGCTTGCGCGCGCCATCAAAGCCAACCTGCCATATCTGCTGGCCAACTGGATTGCCTTCATTCGATGCATAATCGACGCGCTTGTTCTTGAAGTCGACTTTATAAACTTCGCCCACTTCGAAATCGCCGCTTGTCAGTTGCTTTACAAGCTTCGCGGTTGGACCGCCGGGCTGGTTGGTGTCGAACGAGTAGAGGTAGAGGTGATTGTGACCATCGCTCCAATTCGAGAGGACAATCTGTCCATCCTGCGCCCAGATGTTGTAGTTTTCATCGACGAATTTCTCGTCGGCAATATCGAGTATCCGGCGCGACTGGCCGCTATCTGCATCGGCAAGGTAAATGCCGCGGTGCTTCTGATCGCGCGTCACCGTTTCAATCCAAAGCGTGTGGCGATCGGCCCAGCCAAAGCGAGGGGTATAGTCTTGGCCTTCCTGAATGGGCAGCTTGATCCACGTGATTCTGCCGCCGTTCGCGCTTGCTACGCCCACACGCACGTTTGGATTGGGATCGCCGGCCACCGGGTAGTGCTCGAAATCCGTTTGCGCGTGCGTGGGGATCCAGTCCACGATCGGATAGGTCGACACATCGCTCTCGCTCGTTTGCAGAAATGCAATGCGGCTGGAGTCGGGCGACCAGAAGTAGTTGCTCCGCGTATCCAGCTCCTCTTCGTATACCCAGTCCACTTTTCCATTGAGCGTGTCCACGTTGGGCGCGGGAACTGCCTCGATGGTTGGCGTGCCCAGGTCGCGCAGATGAATGACGGAGATGCCGTTGTTGCGAATGAATGAGACCGATTTTCCGTCTGGCGAGAATTTGGGGTCGTCTCCTGAAGCCGCTCCCGTGTAACAAAGCTGGACGCCGGTGTTGGAATGCAGATCGTAGACCCAAAGCCAACCATCGGCGTCGAAGATGAGATGTTCCGAGTCCGGAGCCCACAGATAGCTGGGCATGTTGTAGCGGGCGCGATGATCGCGGTCTTTCTCCGGACCGTCGTTACGAATCAGGTGCTCGAGTTTGGAGCTGTCGATCAGCACATGAGGCCTGCCTGTGCCGGGATCGAGGTCGATGAGCTCGCCGCCATCGAGATACGTCACGTGCTTTCCGTCTGGCGACCACGCGATCTCATCGGGGGGGCTGCCGATGAGTGAGCCGTGTGCATAGATAGCATCCACGGTGAGCAGCTTCGAAGAATCTTGCGCAGCGCCCAGCAAAGTGCAAAACGGCAAAAGGGCTACGGCGGAAAGCGCACGTGCGGTTGCTGGGAGCAAAAGACGATCCTCCGGGAACTGAGCCCAACTCCACAGTGCGAGGGGAAAGACAGACCACCGGGAGCACTCTATGGCGCACAGGCTGAAGAAAAGTGTAAACCACGCAAGAAGCGAGTGAAAATGCACAGATGCGAAAGAGCGCAATGGCTCGGCGTACTCCAGTGTGGTGAGTCTGAAATCCTTGCCATAAATTGCAAGGAGCAACCGCAGATCCTTCGCTCACCACCCCCGAACTGAAAGACGTTCGGGGCCCCGTTCGTTCAGGATGACAGTACCTTTTATGAAGTGAACTTTAGACTCAGGACACCAGAAATGTTGCGGGCTGCGGATGGCGGGGTGTATGTTCCGGCTATGCACGTTGCAACTCCGCAAGACCGGCGATCATTGGGACAGGCGCGGCGCAAACAGATGGGCCGCCAGCAGCACGACGAACTTAAACCCAAGGCGCGCGGCACTCGTGCGCTCACATTGCTTGAACGCTCCATGCACGGGCGCGTACCCGCACTTGTGAAGCTGAAATATGAGTTGATGGCACAGTCGCCGTTTGGTTATTTTCGCGGCGCGGCCATGGTGATGGCGGCCGACCTTTCGGTGCTGCCGGCTACCGGCATACTGTCGCAGATTTGCGGCGATGCGCATGTGCGCAACCTGGGCGCATTTGCCGCGCCCGACGGCCGGTTGGTCTTCGACATTAACGATTTTGATGAAACCATTCGAGGACCCTTTGAGTGGGACCTGAAGCGCATGGCCGCTTCGCTGGTGCTGGCCGGACGCGAGTCGGGACACAAGACCGCGTCGGCGCACGATGCGGTGGTTCATTTCGCGGAGCGTTATATTGCCCAGATGAAGGCGCTGGCTAAAATGCCGGTGCTCGAAATGAGCCGATTCGTCGTGCATCGGTTAAAGGGAGTGGAGCCGGTTCATGCGGCGCTGGTGAAGGCCGAGCGCGCGACTCCGCTGCACACGCTGGAACTGCTTACCGTTGCGGCAAAGGCGAAAGCTTCAGCAGCAGCGAAAAAAGGCGCGCAGGAACGGCGGCAGTTCAAAGAGATTCCGCCAACGTTGACGAGGGTTACGGGCGCGCGCGCCGCGGCTGTGCTGCGCGCTTTGGAGCCTTACAGGCAGATGCTCGAGCCGCAGCGGAAACATCTGCTCTCGTTTTATCGGCCGGTGGATGTGGCCTTCAAAGTGGTGGGGACTGGGTCAGTAGGATTGCGCGATTACTGCATCTACTTTGAAGGCAACAGTGGCGGCGATCCTCTGTTTTTGCAGATCAAGGAAGAGGCGCCCTCAGCCTACGCGCCGTATCTTCCCGATGCCCATCCTGTACACCACAACGGCCAGCGAGCGGCCGAGGGCCAGCGCGCCATGCAGATGCAATCCGATCCGTTTCTGGGATGGACCGAGATCGGCGGACGACACTATCTGGTGCGCCAGCTCAACGACCACAAAGGCTCCATCGAACTTGAAGACCTGGCGGGCGACGGACTACGCGCTTACGCTGAAGTGTGCGGTGAATTGCTGGCGCGTGGCCACGCCCGCTCTGGAGACCCGCAGATGATTGCGGGCTATCTTGGCTCCGGCGGCGGATTGGCCGAGGCGCTGGCCAACTTTGGCTGCGCGTATGCCGACCAGACAGAGAAGGATTGGGAAGAGTTGAAGCGGTCAAAGAAAGTGGGTTCTAGCGCCGGTAAACATCGTACCCCTGCAGCCGCGCCGAAAGCTTGAAGTCCTGGAGAAGCA
>Ga0302319_10019347_pt1 | contig 12373 bp, 12 predicted proteins | sample Bog_T0_2_FD_203319 | JGI IMG/M metagenome (GOLD analysis project Ga0302319, IMG submission 203319) | Peat permafrost microbial communities from Stordalen Mire near Abisko, Sweden - Bog_T0_2 | ecosystem: Environmental > Terrestrial > Soil > Wetlands > Peat | place: Sweden: Abisko, Stordalen Mire... | reverse complement strand
GTTCGGGTGCGGGGAGACCTCGAAGGCGATGCCGGGGGAGCGGTGGAGCTGGGAGACGACGACGCGCTCGGCGCCGTTGATGATGAAGGAGCCGCGCTCCGTCACCATCGGGATCTCGCCCATGTAGATGTCCTCATCCTTGATGAAGTCCTCTTCGCGAAGGCGGAGCTTGACGTACAGCGGGACTGAATAGGTGATGCCCTCGCGGATGCACTCGATCTCCGAGTTCTTCGGGTCGCCGAGCGTGTAGGACACGTACTCGAGCGTCAGGCGCTCGTCGTACGACTGGATCGGGAACACCTCGCGGAACACGGCCTCCAGGCCCTGCGGCTTGCGCTGCTTCTCGGGCACGCCCTTCTGCAGGAACTCGAGGTACGAGTTGATCTGTATCTCGATCAGGTTGGGCGGCTGGATGACTTCGCGGAGCTTGCCGAAGTTGATGCGTTCTGTGGAGGTGCTGCGGTCGGCCATGGAAAATCCCGTGTTAAATGAGGCTCAATAAAATCAAAGCACGGCCCCGGACTGAATGGGCCGCGAATTCCCTAACATGTGTACAATTTGGAAAAAGGCAAAGGACAGGCCGCGCGGGGGCGCGGCCTGTCCCGTAAGCTTCTGAAGCTGTGGTGAGTAAATCGCCAAGAATCGGGGACCGATTACTTGAGCTCGGCCTTGGCGCCGGCCGCCTCGAGCTTCTTCTTGATCTCTTCGGCCTCGGCCTTGTTGACGCCCTCCTTGACTGCCTTCGGCGCGCCCTCTACGAGGTCCTTCGCTTCCTTCAGGCCGAGGCCCGTGATGGCGCGAACTTCCTTGATGGCTCCGATCTTGTTGGCACCGGCCTCCATGAGCATGACCGTGAACTCGGTCTTCTCTTCGGCGGGGGCAGCGGCGGCTGCGGCGGGGCCGGCAGCGGCAGCGGCGGCAACGGGTGCCGCGGCGGAGACGCCCCACTTGGACTCGAGGTCCTTGACGAGGGTCGAAATTTCGAGAACCGACTGGCTGGAGAGCCAGGCGATGACTTGGTCTTTTGTGATGTCGCTCATGGTGATCTTTGGCTGCCGGCTAGCGGCCCGGATTGGGGGGCGCGTTTAAGGGACGTATCCCCTAGCCTGCTGCGTTTGATTTTTGGTTTTCTTCGGGGACGGCGGGGCCGGCCCCTCAGGAAAGGGTTGGTTAAAGTGTGATTAGCTGGCCTCGGCCGAGCGGACCTTGGCCTGGAGGACGTTGACGAGGCCCTGGGGGACCGCGTTGATGATCCTCACGAACATGCCCGCGGGCTGGTTCATGAGGCCGAGGAGCTGGGCGCGCATGACGTCGAGCGACGGCATGTCGGCGAGGCGCTCGACGTCCTTGGGGGAGATGAGCTTCTTGCTGAGGACGCCCGCCTTGACCTCGACCTTCTGCTTGTCCTTGAAGAACTGCTTCAGGATCTTGGCGACCCCGGCGGAGTTCTTGCCGCCGACGACGATCGCGGTCGGGCCGGTCAGGGCGCCGTCGATGTCGGGGAGGCCAAGGGACTTCGCGGCGACGCGAAGCGAGCTGTTCTTCACCACGTGGTACTCGGCCTTCTCGGCGGCGAGGCGGTTGCGAAGCTCGGCGGCGTCGGCCACCGTCACGCCCGTGAAGTTCGCGAGGATGACGTAGTCGGACTTCTTGAGGTGGATCTCCACCTCGTCGATAAGGTATTTCTTTTCGGCTCTCATGGTCGGTTCGGTTTAGTATTTGCTGTACTCGGTCGACGCGATCCGGACCGACGGGCTCATCGAGGAGGTGATGAAGACCGACTTGATGTAGTGCCCCTTGAAGGAGGCGGGCTTGGCCTTGCCGACCGCCTCGAGGACCGCGCTGGCGTTCTCGAGGATCTGGGCGGAGGTGAAGGAGCGCTTGCCGATGCCGACGCCGATGTTGCAGGTCTTGTCCATCTTGAACTCGACGCGGCCGGCCTTGACGGCCTTGATGCCGGCGACGATGTCGTCGGTGACGGTGCCGCTCTTCGGGTTGGGCATGAGGCCCTTGGGGCCGAGGACGCGGGCGATCGTGCGCACGGTCTTCATGGCCTCGGTCGTCGCGATCGCGACGTCGAAGTCGAGCCAGCCCTCGTTGATCTTGGTCATCATGTCCTGGAGGCCGGCATGGTCGGCTCCGGCCTTGATGGCGGCCTCCGCGTCGTCCGTGAAGACGAGGACGCGGACCTTCTTGCCGGACCCGTTGGGGAGCGGCGTGGTTCCGCGGATCATCTGGTCGCCCGCCGTCGGGTCGACGCCGAGGCGCACGGAAAGCTCGACGGTCTCGTCGAACTTGGCTTTCGGGAACTTCGCCAGGATGTCGACGGCCTCGGTCAAAGGATAATCCTTCGCGAGATCGGCGGCCTGAATGGCGCTGCGATAACGTTTGCTGGGTTTTTGCATGTTTGTCTCCTTGCGGTCCAATCGTCCCTGTTGGGACTCCCGCGTCTTAAGTTGGATTGCCTCTTAGTCGATGACCTCGATGCCCATGTTGCGGGCGGTGCCGGCGATGATGCGGATGCCCGCCTCGTCGTCGCGCGCGTTCAGGTCCTTCTTCTTCAGGTTGTAGATCTCGAGCAGCTGCTTCCTGTTGACCTTGCCGACCTTGTCCTGGTTGGGACGGGCCGAGCCGCTGGCGATGTTGGCCGCCTTCTTCAGGAGGACCGACGCCGGGGGCGACTTCAGGATGAACGTGAAGCTCTTGTCGGAGAAGACCGTGATGACCACGGGGAGGATCATCCCGTTCTGGTCCTTGGTCTTGGCGTTGAACTCCTTGCAGAACGCCATGATGTTGACGCCCTGGGCGCCAAGGGCGGGTCCTACCGGGGGGGCGGGATTCGCCGCGCCGGCGGGGAGCTGGAGTCGGATGTAGCCTTGGATTTTCTTGGCCATTGTAAAAGGGGGTTCTGGTTTACTCGGTGCTGCGCTGGACCTGCCAGTATTCGAGCTCGACCGGGGTGAACCGGCCGAAGATGGAGACGGAGATCTTCAGCTTGCCGCGGTCCGGGTCGATCTCGTCGATGCGGCCGTTCAGGTTCGCGAACGGGCCGTCATTGATCTTCACCTCTTCGCCGACCGTGTACTGCACCTTCGGCACTTCCTTGCCGTTGGCGGCCTCGATGCGGGCGCGGATCTCGTCGATCTCGCTCTGGCGGAGCGCCGCGGGGTGCTCGCCGCCGACAAACCCGATGACGCCGGCCACTTCCTTCACGAAGTACCAGGGCTTGTTGATCAGCTGCTTGTTCTCCTCGTAGAGGCGCATCTGGATGAAGACGTAGCCCGGGTAGAGCTTCCGCACCTTGGACGACTTCTTGCCGTTCTTGACCTCGGAGACGACCTCGGTCGGCAGGAGGACCTCGAAGATCGAGTCGTCGAGCTCCTCGGCGGTCTTGAAGCGCTCGATGTACGTCTTCACCTTGTTCTCCTGGCCGGAGAGCGTGTGAAGGGCGAACCACTGTGCCCCGACGGGGGTCGTTGTTTCGGTGGACATCGGTTTAGCGGCTGACGAGCGACGTCAGGAGATCGACAACCTGGTAGAGGCTGAAGTCGCTGATGCTGGTGAAAAGTCCGAGCAGGAAGCTCGCCGCGATGACCACGATCGTTGAGTCGCGCAGCTCTGTCCTCGTCGGCCAGCTGGCCTTCTGGAGCTCGCCGGCCATTTCGCCGACGAAGATGCGCGTGCTTTGGAACGGATTTTTCATGGTCTATCGGAAGTGGCAGGGGCGGAGGGAATCGAACCCCCAACCAACGGTTTTGGAGACCGCTACTCTACCAATTGAGCTACACCCCTATAGTCGTGGAATTGTTTAGACGACGACGCCGAGGCCCCGTTTCGGAACCTCGGCGAGCCGGGTTTAAGTTGTTCGGGACGAACGGTTACTCGGTGATCTCCGTGATGCGACCGGCACCGATCGTGCGACCACCCTCGCGGATGGCGAAGCGCTGGGTCTTCTCCATGGCGATCGGGACGATGAGGTCGATGTCGACGCTGATGTTGTCACCAGGCATGATCATCTCGACGCCCTTCGGCAGCGTGATGATGCCCGTCACGTCCGTCGTGCGGAAGTAGAACTGGGGGCGGTAGCCGTCGAAGAACGGCGTGTGGCGGCCGCCCTCGTCCTTCGAGAGGACGTAGATCTCGGCCTTGGCCTTCTTGTGCGGCGTGATGGACTTGGCGGCGGCGAGGACCTGGCCGCGCTCGATGCCTTCCTTCTCAATGCCGCGCAGGAGGACGCCGACGTTGTCGCCGGCCTGGCCCTGGTCGAGCAGCTTGCGGAACATCTCGATGCCGGTCACGACCGTGGAGGTGGTGTCCTTGAGGCCGACGATCTCGACCGTCTCGTTCAGCTTCACGACGCCGCGCTCGATACGGCCCGTGGCAACCGTGCCGCGGCCCGTGATGGAGAACACGTCCTCGATGGACATCAGGAACGGCTTGTCGATCTCTCGGACAGGCTCCGGGATCTCGGCGTCGATGGCGTCCATCAGGTCGCTGATGGCCTTCACGCCCTCGGGCTTGCCGTCGAGGGCAGCCGTGGCGGAGCCGCGGACGATCTTGGCGGCCTTGCCGTCAAACTGGTACTTGGTGAGGAGGTCGCGGATCTCTTCCTCGACGAGGTCGAGCAGGTCCGGGTCGTCGATCAGGTCGACCTTGTTCAGGAAGACGACGATCTTCGGCACGCCGACCTGGCGGGCGAGGAGGATGTGCTCGCGGGTCTGGGGCATCGGGCCGTCAGCCGCGGAGACCACGAGGATGGCGCCGTCCATCTGGGCCGCGCCGGTGATCATGTTCTTGACGAAGTCGGCGTGTCCCGGGCAGTCGACGTGCGCGTAGTGGCGCTTGGCCGTCTGGTACTCGACGTGCGCCACGGAGATCGTGACGATCTTGGAGGCGTCACGAACGGTGCCGCCCTTTGCGATGTCCGCATACGACTTGAACTCGGCCAGGCCCTTGTCCGACTGGACCTTCAGGATGGCGGTCGTGGTCGTGGTCTTGCCGTGATCGACGTGACCGATGGTGCCGACGTTTACGTGCGGTTTGTTGCGTTCGAATGTGCCTTTAGCCATAAAGAGTCCGTAGCTATACGTGTATGTGGGTTTTGATGAGTGACTGCCGACTATTTCGCTACTTGCATGGAGCCCAGAATCGGATTTGAACCGACGACCTCGTCCTTACCAAGGACGTGCTCTGCCAACTGAGCTATCTGGGCAGACCAAAGCTGTGCTGCAAGTAACGAAAAGAGCGACAAAAGTGCAGGTTGGATTTTGCCCCGTCAACAGAAATTTGCCCCATTGCTGATAATTCCGCGGAAGCCCGGGAATTAGCCCACTTTTCCGAGGGAATCAGGGCCCGACAACAACCCTGTAGAAGCCCGGCGCCAGCCTCTGCCCCACCCTGAGCGTCTCCGCGAGGTACCGCCCGAAGTAGGCGTCCACGTCATCCACCCCGGAGCGGACGGTCGGGACCAGCGGTCCGACGAGCCCGGCGGCGTCCACGGCGGCCATGAATTCCATAGGCTGCCAGGGCAGCGAGCGGGAGGGCGGATGAGCGTCCTCGATAGCGCCCTCAAAGACCATCCTGCCCGTGCCTGAGGACCGTATCTCGACGTAGGCCGTTCTGGCAGAAAGGGGTTGCGTCACAGGGTCCCTGCGGCCGAAACCGAGGAAGGGGGCACCCGGGGGGTCGCCAGCCAGGGCCTCGGCCGGGGAACTCGGGATGGACGAGGAGGAGGTCTGCAGCTTGAGCTCGAGCTGGGCCTCCTCGAAGGTCAGCTTGGGCGGGAAGCCCGAGAACGCCCCACCCGGCTCCCGGGCGACGTAGTCCCTTCTGGAGCTGTTGAACTGGGTCGGCAGGAAGAGGGGCGTCGGGTCGCTCAGCATGGTCGCCTTGACGATCACCGGATCCAGGATGCCGACCGATGGCGGCGGCTTGCCCACCTCCTGGAGGTGGGGCTCCGGCACCTTGACCAGGAACGCAAGTGAGCAGAAGCCAACGACTCCCGTCACAGCCGCTATGATCCAGATGCTGCTGTCCCTTGGGGGCTTCACTTCGCCTGGGCCCGGCCGGAGGGTGGTTCCTCGGCTCCCAGGAGCACCCGGAAACCGGCGTCATGGGCCGCGTCCTCGATCTCGCTCAGGTCGGCCAGGGTCACCTCGGAACTGGCGCGGACAAGAAGTATCGGCTGGTGCTCCCTTGCGGCCTTGGCCTTGAGCCAGGCGCGCAGCTGCACGATGTCCACCAGGCCCTGCTCGGAGGTCAGGATCTGGCCGGAGCGAAGGACGCTGATGACGTCCGTCGCCTGCGCCGCGCCCGCCTGGGCGCCCGCCAGCTGCGGCAGCTGGAAGTCGACGCCCAGGCCGGGGGCCAGGACGAAGCGCGAGCCGAAGGCGCCGAAGAACACGACCAGGAGCCCCACGTTCACGTAGTGCAGCGTGCCCATCCCCTGCGGCGGCGGCCTCAGCCTCGAGGCCAGGTCAAGCGGGCGCGCGATCATTTCGCGGGCTCCCCGGCTTTGTATTCAGTTGTCAGATACTTCATGATCTCGTTGCCGGACCACTCCATGTCGCGGACGATGGCGCGGACGCGCCCGTTGAGGAAGTGCAGCGCCAGGTGCGCGGGGATCGCGAGCATGATGCCGCCCGCCGTGCAGAGGAGGGCCTGCCACATGCCCTTGGCGAGGACGCTCGCGGTCGCGTAGTCGTGCTGGAAGGCCGCAAAGGTGGCTATCATCCCGAGGACCGTGCCGAGGAGGCCCACCAGCGGCGCCACCTGGGCGATGGCGCCTATTGCGCCTATCCGGCGCTCGAGCGCGGGCAGCTCGACGACGGCGGCCTCCTGCACGTGGAAGCGCATCGAGTCCGCATCCTCGTCCGCATGGAGGAGGGCGGCCTTGACCACCGCGGCCACGGGGCCCGGGGTCTCCTCGCAGACCGTGAGGGCCTCGACCAGGCGCCGCTTGGCCAGGATGTTCTTGATGCCGCCAAGGAAGGCCGTGGAGCGGATCTGGCCCCTGTGCAGGTAGAGGGCCCTCTCGACGAAGACGACGACGAGCACGACGCCCAGGCCAAAGAGGACCCACATGATCGGGCCGCCGTGGGCGAAGAGGCTGGGTTCCAGGGCGGTCATGGGAGCGTGGTTACCCTAAGCCTTGGCGGCGGGCAAGTGGAAGCGGGCGAGCCTCTGCTCGGCCAGCGCCTCGCCGGGCAGCTTGGAGTCGATGATGAGGGTCCACGCGTGCTTCGCCTCCTCCAGGCGGCCCTCCTGCTGGTAGAGGTCGCCGACGTCGATGAGCGTCCTCGCGATCCACCAGCGCCCCTTGGGCCCGAGGTTCCTCGGGCGATCGGGCCGGACGAGGAAGGCGTCGACGACGTCCGTCCACCACACGGCCTGGGCCTTGTCGCGGTCCGTCCTGGAAAGGATGACGCCGAGGTTGTAGCCGGCCTCGACCCTCACGTCGTCGTCCGCGTCGACGCGGTCGACCAGGTCCTGGAAGATGCGGCGCGCGCTGTCGGCGTGGGCGGGGCTGTTCGCGGACTGGGCGTTGTGGCACTCGGCCAGCGCCAGCTGCGCGAGGATCGTGTCGTCCTTCTGGGACGGAGCGGGGTTGTTGACCAGGAGCTCGTAGACCTGCTGCGCCTGCGGGAACTGGTTGAGCTCGCGAAGGAGGTCCCCCTGGCGCATGCGGGCCGGGAAGATGAGCTCGCTCTGCGCGTAGCGGGCGTTGGTGACCAGGTTCTCGAGGAGCTTGTAGGCCTCCTTGAGGTTGGCGTCGGTGCCGAGCCTCTCGGCCTGGAGCGCCGCCTGGTAGAGTGCGTAGGGCGCGTAGGGGCTCGCCGGGAAATCATCGGCCAATTTTGTCAGGAGCCGCTCGGCATCGATCACCTTGTCCTGCTGCGCATAGCGGTTGGCCTCCACTACATAGGAGTAGACCGCGGAGTCCGAGGTCGGGAAATCGGTCCTGAGCTTGCTGAGCGTGTCCGCGGCCGCGCCGTCGCGGCCCAGCTCGAAGTTGGCCTCGGCCCGCAGGAGGGCGCTCGTCGCCGCTATGTCGGTCCCCAGGTCCGCCGGCAGCCCGCTCGTCGACGCGAGGACGGAGTCCACGAGCCTGAGCGTCTCCTCGGGCTTCTTCGCATCAAAGGAGAGCCTCGCCTGGAGCCACGCCATCCTGGCCTTCAAGTCCGCCCTCAGCCCCCCGGTCGGCGGATTGGCCATGAGCCGGTTGACGCGCTCATAGGCAGCCGCTGTCCGCCCGTGGACCTCGAGGCTGCGCGCCAGATTCCACTCCGCCTCCCAGCGGTTCTCGGGGTCGAAGCCCCTGTCGCGCGAGAGGTCGTCCATGACCGTCTCCGCCGTCTCGTAGGCGCCGGCCTCAATCTCGGACTGGACCTGCTGGAACATGAGGAGGCCCGGGTCGATGCCCTCGGGCGGCGAGCGCAGCGCGGCGGCGTATGCGTCCGCGGCGTTCTGGAAGTCCCCGGCGCGGAACCACGCCTCGGCGACAAGGACGCTGAACTCCGCCCGGGTCACGCCCGCGGGAAGCTCGGCCCCGGCCTTGGAGCCGTAGTCGGCCGCCGTCCGGTAGCGGTGCTGCTCCCAGGCGGAGCCCGCGAGGACGGCGTAGGCCTGGGCCTTGAGCGGGGACCCCGGGAAGCGCTCCAGGAGGGCGTTCGCATCGTCCTCCGCGCGGGCGTAGAGGGAGGCCGCCTCGGTCACTCCCTGGTGCGCCTCGGCCAGGTCGAGCTGCGCGCGGCAGAGGAGCAGGCTCTCCAGGATCGGGTTCTGGGGCGTCGCGGAGATCAGGTTGTCCAGGCGGTCGCCGAGCTCGACCCTGGGGGCCCCCGAGGGCGACCCGCGGATCAGGAGCTGCAGCGCGATCCTCTGCTGGTTGGGGTCGGAGCCGGAGGAGAGGAGATTGAAGAGCTCGTGGCGGCCGACGCCGGAGCCCGCGCCCGCGATGAGCCCGAGGAGCAGGCGGAAGTGGTCGGCCTCCGAGGCCTCCGCGGGCGGGATGTTGCGCAGCGCGCCCTCGAGCACGTCGATCGACTGCGTCTTCCTGTTGGCGGCGTTGAGCGCGATGGCGTACTCGCGGGTGAAGCCGTAGCCGATCTTCTGGCCCTCGAACTTCTCGGCGTTCTTCTTGTCGGCGGAAAGCTGGTCATCCGTCACGGCGCCCGCGCGCAGGCGCACCTGCTCCTCGGCCAGAAGGAACCTGGCCCGCTGCAGGTCGGAGATGGCCGAGGACGCGGCCTGCGCGTAGAACCCGGCGGAGCGCGTCGTGTCGCCGGCCGCGTCGGAGAGCATGCCCTGCAGGAAATAGTGCCAGCCGCGCTCGGAGGAGCTGAGCTCCTCGAAGTGCGCCGCGGCGAGCTCGCCCTTGGCCTGGTCAACCCGCCCGTCGTGGGCGTAGACGAGGCCCTCGCGCAGGTGCCAGCCCGAGCCGCGGGAGCCCGTGTAGGAATCAAGGACGCGGGCCGCCCCCGCGACGTCGCCGTCGTCCAGGAGCGCCGAGGAAAGGAGGAGCGTCAGGCGGCTCGTGTCGGCCCCCGGGATCGCCAGCAGCGAGCGGTAGAGGGTCACCGCGGCCGAGGGAAAGCCGAGCGACTGGGCCCTCTCGGCGGAGACATAGGCCAGCGAGGCCTCGCCGGGGGACAGGGGCGCCTGCGGCGGGGAAAGGGGTACGGGTGCGTTAAGCGGCTCCAATGCGGCTGCGGGCGCGCATACGGCGAGCAGCAGGGCGAGGGCGGTCAAAAATCGCATGTAAGGGCACCCGAATCCTTGCGGCAGAGGACGTAACAATCAACCCGGGATTGGCTTCGCTTGGAGTTCGTTTGACCCAGAGGGACGCCGGATCCATCGTATTGTTCCCATGGCAGTCATCATCGTCCTCGGCATCCTCCTTGCGATCGTCGTCGTCGTGGCGCTCTCCGCCACCGGCATCTACAACTCCCTCGTCGCGCTGCGCAACCGCTTCAAGAACGCGTATGCCCAGATCGACGTCCAGCTCAAGCGCAGGTACGACCTGATCCCGAACCTGGTCGAGACCGCGAAGGGCTACATCAAGCACGAGCACGACACGCTCGAGGACGTCATCAAGGCGAGGAACATTGCCCTCGCCGCCTCGCAGACCGCCGCGGCGAACCCCGCCGATGGAAACGCGATGAAGGGCCTGGTGTCCGCCGAGGGCGGCCTCACCGGCGCGCTCAGCCGCCTCATGGTCGTCTCCGAGCAGTACCCGGATCTCAAGGCCAACCAGAACATGATGCAGCTCACCGAGGAGCTGACCTCGACCGAGAACAAGATAGCCTTCGCGAGGCAGGCCTACAACGACTCCGTCATGGCGTACAACACCGCAAGGGAGACGTTCCCGAACGTGCTCCTCGCCGGCGCGTTCGGCTTCACGCCCGCCGAGCTCTTCCACGTCGAGGACCCGACCGAGCGCAACGCGCCCAAGGTCTCGTTCAGCTGATGGACTTTTTCGAGGCGGAAGGCCGGGCAAAGAAGCGCTCGTCGCGCCTCATGCTCCTCTTCGGCCTCGCGGTGGCGGGGACGGTGGTGGCGGGCTACTTCCTGACGGTGTTCGGTCTGCAGGCCTCGGCTGGCTACCGGTCGGCGCGGCACGGCTACTACCGCGCGTACAGCAGCGACGCCGATGGGGAGAACGTCGAGTTCGCGCTCTGGCAGCCGAAGGTCTTCGTCGTCGTCACGTTCGCGACCCTGGCCGTCATTGGCCTCGCCTCGCTCTACAAGTGGACCGAGTTCCGCTCGGGAGGCTCGGCCGTCGCGGAGAGCGTCGGCGGCCGCCGGGTCGACCCGCACACGACGGATCCCAAGGAGCACCAGCTCCTGAACGTGGTTGAGGAGATGGCGATCGCGTCGGGTGTTCCCGTGCCGGCGGTCTATATCCTGGACGACGAGCCCGCGATCAACGCGTTCGCGGCCGGCCTCACGCCCGACGACGCCGTCGTTACCGTGACGCGGGGGACGCTTGAGAAGCTCAAGCGCGACGAGCTCCAGGGAGTCGTCGCCCATGAATTCAGCCACATCCTGAACGGCGACATGCGGATGAATATCCGCGTCTCCGCGATCATCTTCGGCATCCTGGTCCTCGGGCTGGCGGGCCGCGGCGTCCTCTGGAGCATGCGCTTCGGGCGCGTGAGCTCGGACCGCAACGAGAAGGGCAACGGCGGCGCGCTCCTGGTCCTTGGCATCGGCCTCGCGCTCATGATCATTGGCTACGTCGGGTACTTCTTCGGCCGGCTGATCCAGGCCTCGCTCTCGCGCCAGAGGGAATACCTGGCCGACGCCTCGGCCGTGCAGTTCACGCGCAACCCGGCCGGCATCACGACGGCGCTCAAGAAGATCGGCGGCTATGCGATCGGGTCGAACCTGGAGACGCACCGCGCGGCGGAGATCAGCCACTTCTTCTTCGCCCAGGCCTTCGAGTCCAACTTCGGCGGCCTCTGGGCCACGCACCCGACGCTCGGCCAGCGGATCGTGGCCATCGATCCCTCCTTTGACGGCAAGTTCATCGACCCGCCGCAGGTGGTCGACGTGGCAAAGGAACCATGGTCGCGGGTGGCGCACATGCCCCCGCCGCTCCCCACCCCCAGCCCCGCGGCCGCCGCGGCCTTCGGGACCGCGATGATCGCAGCGGCCGGCACGCTCACGCCCGAGAGCACCGCGGGCGCTCAGGCGCTCCTCTCCGACATCCCGCCCGCGATTCGCACGGCGTCGCGCTCGCCGCATGACGCCACGATCCTCGTCTATGGCCTCCTCCTGGACGACGATCCGGACGTGAGGAAGAGGCAGCTGTCCTCGATAGCCGCGAGCGACGGGGGCGATGCGCTCACCACCCTGACGCAGCTGGAGCCGAGCCTTCGGGCCCTCAAGCCCGAGCACAGGCTTCCCGTCCTCCAGCTGGCCCTTCCAGCCATCAAGGCGCTGCCGCAGGCCACGCTGGGATCGTTTGCCGGGACGCTGGACGACCTGGTCCACGCGGACGGCAAGGTGACGACGTTCGAGTTCGCGATGCAGAGGCTCGTCATCCGGGCACTCGCGATCAACCGGGCCCCGTCGGCACCCGTGGAGCAGATCTATTCCTTCCAGGCCGTGGCCCGCGAGATCTCGGTCATCCTCTCGGCACTCGCCCATGCCTCCAGCGCGGACGCCGCGGCGGCGGAGGCGGCCTTCGCGGAGGGCGCCTCCCAGCTGAAGCTCGTCCAGGCGAGCCTCGTGTACGTTTCGGAGGCCGACTCAGGCCTTCCGCAGCTCGATGCGGCTTTGGACAAGCTCGCGGGGGCAAGCGCGCCCATCAAGCAGCGCCTCCTGGTCGCCGGCGCGCACGTGATCGGGGCCGACGGCGTCCTATTGA
>Ga0302319_10019345_pt1 | contig 12374 bp, 12 predicted proteins | sample Bog_T0_2_FD_203319 | JGI IMG/M metagenome (GOLD analysis project Ga0302319, IMG submission 203319) | Peat permafrost microbial communities from Stordalen Mire near Abisko, Sweden - Bog_T0_2 | ecosystem: Environmental > Terrestrial > Soil > Wetlands > Peat | place: Sweden: Abisko, Stordalen Mire... | reverse complement strand
GCCACGCTGCCGAGCTACTTGGTCTGGAGCGCAGCCACCTGTATCGCAAGATGAAAGCTCTCGGCATCAGCGTGCGAGAGTAGGAACCCATCGCGAAGTCCCGAATAGGAGCGGCAACTGACAGAGTGGGCGAGTCCCACTTGACCACAACTGCAAGTGGTGGTAATTTCCTACCATGCCGCCTTCCGCCATCATCCGAAACTCGGAATTCGAACTGGTCTCGGAATTCGCCCAGCCCGACACCAAGAAGCGCCTTTCGCTGGGAGAGGCTCTTCGCGGAGCCACGGCCTTCAACATTTATCGCAACCCCCTCGGCCAGCTCATCCTTGATCCAGTGAAGACTGTTCCCGCCTCCGAAATGTGGCTCTACGAGAATGCGGAAGCCCTCGCCAGCGTGAAGCAGGGCCTGCGGGAGTCGGCCGAAGGAAAGAGTGTCAGCCGCGGCTCGTTCGCCAGATTTGTCAAAGTATAAGAGCAAAACATAGATAGCAAAGAGGTCAAGACGTCGATAAGAAAAGGTTCGGAAATGGTTCGGAAGATCGTCTTCACGCCCACGGCGGATGCGCAGTTGACTGCATTGGAAAACACGACATCTAAGTCCGCGCTACTGAAGCAGGTTCGCAAAGCCCTCGGCTACCTGGAAATCGACCCGCACCATCCGGGACTCCAGACGCACGAGTTCACTTCACTCTCCGGCGCACACGGCGAAAAGGTCTTTGAGGCCTACGCTCAGAACAGGACCCCGGGTGCGTATCGAATCTTCTGGCACTATGGTCCGGACGAGATCAAAGGCAAGAAGCGGGTCTCTGTCATTACCGTCATTGCGATCACGCCCCACCCGTAGAAGTTGACGACTCAAGCGCCCCTGTCCGCAACCGCACACCCGCACTCAAAAGCGAACACCAGGAAGCCAACGCTTGGCTGATCGATCGCGCTGATCCCCTTGCGCATGAGCGTCTTGAATCGCCCAGACACCGCCCGACTCTGGCCCATGAATTGCTTCCTGCCTAGCCACATGCACCACCCCAGGAGGCCTTCCATGGCGTATTTTGAGCGGGTTCGCGATGTTGTTTCCGGTCCTTTTAGTCCCGATGTCATCCAGCAGCGCGCCGCGGCGGGATGGCAGATGGTCTCCATCGAATGGCGGCGCGAACTGCCCGACTCCGAGACTCCATCCGAGGGCGGCTTCAACGAAGACATCCCCTACGGCCTTCGCGTATCCGACGACTGCAGGCGCCTCGAAGTCCATCCCGGCGAGCACCAGGTCCTCATGCTCATGATGGAACTGCTGGTCCAGGACTTCAGCTACTCGGCCATCGTCAGCGATCTGAACGAGAAGGGCTTCCGCCAGCGCGACGGCCGTCCCTGGAGCCGCATCGCCGTCTTCAACATGATTCCCCGCCTCATCGAAGTCGGCCCCCGGTTCTTCAACTCCGACGAATGGGAGAAGCGTCGCCTGCGGTTCTCCAAGGTAAAAGCACCGGATGCGCTTTGATGCTTTGCGTGTTCTTCGTTATTTCAGCAGCGGTGCCAGCGAGCCCGGATTGTCTCCTCCGCGCGGATCCACCTGGAAATCCCACACCGACTGATTGATGTCCGATGGAGAGATGATCTCCACCAGCGCATACTCCCCGATCGTCAGTGTCTGCGCGGGCGTGATCTTCATCCAGTGCTTGCCCGGCAGCACCTCGGCCTTGGCCGGAATCACATCCTCGTCCTGCGTTACGGTTCCGGTTGGGCTCATGTGGATTGCCCCGACAATCCGCATTGTGTTCCGCTCATCCACGCGCACAATCGCAAACCCCGAGCTCGGCGAGTGCGCGCCGTGCTTGCGCCCTGCGATCTCCTTCGCGCCTCCCGTATTCACCGTCATCGGATGCGACAGCACCGGCTCTGTGTCGTTGCTTACGTTCAGCGACAGGTAGATCGCCGGATCGTTCACGTGCAGGTGCACTTTCGCATGCGCCCCATCGAGCTCGAGCATCGCTTTCGACCCCGCCAGAGGATTCAGCGTGCTCAGTCCATGCTTCGTCTTCGCGTTGGCGGTCATTTCGCTCGGAAGCAACTCCACCAGCTCCGGCGTTCCCTGGTAAGTGTCCAGCGCAAACACCCCATCCTCGTCCGGCAGTTCCAGACCCTTTGACACTTCGGGTCGGCTCGCCTTGAGCTCCTCGCGCTCCGCGGCCTCTTCTTTGTCGATGCTCTCGGCTTCCTTCATGGCTGGCGAGACGTCCTCTTCGGGCCGGCTGGAGTGGTCGCGCTCCCATTTTCGCGTAGCTTCCCAGTCCACCAGGTCCGTAGGCAGCTCCTCCCATTCGCCACCTCGCTCGATGGAGATGTAGCGGACGCGGTCTCCGACCACCTCATACTTGCGAACAATCTGATAGGTCCCGTCTTTAAGGATGAGGCGATGGTTACTAGCCATGCCGGGGACGTCGGGTTTCACGGGGAGCGTCTTTTGGGCATCTAGAGGGCCAGCAAGCGCAAAAAGAGCGATAGCGGCCAGTAGGCCCGCAAAGAGCCGGCGTAGATGAAGCAACGAACTCATTTGAATGGGTTTTTCCCCATGCGCACCAGTTTAGACGAGCCGTGCGGCCCGTCGTTTGCTGTTCCGGCTTTGGCTTGCGGCCTGAACCTATGCAACCAAAACCGCGGCCGAACGGTCCAATTCTGTGTATTCTCAGATAAGGAGAGGAAACGCGTTGTCGGGATTCAGCGCAAATTGGGGCACAAAACGCCGCGCAGGCATCAACGCCCTGCCGGTCGTGAGCCTCGTGTGCCTGATTCTGCTTGCATTGCTGGCTGTTGCGCAGGTTACACACCTGCACGCATCTGAAAGCGACGCGGACCACTGCCCACTCTGCATCATGATGCACTCAGCCGCGCCGGTAGCAGTGGCCGCTGCCGCAGTGGTACTGGTTCAGATCGGCAGGCAATCCCTTCCTGTGGAAGAGCGCAAGGCTGTGCGGTACTGGCATCCCACGCTCTATATCCGTCCTCCGCCGACTGGCCTCCAGGGCTAACTTCCGATTCTCCGGCTGACCCTTCTGAAATGTCCGTTTCGCCCCGCTGAAAAACCGGCGGACTAAGGCGCATTTCCAGCAGGCAGGAATGCCGGAATCCAAGTAAACCCGATCCACCGAAGACGCCGCTGTTTGGACGCGGCGTGAATCGTTGGATCTTTCAGCCATCATCCGGAGGCCTTCCCATGCCGTCAATTCGCGGCACTTTCTTTCGTATTCTTCCCCTTGTAGTCTTGTTGATTGCGGCATTCAGCGCGCAGGCGCAAAATGCCGGCTCGGTCACCGGCACCGTGAGCGATCCGTCGGGCGCGGTTGTTCCCGGCGCGACGGTAAACCTGAGCAACTCAGCCAGCGGCCTCAACCGCAGTGCGATAACCGACGACAACGGACAATTCGTGTTTACAAACGTTCCCTTCAACCCCTACAAGGCGACCGTCACCGCCAACGGATTCGGCATGCTGAACAAGAGCTTTGAGATCCGCTCGGTGGTAGGAGTGAATTTAAAGCTGGTCCTGCAAGTCGCTGCAGCCGATACCACCGTCACCGTGGAAGCGCAGGGCGACCTGGTCGAAAACGACCCTACATTCCATACCGACGTGGACCGGGATCTGTTCATCAAGGTGCCGATGGAGAGTGAGTCTTCATCGCTCAGTTCGCTCGTCCAGGCCACGACTCCCGGCGTCTCAGCCGACTCCAACGGCCTCTTCCACGGTCTCGGCGACCACGCATCGAATTCATTTTCCGTGGATGGCCAGTCGATCACCGACCAGCAGAGCAAGGTCTTCTCCAACCAGATTCCCTCCAACTCCATTCAATCCATCGAAGTCATCAGCGGCGCGCCGCCGGCCGAATACGGTGGCAAGACCAGCCTGGTCATTGTTGCCACCACGCGTTCGGGCATGGGCGTGACCAAACCAACGGGAAGCGTTACCAGCTCCTACGGCGCATTCGGATCATCCTCGGCAGGCTTCGATCTTGCATTCGGAGGAAAAAGCTGGGGCAACTTTGTTGAAGCCGACGGCCTCAACTCCGGCCGCTTCCTCGATCCTCCTGAGTTCGCCGTATTCCATGACAAGGGAAACGAGCAGAACGCCTTTGATAGAGTCGACTACTCCTTCAATCAAGCCAACTCTGTCCACCTCGACTTCAACTACAGCCGCTCATGGTTCCAGACACCCAACTCGTATGACAATCTGGACGTCGTCAACGTCGTTTCCGACGGCACGACGAGCAGCCCCGTCTTTGCCACTGTTGGAGACGCGGACCAGCACTCCAAGATCGGCACTTTGAATATCTCCCCGACCTACACGCGCATCATCAACGACAATGCCGTCCTCAATCTTGGCGCATTCGTTCGCCGCGACAACTACCACTACTTCCCGAGCGAGAATCCGCTCGCTGACCTCGGCCCTCCGACTCTCCAGACCTCATCCATCGCTCAGCAGCGCACTCTTACCAACGCTGCTGTTCACTCCGACCTCTCTTACGCAAAAGGGATACATACCTTCAAGGCTGGTGCCCAGTACGGCCAGACTTTCCTCAACGAAAACGACAGCCTCGGCGTTGTCGAGGCCACCTACGACGCCCCCTGCATGGACGTGAACGGCAATCCGCTTGCCGGCTACTCCGGTACTGGAGCCTGCGATGGGGTCGACTCGCTCGTCAATCCCAGCTTCAACGCCGTTCTCGCCCCATACGACCTCACACGCGGCGGCAGTTATTACCTCTACACCGGGCACACCGATGTGAAAGAGCTCGGCCTCTTTGCGGAAGATCAGATCAAGGCCCGCAACTGGCTCTTCAATCTGGGCCTACGCGAGGACGTTTACAACGGCCTCACCCGCGCCAACCAGACACAGCCCCGCGTGGGCATCGCGTACAACATCAAGCCTTCGGGCACCGTCCTGCGCATCAGCTACGCTCGGACTCTCGAAACCCCTTTCAACGAGAACCTGATTCTATCCAGCAAGGGATGCTCGAACACCGTTCTTGCGCCCCTTCTCAACTGCTCCTCGGGCGTCTCCACCGCCGAAGCTCCCGGCTTCCGCAACGAATTCCATGCCGGATTCCAGCAGGCCTTCGGAAAGCGCGCGGTGGTAAGCGGCGAGTACATCTGGAAGTACACCCATAACGCCTTCGACTTCAGTGTGCTTGGCAATACGCCGATCACCTTCCCGATTGACTGGCACAACTCCAAGATCCCGGGCTACGCTCTGCACGTTGAGATTCCCGAGTTCCACAACGTGAGCGCCTACGTGGTAATGTCTTCGGTCGCTGCCCGCTTCTATCCGCCCCAGGTGGCGGGAGCCGGCGCCACTGTTGGGCAAACCGGCCTTCCCTTCCGCATCGACCACGACGAGAAGTTCAACCAGGACTCCCACATTCAGTACACGGTTCCTGGAGCAAAGGGTCTTGGCGGTCTTTGGGGAGGCTTCAACTGGCGCTACGATTCAGGTCAGGTTGCGGGCTCCACTCCGTGCTACGGCCCTACCGACCCCAACACGCCATGCGCCAACAGCTCCACTGCCCTCAATGGCCAGCCTGCTGTTGCGATGGTCGACACGAACCTTCCCGGCACCGTCAACCCGGTTACCGGCCAGACGAATTACCTGCCCCTGACCGCGGACCAGGAGTTCCAGGCGGGATTCGCCTGCAACGGCGTCAAGGCGACCCCCACAACTCCCTTGCCCTCGGTCTGCCCGGCTTCGGGGTTTACCTCGAACCTGATTAACATCCCGGCACCAGGGACGGGAAACAACGACAGCAATCCCCAGCGCATTGCTCCCCGCAATCTCTTCGACGCCTCGATCGGAAAGAACAACATCTTCCACAAGGAGCGGTATAAGGTCGACCTCGACCTGACGGCTATTAATGTGACCAACAAGTACGCCCTTTACAACTTCCTCTCCACCTTCAGCGGAACCCACTATGTAACTCCGCGGGCGCTCACCGCAAAAGTTACATTGAACTTTTAGCTGCGTCTCACCGTAAAGCCTCATGTCGGCAGGCGGGGAGGTTGACGCCTCCCTGCCCTCCGCCGAGAATGGTTGCGGGCTTTTCCGCGGTCTCTGACCGCCTCCGAATTCCGCAATTCGATCTGAAAAAGGAGATTCATGAGCTTACATTCCCGCAAGCTGTCTTTCATTCCGGTGGTCGCCGCCCTCGCCCTAGCTGTTTCTCCGGTCCTGGGCCTGGCCCAGGCTGCAGCGCCTGCCGCTGACAACCTGCCGGTTATCGTCGCCAAATTCACCAAGTTGGTGACCACCAAGAACCTCAAGGTTGGGGATGTCATCGACGCCAAGACCGTGAAGCCCGCCAAGCTCACCGACGGCACTGATATTCCCAAGGGATCCACCCTCATCGCCAAGGTCAGCGTCGTCAAGTCCAAGGCTGAAAACAACGGGAACTCTATCCTCCTATTCCGCATTGACAACATAGAACTCAAGGGCGGCCAGTTGGTTCCCATCCACGGTATGGTCGTCGCAATCGGCCCCAGCCTGTCCCCCAAGTCTGGCCTCGGAGTCGGCTCCGTCATGGGCCGCGGCGGATATGGCAGCGGTGACCCCTCTGGCGGCGGCGGCGGCGGACTCGATCCCAATGCCGGCCTCGGCAAAGCCGGAGCCAGGGATGAGACCAACATTCCCCTTGGAAGCACCCTGGAAGGCGTTGGCCTCGGGGTTCACAAGGACGCCGATTGGACCACCCCGCTGCAGGGCGTCAAGCGCGACATCGAGCTCGACTCAGACGTCATCATCAAGGTGCAGTTGAAGTAGGTTCGGCTTGGGGCCAGACGCTTGCCCCGGCAAACCCAACGCAGCAGAAGGAAAGGGCAGGCGCGCCTGCCCTTTTTCCGCTTCAACCTGAGCTAACTTGCCTTCGCCCAGGCCAGCGCGTTTTGGTACGCCTGAAACACCGAGTCGCCAAAGCAAGAGAAGATCACCTTCTCAAGTGCCGGGTTCGAGCTCAGCTCCGCGACCGTCTCCCGTACGGCGATTTCCACCGCCTGTCCTACCGGAAAGTGATAGATTCCGCAACTGATCGCCGGGAACGCAATCGTCCTCAGACGGTGTTCACGCGCAAGGGCAAAGCAGCTCTTGTAGCAGCTCGCCAAAAGTTTCGGCTCGTTGTGGTCGCCGCCATTCCACACCGGCCCCACTGTATGAATCACGTGCAGCACCGGCAGCCTGTATCCCTTCGTGATCTTCGCCTGCCCCGCCTTGCAACCACCCAACTGCCTGCACTCGGCCAGTAGTTCCGGACCCGCGGCGCGATGGATGGCCCCATCCACGCCGCCTCCGCCCAGCAGTGTGCTGTTTGCCGCATTCACAATTGCGTCCGCCACTACGGTGGTAATATCGGTCTGCCGCACCTCGATTTTGTTATTCATTTGCATCATTCCAAGCCTCAAAGAAAAACCGGTTAATGCCGAAACCGCAGCATTTAATTCGACATGGCCATTAGACCGCGGTCCCCAGGAACCGGTCATCATCCGTGGGACGGAGGAAGTGGCGACTCCGTGCCACGCACAAAAAGACAGCTACTCTGGTTCCGCTAGCTTTTGCGCAGCCCCAGCTCCCGCTCAATCCTGGGATTCCGTCCTGCGCAACACATGCCGCCTTCAGTTTTCGTGTTCAAATCGATGAATCCGAACTGATTGTGATACGCCTCACGCGCGTCGCCGGATTGCCGTAGTTTTCTGTTCCTTTCCGGCCTGGACTTCTGTCATACTTGATTGTGCCCACCAGGTACGTCCAAACCCAACAATCCAAGAATGAGGTTGCAGCGATGTCGGCAAAGTATGTCTTTGTGACGGGCGGAGTTGTGTCCAGTTTAGGCAAGGGTCTGGCCGCGGCTTCGATCGGATGCCTGCTCGAAAGCCGCGGTCTGCGCGTCAACATGATGAAGTTCGACCCCTACCTTAACGTCGACCCCGGCACCATGTCTCCATTCCAGCATGGCGAAGTCTTTGTCACGGACGACGGCGCCGAAACCGACCTCGATCTCGGCCATTACGAGCGCTTTACCCACGCGCCGCTATCACGCGACAACAACCTCACTACCGGCCGCATCTACGAGCAGATCATCCTCAAAGAGCGTCGCGGCGATTACCTCGGCAAAACCGTCCAGGTTATTCCCCACGTCACTAACGAGATCAAGAACGCCATGCGCAAGGTCTCATCGAACGGCGCTGACGTCACCATCGTCGAAATCGGCGGCACCGTCGGCGACATCGAGTCCCTCCCGTTTCTCGAAGCAATCCGCCAGATGCGTCAAGAACTTGGACGCGAGAACACCGTTTTTGTTCACCTTACTCTCGTACCGTGGATCGCCGCCGCGCAGGAACTCAAGACCAAGCCCACCCAGCACTCGGTCAAGGAGCTGCTCTCGATCGGCATCCAGGCCGATATCCTGCTTTGCCGCTGCGACCGCAACCTCAGCCGCGAGATGAAGGGAAAGATCGCAGCCTTCTGCAACGTTGAAGAGCGCGCTGTTGTCGCCGCCAAAGACGTCCCCTCCATCTACGAAGTCCCTCTCGGCTTCGCACGCGAAGGTGTCGACGAGCTGATTCTCAAGTACTTGCATAAGGAGGCGCCGGAAGCGAACCTCGTCGATTGGACGGCCCTTGTCGACCGCTGCTACCACCCCAAGGATGAAGTCCACATAGCCATCGTGGGCAAGTATGTGGAGTACGAAGACAGCTACAAGTCGCTCAAAGAAGCGCTCACACACGGCGCTATCTCTCAGAATCTAAAGCTCAACGTCACCTGGATCGAAGCCGAGGGCCTCGAGTCCAAAACCCCGGACGACTGCGACTACGAAACCCAGCTCGAAGGCTTCGACGGCATACTCGTCCCAGGCGGCTTCGGCAAGCGCGGCATCGAGGGTATGCTGAACGCCATCCGTTACGCCCGCGAGAAGCATGTTCCCTACTTCGGCATCTGTCTCGGCATGCAGACCGCCTGCATTGAATTTGCCCGCAATGTGTGCGGCCTCAAGGATGCGAACTCTTCCGAATTCGACCCCGCCACGCCCCACCGCGTCATCTACAAGCTCCGCGAGCTTCTCGGAGTTGAAGAGATGGGTGGAACCATGCGCCTCGGCGCATGGACCTGTATACTTCAGCCCGAGTCTCTTGCCTCGAAGGCTTACGGCGGAGTTACCGAGGTAAGCGAGCGCCACCGCCATCGCTACGAGTTCAACCGCGAGTACGAAGCGCTTCTCACCGGCGGCGGCCTGCGACTGAGCGGCACTACCCCCGACGCCACCTACGTCGAGATCGTCGAGATTCCGGGCCACCCTTACTTCCTCGGCTGCCAGTTCCACCCTGAGTTCAAGTCCAAGCCTCTTGAGCCGCACCCGCTCTTCCGCGAGTTCATAGTCGCGAGCTACAAGAACCGCTCAGAAGCGATGGGCGGAAAAGCTGTGCTGAAGGAGCAGGCGATCCAATAGGCAAGTGGAGCCGTCGCCGCGCTTTGCGGCAGACAGAGGGCCTCCACTCTTCATAATTGCCGGAATCAGCATCCCAGGACGTCAAGCAAACCACGAACGTCATCCACAAGCTTCGGGAATGGTGTACTGCTGAGTGCTGGTATGCACAAGGACCACATCGCTTTGACCGCCCGTGAGTCGTGCGACAGCCGGGTTGTCCCGGTTATCGCCAGGTCCGAAGAACCCGACGTTCAGTTCGCATGTGGTAGGCCCGGGCGCACTTGGATTGTTATTCGTCAGCAAGGTGACGTTCAATCCTTCAAGATCCCAGTTATCGCATCCGGTGTCACAGGATTCCTGCCACATCGAAATCCAGACCTTGGAGCCAGGGATCAGCCATCCCGAAACTCCATTGAGAGGACAGGTGACTATGTTGGTGGTGTCGTTGCCCCAAGAACTGAATTGAGGTCCCCGCAATGCCTGCAGTACCGGAACTCCATAGGTCGACTGGCCGGGAGGTATGCTGTTCAACATGCATGCAATCTCCTGCCCGTTGTTGAGCTTCAGATAGGCTGCCGCAGTGCTTCTCCCTCCATCCAGATCGTCGTGGCCGGTGTAAATCTTGTACTGGATAGCGTTCCATGTTGCGGGCTTCGCCTTGCAGCCAGTTAGAACAAGGAAAAGCAGCAGCATGCCCGCAAAGGCCGATTGAGGAATAATCGCTCTTGTCTTTCGCATGGAATTGACGTACCTCCTTTAGAGTGCAACGGATGATACCACAGTGGTTTTTTGCTGCAATAGCAAAATCCTGTTGAGATCATCGCAATTGAACGGCGCCGCGTGAGACATGCTGAAGTTAGATAACGCCGGCAGCCTCACATCAATTGCACCTTTCCCCCGCTCCCGTAGCGAGCTCCGGGACGAATGTGGCCGACCGCCGGCTACCTCACTCGGCAATCGCCCTCGGATCAGCCTCCGCATTCGGGCTCAGCTAAATCGATCCACCGCGGATAGGCGTTACCCTGCCCGACCCTCTACTCCAAAGTGCTGTTGACAACGCTCCAACCCCGGGCCTATTGTTTGCTGGTTTTGGTGAAAGGAAGATCTACCATCATGCCGTACTTTGAACTGCAACCAGCCGAAGCGGACCTGCAACAGTTAGCGGACCAGTACTGGAACGAAGCCAGCGAGCGTGAACGACTGCTTGAGAAAGCTGCCTTCGAGTCCGGTGCGGCCATTCGCGAAGGCGACTACTCGCTCCACAATCTTGAAACCATCGTTCGCTGGAAGTCCGAACGTGTCGTCCACTATCTCATCGCCAACAGCAATGAAAGCATCCACAAGGCGCTTTCGCTGGCCGCCAACCCCGGATCTTCCGTCCGGGACGCGGTCCACGCGCTCACCGGCCTGCGTGGCATCGACCTGCCCATTGCGACTGCCATACTCTCCACTATCCACCCCGACCGCTATGCCGTCCTCGATTACCGCTCTCTTGAGGCTCTCGGTCACTCTCGCCACGACGTCGACTTTTATGAGAAATACCTGGGCTTCTTCCGCCATCTCGCCGAGTGCGGAGTCGTCCAACCCCAAACCAATTTGCCCGGCGACACTGCCCTGCACACCATCGAACGCGCCTTCTGGGAGTGGTCACGCAGCCGCGCCGGCGATCGCGTGACCGTTTAGAGGGCTTGTTCGCGCCTCGGCGCGGTAGAATCGCCTTCGTGACGAACTCCTTTGAAGTTGGCCCGGTCCACGTCGGATCGGGCCAGCTGTTCCTCATCGCCGGTCCATGTGTCATTGAGTCCGAAGCCCACGTGCGGCGCATGGCCGAGCAAATCCAGCGCATCGCCGCCGACCTCGGCATCCCTTACATCTTCAAGGCCAGCTACGACAAGGCGAACCGCACCAGCGTAAAGAGTTTCCGCGGCCCCGGCCTCAAAGAAGGCGTCCCCATACTTGGCCGCCTCGCCAAAGACACCGGCCTCCCAATCCTTACTGACGTCCACGAGCCCTCGCATTGCGAGGTAGCTGCCGAAGCCGCGGATGTCCTCCAGATTCCTGCTTTTCTCTGCCGCCAGACTGACCTGCTGGTCGCCGCCGCAAAGACCGGTCGCGCCGTCAACATCAAGAAAGGCCAGTTCGTCGCACCGTGGGACATGACCCACCCGGTTGAGAAGGTCCGCTCCACCGGCAATGGCCGGGTTTTCCTCACCGAGCGCGGAGCATCCTTCGGCTACAACAACCTCGTGGTCGACTACCGCTCTCTGGCCATCATGCGCCGCACCGCCCCCGTCGTCTTTGATGGCACCCACTCTGTTCAGCAGCCATCCGCTGCCAACGGCGTAAGCGGCGGCCAGCCGGAGTTCATCCCCCTGCTCGCCCGCGCCGCCGTCGCCGCGGGCATCGACGGACTCTTCCTCGAAGTTCACGACGACCCCGACAACGCCAAGTCCGACGGCGCCAACGCCCTCGACCTCAAGCTGCTCAAGCCCCTGCTCGAGAATTTGCTGGCAATCCAGAAAGCCGCTTACAGCAGTCAAAGCTGAAAGACTTCGATGCCCCATAACAATCGATGCGTTCGCATCGCCAACCAGATCCAAGCTGCCTGGAAGTGGTGTTTGTCGTTTCGCAAACGTGACTGGGAACTAAGAGACTATCCAGTCACCCTCCGCACTCAGTAGCCGGACCCTAAATCTCCTTATCACTCCGCCCGATTCAAAATGCATCCACACATTGCTTCCATAGTGAACTGGGACCTATCGGGGAGCGGCGACTCGCCAGAGGAAGCATTGCAAAGTCTCAAAGATAATATTGCGACAGCTAAAGCGAAAAAGAAGGAAAATGGTGATCCTGTCCCCCGGCACGGTACACATGTCCCAATCGGATTCGCATCGCAGGAACGAGTCAACTCAAACAAGGAAC
>Ga0302319_10019343_pt1 | contig 12375 bp, 9 predicted proteins | sample Bog_T0_2_FD_203319 | JGI IMG/M metagenome (GOLD analysis project Ga0302319, IMG submission 203319) | Peat permafrost microbial communities from Stordalen Mire near Abisko, Sweden - Bog_T0_2 | ecosystem: Environmental > Terrestrial > Soil > Wetlands > Peat | place: Sweden: Abisko, Stordalen Mire... | reverse complement strand
AACTGCGCAACGGAGTGCTGCGGCTCGACAACGTCGGCAAAACCTTCGATATCGAATTCGCTCTCGCCAACGGCAGTTCGGCTTCAGCCGTCATTTACCGTCAGTGCTTCGCGCCCGAAACCGTGCGTCTGCTCGTGCTGAAGAACGCGCAGAAAACCGCCGACGGCGCCGACTGGCTGTGGGTGAAATCCGGCAAGTACGCGACTGTTCAGTAGCCTCTACCTGAGCTGATCCCCGCGTCCCTGGGTAAGCCACTGCGAAGGCTCGCCCGCGGGCTTTCGTGTTTCACCCTGCCCGCGCAATCCTGCCAGAATTGCCTGCGCGGCCAGGGGAGCCAGTTCCTGCGGCGCCTCTGCCGTAACAGGCCCCTCGCGCAATAGACGATCCAGATAACCCGTGTCGAGATCTCCCGCGCGAAACCTCTTGTCATTCAGAATCGCCCGAAATAACGGCAGATTCGACTCAATCCCACCGATGTGATACTCGCCCAATGCCCGCAGCATCCGCTCAACAGCATGCTCGCGCGTGTCGTGCCAGACGATCAGTTTCGCCAGCATCGGGTCGTATTCGAGCGGCACGGTCCACCCTTCATAAACCCCCGAATCCAGACGCACACCAGGGCCTGAGGGCTCCGTCAGTCGCTCGATCTTCCCGGGCGAAGGGAAGAAGTTGTTCGCGGGATCCTCGGCATAAATGCGGCACTCAATCGCCGCTCCCCGCAACTGCACATCGTCCTGCGCGAACGGCAACCGAGCACCCGCCGCGATCTCCACCTGCAGCCGCACCAGATCGAGTCCGGTCACCAGTTCCGTTACCGGATGCTCCACCTGCAGCCGCGTATTCATTTCGAGGAAATAGAAATTCCCCGCATTATCGGCCAGAAACTCGACCGTGCCCGCATTGAAATAACCCGCGGCGCGCGCGGCTTTGATGGCCGCTTCGCCCATGCGCTCCCGCAGGCCCGGAATCCGCGCCATCAAAGGCGAAGGCGATTCCTCAATCACTTTCTGATGCCGCCGCTGCACCGAGCATTCGCGCTCACCCAGATGGACCATGTTCCCGTGACGGTCGCCCAAAATCTGAATCTCGATATGCCGCGCATTCTCGATGAGCTTCTCGCTGTAAACGCGCCCGTCGCCGAACGCCCGCAGCGCCTCGCTCGACGCAGCCTCGTATGCGGCCGCCAGATCCTCCTCGCGATCGACGCGCCGCATACCTTTGCCGCCGCCCCCCGCAACTGCCTTGAGCATCACGGGAAACCCGCCAACCTCGGCTCCTGGCACAATCGGCGCGCCGCCTTCTTTGGCCACCCGCCGCGCTTCCGTCTTCGACCCCATCAGTTCAATCGACTTCGCCGCCGGACCGATGAACGCGAACCCAGCGTTTTCGCAAGCCTGTGCGAATCGCGCATTCTCGCTGAGAAAACCATAACCGGGATGAATCGCATCCGCCCCATGGCGCCGCGCGGCGTTCAGGATCTGCTCGAAATTCAGATAGCTTTCCGCAGACGCCGCGGGACCCACGTGCGCCGCCTCATCCGCTCGCCGGACGTGCAGCGCGCCCCGGTCCACGTCGGAATATATGGCCACCGACCGAATCCCCATTTCCCGCAGCGTGCGGGCGATGCGGACGGCGATCTCACTGCGATTGGCGATCAGAATTTTCCTGAACAAACAGGTTCATTGTAGATTGTTCGCGCTACAATTCCGACGTGACCTCGCGCTGTCTGTTACTGTTTGTCCTTTGTTCCGCGCTGCACGCCGCTGAAGAATACAGCTACTGGGTGGAACCCTGCACACAGGAAAAGGCCCAGGCCACTTCCTGTGCACCCGGCGACGAAGAACTGGGAGCCTGGGCCTTCGAAGCATTGCAGCGCGAATCGAACGGAGCGCTGATCTTTAAGAAAAGCCCCACCGAAGCCCACGCCCGCATCCGCCTCCGCTGGGCCGGCGGAGCCACGAATCTCTATGGGGAAACCCAGGCGGTGATGGTAGACGGCAAACGCGGCGCCATCATTTACGTACTGCCCGACACGCCCGTAACGGGCGGCGATCGCCTTCTCCGCGACGCCATCGTCTACCTGACCTGTGTGCATGAAAGCGGCCACGCCCTCGGGTTGCCGCACACCGCCGAGTTCGCCGACATCATGTACAGTTTCAGCTACGGTGGCGACATTGTCGAATATTTCCAGCGCTACCGCCGCCTGCTGAAGACCCGAGGCGACATCCCCGCCCACTCGGGCATCTCAGACGCCGACCGCAAAGCCCTCAGAGCCCGCTGAATTAAAGCAAGCGGGGCGCGACGCGGCTCTTCTTTTCGAGGCGTTGCTGCCGGTTGGCGAGAGCTTCGGAATCTTCCGTGCGGCGGGCGGCTCGGACGCATTCAAGCGCCATCGTAAAATTGCGCTCGCGATGCTCGTAGTGTTTGGCGAGTTCTTCGTAGGCCTTCGCGCGAAACGGATTGGGCGAGAGCGTGAGGTCCGTGAAAGTCGCCAGCGCGGCGTGCTCCAGGCCGAGCTTTTTTTCCATCGAACCGGCTTCGAACAATGTGCGAAAAAGGTGCTGATCCGGCAGGCCAAGATCAACGGCGCGGCGCATCATGCGGAGGGCTTCTTCAAGCCGGTCTGAGACGCGGAGCCAGCGCGCAAGGCCGATCAGATCCATGCCGTGGCGGGCGCGGAGGTTTTCGGGATCGCGGAACGCTTCGGGAATCACGCCGGTGAGGCAGGCGAGGGAAACGATGTCGAGCACGTTGTGGTGGAAGACCGGTGCGAGGCGGTACGCGCGGCGGGAGCGCAGGTATTCGAAGTAGAGATACGGAATCATCTCGCCGGGGACATCGCCCTGGCGCTCGATGCCGAGGATCTGATTTTCCAGATTCACCAGGCGGCAGTTATCGAGCCGCAGCTTGAAGAGGCGGCGCGCGCCGTAAAGCAGGTCGAGATGCTCCATGCGCGCGAACGGCGTGCGGGCCCGGTTCATGGTGAAACGGGTTTCGAGCAGTGGCTGGTCGTAACTGCGGCCGTTATAGGTGATGAGCACGCTGAAGCGAGCGAGAATCTCGTTGAGGGCGTGGAGCGCGGAGGCTTCCTCGTCGTAATCGCGCATGAAGAACTGACGGACGCGGAAGCCTTCGGGGGCGATCCAGCCGACGCCGATGAGGAAGGCGTAAGTGCCCGAGCCTCCGGCAAGACCTGTGGTCTCGGTATCGAGGAATGCCCATTGCGTGGGGTGCGATTGCTTTATGGCTCCGTCAGACAGGGCGGCAAGCAAATCTTCGGGGAGATCGTGAAGGTCTGAGATTTCGTAGCTGCCATGGCGCTGGTGAGCGGCGTAGAGCTTTTCGGTTTCGAAGTGTTTGCCGGCGGGAGTTTCCACCACCTGGCCCGAGAGGAGATCTTCGATGAAGCCGGCCTGAGGGCTCTCGGGATCGGGGATCAGGCGGCGCGCGGGAGCAACGCCACTGGTGCGACGAAGCTGCTCGAGTTGTTCCAGGATGTCCAGTATGTGTTCGCTTTTCGTTCGCCCGTGCTTTGTCCAATATACTAAGAACTCTGCGCCGAAATCTTTTTTTCCTCGGACTCTTTGCTTTCCTGCTTGCGGCGCACCTGCGTCACGCCGGCGTTTTATGGGCGGAAGAGGACCTGCCGCTGGCGGTGGCGCTGCAGATGAAGCACGGCGCGACCATCTATCGCGATGTCTGGTTCGATAAGCCTCCGCTCGTTCCGTCCATTTATTTGATGTGGGGCGTGGCGACTGGGCCGCTGCTGCGCGTAGGGGGCGCTGTCTATACATTGATTGCGTGCCTGCTGGCTTATGGCATTGCGGCAACGTTGTGGACGTGTCGCGAAGGCTATGTGGCGGCCGGGCTGATGGGGTTTTTCCTGACCTTTGACACGCATTCGGCGGTGCTGCCCCTGGCGGCGGATTTGTTGCTGCTGGTTCCGCATCTGGCGGCGATCCTGTTCGCCGTGCGCAGGCAGGCGTTCGCGAGCGGAGTGGCCGCGGGGATTGGCTTCCTCTTCAATACCAAAGCAGTTCTTGTACTGGCAGCCTGCGCGGTGTTTACAGGTTGGCCCGGTTTGCCTGCGATGGCATTAGGTTTTATCGCGCCGAACGCGATCGCGCTCGGATGGCTCTATGGGACCGGGGCGCTGCCTGCGTATTTCGATCAGGTGTGGCGATGGCCGGCCCGTTATGCGGGAAGCCCCGTTGTTGCCGATCCCGTTTGGAATGGCGTGTTGCGGACGGGCAACTGGCTCGGGTTTCACGCGGCAGTGGCGATCGGCGCGGCGGTCTGGTGGTGGCGCGAACGGCAGTGGAGATTTATCGTTTGGGCCGCGCTTTGTTATGCGGGCGTGGTGCTGGGGTGGCGATTCTTCCCGCGATATTTTTTCCTGCTGCTGCCTGCCCTGATAATCCCGGCAGCGGCGGTCTGGAGCAGGCGCTCGCGTTGGACCCTGCTGGCCGCGCTCTTGCTGGCGGTCCCCCTGGTGCGCTTCGCTCCCCGCTATGTCTCGCTGTCGAACTGGAGCGATCTTGCATTAGACGAAGACAGCCGGTCGGTTGCGCAGATGGTGCGCGCGTCATCGAGCGCCGGATCGACGCTTTATGTGTGGGGGTATCGGCCGGAAATATTCGTCTACACCGGGCTGAAGCCTGCGACGAAGTATCTGGAATGCCAGGCGCTGACGGGGGTGCCTGCAGATCGGCATCTGGCGCAATCGAGCGTGGTGCTGACGGGGGGTACGCATGAGGCTCGCGAAGAACTGGTGCGGGCAAAGCCGGATATCCTGGTCGATGGTTTGAGCCTGTATAATCCCGCATTGGCGATGAGCGGATATCCTGAACTTCGGCCCTGGCTTGAGGGGTATCGCGAGATTGGACGCACAAAGGGTTCGATCGTTTACAAGAGCAAGTGAAATGTTCTCTCTGTTGACACAGGCGTGGCGGTCCTGGAAGAGCGCAAAGGCCGTGGCGCTTCTGGCCATCGCGGCGCTTGCGGTAGGCATCGGATCGACCACAGCGATCTATACCGTGGTGCATGCGGTGCTGCTGCGTCCGTTGCCGTTTGCGCACGGCGAGCGCTATGTCAACATCTTCGGCGCGCGCAAGGGTGAAGAAGGCTTTATGGGGAATTCCTGGCTCAACCTGCTGGAGTATCAGCGCCGCACCAGTTCGTTCGATGCCTTCGGGATCTATCAGCCGCGTGAATTCAATCTGACCGCGCCCGGAGCTCCGCGGCATCTGACCGCGGTTGAGGTGACGCCGTCGCTGCTGGCCGGGCTCGGCGTGCGTCCGTTGGCGGGGCAATGGTTCAGCGACGAACCGAGGCGCGCCGTCATTTCGGAAGGTTTGTGGCAAAGCCTGGGAGGAGATCGATCGATTATCGGCAAAACGCTCACTCTCGACGGCGAGCCCTATACGGTTACCGGAGTGGCGCCGGGGTGGTTTCGTTTTCCTGTTTCGGGGACCTTCGGCCAGGAGATTCGCGCCGACGTTTGGGTGCCGCTGAATCCGCAGGGCAGCGACCGCGAGCGTTCGGTGTACAGCTACTTTTGCACGGCCCGCATGAAGCCCGGGGTGACGCTGGCGCAGGCCGATGCGGATGTGAAGCGGGTAGCCGCCCAGATCGCCGCGGAGTTCATGCACGATCCTGGGTTTACGGGGTTTGCGATCGATCTGCTGACCAGCGTGGTGAAGGAGATTCGGCCCACGCTGCTGCTGTTATTCGGAGCGGCCGCGGCGCTGCTGATCATTACGTGCGCGAACGTGGCAGGGCTGCTGCTGGCGCGTTCGGTGGCGCGGGCGCGCGAAACGGCCGTCCGGGTGGCATTAGGCGCCACGCGACGGCAACTGGCCCTGCAGTACTTCGCCGAAGGTCTGCTGATCGCTTTGGCGGGTGCGGCGCTGGGTGTTGTCGTGAGCGGTACTCTGGTGCGATTTGTCCTTTCGATCGCGGCCAACTGGATTCCGCGCGCCGACGAGATTGGAACCAGCGGCGCGGGTTTATTATTTACCTGCGCTGTGGCAATGGGATCCTGCCTGCTGTTCAGCATGGCGCCGATGTGGCAGGCATCCCGAACGCAACCCAACGAAACTCTCAGCGACGGGGCCCGGTCTTCGGCAAACGCGCGCAGCCGAGGTTTATCGCGGGCGCTGGTGATTGCCGAGATTGCTCTCTCGTTCACACTGCTTACGGTCGGCGCGGTACTGATGAGCGGCCTGGCAGGCCTGATGGGAAGTTCGACCGGCTTCGAAGCCGACCAACTGGTGACGTTCGGCGCCAACATCAGCATGACGGACTACCCGAAGGCGCCGATGCGCGATGCCTTCGAGAAGAGGCTGGCGAGCGCGATCGGCGCGATCCCCGGCGTGCGGGCGGCGGCGTACGTGAATCATCTGCCGCTTGATGGCTGCTGCTACAGCACCTCGCTGACGCCGCGGGGCCGCGCTCTGAATCCCGTCACCGACTCGGTTGCCATCATGGTCGCGAGCGGGAATTACCTGGAGACGATGAGGATTCCGCTGGTGAGCGGCCGCTTCGTGAGGGAGACCGATAACGAGGGGAGCGTGGGGGGCGTGGCGATCAATCAGGCGGCCGCCCGCGCGCTGTGGCCCGGGGTGAATCCGGTGGGACGGGACGCGGCGCTTTCGACAGCCAATCCGGTGCGGATTGTCGGTGTAGTGCGCGACGTAAAAAACAAGGCGCTCGATTCGCCGGCCATCCCCGAGGTCTACCTGAACTCTTCAGCCGGGCCGATGAATCCGGTTTATTTTCTGGTGCGGTCGAGGTTGACGACGGCCGCGCTGGTTCCGTCGATACAGCGGGCGGTGGCCGGCGTGGACCGGACTCAGTCGATTTACGACGTGCGCACGATGCAGACGATCATCCTCGACTCGATCGGCAGCGAGCGCCTGCGGTCTTATCTGATTGCGTTTTTCGCGGCGGCGGCGTTGCTGATGGCGATGCTGGGCGTATACGGCGTGGTGTCGTACTCGGTTCGGAATCGGACGGTCGAGATCGGCACGCGAATGGCGCTGGGCGCGGTGCGAAGCGATGTGCTTAGGCTGGTGATCGGCGATGGACTGCGGATGGCGGGATGGGGGATTCTGGCGGGCGGGCTGGCGGTGACCGGCGCGGTTCTGCTGCTGAAGTCCGCGGTGTTTGGGATTACGATCGACGATCCCAGGCCGTTTCTCTTTGCCACGGCGGCGGTTGCGGGATTCGCGGCGCTGGCCTGTTTGTTCCCTGCATGGCGGGCGATGCTGCTCACCCCGATGGTGGCGATCCGGGATAACGCGGGATCGCTTTGGGAAAGTCTGAGCTTGCCGCGCAGGTCTGAGCCGCAGCGCGAGGGGCCGGCGGAGAGTCTGCTGCTGGCGGAGTTCGTGGAAGCAAGCCGTGAGGCTGAGTCGTTTCGTGATGCGATTGTGAAATCGCAGGGTATGGTGCGAGAGGCGATGAATGCGGCGTGGGCTGCGGTGCTGGAGAAAGATGCCGCGGGCGGATTTCGCGACGGCGAGGTTTTCGTGCCTGGCCAGGGTTTGCTCGCCGGGAGGCTGCGGCGGTATCCATTTCCCCTGCCGCTGAGCGAGGGCGATTACGATGCGTGGGAGCGATGGTCGCAGGCGGAGGGTCTGGATCATTCGGCGGAGATCGCGGCGCTGCGGGTGCGCGGTGCGGCGCTGGCGGTGCCTTTGCTTGCGAAGAACGAACTGGCGGGGTTGTTGCTGCTGGGCGCGCCTGTCGAGCGAGAGGTTTACAGCCCGGGCGAGAAGAGTGTGCTGCGAAATTGCGCCGGGCAGTTCGCCCTGATGATCGAGAATGCGCGGCTCACGGAGCGGATTGTCGAACAGGAGAAACTGCGTCGTGACGTACAGTTGGCGACCGAAGTTCAGAAGCGCCTGTTCCCCGATAAGCCGCCGATAACCAGCGGGATTTCGCTGGCGGGAATGTCTTTGCCGGCGCGCGGGGTGGGCGGCGATTACTACGATTTCCTCGACCTGGGGGATCAGCGGGTGGGGATCGCGCTGGCCGATGTGGCGGGCAAGGGCGTGGCGGCGGCGCTGATTATGTCGGTGGTGCAGGCGTCGCTGAGGATCATCGCGGTGGAGGATATTACGCTCGCGGAAGTGGCGGCGAAGATGAACCGCTACCTGCATAAATCGACGCGGTCGAATGGGTATGCGACGTTCTTCTATGCGGTGATTGATGAGGAGCGGCGGCAACTGCGCTATGTGAATGCGGGGCATAATCCACCGTATTTACTGAGACATTCGGCGGCCGGCGAGGTGAGCGAGTTGCCGGCGGGCGGGACGGTGATCGGCTTATTTCCTTCGAGCGCGTATGAGGAATCGTCGATCGATCTGGCGCCCGGCGATGTATTGATCGCTTTCACGGACGGCGTGCCGGAGGCTCTGAATCCGGCCGATGAGGAGTTCGGTGAGGAGCGCGTTCGGGAAATGCTCGTGCGGTGGGCGGACTGCACCGCGGAGGACATGGCGGAGCGAATTGCGGGGGAATTGAAGGCGTGGATTGCGGGGGCGGATCAGTATGACGATCTGACTTTCATTCTGGTCAAGGTGGGCGGGTAGCGGCGGTTGGGCCCGCCGTAGTACCGGATCTCTTACTATCTTTCTTGAGGTTGACTATAGTTAACTAAAGTGCCGGAAACTTTCCGCCGATAGACATAAGGGATGAGACGCGTTTTCGCTTTGTTGATGCTAATGGGGGCATTAAACGCCCTGCCAGCTCAGAGCACCGGCCTCGTCATTCAGATTAACCCCGAAGCCCATCTGAATCCCTCGTCGATTCCGCTCACTTTCACGGTCACCAGCCCCGGAGAAGTTGTAGTGACGCAACCGGTTACTGTGACGGCCTGGGTTCGGGCCCTGCCTGGTCAGCAGATCCTGCTGACGGGACAGATCGAGAGCCTGACGGGGCCTGGAAGCCATTCTTCGACTTCCATCAGTTGGGGCGGGGCCATGGGGCGAGCCACTGGCGGCGCGGCGTCGGCAAGCTGCACGAGCGGAACGGTTTCGGGAAGTTCCCCGCAGCCTTTCATCAGCGGCTGGAACCTTTCGGGCATCGCCACCTGCCAGGTCTCATTCACGCTCCCCACTGACACCACATGGGCGCCCGGCACTTATACCGGCCAGGTCATGCTCAATCTGTTCGCCCAATAAACCTACTGTTACCCCGCTAACAAAAGACAGCGCGGTTATTCGCGGTTAGGTTTACCTTGTGTAGTGTTTCCGCCTACCTTTCCTGGGCTATATTCAAGGCAATTACAACAGCGTTGAGCCTTATGAATCGTTCTAAGACGGCAATCCTGGTTTTGCTGGCCTCACCCTTGGGTATCTATGGTGCGACGGCGACTCTGACGAATACCTTGAACGCCAATGTGGGTGCGCTGGGCGCGCTGGCGGCTCCGAGTACGGCTGCGCTGACGAATACCGGAACGATTTTCAACGCATACACGGGGATGGTGGCGCTGCAGTATCGGGCGCGTACGTCGGCGGCGGGCGGCGGCGCGCTAACCATGAAGGTAACGCAGGATTTTCAAACGGGAGGTCCGTCCGTTGCCGCGGGAGATCTCACATACCAGTGCGGCTCGGCAAGTCTGGGAACGGCCTGCGCAGCCACAACGGCCAGTACGTCAACGGCAACGCAAGTGGTCACGCTGCCCCCTTCGGCGTTTTACCAGAAGCTCAGCATTAGCGGCAGTGGCACTGATCGCGGGTCAGGCCTATGCGTTCGGGCAATTTGCGGGAAACGGAACCACCACTCTCTCGGTAGCAGTGGCGGCGGAATCGGCCATCAGCATTACTTCGGCCACCACCAACCTGACAGAAGCCACGGGCTCGGGAATCTTCGGTGCGCGGTTTACGGGTACCACGAACTTCTCGTATAAGGTGCGCACCACCACGACGGGCGGCAGCGGTTCCATCACCGTTAAGATCACGGCCGACTTCGCGGCGGGCGGCCCTTCGGTGGCAACTCCCCCGACCGGCGATGCCATGACTTACAGTTGCACCGCGGCGGCGTCGGCGACTGCCTGCACGGGGCCGATTACGGCCAGCACGACCACCGCGACCACAGTAGCCACCTTCGCGACCAATGCGCACAGCACCGCGGGCACGGGAAGCTCCGACGCCGGCACGGTGATCTGGACGCTTCCCAACGACCCGGTGTATAAGACCGGCACTTACACGGCGACGGCCACTCTCACCATCAGCGCAACTTAGGAAGGGAGCGGCGGGAATGATCTCGGCATTGCTGCTCACAGGCATCCTGCTAGCGTCCGGAGCGCAACCGGCGGCGAAGGTTGCGCCCGCCGCTGTCAATCCGAAGCTGAGTTTGACCGCGATTACCAATGCTTCGATTACTCCCGCCTCGATCACCTTCTCCGCGACCGATCCGTCGAACGTGCCTGTGGTCGGAGGCCCGTCGGGCGCGGTGATTTCTTTCACAACCACGGGTACGCTCCTCGGCTCCGGGAACCTGAAGGTAAGCGCACCGGCTAACTTCAGTTCCTGCCCGACAATCCCGATCGGCGCAGCCACAGTCTCCTGCAGTTCGGTGACCGGAGGGTCGGGCGGGGCTTGCGGAGGCAGCTCCGCCCTTTCGACGGCAGGAGTTCAGATGGCCAGCGGCACCGAAGGTCTGCTGGTTGCCACTAATTACACCGTCAACCTGAACTTCACGCTTCAGGACAGCTGGAAGTACATCGCCTCTTCGTCATGTTCACTTACTCTGACTTACACCATCACCGCCAATTAGGACTGGCAGTTCTCTGCCTCGCGGGGACCCTGATCGCTCCGGCGACCGCGCGGGCTCAGTTCGGACTTGCGCTGTCTCCCATGCGGGTGGAAGTGAATCTCGCGCCGGGCTCACAGCACACCGGCTCGCTTGCTATCGGTAACTCGGAATCTCAGACGGGCCGGTTCCGGACCGAGATTCTCGATGTGTCGATCGATAAAGAAGCGGTGCCCCAGTTTGAGAAAGAGATCGCTTCGGAAGCGCAGTTTTCCTGTAAGAACTGGGTCACCGTGAATCCGATGGAAGCGGAAATCGCGGCCCAGAGCCAGATGCCGGTGCGTTATACGTTTCGCGTTCTGGCGGGCGTACCGCCGCGCACCTACCACTGCGCACTCGGGTTTACTTCGCTCCCGGACCCTAAGAAGCAGCAGGCGTCCATGGGTATTGTGGCGCTGCTCAGGCTGACCGGCACGTTTTATATAACAGTCGGAAACCCGGAACCGGCAGGCGAGGTAAAGCAGATTTCGATCGAGAAGATCGATGCGCCGGACACAGCGGGATATCGCGCGGTAATCAGCGTGGAGAATTCCGGGCTCACCAATCTGCGGGGCGCGGGCAAAGTGGACATCGTCAATGAGGGCGGGGAAGTGGTTCAGTCTGGCGATTTCCCCCCGGTCGTGATTCTGCCGAACCGAACGCAGCGCCTGCCGATCGTGCTGGGCAAGCAACTGACCGACGGATCTTATACGCTGCGCGCCCGCGTCAATCTGGGCAACGGGGAGATTCAGGAAGCGGCGCTGAGATTCCGTTTGCCCGCGCTCGAGTAAGCGGCCATGCGTGGCTTCGGGCTGGCGGGTATTTTGGCTCTTGGCCTCCCCGCGCTGCTCACAGGACAGACCCCTGCCCCAACGGAAGCCGGCGGCACGGCGGATATCGCGGTACAGGGTTACTATCTGGGCGGTAACTCACTTCCGGTTACTGCTCTGTCCGGCTTGAGCGTGGCGTTTCGCGAGTATCTTCCGTCGCTTGGGTTACTGACCGGAAATATAGAAGGTTATATAGATACTTCACGAGGACGCGTTGGGCAAAACTCACTTACTCTTCACGGCCTGAAATGGAAAGGACGCCGCTGGACCATTACGGGAGGCGACTATCTGTTTCGCACCGCCCTGGTCCAGCCTCCTTTTACCAATTACTCTTATCCCGAGATGGGCGCGCGCGGGGTAAAAATCGAGATGAACGACGGCCCGCGCCAGTTCACCCTTTTCGCGGGACAAGAGACGCTGCAGGCGGGTCCTCGAATCACGTTCCGGACTCAGGTGCCGCAGTTTGTGCTGGGAGGATCGGTTCAGCAGAGCCTGGGAGCGAGGCTTCGGATCGGCGTGCGATATCTGGGCCTTTCGAGCAGCGAGAGCCAGGTGGTGAGCAATCCTTTCTTCTTCCCGGCAGGGTCCGAATTTCTCCGGACCGACTCGCTTTCCCTGCAGGCTGCTTACAACGCGGGGCGCGGACTGACTCTTTGGGCGGATACCACCCTCTCGCACGTACTGTTCGCCGCGACGGCTCTCAATTCCCGGACCGAGCCATTTTCGTCCCTAACCGGCGCTAAGG
>Ga0302319_10019342_pt1 | contig 12375 bp, 15 predicted proteins | sample Bog_T0_2_FD_203319 | JGI IMG/M metagenome (GOLD analysis project Ga0302319, IMG submission 203319) | Peat permafrost microbial communities from Stordalen Mire near Abisko, Sweden - Bog_T0_2 | ecosystem: Environmental > Terrestrial > Soil > Wetlands > Peat | place: Sweden: Abisko, Stordalen Mire... | reverse complement strand
CAGCGAGTGACCTCCGGAGATGTCCTGGGCCGTGTGAACGCGGCCATGCAGATTGCCTCGCAAGGCATGGTTCCGTTGGGAGCGCTGGCGGGAGGTTTTCTCGCGTCGGCTTTCGGAATTCCGGCGACGCTTTGGGTGAGCGCCGGCGGAATCGCCGCGTCATGCTTGTGGCTCTTAGTGCCCCATCACGCCCGGCCGCAGCTCTCCACTCTGCAGCAACCCAACTAGCTGATCAATCAAATCCTGCGGCACTTTCGCCGTGATCGTAATATGCCGCGCGTGCTGATCCACTTTGAACCCATCCCAAACCTTGAACAGCTCACGATGATTATCGGGGACACTGAGCCGTCCGATACCGATCAGCCCGCGCGCGGCATCGCCCAGGTTCCTGGCGTCTTCCTCGGTTTTCACATCGCCTTCCAAGGTTGCGTCAAGGCCACCGCGCAAGTCCGCCCAGAATACCGTTTGCTCCACATTGCGGAAGATCTGGGCGAAATCCGTCCCACCCTGCCGCATCGTGATGTTGCCTGGAATATTAAAACCGCCCGCCGAGATGGCCCAGATCTGCGCCGTCGCGGGAATGGTTTCCGCGCGGCTCAGCAGGTCAGGCGTGGCCGGCGGCGCGTGGGAACGCCAGTGATCCAGCGCGGCGTAGAGGCCGGGCAGGGGACCAGCAGCCGCGGTGGTCCCGTCCAGCAAACAGTAACCGGCCCTGTCATCGCCGTGGATCACATAAATACCGTGCTTCCACTCCTTCATTTTTCCCAAGTCGGTCACTTTGGCGAAAGCCCCACGCGCCACCACCACGCTCTGGCCCTCAGTTCCATTCGAAGCCACCAGCATCTCGCGCACATCGCGCCGCGGATCGAAGCCGGTCTGTTCCGCGAAGCGGTCCAGATCGGGCAGCTTGCGCTGCGCGATCATCTTTTCGTACATCGGTGTGGACTTGATCTGGTCCATGCGAACGCCCAGTATCGAAACCGTTCCGGGCGGCACCATCCGGGCCAGCACCGGATCGGGGTGCGTCTGGGCGGTAGCAAGAGCGGCGAAACCAAATAAGGTGAGTGCGAGTCGCATGTCGTTAAAAGTTACGCTTTTGAAAAATCCAGAGACCGCTGGCAAGCGCCACGATGCCGAAAAGCGCCGTCGACCACACGGGCATCCAGCTCTCCACCGCCTGCCCGGTGATCACGTGGTGCAGAATCTGCCCACCGTCCGGAACCTTCGGCAGGATGTAATAAAGACCTGCCACCAAGTCTCGTGAGAATTCGGAACTCAGCAGCCGGTCCAGCATATTCTTGGCGCCCAGAACCAGGCTGATCACAATCAGCGCAAACGTGGCGATAATCGATACTGCCGCGCTCTCCCACAGGACCGAGATCAGCAGAATGAAAGCAAGCATCACGCTGAACATAAACAGCGTGACTACGCTCGCCAGAAGCATGTGCGGACGCCACACCCCCACTTTTACCCCAAAGATCACCCAGATTCCCACTGTGAGGTAAAAGAGATTGGCGGCGACAATCACCAGATTGCCAACGTAGCGCCCCAGCAGCACCTGTACGCGGCTCACCGGTTTTGAAAGAACCAGCTCCACGCGGCCCGGCTCAAACACGGCGGAGATCAGCCCCGCCGAAGCGAAAATCGCCAGGCCCATGCCGAAGGTGTAAAGGAAAATCGAAAGGCCGCCCTGCGCGCCCTCCACCAGCTTCTCCGCGCTCAGGTCGCCGTGGGTCCGTCCATTAGCCTGGAAGATGGTCATTGAAGCCACCATCCCGTTCACCACATCCACGTGCATGATGAACATGAAAAACAGCAGAATGGCGGTTGACGCAAAGAAGAACGCCCAAAACACTTTGCGCGCCATCGCTTCGCGCACCGTATCAAGAATGAGTGCGAAGCTGGCCATCACTTTTGCTCCACGGTTCGGATGAACACTTCTTCCAGCGTGCTGGACGCTTTCGTCATACTTTCCACCTCGCACTTCGCGGCGCGCACGATATCGAACGCCACATTGGCTTCTTCGCGTGTATTGAACAGGAATTGCAGATTGCCGTTGTTCGAAACCACGGCTTTGGCGCGCCCTTTCAATTCTGTCGCCAGATTATCGGGGGCGTGCTCCAGGTCGATGCGGTACCCGCCCTCGGACGTCAACTCTTTCACACGCCCTTCGAGGGCCACCTTGCCTTTGCGGATGATGGCCACATCGCGGCAAAACAGTTCCACTTCCTGCAACAGGTGCGAATTGATGAAGATCGTGACGCCTTTTTCTTCGAGCCCATGCAGAATGTCGCGGATCTGCTTGCGGCCCACCGGGTCCACGCCGTCTGAAGGCTCGTCCAGCACCAGCAGCTTCGGTTCGTGGATGAGCGCCTGCGCCAGCCCCACGCGCTGCAGCATGCCTTTGGAATACTTTCCGAGGCGCGTGGCGCCCCAGCGGTCGAGCCCCACCATGTCCAGCAGTTCGGGAATCCGCTTCTTGCGAGTAGCCGCGTCCACGCCGGAAAGCGCGCCGTAGAAATCCAGCATTCCCGCACCGGTAAGATAGGTCGGAAAGCGGTGATTTTCCGGGAGATAGCCGACGGAGCGCCGGGATTCGGGGATCCAGGAATCTTTCCCGAACACCAGAGCCCGTCCGGCCGTAGGATGCGAACACGCCAGCAGCATTTTGACGAAAGTGGTTTTGCCCGCGCCGTTGGGACCGAGCAGGCCGAAAGTGGCCCCAGGCTCAACGCGGATCGATATTCCGTCCACGGCGCGCATTTCGCGCTTGGTCCAACGCTGTTTATAGACCTTGACCAGGCCTTCGGTTTCAATTGCGTAAGTCACAGGTATAGAAAAAATACGTTGCTTTGAAGTGCAAAGTTCAGACAATATTAAAACGCATGCGCATCGATTCACACCAACACTACTGGGACATCCACCGCTTCAAGTATTTCTGGATGGGGGAAAAAACGCCCAGCATCCTGAAGCAAAACTTCCTTCCGGCCGACCTGAAGCCGATTTACGTTCTGAACCGCATCGACGGGTCGGTTCTGGTTCAAGCCTCGCACACCATGGAGGAGACGTGGTGGTCCCTGGAACTCGCCGCGTCCGAACCCAGCATTCTCGGCGTGGTGGCCTGGGCGGATTTAACGGACCCGGCGCTCGAACAGACCCTCGATCAGATGCAGATGTACGATCGGTTCAAGGGCGTGCGGCACCTGGTGCAGGATGAGCCGGATGACCGCTGGATTCTGCGGGAAGACGTGCTCGCGGGGCTGCGCGTGCTGGCCCGGCGCAAGATTCCGTTTGATCTATGCATTCATCCACGGCACCTTCCGCTGATTCCGGAAGTGGCCAACCGCGTGCCCGATCTGCGCATGGTGGTGGATCATCTCGCCAAACCTTTCATCGGCAAGGAAATCGAGCCGTGGGCGCGCGATATCTCCTCCGTAGCCAAATTTCCGCAGATTTATTGCAAACTGAGCGGGATGATTACAGAAGTGGGCTCCCATTGGACCAGCGCGCAGATTGCCCCATACCTCACGCATTGCTTTACCGAGTTTGGCGCCACCCGCTGCATGTTCGGGAGCGACTGGCCGGTGTGCCTCTGCGCCGGCACCTGGAAGCAGGTACTGGCTTCGTTCACGCAGGCGCTCGGGCCGCGCGAAGTGGGGGTTCGTGAGAAATTGATGGGGCTGACGGCACAGGAATTCTATGGGCTATAAGGCTTTGGTTTTATTCGCGATCGCGGCGCTTTGCAGTGCTCAAGAGCTGACCGTAACGGGCGCTCCGGAGCACGCCGCCGTGAAGTTGACTGCGGCCGATCTGTCCCGGATGCCGCGAACTATGATCACGGTGACGGAACGCGGCAAACCCCGGAAATACGAAGGCGTGCTGCTGCGCGACATTCTGGCGACGGCCGGTGCGCCGCTGGGGGACAAGCTGAAAGGGCAAAACATGCCCGCGTTCGTTTATCTCACGGGACATGACGGCTACCATGCCGTTCTCGCCCTGGCCGAAGTGGAACCCGCCATTCAGGACAACGAGATCCTGGTGGCCGATACCTCCGGCGGAGAACCGCTTTCCGCCGAGCAGGGCCCGTTTCGGCTCATCGTCCCGGAAGATCAGCGCACCTCGCGATGGGTCCGCATGCTGGAAAAGATCGAAGTCAAGATCCCCGACGCGCATTGAAAGCGCCCACGCCCCAGGCCGCGACCTAAGGCAACACGTGGAAGGGCACAGTACTCGAGAGAGTCCCGCCAGACGTCACCACCTCAATCGGCCCGATCGTCGAACCCGCCGGCACCGTAGCGACGATCACAGAACTGGAAGCTGATTGGATTGCGGCCGGAATGCCCTTAAACGTGACGCTGTTGGGGCCGGTGAAGTCGATGCCCAGGATCTCGACCGTGCCGCCCGGCTTTCCTTACGGAGGTTTGACAAGGACGAACGGGCCAAGACCCGTCAGGCTAAAGATGATGCCGGAGCCTACGGCCGTCGTCAGATTTCCGCCCGGCGTGATCTTGAAGATGGTACCGACATCGTTCTGGCCACTGTTGTTTGTCGCGCCGTAGAAGTCTCCGTTATTCGCCTGAATCGGCGGGGCTTCAGGATGTATTCCGTCCGCGCATCCGCTCTCCGGACAGAAGGCGTAGAGCGTTGTCAGGGAGCCGCTGGGTGTGATCTTGAACACAGTGCCGTCGCTGTTGGACCCGCCTCCATACTGGGTAGTTCCATAGAAATCCCCGTTGGCAGAGCCGGCCAACCCTCCGAGCGGCCCTTTGCCGTCCTGACAGCCGCTTTTGGGAACAAAAAGTATAGAGCGTCGCCAGCGTGCCGCTCGGGGTGATCCGGAAAACCGTGCCGCAATCGCCGTTGCAGAAGCCACTTTCGAGTCCATCCGCCAGTGTTGTCCCGTAGAAGTTACCGTCGCCACCGAGGAGAAGACCGCTCCGGGGGAATTCGCCGTCCGGACACCCGCGCTGGGAAAAAAAAGTGTGGAGGGTCGTAAGCTCGCCCTCCGGGGTGATCTTGAACACCGTGCCGCAGGTGGAGACGCAGTAATTTTGAACTCCTCCGGAGTAGGTGGTCCCGTAGAAGTCCCCATCGAGTCCCCGGACCAGTCCCGCGAAAGGTTCGGAGCCGTCCGCGCAATTGCTTAGATCGCCGTCGCCGCGAAGGTGACTGCAGCGAGAATATATCGGAAGTGTTTCATGTATAGGCCCCTCGTCTCCAGGAAGACTAATTATCAGGTATCGCGCCTACTCAGATGCCATTCCCCATCGCCCGCGTCGCAGTCGCCGTATGAGTTCAAGCCCGGCTACGGGGCTCAGCGTCGTCAACGTGATCGCCACCCACCCGAGTCCCTGGCCGCGCATCACGACAACGGAGACCACAGCCGCCACCACACCGTAGCCGGTCAGCAAAATCCGGCCGAATGGGTTGAGAGGCTGGGACCTTCGACGCAACTCGCGCGCCAGAGCCTGGTGGAAATCCGGCGAGACGCGCGGCACGGGCGCGGCCATCGAGCGCCGTAGCAACGCGTCCATCTCAGTCTCGCGCGGGTCCATTCCGGACATGCGATCAGACATGCGAATATCCTCTCACTTTCAGCATCCCAGCCAGAAGCTGCCGCGCGCGGTGCAGGTACGACTTGGCTGTATTCTCCGGAACGTCAAGCAGGGCGGCCACTTCAGCCACGCCGGCGTCCAGCCAATAGTACAGACGCAGAGCGGCCTGGTACACCTCGGGCAGCGCTCGAATGCATTCCGAAAGATATTGATCGCGCTGCGCAGCTTCCGCCAGCGAGTGCGGCCCCGGCTCGGCGATGATGACATGCGAAAGCAGCGCGTCATCCAGGTGCGGATTTCGGTAGCGGGCCCGCGCCTTCAGGTTCACGGCTTGGTTGAACGTGATCCGGTAAATCCAGGAGCCCACTTCCGCTTCACCCCGAAACGATGCCAGCGCATGATGGACTTTCAGAAACACCTCCTGCGCCACTTCTTCCGCCTCAGCCGCAAGGCCCTGCCCCAGAATGGAAAGAGCCAGCCGAAATACCCGGTCGGTATGGCGGTGAAACAGCTCCGCAAAGGCGTCAGGGTCGCCACCCTGCGCGCGCGCCACGAGTTGGGCATCGCTATCCACGGCATGATCGACCTCAGTCAACGGCCGGCATCGCGCTTCAGAAAGTGGAAGCTCAGCAGGCCCACGCCCAAGAAGGCGAACGGCAGGGGTGCTACCCACGATCCACCGGCCGACTGAAGAGTCCCAAGCAAAATCATGGTCCCCACGGAAAGAGTGAACAGCACGGTACCGAGGATCGGCAGTACGTCTGGATTGGGAACGCGGGGAGTCCGCGCCGCCTCCAAGGGAAATTCGGGCATCGGGATGCCCTTGTCCATCGCTACGAGCCTCTCCTGATGAATCATCTCCAGCCGCTTCCGGCGGCTTTGGTGCGTCACGTAGGCATAACCTACAACACCCACCGCCAACCCGATCACAACCATTCCATCGCCCACTGTGTAGCTCACGTTTCTGTCACCTCAACCCTAGGACAAGGTCAAGCGGCGTTCCGTTGCAGACTTTCACACTGAGTTTTTCAGCCGCGTCGATTTGAGCTTATTGAACCTCAATATTGAGCGGGGCCGCCTGAACGCCGCCGATCGAAAGCACTAAGGGAAGCGATCCGGAGGCAGCGTCGGCCGGAACCTGCACGTTCAGTTGGTAAACCCCAACCAAGCCGGGCGTTAGGCCGCTGAAAGCGACCGTCGCGCTTTCGCCGCCGATGGTTACCACCGGTTGGGTCGTCGTGGTCGATGTTGCGTCCGGCGCGGGCGCGCCCGATGCGGGAGTCTTGTTCACCGGTCCCAGGCCGTTGCAGTAGAGAATCACATACTGCCCCGGCACCGCGGGATTGCCGGGCGTGACCAGGCTAAATCCGGGATAGTTCTGGGCGATCACGATCCCGTTCGAGGTGAAGCATGCGGGCGAGTAAGCCGCCACCGGCACCGTGAACAGCGCCCCGTTCATGGGCTCGATATTGACCTTCATCTGCGCGGAAGTCTGGCCGTTCAACTCCCAGGGGACTTGAATGTTCACCTGCCCCGGGCTGACATAAAGCAGCGGAGCCGGCACGCTCACGCCCGCCGCATCAAAACCGACGGAGGTGGGTAGTCCCACGCTCGACTGCGGCATCGAAATCGGAAGCGGCGTATACGACGCGGCGGATGAGACGCCGGCCAATCCCGTCCCGAAGACGGCCACCAGCGAACCCGGCGCAATGCCCTGGCCCAGGGCGAAGCTGGCCGCGTTCACAACCCCTCCCGCGCCGATGGTGGGCTGCGCGATGGCCGTCTCGTTGAAAGTGAGCGCCGAGAGCCCACTCACCGATGCCGTGTACTGGTAGGTTTGGTTGGCTGTCGGCCCCAGCGTGAATGTCGCCTGCGCAATGCCGTCCGAATCCGTGGTCGCATCGGAGCTGGCTACTGCGCCGCCGTTCACCGCGCCCCAGGTGACGGGCACTCCGGACATGGCCACGCCCCACTGATCCACTACTTTCAGGGCGCTGAAACCTTGTGAATTGGACTGCCCGGTGAAGCCAACATCCTGGTTGCCGGCCAGCGGGAATACATCGTTGGCGGTGCCGGTCCCCACCATATAAATATAGGGGACCTGGAGCGGGGAGGAGCCGCCGGTGATTGACACCGATCCATCGTAAAGTCCCCCCGTGGGCACCGTTCCCGACAGAGTCAGATGAACTGTCTGCGAAGCGCCCGCGGCAAGCGTGATCGAACTGCTGTCGACGGCCACCGTGACGGAACTTGAGGAGCTGTAGTAGTTCACCGAGAGCGCCAGCGTTTCAGACGCAGTCGACTGATTCACAATCAAGAGCGGTTGAGAAAGAGTTCCTAACGAAGCTCCATTCGTCAACAGCCCGAATGAGATGCTGGCTGGTTCGACGGTTACCGTCGTTGTAACGGCGGCCAGCGCGTTGGCCATCCCGCCCCCGGCTGACGTCGACGGAGACGCAAAAGTCAGTCCGGTGAAATCCGGGTCGTCGGTCGCGTTGGGGTTGGCGGTATCCACCAGCGCCGATTTCACCTGCAACGGAGTAAAGGTGGGGTTTTTCTGCCTCACCATGGCTGCGATTCCCGCGACGATGGGCGTGGCGAAGCTGGTTCCGTTCGTAAGGGTATAGCGACTCGAGTCATACAGCGCGCCGTTCGGATCCAGATTCTGCGCCGCGGTGTAGATGTTCTCACCGGGCGCGGCGACATCGGGCTTAATGGCATAAGACCCCATCACGGGGCCGCGCGATGAAAAATAGGTCACTTGATTTACGTCCGGAGCTTCGATCCGGTTCGAGTTGAGGGTCGGGTCCAGAACCGCTTCCGCGCCGGAAACCGAATCGACATAGGCCTTGATCGAAAGGCCGTCTGCGTTGCCGACGAAGAACGCCGGGATACTCGTGCCGATGGTGGAGATGGGAAACAGCGGCTCGGCGCTCTCGCTTCCCAGGTTGTCGTAGATGAGAACGCCGAGGGCGCCGGCCGCCTGAATGTTGGCGGTCATGGCTTCAAAGGTGCAGTCGGTACCGCTGCTGCTGCCGCGCTCGACCAGCCCAATATACCCGGTCATCGAGCCCGCCGCGTAAGCGTCGCAGCCGTACCCGTCGCCGATCGTGGCTGCATCCAGCAGAGGCGCGGTGAAGTTGCTGTGGAGGGTAAGCCCGTTGCCCTCAACGGCCAGGATGAACCCGAGCGATCCTGGAACGTTCGGTCCGGTGATCTTCACCGATTGCGCGAAAAACCGAGCGTTTCCCGTCGCCCCCACCGTGATCGCATCGGGCGTATCGCCCGGAGAGGTAATGCTATTCAACGTCGCATAGGTGCTGCTCTGGTAGGCAACGCCGGTGCCTCCGTCGTTCCCGCCCGCCAGCACCACCACCATGCCACCGGTAATCGAGTTCTCGATCGCCGCGACTAACGGGTCGCTGCCCGGGTCGGCCAGCGGCAATAGCGCGGAAGAGAGGGTCGCCACGTCCATGGTGTCATTGAAGGCGTCTTCGAGCGCCTGCATGATGCCCTGTTCGGAGGCGCCATCGTTCACGCCGGGGCTGCCATAGATCTTGTAATTGCCCAGATACGCTTGCGGGGCCAGGCCGGTGATGGCTACCAGAGGTCCGGTCACGGTCTTTCCCGCGGCGGCCATCGCTACGGCGGTCCCATGGCCCACGCGATCCCGCGGGCTTGTGTCGTCGGGAAAGTCTGTCGCGGGGTCGGTGCCGGCCTCATACGAAACGTAGGAACGCGCCACGATGACTTTGTTGTTGGTGTACGCACAGTTGGCCGGGATGTCGCACTTTGGGAATCCGGACGGGATGGCCAGCGAGGTCTGAAAAGCGGGGTGGGTATAGTCGATGCCTGTGTCGAGGATGGCGATCTTCTGGCCGGTTCCCGCCGACAAAACGCCGCCCAGTGCTCCGTTCCAGGCATTGGGAGCACCTACGATCCCCACGGCTTCATTCAGCATCGGCTTGGCCTGGCGCATGGGCGCTACATAGAGCACGCCGGGGATGGCCTGGAGTTTAGCGCGGTCTTTCTCGGTCGCCCTCACAAAAACCGCGTTGAGTAGGGTATTCATTCGGCCGGTTACCGGGAATCCGAGTGCTTGCACGCGTTCTACAACCGCCTGTTGCTTCAGTTGGATGGAATCGCGCAAGGCCGCGAACTGAGCGGAACCCCGCCGTGTGCCGGGCGCCGCAGCTTGGGCGGCGGGTTTGTCCGCGAGGATCAAGGCATAACTGCCTCGATAGGCGGCCGTAAGGTGGTTCGCTGCAAGCAGGGATGCGAGGATGAACAGCAAGGACGAAAAACGATGAAGACGGCACATATTTGACATGTAAAGTTAGCTGGACGGCGGTTCCTTTTTCTCGGTTGCGCGGTTCGGTCGGACTTTCTTCTTATTCAAACTAGAAACTAACGCCGACCAGCAACTCCGCCTGATTCTGGTTCGAATTCACGACGCTGCCGAGAGACGTGTTATCCGTGCCCCAGTGGCTGTAGCGCAGTTCCGGAGAGATCCTCAGAAACGGAACTTTGAAATCGACGCCCGCGCCGATGGTGAAGCCTTTGTCGGAGAGCCGTTCGCCAGATCCGCTTAAGACCGGTCCGAGATTTCCCAGTGCCCGAAAGGTAGGGCCAGCCTCGACATACGGCTTCACCAAAGGAGCATGAAAGCGGTACTTGGCAACGACCGGAATTTCCCACGAATTGATGCTCTGGCCGCCGGTGAAGCTGGATTGCTGGAAGGCGGTGAAATGCAATGGCCGATAGAGCGCATCCGCTTCCACCGCGAAGCTGAAGGGGAGGTGAATTTCAAAGGTCGGGCCGATTACATAATCCTTCGACCCCGGGCCGGATAGCGGATTGCCGTCGATACTGTCGGTCGTGAACGAATCAGTCAAACCCAAGCCGCCTTTCACGCCCACGCTGAAGGTCTGACCGAAGAGACTGGTTGCGCAAAAAAAGAGCGGAACTACGACTAGGCTTTTAAGATGCATGCAAAACTAAACGATGTCGACGCCCATGCTGCGGGCCGTGCCCTTCACCGAATTCATCGCGGCTTCCACGTTGAAACAGTTCAAGTCGGGCATCTTGATCTTGGCGATCTCTTCAATCTGCTTCATGGTGATCTTGCCGACCTTGGTCTTATGCGGCTCCGCGGAACCCTTGGCAATATTCACCGCGCGCTTGATCAGAACCGGCACCGGGGGCGTCTTCGTAATAAACGTGAATGAGCGGTCGGAGAAGATGGTGATCACCACAGGGATGATCAACCCCTCCTGATCCTTTGCGGAAGTCTTCGCATTGAACGCCTTGCAGAATTCCATGATGTTCACGCCCTGCGGGCCGAGAGCGGTGCCCACCGGCGGTGCGGGCGTCGCCTTGCCCGCTGGAATTTGCAGCTTTACTGAACCTGTAACCTTCTTCGCCATCTTTGGTTAAACCTTGCTGAAACCTTTCCTTTAACTTTTTTCCACCTGAAAGAAGTCCAGTTCCACCGGCGTTGCCCGCCCAAAGATGGTCACCAGCACTCGCAGGGTATTCCGTTCGGTATTGACTTCGTCCACCTTGCCGGAGAAATTCGTAAACGGTCCGTCGACGATGCGGACGTTCTCGTTCTTTTCGAACGTCATCTTGGGACGCGGCCGTTCGGCGGCCGTCGCCTGACGGTAGAGAATCGAATTGACTTCATCTGCCGTGAGAGGCGTGGGAACCTTGCCTCCGCCCAGGAACCCGGTCACGCGCGGAGTTTCCATCACGCGGTGCCACAGGTCGTCATTCATTTCCATTTCCACCAGCACATAGCCGGGATACACCAGACGCTTGGTGGTCACTTTCTTGCCGTTGCGCAGTTCGATGACGTCTTCTTTGGGAATCAGGATCTGCCCGATCTGATCTCCGAACCCGAACGCCTGCCCGCGCGTGAGAAGCGATTCCTTCACCTTCTCCTCAAAACCGGAGTAGGTGTGCAGGATAAACCACTTCATAGTGGATTCGGGAAGCGGGGCGGCTTCTACAGGAGCTTCTTCAACCGCACTTTCAGGCAGATCATAATGTGATTTGTCGATCGCCTGTTCCTCCGCATCCTCGAACGGTTCGGGAACCGGGGTGATATCGGGGTGCGGATGACCGGGCTCCTGGCCTTCGGCTTCCGCTACATGTTCCTGAGAATCGAAATCCTCTTCGCCTGGCATGGCTTGCAAGTTCGCGATAACCTTTCTATTTCGAGAGCGTCGTGTACAGCCGCGTCACGGTATTGTTGATGATAATATCGACCACCTTGAAATAAGCGGCGAAGGCAAAAACCGTGACGATGACGACGGCCGTGGTGGACTGGACCTGCTTGCGCGAAGGCCAAGTGACGCGCTTCATCTCAATTTTCAACTCGTTGATGTAGTTCTTGGTGGTATCCGGCCAAGTCTTGACCGCGTCCCAGGTGCTTACTTTTTCGAGTGATGTGTCCATAACGCCTTTTTCAGCTTGGCAGGGGCGGAGGGAATCGAACCCCCACAGGCGGTTTTGGAGACCGCTAGTCTACCGTTAACCTACGCCCCTAATCGTGCGCCCCTCACTGCGAGCTCCACCAACAGTCTACTTGATTTCGCGGTGCGGCTGGTGCTTCCGGCAGCTCCGGCAGAACTTCTTGAACTCAAGACGCTCGGTTGTGGTCTTCTTGTTCTTCGTATTCGAATAGTTCCGGTTCTTGCATTCCGTACATTGAAACGTGATAATTTCACGAGCCATAGTCTATTTCCTTTTAATCCAGAATTTCCGACACGGTCCCGGCGCCGACGGTCCGGCCGCCTTCGCGTATCGCAAAACGTAG
>Ga0302319_10019340_pt1 | contig 12376 bp, 15 predicted proteins | sample Bog_T0_2_FD_203319 | JGI IMG/M metagenome (GOLD analysis project Ga0302319, IMG submission 203319) | Peat permafrost microbial communities from Stordalen Mire near Abisko, Sweden - Bog_T0_2 | ecosystem: Environmental > Terrestrial > Soil > Wetlands > Peat | place: Sweden: Abisko, Stordalen Mire... | reverse complement strand
ATCGACCACAACAACCAGTCGCCCAAACCCTTGATCTGGCACAAAACCGCAGACCAAATACTCGATTCGGTCGCAAGATTTTGTACGCGAACTTTAGAGACAGGACACTAGCACGGTTTGTCATAATAACAGGCCGAGGTGTGAGCCCCCACTTACGCTCATGGCGCACGAGTGGGGCCCCCGGGTTTGGCGGCCCTTTTCCAAATTGGTTATTTTGCCAGTTGCAAATAGCCAAGTTTGGTTACCGTTAGCGCCTGACGAACGCGGACATTGGCGACCAAGACGTGACTCTTCTTGCTGGTAAACGTGCACTTTTGTAGTGTCCCAGCGATAACGGACGCAAGCGTGGTGGGTTTGGCAGCCAGAGCTTGCACAGTGCCGAAAAATGTCCCGGGTTTAGTGGGTTTGTTGGTGGCTACCACACGCCGTTGATAGAACTCCTGGGTCATTAGCTTGATGAGTCTACGATTATCTTCTCGGGTTCGAGCGAGATCCATTGCGATTGACACACGGGCCATGGAACCTCCATTAAGACAGTCGGCTATCCGTTTTCGCGCTGCGAATGATCTGCAAAGCCCGGATTCCTCTTTTTCAGTCTATCTTTCGCCGTCAGAAGTTTAACAGGGAAGCTGGGGTAGGCCGAGCTGATTTCTTCATTCGCCGAGGACGCGGGTGAAGATGGCGCGTTCTGACTACTCTCTTTCGTTGAGTATTTTGTCTACCTCTTCTGGCTCGGTCAATCGGAGCCGCAAAATTTCATCCCTTGAGATTGCCAGTTCGCGAAGGTATAGGATCAGCTTCCGCAACATGCCACTGGGTTGCAGTTCACGCGCTATCTGGATTCCCAGTCCTATAGCTGCAATTGTGGTCTTCGCATCTTTGTTTAGCGATTTATGCTCTTCAAGCGTCAGCCCGAAATCCTTCAAGTCCTCAGCATGGGCCAGCAACTTTGTTTTCGTATCGTCAGTGATGTAGCACTGCTCCGAGCGGAGGCCGCATGCAGCACCGCAGAGGATACATGACAGAAATCCCCTGGCATCCGTTCGAGAACACCCGCACTTGAGGCAACGGAACACTTCTGTTTCTTCGTTATCGTTTTTCCACATGGGCCTATTCTCGCGCTTCCCCGCCGTTTCACAAAGGGTGAGTTTCGCAGTCTCCATTGCCGTCGAGTTGTTGTCTGTCATTTGTAGTTAGCGTCACCTCCGTACACCGCTGTCAGAGTGTGCGAGCCAACGGTTAGGTTAGCGGTGGTGTACGTTGCCACGCCCGACGCGTTCAATGTGGGGGTCGCCAGTAGAGTGGCTCCATCTGAGATGGCCACTGTGCCACTCGGTGTGCCTAAAACGCCGGTAGAAGTAAAGGTAAACGTCACCGACTGGCCGTATGTTGATGGGCTGAATGTTGACGCCATGCTCACCGTTGCGGCGGTCCTCGTGGTGACCTCCGACAGAGCAGCGGACACGGCCGGGGAATAGTCGGTGTCTCCTCCGTAGCTGGCGGTGATGTTGTGGGTGCCGGTGCCAAGGGCGTTCGTGGTGAAAGTGGCGACTCCTCCCGACACGGTTCCGGAGCCTATGCTCGTTGCACCATCCAAGAAAGTAATCGTTCCGGTGGCCGCCGCCGCGGTCTGCGCGGTGAACACCACCGACACACCATAGTTTGCAGGGTTTCCCGACGATGTCAGTGTGACCGCCGAAGCGTCGGACGTCACCATCTCGATGAGCCCGCTGGAAGTAGATGTCAACGTGCTGGCGTCGCCACTGTAGACGGCAACAATCGAGTCACTGCCCACAGGAAGCGTACTTGTGGTCAGTGTAGCGATGCCGCCACTACCGGGTGCAGGAACGCTTCCCGTGGCGACGTACGGGCCTGCAGTAGCGGATTGCTCTGTCTGTGCACCCCACATGTAATAGGATTCGTTCGCACCAAGGATTTGGAAGCCGCGGCCTCCCTCACATGTTGCTGTGCCCGACGAAATAGTGGGCCACGACGCAGTGTATCTCTGCCACGACGTGGTCAAAGTGACGCCAATCATGGCACAGTCGTTTAGTCCGAAGTTTACAGTCTCCCCGCCCACGGCCCCTCTAAGCCACACGCTGTTCGTGTAGCTCTGCCCGGCCGTCATTCCGCTTGGGAGGCCACCGATGAGAACGCCGTTGCTACCCGGCCCCGCACATACCGCGTTGGCAACCACGAACTTCGCGGCCGTAGCTGTGCCATCAGGGGCCATAAAGTCTGGCGTATTCTGCGTCATATTAGACAACGGACCGCAGTATCCGCTCCAGGTGGAACCCAGCAAATTTTGAGAGTAGGGAAGGAGGTTGGTTGTGGTCACCGAGGATACGGTGCCTGAGCCAATCGAAACTCCATTGCTTGTGAAAGCGACCGAAGCTGGTCCCCACATGGCAGCGCCTCCCGTATCTACCAGGGCGGTGAACGTCGTGTTGCCGCCGTAGGCAATAGGGTTGAAGCTCGATGAAATTTCAGTGACGGTTGGTGCCTTGTTTATCGTGAACGTTGTCGATCCGGTCGCCGCAGAATAGTTACTGTCGCCAGCGTAGGAAGCCACAATGGAGTAGGTTCCAGCGGGTTGCCCATTCATCCCACCATATACAGCGGTCCCGCCACTAAGCGGAACCGAGCCCCACGAGGTACCGTTGTACGTCATCGAAGTGTTGCCCGTTGCGCCGCCGCTGACATTCACCGTGCAATATGTCAGGTTGGTGGGACCGTATGTGATCGAGGTGGGTGAGCATGAGACAGTCACGGTAGGCGTGATCATGCTCGCCGTCAGCGGAACTGTAGCTGACTGGCTTGCCGTTCGACTGGCATCGCCTGAATAAGAAGCAAGCACGTTGTGTGTGCCGCTGCCGGAGATCGAAATGCCGCTCGTGCTGAACGTCGCAGACTGGTCTCCCATCAATGCTAGGACTGTATTGCTGGAATCATCAGTGACAGCTAAATCGGTAAGCCCATCCCCATTGAAATCACCGACGGCGGCGGCCATCGGAGCGACGCCTGCTATAAGCGTCACTTGCGGTTGAAATGTGCCGTCTCCGTTGCCGAGCAGAACCGAAACTGTGCCCCCCCAATTGTTAGTGGCCACTAAGTCTGGAATACCATCTCCGTTGACATCGGCCAACGCTACGGCCCAGGGGCCTGCCCCCGTCGCATACTCTACTGGCGTCCGCAAGGTGCCGTCCCCGTTGCCCAGCAGAACGGAAACCGTTCCGCCGACATAGTTGGCGACCACCACATCGGCAATCCCGTCCCCGTTGAAATCGCCGACTTTAATATCCCACACATAAGCCCCTGCGGCATACGTTACTGCAGCCCGAAAAGTTCCGTCGCCATTACCCAGGAATACCGAAACCTCGCTGGTCATTTCGTCAGCAACCACTAAGTCCGGGATGCCATCGCCGTTAAAATCGGCCACCGCTACGGCACGCGCAACACTGGAGGTCGAATACGTCACTTGCGGCTGAAACGTCCCATCGCCCTTGCCAAGCAAAATCGCCACCGCGCCGTCGCCCGCGACCGCTAGATCTGGGATGCCGTCGCCATTCAAATCAGCCACCACTATGTCCACCGGGTTCGAGCCGGACGACGCATATGTTACGGGCGCCTGAAAGGTTCCGTTTCCGTTGCCGAGCAAAATCGACAGAGTTCCGGTGCCATTGTTCGCAACCACTAAGTCCTGGATTCCGTTGCCGGTAAAATCGCCTACCGCAACAGACAGTGGCCAAGGGCCTGCCGCATACGTTACCTTCGGCTGGAACGTCCCATCCCCGTTGCCCAGCAAAACCGAAACCGTGTTGTCACTGTAATTGGCAACCACTAAATCGGGGATACCATCTCCGTTAAAATCGCTCACCGCGCTGCTTTTAGGGTCAGATCCCACTGCGTACGGCACATCTCCCGCGAACGATCTCGTGGGCGCATTCAAGGATGCCGAGCTAATTTGAACGTTAGCGTTCGTGCTATCAAGAAATGCCAGGGTTCCACCCAGGCTCTGCGTGCCAAAACCTGATACCGCCCCACTGAGCGTGAAGGCTCCTACGCTGCCGCTCTCGTTCAGAATTGTGGAACTCGCGTAAATGGAACTCGCACTGACCGCAACGGCGTTAGTGAGGGATGTGCTCCCTGCATTCGCGCTGGTTGCAACGAAGGAGGCTTGAACATTGGCAACTCCGGTGCCAAAACGGGTCCGAAGTACCGCCGCACCTGCACTGGTGAGCGTCGCGGTTCCATAAAGCCCACGGCCTGGGCCGCAGTGCGAAATTAGGGCGTCGCAAAACTGAACAGTCCCCTTCGTCACTGGAGACGGATTCGTAACCGTAGCCGTAAGCGTCACGACCGTACCTGCGGCAACGTTATTGCTCGGACCAACCGCCAGTGTCGTCGTGGTTGGCGCGGCTGCGAGCGCCGGCGCCACGCAGAGAGCGAAAAAGAGGCCACAAGTAGCAGAAATTGAGCGCACTCGCGCAAAAGGGGTGGCCTGAACTGGTCGCATGTCTTGAGACTCCTCTAACGTGCGATCAGACAACCGCTCGCCAGCACCAATCATATACCACTACCACTATTTTGGGAAAGATAAAGCGCCCTCGGTGGTTACGCCGCTCCTTAGTATGGAGCGGCGTGAGGAGATTCGTGTATTTCGAATCGCTATAGTTCTTTGTGGTCCCCAGAATCATGAACTGTGCGGCAGGCGCGTGCCTGCTACTCGAAATCGAACTGCCCGCAATGTCTTATCTTGGCATCATGAGCAAGCTCGCAAAATCAGGTCCGAAGAGCTGGACTTTCGAGGAATCGACCGCTCGCCAACAACCAGCGCTCATTCGCTCATTCTTGGCTCCTGCTTCCTGATGGCGCAACCGAAGCCGATTGCCTTTCCTCCTAACCAGCCTGCTGTACCGCCGCGGGTTTAGGTCTACAGGATCCAATACGTTCCTAATAATCTGGCGGGTACGCACCATAGACCTCTCATCTGGCATCTTACCTGTTGTTGATAGTGACAGGAGAAGCGGTGAAGCCTACTCGAATTCTGATCGTCGATGATGATGAACTCATCCGCTGGTCGCTGAAGGACGTACTGGAACTCGAAGGCTTCGAGGTAACGTCCGCAGGAAACGTGCCCGACGCACTCAGGCTCATCACTGCAAACGTCTACGACGTGCTACTCAGCGACCTCCACATGCCCGGGGCCGGCGACGGCCTGACCGTCGTAAGCGCCATGCGCCACGCCAATCCAAAAGCCGTCACCATGCTGTTGAGCTCGTTCCCCGAGATGGACGCCGCCGCGCACGCCATCTTGCTGCAAACCGATCAGATCCTGGTGAAGCCGATGGATATGCCAGCCCTGATCGCGGCGATCAAGGAGAGGCTCGTTGCTGGCGCCCCCGCGACTCGCATTGTCGAGAGCGTCGCCACCATACTGGAACGCACCACCGAAAGCACGATTCAGGACTGGTTTGCGCATGTCCAGAATGACGAGGCAGTCATGTCCGTTGCGATGACGTTCGACCAGCGAACCAGCCACCTGCCCCAGGTATTCCTCGACCTTGTGCATCGCCTGAGGTCTTTCAAATCCTTCGGCAGCAAGGAACTGGTGTCGCCCGCCGCGGCGCAGCACGGACTAGACAGGCGGAGGGAGGGCTATTCTGCCGCAATGCTGGTGGAAGAGTCGCGAATCTTGCAAGTGAGCGTCTTCCATACGCTGCAGAAGAATCTGGCACGGATCGATTTCAGCATTTTATTGACCGACGTGATGACCATCGCAGATGAGATCGATTCCCAGCTCAGCCAGGCGATGGCGAGTTACATCTCTGAGTCAGTAAGCGATTTGCTGCCCGCTTAGCCATCTCATCCATCAAACTGGTGATCCCTCGCGGCGGGACTCTTCCGCATAGCACTCCACGGCACGACTCAGCTGCGCATCGACTTCGTTGGCTATCGTCATTACATCAGGCAGCAGCAGGCGAAAAGCGATGGAGTCGAGGTTCTCATGCAGTGACTTGAAGATGCTGACCTGTAGCATGCGTGACTCTTCCACCATCATCGCCGCTGTGTAGCCTTCCTTTCGGCGAGCTATCCCATGCTTCGCCGCATCCTCCGAAAACAGCTCCTTGGTTCCAGGGATCGTGGGTGACCGCAGACGGAAAACCAGGTCACGGAACATCTGAGGAAGATGCGCGCAACGCTGCTCGCGGGACATGGGAACAGCCATCAGCCTGGCGTCGAGCAGCGCATGCTGATACCAGTCTTCAATGGTCGTCGGGACCGTCCGTTCCAGAATTGTTGCGACACTTTCCTGCGCCATCTGACCCCATTCCAAGCCTGCTGAGCAAGCGTCTCACGGCACGATCCCTGCAGTCTGGTCAAGATCGCTCAGACCAAGTTCCGCGATTTGGAGGCTCGATTCGCGCGGCAGCACCTCATAGTTCCTGTGAATCGGATTTTGAGAAACTACGATTATCGCCCTTCGCTGGCTGGAAGGATTCGCCTGAAATAGGTGGCGGGATTCGTGTGAAACGAGTGCCGGGATAACTTTGCAACGCTGCCTCCGCCAGGTGGCCGCATAACTTTGCAGGGGGGGCGGCATAACATTGCAGCCAGCACGATATTGCACACTTTTGGGGACGGCAATTAAGAAGCTGTTCCGGCTGGGCAAATGATAACATGGCGATGTGCAGTATTTCGTGCATTACGAAGAAATGCGTGGTACCCTAGCTGTCAGGAGGGCACAATGGAAGCCGTCTCGAACAGCCAGGAACTCGTCGTATGGGCCGAGAAGGGCGCTCTGGCAGAAGCCAGAGACGCATTCTCGCGATTTGACGCCTTATTCCGAACGATTCCATCCGCGTCTGCGGTGAAGAATATTCCGGCTTCCAAGGTGTCGCTCTTCTATCTGCGGGACGCGGAGCCAAAGGCGGAATTTGAATCCATTTTGAAGGCGTTCAAGGGGCACAAGAGCTCGTTTGTAGTTCTCTATACGCCCCATCACTCCTCGGATTTTGCCTTCCGCATGGGCAAGATGGTCGGGAAGTATTCCCTTGACCGGGCCGATTGGGCCTTCAACCTGCGGCATGTCGAGCAACTCCTCCGTGCTCGCAATGTCCTCGCTCACCGTGTCCACAAAGCGGCGGAGCGTTTGGATATTGTCGCGGCCCGCAAGCGGCTTGGCCTCACCCAGGAACAGATGGCGAATGCCCTCAACGTCACGACGCGGACGCTGCAGAATTGGGAGAGCGGTCTCGGAACAAGCCAGATGCCGAAGAAGACGCAGGACCTCCGGGAACTTCTCGGCTTGATGGACGATTATGTAATCGCTCCCAAGGAGCGGGAGTGGTTGGATACGCCTTTGCCAGCTGTCCAGAATCGGCGTCCTATCGATCTGATCGCCGGAGGGAAGCTGCGGGATCTAATCGTTGAGTTTCAAAGGCTCAGGGAAGGGCAGCCCGTTTGAGTTTCAACCGCAACGAACTCGACGCGATCGAGGCTTGGGCGGCTGCCGCCAAGCCTCTGAGCGGTATCTATTACCGGAGCGTCGAGTACCGCTTCATGGACCCGAAAGAGGTACTGAACGGCCGGGGCGCGGAGGCCTACGGCGGCCGGTTCGCCTCGGTCGGAACTCGCGCCGTTTTCCTGGCGGAGTCCGACAGCGCGGCATCGGACGAAGTGCTCGCGCGCAAGCGGCGCCTGGGCGGCAATGCCCAGATCACGCTCGACAAGTATCCCCGTATCGTCTTTGGTGTAACCGTCACGCTGGAGCGCGTGTTGGACCTGAACAAGAGGCCATTGCCCAAGGGGTTGGCGTCCGTTCGGCAGAGTTGCCTCGCCCCGGACGATCTAACCCCGTCGATGGAACTCGGCGACCTCTTGCGGCAGCGATCCGTCCAGGGAATCGTCTTCCCCAGCGCCGTAGGCCGTGGAAAGAACCTGATCGTGTACCTGGAACATTGCCGAGCGTGGGCGCTCGAGATTCACAATGCTGCGGAACTCGTGAAGAGGATGCGTCAGATTGTACGGAGACCCAAGTGACAGAAACGGCGCAGAGATCTCGAGGAAAGACGTCGGACTCCTGCCACATACGCGCTACGTGTTGAGTTGGTTACGATATTCTTTATGGCGAGGTGTAAACGAATGCCAATAGCCAACATTCTTTCGGAGATTGACGCAGAGATTTCGCTTCTCCTGAAAGTGAAGGAACTCTTGTCAGGGACCGACTCGCCCGTTGCAACGCGGCGGCGTGGTCGTCCCGCTGGAAGTGGTGTGGCGAAGAAGAAGGGTTCCGCCGCGCTACCACTCATTGCAACCACTCAGCCTCTCCGCAAGATGTCGGCGGCCGGTCGCGCTAGGATTGCCACAGCGATGAAGGCGCGTTGGAAGAAGGTCAGGCAGGCTGCCAAGAAAGCAACGGCCGTAGGGGCAACAACCACGCAGAAGCCCCTCGTGGCTACAGCACTCCCCAAGGTTAGCGCCAAGAAATCAGCCTCAAAGAAGGCTACTGCAAAGAAGGCTGCGAGCAAGAGTCCCGCCAAGAAAGCTAGTCCTACTCCAACCAATACCAGCGCCTAGCCGGTAGAGCTTTCGAGCGAAGTCCCACGGAAATGGCGAGTGCCTATTGAATCAGACACTCGCCACTTTTCGTTTGCCTTGTCAGTTGAGTTAGACGCTACTGGTTCAGGTTGGGCGACTTCCGCTGGGGCAGCCATGGGAGGCTGTAGCGCCGGCGGATACCTTTGACTTAGGGCGGGGGGGGTGCGGAAGGGCCTGATGCGCCTAGTCATCGCGCTAGGGACAGGAGGTGGCGGTTGACATTCGCCCGTGGGGCGGGTGATGGGAACAGATAAAGACGCGAGAAGTTCGACGGAAGAAACTTCAGAGCGAGAGCCGCAATACGTCTTATCTTTTCGGTGTCCTTCACTTTATCGATATGTACCAGGTATCCGCAGCAATCGTACTAACGAGGTCAATCGGGCCGCGCCGTGAGGCTCTCGCGCCAGTCCCCTTCGTACCCAAAGAGCGGCGCGGTCTCCTGGTCCGCGAACCAGAAGGCAGTGAACGGCACGACGTTCGGGGACTTGAACCAGTGCGCAGTTCCATCAGCATCGACGGCCCACCAACGAGCATTCTTGGGAGCCGCCTTCCAATCGACGCCATTATGCATAGAAGTCCCTCACACAAAGGCTATATCGAAATGCGAACCGACCCAGGAAAAGCTCGAGGACCCGAAAACGGCGCCGAAGGTACGAAATCAGAAGCATGAGCGCGCCTCATGAACGAGCGGTCTTTTCGGCTACACTTTCCCTAAATGCGATTACTTGTGGGAATTGTCCTGGCTTTAATACTTACTACGCATTTGGCCTCGGCCGCCCAGCACTGTCGTAAGGCCGACGTCGATAGGTCCTCTGGTTTCTGTACGGTCCCTGACCCGGCATTGACTCCGGGTGAGATGGACGCCTCTCTTGCGTGCGTATCGAATGTCGATCGCCCTCGCCGTGTGACCGAGTCGGAGAAGAATGCGATCCTCGCCGTATACGGCTTGCCAGCGGGCACAGACAAGTCTACCGGCGAGTTTGATCACTGGCTGCCCCACTGGATGGGGGGATCGGACACCGAAAGGAATATCTGGTTTGAACCACACGCGGGGAAGTTTGGTTCGTTCACAAAGGATAAGGTGGAACTCCTGCTCTATCGGAGAGTGTGCGTGAACAAAACCATGACTCTCCAACAGGCGAAGAAGTTATATCTCAAAGGCTGGACGCAATTGGTCCCTCAACAGTAGTGTTTCGGTCTCACCGGCATAGCGAAACCTAGCCGTGAGCCAATACGCGGGATGCTGCCGCCGGTCATTGAGACTGCAGGGGAGCGGGTGAGTGCCAGGTGTTCGGACCACTCCATCCTCCTTGGAAGTTTTTACCAACTATATGCATCTGCGTCTGGCGATATCTCTTCGATTCACGATCCGTCCGTCGCCTAGACAAAAGGATCACAGCAACTTGATCTTGCCTGCGACATGTTTGGTTGATTTTCGCGATACGTCTGCCAGCTCGGCATAGCGGGGCCAATTGGCCACGGCCCTTTCTACCTTCGCCAGAATCTCCGGCGCCTTTCTTATCCCGTGCTGTTTGCCCAATGCTTGAAGTTGGGCCGTGCCGGGATTCCTTCCCTCGCCCATGACGAGCATGCTTTGCTCGCCGCCCGGGCCATAGGAAAAGACCAGGTCATAGGCGGGCGCGAAAATCCACTCGTTTCTCGCGTTGAGAAGGAACGAGAAATTCTTCACGTGATCGTCGCGGTTATGGGCAAGGACGTTGAAGCAGGCCAGCGCATAGGCCTTTTCGGCATCCTGCATATTCCTGGTGAGGGCCAGGGTCACGCGCAGAACTGTGTCGTAGTCGAGGCTGGGACTGCGATGATCGGCATGTATCAGGCCGCCAAGGCTATGCATATGGATTCGGGCATCGCCGTCCCGGTCGAACCGTTTCGTGCCGAAATATTTGTTCCTTTTCGTGCGGAAAAGATGGGTTTCAGGCATCTCTACACCTGCATCCTTTGCCATCAGGCTATAGGCGTATTCGATAGCCCCCATGTCTCGCGCGTCTTGGGAAGACGGAAACTTGATCATCCAGTGCGCGAAGCCGGATTGCAATTCCTGCTGGCCGTGAATGATTCTTTTCTTGTCGGTGCTTACTTGCGCCACGATTTTAGGCCGGGCACCCGAAGAGGAGCCATTGAGCCGCAGCAACTCTTCGAATACCTCTTCGTTTTCTCCAGCCAGCACGGTGGCTGATTCCTCAGCAATTCTGTCGAGCGCCAGCGGAACATCATCGGCGTTTTCGAGACCCAGCTCCGGTTCGTAACTGAGAGCGCCCATGCCGTGCCGTCCCACATAGGCAAGCCGGTCGAGTGGATTCAGTTGGCCTCGGTGGATACCATGTTTTTCCACCGTGCGGTCGAGCAGAAGGCGGCCCCATCCGTCCGGCAGGCTGTCATTGAATACGCCGAACAGGCCGTCGAAGATCGTGGTGTCGGCAATGGAAACGCCAGGCCTGAGGGGAAGTTTGATTGGCGAGATCTCGATGCCTGAATTGATAAACGAGACGTCATACTCGAAAAGGAGCTGCCTATCCTTGAACGCGAGGCGTCCAACCTTGCGGCGTTGGTTTCGCGCGTCCAGATAGACGGTCAGCAACTCTATCGGGCTATATGCCATGGCTGCGTCCTTTCCCGCCCGTCGCTCTGCGCCGCAACGTTGGCGTGGCCAGCAGGGCGTCGAGCGATTGGGTGGCTGGGATTGGCTGGCTTCCCCCGGCCAGCTTGTCGAAATCGTCAAGGCAATCCAACGCCAAGGCTAGATTCAGAAGCGAACCCAGGGCGATCAACCCTTCGCGCTCAAATCGCTTCAGCGAACTCCATGTCACGCCCGAGCGCGCCGCCAGGTCTCTCTGAGTCAGGTTCATGGCAAGACGCCGGGCCTTGAACCGCCCTGCAATTCCTGTCTGCACCTCTTGCACAGTCCTGAGATAGGCAGCCAATGCATTACCTCTTACAGCCAATTATACGACATAACAGCCAACATATTATCTATAAATGTCAAAACGAAAACCATTATCGACTTGCGAGTTTTTGGTCAAAGCAGGGCGCATTCGAAGGCTGAACTCATGATCTGGCGATACAACTCTCGGTGCGACCAGCGACTGCGGGCTGCGGAGACGAGGTAAAACTGCTTCTCTTCCGGAGACTTGCAGGGGAAGGGAACAACAGATGTTTGGACCAGGACAATACTCGCAGCAGTGCTGCGAGTATTGGAGCTCCGGCATAAGCGTCATAGAACTATCTCATTCTCCATAGAGTTAGACGCCTAGAAGCCTTTCAGCTCCAGAGCCTGCGACAGCAGCCAGTCGGATAGTTCTTCCGAGCCGAAAGTTCACCCCGGTAAACACGGATGGATTTCTCCTCCATAGCCTTCTCCATTTGGGCGGCCTATACCGCCTTTTGCCAGAAATACGACTCATACCACGCAACCCGCGCCTTCCGATGCAACTTGCCCTGCCCCTGCAGCTTTGTGCAGGTTGGGCAGCTAAAATCACCGGCGCGGCGGAAGCACCACGAAGCGATCGACATACCCGGTGGGCATGTCAACCGCTCAAGCAGCGTCGAGCATCGAGGACAGGCCGGATCTACCACTGGAGGCGGTGTCTCCATCATTCCGTTCGAGTGAAATACCACTCCCGTGCACAGCTTTCCCATAGTTCATCTCCTGGCCTGATTGTTGTTGGGGCTTGCGAGCTGCGATACGTCGCTGGATTTTGGCCTTGTTGTGACAGCGCCGGCAGAGATTGAGAAGAGCGTCCGGGTGATCGTCTCG
>Ga0302319_10019338_pt1 | contig 12377 bp, 12 predicted proteins | sample Bog_T0_2_FD_203319 | JGI IMG/M metagenome (GOLD analysis project Ga0302319, IMG submission 203319) | Peat permafrost microbial communities from Stordalen Mire near Abisko, Sweden - Bog_T0_2 | ecosystem: Environmental > Terrestrial > Soil > Wetlands > Peat | place: Sweden: Abisko, Stordalen Mire... | reverse complement strand
CGGCACCGGCAGCCAACCTTTTCGCATCGCCTTCGACCCCAGTGGCAAATTCGTCTACGTCACCAACGAGAACGCCCCGGTCTCCATCTATACCGTCAACACTGACGGCGGCCTCGCCGGCCCCACCGCCACCGGAATCGCCGGCCTTGCCACCGCCATCACCCAATAGCCGGAAATCGAGCCTTACGCACTGTAGTCCGCCGACTTCCAGAAAATCGTCCGGTCGATATCGCTGAGGCGCACGCGCCCGGTCATCGCCATCGCGCCTTCCAACTCCGTCCGCAGAATTCCCACCACATCGCGAATCCCGTCCGGCCCCGCCACCGCCAGCCCATAGATATACGGCCGCCCGATCAGCACCGCCGCCGCGCCGTAGCCGAGCCCCTTCAGCACATCCGTCCCTCGCCGCACGCCGCCGTCAAACAGCACCGGCACTCGCCCGGCGACGCGGTCCACCACCGCCGGCAGCACCTCGATCGTCGCCGGCTCGGTATCGAGCACGCGCCCCCCATGGTTCGACACCACAATCGCCGCCACGCCGCGCCGCGCCGCCTGGTCGGCATCGTCGGGATTCAGAATTCCTTTCAACACAATCGGCACCTTCGCGAACGACTGGATCCACGCCAGCTCGCTCCAGTTGAAGCGCCGCCGCGGGAGCCCGCGCCCGCCCGGCCCCGACTCGATCCCGATGTTCGGAAACGGCAGAGTCGGCGCCTGCGCCTGCACGCGAGCTTCGCGATTGCGCGCGTACGCCAGCGGATTGTCCACCGTAATCACCAGCGCCTTCGCGCCCGCCGCCTCCGCCCGCCCGATCAGCCGCTGGCACGCTGCGCGGTCGTCCTCCACGTAAAGCTGAAACCACACCGGCCCGGTCGCCGCCTTGCAGATGTCCTCGATGCTGCGGTTCGATGTCGTGCTGGCGATCAGGATGGTCTTCGCCGCAGCCGCCCCCTGCGCTGTCGCGACCTCCGCGTCGGGATGCGCGAGCAGGTGCGACGACGTCGGCGCTAGCAGGATCGGATGTTCGAGCGCAAACCCCAGCAGCGTTCGGCTGGTGTCGATCATGCTCACATCCACCAGCACCCGCGGCTTCAACTGCAGCGCGTCCAGCGCCGAGCGGTTCCGCCGCAGCGTAATCTCGTCGCCCGATCCGCCGTTGAAGTACTCCCACGCCGCCACGGAGAGCTTCCGCTTCGCCGCCGCCTCGTAGTCGTACAAACTCGCCAGCACCTCGGTCGCAGCAGCCACGGCACCGGGTGCCCCAGGTCTCGCTTCTGAGACCTGGGATTGAGCCGCTACACTCGCCGCCGGAATCCCCATCGCCGCCCCCGCCAGACTCGCCTTCAAAAGATCGCGCCGATCCATCGCACCTGCTCCCTTCGCAATCCCTTTGAACCCAATCCGGCAACCCAATCCTAATTCGCCGCAGGCCGCTCCGCATGGTCCACCACCACCACATCGATCGTTTCGGCAGCCCGCAGCAGGCGCAGGCCAGCCTGGTCTTCCAGCGCATTGAAGATCGTGGGCCCGGGGTCGGAAGCGTCGGCGGACCCTCCGGCTGGCCCTATTCCTGACGAGGGGGTGAAATCAAGATTGAAACTGTACTTGCCCGTCAGGCCCGTCTTGTCCACCACCCTGTGATTGACTCCGACGTTGGACATCGACAGAATACCCGCCACCTGCTCCATGGTGTATCCATGCACGGTGATTTCCATCCCACCATCCTTCCCGGAGTGCATGCTCATGTAACTGCCCGTGATCGGCGTTCCGTCCCGGCCTTTCGGGGCGTTCGGATCCGGTCCGGTGGTCTCCTGGAACTTAGGCCCGCCCTTGTCTACCAAAAGATCGTAGCCAAGCAACTGCCTGGTCTCCTTGTGTGCTTTCAGCTTGAAGCGTTCTTCCAACAGCGCCTGCAGCATCTGCGTGCGGCAGGCCCGCTGCTGGTCTTTGGTCAATGCTTTGAACGCTGCGACCCGCTCCGGGCTCATCTTCGCCTGCACCGAATAGTAATTAGGCATCTTCGCCCAGTCGGGTAAGCCTGTAACCGCATCTTCCAACGGCAGGTTCCGCTCTTTGCTATAGGCCTGCTGCACCATCATGGAGAGCGGCACATTTTCGCCGTTGATGCCGTCCGGCATCTCCTGCGCTCCCATAAAACGGATCCTTTCCGGATGAGACTCTTTCACGGAAATAACATCGTAGGCGGCGAGCGAAGCGTCTGGGCAGGCCGCCGCCGCGGTCGCGCCAGTCCCTGCCTGTGCCAACGCGATCGGCGCGGACACCATCCCAGCGCACAGTGCAGCCCATGCCAATCTGCTGCCCAGTCGTACCGTTCGAGCCATGCTTCCTCTCATACGTTGCCAACCAACCTCCGGCCTGATTTCAGAACGATAGTACGACGCATATCGTATGTCAAACTAACCACTCGACTGAGAACGGAGAACTGCCAACTGAGAACTACTTCGCGTACGGCCCCACCTCCGGCTTGCCCTGCGTATCCTTCAGCGGCCCCAGTTCATCGGCAACGCCGCGCTGAATCGCCACCACTTCGCTCGCGTTCTGGAAGCACGTAAAGTCCGCCCGGTCGCGCCACAGGAAGGGCCCGCACAGCCGCTTGCCCGCGCCCAGCGCCGCATCGTGCACCATGTTGATCAGGCGCTCGTAGTCCGGCGATCCCATTTTGTAACCGGAAAAGTTCGCCAAGTCGCCGCTCGCCGCAAAGATCGCCGTCACTCCCGGAATCGCCGCAATCTCCCGCGCATCCCTCACTCCGTCCAGCGTCTCGATCATCTCAATCAGCACCACATTCTTGTTGATCGTGTTCCTGTACCCGCCCGGCACGCTGCCCCACACATCCGGATCGAACGCCTGCCCGCCGCCCAGGCTCCGCTTGCCCAGCGGCGGATACATCGCCCAGTCCCGCGCCGCCGTTCCCTCCGCCGTCGACCGCACCGTCGGCACCACAATCACCAGCGCGCCCGCGTCCATCGCATGTTGAATCTCGCGCTCGTCCGTATACGCCACCCGCACCCCGGGCACCGCCTTGGCATGAGGACACGCCTTCCACATCTTCGCCACAGCGTCCCAGTCGCGCGTGTTGTGCTGCATCTCCGTCCAGATAAAGTCGTACCCCGCATTCGCCATCGCGCAGTACGTCTCCGGCGTGTCGGTCGAGAAGACCGTGCCCCCGGTCACCTTCTCGCCCTTCATCATCTTGATCATCACCGGATTCCAGATCGGCACATCGCCCTTCACGTCGTACGCCGGCCCATACTTCCACGTCGTCGCATCGTACGGACCGTGGTTCGCCGCGCCCGCCGGGGCCTTCTCCCGCTCGCCCGAATCTTGCCCCGCCGGCGCCGCCAGCGACAAATTCGCCTGCCCCGGCGTCGGGTTCGTCGCATACGGGTCCGAGTTGGACGACTGCCCCCACGCCTGCGCTACCGTCAACACCATCGCCGCCACCACAACCACCACCGCAAATCGCCTCATCCCGCACCCCTCCCCGCGTCTCAAGGAACCCCTACGCTATATCACATTGATATTGCCGTTGAACATAGGGCGCCGGCAGCGCTGGTCAAGCGCAGGCGTTGATTGTCAAATGGGAATTCATCTTTGTCGCGGGATCATGCAGAGTCTGCCAGTTCAATCGACCGAACCGGGCTCCGCCGCTGGCCTTACAGGTGCGCCAGCACCTCGCGGCCAAATCGGACCTGTTCCGCAAGCATCCGCAGCACGTGGAACGAGAGCAGCGGCTCCGTTCGCATCAGGTGGATGAAGTCCTCGCTGCTCAACATGCTCACCTCCGCGCCTGCCTCGACTTCCGCCGTCAGCGAGTACGGCTTTCCGCCCACTACCGCAGGCACGCCCAGCAGCGAACCGGCGCCTGCCCGGACGTTCAGCACGGCGTCGCCGTCGGAGCGGGTTTTCAACGTGACCTCGCCGCGTTTCAGAAGGTAGACGCCCGCAGGCGCGTCGCCCTGGCGGAACAAAGTGCGGCCTGGCACCGCCGCCACCGGCTTGGCCTGCTTCTCCAACTGCGCGATCAGCTCAGGATCGGCCACAAATGCGGTCGAAATCCGCGGAACGGACATTCTCCACGAGTCGGGCCCGGAGAAGGACCAGTAAATAGGATTGCGTGCTGTATCGGAGGGCATGTTTGCCGCCTTTGGCCAAACTGGATCGGTGGACGGTGCGCGGTATCGCCCGGACTTTGGCGGTGAGCCTGAAGCGTACCGCGTCCGGCGGAAGTTTTGCGGTGACGGCGGTCACGTCACCCGCGTGCGTACCAAGAGGAGCATTGTAACCATGCGCACCGGCTCCAATGTTTCCCGCGGATGGGTCCTCCGCCATCCCCAGGCGAAGAAGGAACGCGACGTAACCATCCACTTTGAATGCGTGTCGCGGGACTGCGTGCGCGTGGCGGAGACGGTCGATGGCGAGGCGGTGAGCCGCCGGGTCCTGCCCCGCGACCCCGAGATCGTGACCGAGCTGGAAAAGAAGTACATGTTCTTTGCCGACGAGGCGGACATCGCCAGAAAGCTCGTCCAGCGCGGCCGTTCCTTCGACCTGAGCGTCTACTTTCGCCAGGCCTGACCTCGCCGGCCCGCCGGAGCCCATACGATGACGCACCCCGCCAGACCGGAGCCCAGACCCGAGTATCGCTTCGGCCCGTTTCGCTACGACTGCGGCCAGCGGCTGCTGTTCCGCGGCAGCGACACCGTGCCGCTCGCTCCCAAGGTCGGCGAGACCCTGCGCGTGCTGCTCGAACATCATGGATCCGTCGTCGACAAAGCCGAGCTGATGCGCGCGGTCTGGCCCGACACCTCCGTCGAGGAGATCGGCCTGGCGCGCAACATCTCCCAACTGCGCAAGGCGCTCGGCGACGACGGCGAAACCGGCCTCTATATAGAGACGCTGCCCAAACGCGGCTACCGCTTCGTCGGCGAAATCGCGCCTGACGAAACAGAAGGTGCGAGCGAAGTGGCCGGCGCAGCCGAAGCAGGCGTCGCAACCGATGCGAGCGACCCACAGGTCTCAACCCAGCTTCGCCGCCTGCGCACCACTCTGCTTGCGCTTGCGGGGGTCTGCGTCATCCTCGCCGTCGTCTACTGGCAGTTCTACCGCCCGTCGCGCTACCTCTCCACCGGCAGCGACATCGCCAGCGTCGCCGTCATCCCCTTCGAGTGCCTCAGCCCGGAGCTCGACTGCGCGGCCTTCCCCCACGGCCTCGACGATCTGCTGGTGGCGCGCCTCTCCGGCCTCTCCAGCGTCCATGTGCTCTCGCCCTCCACCGTCCGCACCTACCAGCGCGCCCGGCTGTCGATGCCCTTCATGGCGCGGCTGCTCGGGATGGACGTCATGCTCGACGGCACCGTGCAGCGGGCGGACGACCGCGTTCGCATCACCGCTCGTCTCATCGACGTGCACAGCGCCAAGCTCATCTGGTCCGACAGCTACGAGTACCCGCTCCAGCAGGCCGCCGACGCCCAAAGCCTGGCCGCGCGCCAGATCGCCGCCCAGGTGGACGCCCACCTGGCGAACCGCCGTCAGCTCCTTCCCGCAATCCACTGATCTCCCGCAGGTCCAGCGATTGCGAAGCATTTCGTCAGCGATTCCGAAGGATTTCCGAAGCTCTCTCGGCCCGCCGCCCAAGCGATAGTGAACGCAGAAGCGATTGCCGGGCAGAAACACGGCCGCCAGGGAAGGGATTTGCGATGAGAGACCCCAGTTGGATGATGACGATCTGCCTAGTTGTGATGGCCGGATGCGCGGTAGCGCAAACGTCGCAGCCCCACAGCGCAATCCACCAGGTCAAGCTGCAGCAAGAAACCGTAATCCAGGGCTACCCCTGCGCCAGGGGCTATGCCTCGTACTACTCCAGTGGCCGTCTGGCGAGTTGCGCCGTCGCAAAGGAGACTGCGTTTGGCGAGGCAACCTTGCCGGAGCGGTCCATTATTTCGCTGCTGGAGGATGGCAGGCCGCAGGGCGCAATGATGGCGCACAATACCGTGATCGCGGGGGCGAAATGCGGCGGGGGAAACTGGCTGCTGGGGCCGTCGGAGGGCGCAGCCACGGGCTTCTACCCCAGCGGAAAGCTGAAGATCTGCTTCTTCGCCGGCGACCAGACCGTGCAGGGCGTCCCCTGCATGACCGCTGGCTTCATCGGGATGTTCGGCGACGGCGCTCGGCGCGACGGCGGCGCGCAATTCTACGAGAGCGGCAAGCTCAAGTCCTGCACACTCGCGCGCGACTACGCCTCGCACCACCGCGGAGACCGCTTCCTTCAGATGCCATAAACCCCAGTCAGCCCCAGATGCACCGATCGCCTCATGCCGTTTCCACAGCGACTCTGGCAGTCATATTCGGGACCCGACCGTCATCCGCAGACGCGCAACCGCCCGCCGCATCCCCAACCTCAGGATGTCTCGGCGCCGCCATCGGCAGCCCAGCAGCTTCAGTTTTCCAGACTTGCCTCAAACAGCTCCGTGCGGCACGACGCGCAGTAGCCGCGCACGGTGCCGTCGCTATGCACGGCGGCCTGCGGGATATCGATCGTGCTTCCGCAATGCGGGCAGTTCGCATGGAGTTCATGAATGAGATGGGGAAATGAAGCTGAGGAGTGGGCTGCGGGTTCGATGTGCAAGGCTGCACCTCCAGCAAAAGCTGATGTGCGGTTTATACGCCCCCGGCTTTTATCGCGTCAATGTTACGGATGCGTCAATTCGCAGGATAACCTGTGGAAAACCCCTTCGGCCACTGCGGGTGCCCCGTCCTAGCTCTGCTAGGGCAGGTGGACTCGGTACATTGCCGCCCCTGGCAGTCAGCAGCGCCAAGACACAGCAGCGCTTTCGGCCAGAGCAGCCGAAAGCGCTGAGAGGTTCCCGCCAGCCTCACTTTCAAGGCGAGGCTATAGCGGGCGTATCCGCCTTGGGCGGCTGTGGTTTGCTCTAAACGGGCTGGATGTTCGAAGCCTGCATGCCCTTGGGTCCCTTGGTCGGTTCGAAGGAAACTTTCTGGCCTTCCTGAAGCGACTTGAAACCGCTGGATGCGATTGCAGAATAGTGGGCAAACAGGTCTGCACTGCCGTCGTCCGGGGTAATAAATCCAAAGCCTTTTGCGTCGTTAAACCATTTCACTGTTCCTGTTGCCACGTGACACTCTCCTGCACGGCCGTCTGGCCCCTGCACCTCCATCATACGGTGTTCTGGACAACATTGCTTGCCCGGGGCCTCGAATTCACCCACAATCCAAAATTCAGGGCTCTAAACCTCCGCCACCACCACGCAAACCCGCCCTACTATATAGTCCGCCGGGGTCTCCTGCGGTCCCGGCGTCACCACCTGCACCGGGATCCCAGGCGCCAGCGGACGCAGCACCATGGTTTCCCCGTGCAGCTCCACATGCCGCAGCACCAGCCCCGCGCCCGCCCGTTGCCCCGCCCGCACCGCATACAGCGTCCGCTGCTCCGCGTGGTACGCGGCCAGCGATCGATAGTGCCGGTCCACCACCGCCACCGCGCCCGGCGCAATCAGCGCGGGCATTGCCGCTGCCTGCTGCGCGTCCGCCCGCACCGCGACATACCGCTGCCAGCGCACATACTTCTCCGGCGCCCACCAGCGATTGCTTCTCAGCCCCGCCGCCGGCACCTGCACCATCTCAATCACCGCCCCCGGCCGCACCACCGGCTCAGTCATCGCCGTCGCCGCCGTCACCACGGGGACCGCCTCCATCTCTCCGGCCTGGGCAGGCTCCGCTGCGGCGGCCAGATCCAGCGGCATCAGTTGGTCCACCGTCAACCCCTGCGCCGCCAGCACCCGGTCCAGCCCCTCCAGAGAAAGCGACCGCTTCCCATTTAGAAAGTTGGAGATATGCGCCTGCTTGAAGTTCGATTGCCGCGCCAGCGCCGTGCCCGTCAGGCTGCCGCCCTCAATGCGGCCCAACAGTTCCAGGCGCAGACGTTCGTGGAGATACTGAAAGTTCATCTGTCCCTTCCGCGTTGCTTCGCTTTCTTGTCTGTCGAACCATATCACTTTGTGCAAACCAACACAAAGCCTATTATTCTCTTTTAGCAACCTCAGTGCCGCATATAGCCCAAAAGTGGAATATCAAGTATTGCGTACAGCTATGTACAAGATTTGTTGTTGACAGAATAGTTTGTCGAAAGCTATAACAGTTGCCACCTCTTTCTGCACCGAAGTCGCCGCACTCTGAGTGCCAGGTCGCAGTGCGCACACGCAAACTGTCACGGCAAACTTCTTCTATTCGCACACGGCAGGCACTCAGTTTTTTTGCGGCGGCGCGGCCGGGATGTACTTCGATCAGACAAGCGAAGAGCCGGGTACGGACAACCTGTATCTCGTCCGCATCTACGGCTCCACCAGTGCGAACACGGTGTGGGTGGGCAACGAGGTGGCAGTCGGATTCAGCGGCAGCAACCTTCAGGCTGGCGCGCAAGCGGGGAACCTCTACAAAGGCGGCGACGTTGTCGGCGTTCTCGATCCAGCGAACGGAACTCCGGACGGGGCCTACGCCGCGATCATGCCCAACACCGCACCGTGGGCACCTGGAGATTCAGTCGAGAACGCGAACAATATCTCCGCCAACTACTACAGCTATTACGACAACGCCGTCGTCAACAACCCATTCGCAACGCGGGTGATGCACTACGAAAACTGGTTCGGATACGGCGGCGGCGCAGGCGCGAGCAGCGGCTGGGGCTACTTCAGTAACGATGCCGGTAACAATTATGTTGGCGCCGGCGGGAAGTTCTATGCTCCTTATTTGCTGGGAGCGCAAGGCTACATTTCAGAGGGACTCTTTTCGCAATATGCACCGCTCACCGGGCCGCAGAGTGTGGCCAGCCTTGGCTGTGCGCCTGGGTTCATGATCGCAATCTGCAATGGTCCCGCGCCCGGTGCGACGACGACAGTGGAAGGCATCTTTCAACCTGACGGGAATCACGGTGATGAGTTCGTTTACGATCATGCGACGCGGGCATGGGAGTTTGTTGGGCCTGGAGGTGCGGTACTGAATGGCTCACCGATCTGTACCGGCGGTGGGAGTTGCAGCCTCCTTTCGATAGCGGCATCGGGAACAACCAACGGCACGATCAGTTTCGGCGGCAACGCCGGAGCGGATGCCCTCGACCTGTTTGCCTACGGATCGAACAAGTATGGCTGGGGCTTGAATGGTGGAGAGATGCAATTCTTCGTGCAGGACGATACGACCGATCACTTCTCCTTCAGCGGCGCGGCCGGCGGTTTGCAACCCACCGGAACCAACGAGTTTGCGCGGCTGACGCCCAGAACTTCCGGCGGCGGCTGGTCGCTGGCCAGCGGTGAAGGCTACGGATGGAGCAGTTCGGCCACCTCTTCCGCTACGGTCGCAACCCAGCTCACCCAGCCCAGCGCGGGCAACATCTCGCTCGACACCACTACGCCGGGAAACCACGCAGCCAGCCTGACGCTGAATAACCTGACCGTGGACGGTGTTTATCTCGGGCCGGCGACCGCCCCCACAGGCTCCTGCCCAACCAATGGCGCGTGGGCCTTCTCGCAGGACGGCCACGCGACGTTCTGCGCCGCCGGCGCCTGGACCGCAAAAATCTAGCCACCGACGCACACTGAGGGGACCGACGTGGAAACCACTGTTTCAGACCTGCTGCGCATGGGCGCACAACTCGACGAGCCGCCCAGCGACGAGTCTGCGGAGCCGTCTGCAATTGCCCTCGCGCACAAGCACCTTTGCATTCGCGACCGCTCCGGCAGCGTGAGCCCGCTCTTCGCCAACCCGGTGCAGGCGCAGTTCGAGCGCAGGCGCGGCCGGCAAAACATCGTCGTCAAGGCGCGCCAGATGGGCATGACCACCTGGATCGCCGGCCGCTTCTTTCTCAAGACCATCATGAATCTGGGCGTGCTCACCGTGCAGGTCGCGCACACGCGCGAGGCCGCCCACAGCATCTTTCGGCTCGTCCAGCGCTTCTGGGAGAACCTGCCCGAAGACTGGCGCAAAGGCCCGCTGAAGCGCAGCCGCGCCAACGTCGGCCAGATGGTCTTCCCGGCGCTGGACTCGGAGTTCCGGGTGCTCACCGCGTCCGACGCCAACTGCGGCCGCGGCCTGACGGTGCAGAACATGCACCTCAGCGAGGTCTCGCGATGGCCCGGCGACGCCGCCGCGATCCTCGCCGGGCTGCGCGCGGCGCTCGTCCCCAACGGCGAGATCGTGCTCGAAAGCACGCCCAACGGCGCCTGCGGCTGCTTCTACGAGGAGTGGCAGCAGGCCGAAGAGAAGGATGTCGTCCGGCATTTCTTCCCCTGGTGGCTCGAGCCCGCATATGTATCCGCAGCGGTTACAGATTTCAGCGAAGAAGAACGGGCACTGATGAACGAGCACCGCCTGACGGCTGCCCAGATCGGATTCCGCCGTTCGCTCCAGTCCAGCTACCGCGGCCTGCACGCGCAGGAGTTCGCCGAGGACGCCGAGCAGTGCTTCCTCACCACCGGCGACAGCTGCTTCGACCTGGACGCGCTCGAAGCGCGCCTGAAAGAGGTGAACGACGCCCCGCTCGCCCGCCGCGACGGCCGCCTGAAGATATGGTTCAGCGCCGTCCCCGGCAAGGACTACATCGTCGCGGCCGACCCCGCCGGCGGCGGCGCGGACGGCGACTACGCCGCGCTCCAGATCATCGAGCTCGCCACCGGCGTGCAGTGCGCGGAGCTGCAGCAGCGCATGAGGCCGCTGGAGCTGGCGCGCGTGGCCGCCGCGCTCGCCCGCGAGTACAGCTCGCCGGACCACGCCGCGCTGCTCGCCGTCGAGCGCAACAACCACGGCCACGCGGTGCTCGGCCACCTGGACCAGACCGCGCACTACGCGCCCGTCTACGAGCAGAACCGATCGCCGGGCTGGCTCACCTCGTCGGCCTCCAAACCGGAGATCGTCGCCCACATGAACTCGCTGCTGGTCGAGAAGCCGGAACTCTTCCGCTCGAAGCGTCTGCTGGAAGAGTGCCGCACCTTCGTCAACCTTCCCGGCGGACGCACCGGCGCCGCACCCGGCGCGCACGACGACCTCGTGATGGCCATGGCCATCGCCCAGTCCGTCCGCCGCGAACTGCTCACCTCCGGCAAGCACCGCCTGGCCGCTTGAGGCATACAACTGCTTAACACTGATCGACACCGATTAAACCGATCAAGACAAAGTGGGGTAAAGACAGGAAGCACATGAGTCTTGATCCGACTTTGTCTTTGATCGGTCAGATCGGTGTCATCGGTGTTAGGTAGTTTGCGTACAATTTCTTTGGAACGGAGATATCCCTTGGCAGTGCTTGCGGTCCAGGCGATTCGCAGAATGCGCGGCGGCGCGCAGAGTCAGCTGATGCTGGGCGCCGACCGCAACCTCTGGGTGGTCAAGTTCCAGAACAATCCGCAGCATCTGCGCGTGCTGGCCAACGAGCTGCTCGCCACGCGCCTCGCGGAAGCCGCCGGCCTCACCGTGCCGGCTAGCGACGTCGTCGAAGTCTCCGCCTGGCTCATCGCCAACTCGCCCGACATGCGCGTCGAGCAGGCCCGCGGCCAGCGCCAGCCGCTGACGCCCGGCCTGCAGTTCGGCAGCCGCTTCATCGGCGGCCTGATGCCCGGCCAGGTGGTCGACTACCTGCCCGAGCCGCAGCTCGACGAGGTCCGCAACGTCGCCGAGTTCGCCGGCATGTTGGCGCTCGACAAGTGGACCGGCAACGCCAACGGCCGCCAAGCGGTCTTCGATCGCCGCCCGCGCGAGCGCCGCTACCGGGCGACCTTCATCGACCAGGGCTTCTGCTTCAACGCCGGCGACTGGAACTTCCCCGACTCGCCCCTGCGCGGCGTCTACGCCCGCAACCGCGTCTACACCGGCGTCACCGGCTGGCCCAGTTTCGAGCCGTGGCTCACCCGCATCGAGGAGATGGACTGCGACACCATCTACAACATCGCCGACCTCATTCCGCCCGAGTGGTACCTGGGCGACATGACCGCCGTCGAGCGGCTGCTGGAACAACTGCTGCGCCGCCGCACCCGCGTGCGTTCCCTCATCGCCGCCTTCCGCGACTCAAATCGGGAACCGTTCCCCCTCTGGGACAAGAAAACCAGCATCGCCGTGCCGCAGCAGTTCGCCGAAGGAGCGGCGGGAAAGTTTGTGAATTAGGTTCGAGGTACAAGGTTCGAGGTTCGAGGTGACGTACGAGGCTCTCAATGGTTCAACATGAAGCAGTGTGGGATTGTCGTCAAGGCTGCGTCACAGTGGCCTATGAATTGCACCACAGATCTCAGAAGGCAACCATGTTCGCTCCCCTTGCACCTAGCGCCCCACCTCGAACCTCGAACCTGGTACCTCGAACCTAA
>Ga0302319_10019337_pt1 | contig 12377 bp, 13 predicted proteins | sample Bog_T0_2_FD_203319 | JGI IMG/M metagenome (GOLD analysis project Ga0302319, IMG submission 203319) | Peat permafrost microbial communities from Stordalen Mire near Abisko, Sweden - Bog_T0_2 | ecosystem: Environmental > Terrestrial > Soil > Wetlands > Peat | place: Sweden: Abisko, Stordalen Mire... | reverse complement strand
TCACTGTTGGCGCGGGCGCGCGCATCGGCCTTGTTACCGGCGTCGTGGGAAGCTGGTCTGCCGCCGCCGTAAGTGGGCTTTCCCTTTATGCCATGCGTTTCTGGCTGCACCAGGGCGACTGGTTTGATAACTTCTGGCAGAACGTTGTGAACCAGTGGCAGGCGCAGGGAGTCGCCTCCGGAGCTGACGCGCAGAACATTGCCTCATTCAAGGCCCTGATGGTCTCGCCGGAAGGGCGTGCGGCCTTTGTCCTCTTCGGGATCGCGTTCCTGATGGCGACGCTGGTGCTCTTTGCGATCGCCGGTGGCGCACTCGGCGCGCGCATGCTCACGCGTACCCGCCGCTCGGAAAACTAGGGCAACTTCAATTCAATTGCACTTGACCAAATCCTCCACTGCCGGTATCTTCTAATTTATGAGTTTTGAGCTCACAGTATCGGTGTGTCGGGCGTGTTGTTGCGCGTTGCACCGGCCTTGTGTGTGAGCTGACTTAGAGGTTAGGCTCCAAGGCCGCGTGACAGCTTAGCTGCTGACGCGGCTTTCGTGTTCTTGGTGCAGGAAGTACCGGCAAGTAGCTCGTTTTCCCCATTCGTTTCACCATGAGTTCTCTCTCCAATTCGCGGCGCCTCGTGCCTGCCTCCCGGCGGGTCAATGGTTGTTGTTGTCGCTGCTGTTGTAGCCGCTAGCAAATTTCCCATTCCTCTTTTTAATTTCATCGCACGCACGCGCGAAATCCCTATGCGGGAATTTCCGCGGGCGCGCTTCCCCAGCAGCCCGCAGAAACGGGCCTGGCAAATCCCCTTCAGGAGGCAAACGTGTCATTTCAAGAAAAACTATTTCGTACTCTTCTTGTTTTCGTCTTCGCCATCGCAAGCGCAATTCCGGCCGGCGCACAGGTTGTGGGCGCAACCATCGCCGGCACCGTCCGCGACACCACCGGGGCCACTGTCACCGGCGCTACCGTCACGGTGCGGCAGACGGAGACCGGCGCCACGCGCATTCTCACGACCGGCGCGGATGGCCGTTACGCCGCGCCCAGCGTGCCCGTCGGCAACTACTCCGTTTCCGTGGCTAAAGACGGTTTTCAGCCGCAACAGCAGAAGGGCATCGATCTGGCCGTGGGCCAGAGCGTGCAGGTGAACTTTACGATTGGCGTGAGCACGGTGCACGAAGAGGTGGTGGTCGATGCGGGCGACCCGGTGGTCAACATTACTTCGCAGCAAGACTCCGGCCTCGTCGATGAGCGCCAGGTGAAGGAACTGCCGCTCAACGGGCGCAGCTACGACCAATTGATCACGCTCAACCCGGGCACGGTGAACTATACGGGCCAGCGTTCCGGCGGCACCGGCACATCCAACTCGTCAGTAGGCAACATGTTCAGCGCCAGCGGGCGCAGGCCGCAGGACAATCTGTTTCTTCTGAACGGAATCGAATACACGGGCGCGTCGCTGATCAACGTGACACCCGGTGGAACGTCCGGACAGCTGCTGGGAATCGACGGTATCCGCGAATTCAACGTGGTGACTGACACTTATGGGGCCGAATACGGCAAGCGCGATGGGGCACAGGTTTCGATTGTCACAGCCGGCGGTACCAATCAATTCCATGGATCGGTCTACGATTTTGAGCGCAATAGCTACTTCGATGCCCGGAATTACTTCGATGGGGCGCGTATCCCGGAGTTCCAGCGCGATGACTTTGGCGCGGCGCTGGGCGGACCCATCCGGAAAGACAAGACATTTCTCTTCGGGAACTACGAAGGATTTCGCCAGAACCTTGGCGAGAGCCTCGTGACGCTGGTGCCGGATGTAACCTCGCGCGGCAAGGCCGTGGCCAGCGTGCAACCGCTCCTGAACCTGTGGCCCATTGCGAACGGCCCCGAAATCCTCACCAATGGTTCGGCATCCGGTATCGCGGAATGGATCGGAACCGCACCGCAGAAGATCCGCGAAGACTTCGGCACCGCGCGCTTTGACCAAAGCCTGACCGCGAAGGACTCATTCACCGGCGTGTATACCGTGGATGACTCCTCGGCCGTTTCGCCATCGCCCGATCCTTACTCCTATGTATCGGAGCGGCTGCGGGAACAAGTGCTGAGCGGCGAAGAGAAACACACGTTCAACAGGGCGGTGAATGTGGCGCGCGTCGGCTTTTCGCGAGCGAGTTACTACTTCTATGGCTACGTTCCAGCCGCCGAGCAGGCGCTTGTGCCCAGCGTTCGCTCCGGCGTGCCGACCTATGCCGTGGTGATTTCGGGTTCGACTGCCTCGAATGGATCTTCGTCGATCACCACCGGGGGCGCCAACGTGGGCTCGAACAACGGCATTACGCGCAACCTGTTTACCTATGACGATCATGCCTACTACACAAAGGGCAAGCACAGCCTTGAGGCTGGGGTATGGGTGCAGCGCCTTCAATCGAACGACAATCTGGCGCAGGATCAGTATGGGCAGGCATCGTTCGCTTCGCTGACGACTTTCCTTGCAGGTACCATTAAGACTTTCACCTACGCGCCGCAAACCACCGAGCTCGGCTGGCGCACCTTGTTTGTGAGTGGGTTTATTGAAGACGTCTATCACGTATCTCCGCGGCTTGAAGTGCGCGCAGGATTTCGCAGTGAGTCTTCGACCGGTTGGGGCGAGTCGCAGGGCCGTGCCGGTGTCTACACATTTTCGAACGGCGTGATCTCCAGCACCCCCACCACCCTTGGCAACGCCATTACCAGCAATCGCGCAATCTTTCTGCCCGAGCCGCGCATCGGCCTCGCGTGGAACGTCTTCGGCACCGGTCGCACCAGCATCACAGCGGGAGCCGGCCTGCACCATTCCCTGCTCGATGCTCTCGACTATCGGCTCGACCAGGCTGCGCCATTTAACACTGTGTATTCGTACTCCAGCACGACGGTGGCGAACCCAACCAGCGGCACTCCACTGGTATCGCCATCCACGGTTGACAGTGGTATTCGAACGCCCACGCTATTAGCCTACAACCTCAAAATCGAACAGCAGATCGCTCCGTCGACTTCGCTTTCTGTTGGCTACGACGGCTCGCACAGCTACCACCAGATTCTCTCTGAAGACTTGAACGAACCTGCATATACCGTGCTGGCGAACGGTACAATTTACTACCCCAACACCACCAAGGCCAACACCGCGGTGGCCAATACAACCTCGTGGGTGGCCGGCGGCTCGGGCAACTACAACGCGCTGATCGTTGACGTGCGGCATGACCTGGCGCACGGGTTGCAACTGCGCGGAAACTTTACCTGGGCGAAAAACCTGGACGACGGCTCGGCGTGGAACACGTCGGTCTCATCCAACACTCCGGCGTTCGTCGAAGTTCCATCATTGCCGCATCTCGATTACGGCCCGGCGGCCACCGATATTCGCCGCGCGGCAGCAATTAATGCAACCTACGAGCTGCCTTTTGGCGCCGGCAAAACCCTGTTTGCCCATGACGGACACGCAGCGGAAGCGTTGCTGTCGGGATGGTCGCTGTCGTCCATCTCGAACTTTTCCAGCGGCTTCCATTTTTCGCCGCAGTTAGGTTACAACCCCACGGGCTCGGGCGACTCGCGCAACCCCGTGCGGCCGAACCTCAACCCCAGCTTCACCGGGCCGCTCTATCCGGGAGGCAGCACTGCGGCGCGCGTAGCCCAGTACTTCAACCCCAATGCGTTTTCCGCGCCGGCCTACGGAACGGTCGGTAATGCGGGCCGCGATTCTCTCGTCGGTCCGGGCTACGCGGATTGGGATGTCTCGCTGCTCAAGTCCACGCAGGTGACAGAGCGGTTGCATGTGCAGTTTCGCGCCGAGTTCTTCAACGTGCTGAACCACACAAATCTTCAACTGCCGAACGAGGTTGTGTATTCAGCAGGGCCCACGCAGGGAACCACAGCCAATCAAACCACGGTCGCGGCCTTTGGGTCACCCGGCGTCATCTCGGGAACGGCGAACACCAGCCGCCAGATTCAACTGGGTTTGAAAATATTGTTCTAGTAGCGACTCGGCGGATTCCGGCGGCCGCCCGATGCATAGGCATATCGGGTAGCTTCCCCGGAGGCGCGGTTGCAATGTCCGTTGCCCGCGGAACGGCGAAGGATGAGGTTGCGCAGGTTTCGACTCACTGCCGGCTAGCTGACTCGCTGACTTGCTCCCTGTCTTTCTGCGATCATCGGTATGGGCGGCACGGCCATTGCTCATCGCGGGCCGTACCGCCTCATCGATGCTCCCCCGAGCGAGGTCACCCATGTGCCGCAATATCAAGATGCTCTTCAACTTCGATCCGCCTGCCACGCCGGATGAGATTCGCTTGGCGTCCCTGCAGTTTGTGCGGAAGATCAGCGGGTTCAATAAGCCGTCGAAAGCCAACGAAGCGGCATTTGCTGAAGCCCTCGAAGAAATCGCTGCCGCCTCCGAGCGTCTTCTCAGCCGGCTCCAGACACAGGCTCCGTCGCGCAACCGCGAAGACGAAGCCGCAAGGGCCCGAGCCCGCAGCCTCGCACGCTTTGGAGATTGACTTCACCGCCTTCGTTTCGCGTCATATAAAGCGCTGCCAAATCCTCTCGTGGCTCAAGAATGAGAAGATCGATAAGGAGAATCTACCCCGTCTTCCAGGGTTCCATCCCATGAGAGAAATTGTCACGTTCGTCTTCGGGCTTGCCCTGCTGGGCAATGCGGGGCTCTTTGTGCCTCAGGCCATTGCCGTATGGCGCAAGAAAAGCGATGAGGGCATTTCGCTGGTTACCTTCGGCGGCTTTTGCATCTTGCAGGTCATCGGCGTCATTCACGGTTTCTACGAGCACGACAACTCGCTGATCGTCGGTCTCGGCGCCAGCTTCTTAACCTGCGGAGCCGTCACCTTGCTTACCATCGTCTATCGGCTTCGCCGTCTGCGCGCTCAAGGTGACCGGCTGGCGTCCTGACCGACTCGTCGCCAGGTCCCTGCGAACTCCCGGTGGCCCTGCTGAACAAGAATTGGCAGCCCCTGCCAAATCTCATGGTGTGCAAAGACGGGTACGACAGAGGAATGCAATCCAGCGTATACTTCTGTTCCACGGCGAAAGCCCCCGATGACCGCGGGGGTTTCCCGGCATATCCCTGGCTGAAGCCCACGGAGGACCCGATGAAGATTACCGACACCGTTGACCAGGTGTTGCAGCATAAGACATTCAACAAGGTACTGCCCGTTTCTCCCGACCAATCGGTGCTCGAGGCCTTGTCCCTGATGAATGAATATGACGTCGGCGCCCTGATGGTCATGTCGAACGGAAAGCTGGTGGGCATCTTCTCGGAGCGCGATTATGCGCGCAAGGGCATTCTCCAGGGCCACCAATCCCGAGAGACCAAGGTCGGCGATATCATGACCAGCCCGGTGATCTCCGTAACGCCCCAGCAAACGGTGGACGAATGCATGAATCTGATGACCAACGGCCACTTCCGCCATCTGCCGGTGCTTGAGGGCGATCGCGTGGTGGGCATCATCTCCATCGGCGACATGGTCAAGTGGGTCATCAGCGGTCAGGAACACGCCATCCAGGCGCTCGAGGGCTACATCACGGGAGCGTACCCGGGATAGGGCCAGCCGGATCGTTGCGCTGATTCTTCATTCAACGCTTTGCTCAGGATGCGAAAAAGACGGCAGGCGAAACCCGGAAACGCCGGCTGAGCTGCTCGATTTGCGCCGCGTTCAGCTTGCGCTTGCCCGAAAGTACTTCGGAAACCACGCTCTCCCCGCCCAGTTCGGTGGCCACGTCGCGCTGTAGCAGTCCGTGCCGCTCAAGGAGAAAGCGAAGTACGTCCGCGGGCGACGCCTCGGGAATCGTGTAGCTTTCCTGCTCATAGCGCTCGATCAGAAGGGTCAGTAGTTCAATCGCTTTCACCTGTGCTTGCGTAGGGCGCGGCTCGGCGGTCAAACCGAAGAGAGCCTTGGTGTATGCCGCAAGTTGCTCTTCGGACTCAATCAAATGCGGAGCTCCGCGCTCGATCATCCTCGCCGGGTTTGCTAGAACTGTAGCCATTTCGCCCTCTGCTTCTGCGTCAGCGCGCACCATCGGTCGTATTCCTTGTGCGTCAGGAACGATCCGATATAAACATGCCCCAGCGTCAACCTGCGTTCGATGATTTTGGCGTAATGCACGGCAACAATCAGCCTGTAGCGGTTGTGCCTGATATTGAAAATCACAAAACCGTCCACATCGTCGGCGTCAGGGAAATTGGTTCGCAACTCCTCGAAACTCCGCCATCGAGCGGTCTTAACGATCTTGACCCAGGCGCCGATCTCGCGTGCGGCCTCACGATATTTCTCAGACGCCTGCTGAAGGCGCTTGATCGTGACGATATGCACTGCTTTATCTTACTTCGCAATTTGCGAAGTGTCAATCGCCCGACCCCTCAGACCCGCCCGGCTTTCGCGCCGCCCTTACCGAAACAGCCGCTCGTCAAAGCGAAAAGGCTTCACAGCACCCAACACGACTTTGGCGAACCGGGGATGCTTTGGGTTCAACAGCACATTCCAGTCCCCCTCGACGACTGCCGAGGGAACTTGAAGCGCCAGCGACCGCAGGCTTGCGGCCCACTCGGAACCAAGGTCGCGGCAGCGCTCGTTGTCCAAAGTTCGCCAGTTCCGCGGCAGTTCCTTGAGATTGAGTGTCTCCACGCACTCATCGGGAATCGTGGCTTCGGCGATCAATAGATCGTCCGGCGCTTCGTCGGTCTCGAGATTGACAAAGAATTCGAGCGCCGCCAACGCCCGCGAGGTGGCCGTGTACACCATCGGGACTTCCAGGTGATTCCACCGGCTCGCTGCGTACATTCCCCCTGCGCCAGTGAACGCCGTGCTGCGGAAGCGCTTCCGGAAGAGCCTCCAAACGCGCATCAGCTGTACATCCCGTAAGCGATCCGGTAAAGTATCTCTTCTACCGACCGCACGCCGGGTTCGGTGTCTAACTGATCGAAGGGCCTTTTACCCCCGAGCGCCCGGTTGGGGTTGCTCATCCAGTGCGAGGCCTTCTCCTCCGATCCCAGAACTTCCTTCGCCAGCGCCACCACACGCGCCATACGCATCGCCCGGTCCGACTCATCGTGCGTCAGGCGCGATTTTGCCGCCAGCCGCCGGCTCAGCGTGCGCGACGGAATATTCAAGCGCTCGGCCACCTGGGACCTGTGCAAGGAGAGCGTTACAGCAAGCAGATCCACGGTCGACGCCGGAAGGCCGAAGCGCACCTGTTGCGCTAAATCGTCCGTGCTGCGCACGGGGCCCTTGAAGGTTTTTCTGCCGCCGAGGACAGCTACGATTTCCGCAACGCTCATTTGTGCCACCTGGCATTATTTTCGCGCCATTTGGCGGACGTGTCAAGCGTCGAAAAAGGGTGGGTTGATTAAGAGAATTAGCTTACCGTCGTGTGGTTCGCGGCGATTGTCGAGACCTTACCATCGCTATATTCAATCAGTAGATCGTTTTCCACGGTGTAGGGCTCATTATGAATAACCAAATCGTGCTCGTGCGAGTAGATCGCCAGGTTGTGGAACGTGCCTGAGGGTCTGCCGAGCCGGGCAACAACGTCGGCCTCGCTCATTCCGAGAGTCAGGTGAATTGGCAATTCGACTCTTCCTTGTAGACGATCAAGAAGTTTACATCTGCGATCCAGTCGCATGTCTGGCGAAACCCTTTGCCATTGGAAGCCTCCAATCGCCGGCCCATCGATCTCTCCACTGTAAAGCCACATTGCCCACGTGCCCTGGTCGTCGTTTCCTTGCAGACATATCCATGACAATGCTTCGGAAGCATCCCCCCTGCTACCGACAGATCCACCGAAATGCCTCTGCGCTTTTGCCAACTCCGTCATCTCGAGAGTGACAGGCCACCTCTCAATTTTCAGCCCCTTGATGATTTCGCTTTTAATTGAGGGCTTTGGGAACGTCGCTGGCAACTTTAGGTTCGGAGGGCCCCAGATGACGCGTGGCGGGTGAGGTGTCTGGTGGCCAGAATATTGTCCAAGTAGAGCGGCGACCACAAGAAATGGAGCGAGATTGAGTATGAAGCTGCTCATCGCGTCACCCCAGAAAAATCCCCGCAATCGACGCCGAGATCAAATTCGCCATGGTCCCGGCGAACATGGCGCGCAAACCCAGCTTGGCCAGGTCATTGCGCCGCTCCGGCACCAGCGCGCCGATGCCGCCAATCTGCATGCCGATCGATCCCAGGTTGGCGAATCCGCACAGCGCAAACGTGGCGATGGTGAAAGAACGCGGGTCCAGGCTCGCCCTTTGCGCGCCCAGGCTGATATAGGCGATGACCTCGTTGAGCGCCATGCGCGTGCCCAGCAGGTTGCCGATGGCCATGCAGTCGTGCCACGGCACGCCGATCAACCAGGCCACGGGCGCAAACGCGAATCCCAGAATCTGGCCGAGCGAACCGGGCACCCAGCCCATGTGCGGCAGCCCGTGCGTCCAGCTCAGAATCATGTCGAGCAGCGCCACCAGCGCGAGAAAACTGATGAGCATGATGGCAACGTTCATGGCCAGCTTGCCGCCGTCGATCGTTCCACGAGCAATCGACCCGATGAAGTTTTCGTCCGCGTGCAACTCATCCTTCGGAATCACAACCTTTCCTTCGGTGGCCGGCTTTTCCGTTTCGGGCACCAGCATCTTGGACAGCAGGATCGTTCCCGGCGAGGTCATGATGACAGCCGAAAGCAAATGCCGCGCCTCCACGCCCTGCGAAATGTACATGGCCATTATGCCGCCAGACACGTGCGCCATGCCGCTCGTCATAATGGTCATGAGCTCACTGCGGGTGGCCTTCGACAAAAACGGCCGAATGGTCAACGGCGCTTCGGTCTGCCCCATGAAGATGGAGGCCGCCACATTCATGCTCTCCGCACCCGAGATGCGCATGGTCTTGAGCATCAGCCACGCCATCACGCGAATGATTTTCTGCATCACCCCGATGTGATAAAGCACCGCAAAGAATGCGGAGATGAAAATGATGGTGGGCAGAACCTGAAAGGCGAAGATCGCGCCGGAGTTGGGCGCGATGAGCTTGCCGAATGCGCCGGAGTTGGGCAATCCAAGTTCGCCGAAGAGTATCCTGGTCCCGGCAAAGGTTGCCGACAGCATATTGGTGACCACGCCGCCCGCCCACGCCATGGCATCGCGCCCGAAGCTGAAGCGTAGCACCAGGAAGGCGAAGGTGATCTGCAGGCCCAGCCCCCAGGCTACGGTGCGCCAGCGGATGCGCCTGCGGTCGGTGGAAAATAGCCACGCGGCCAGTAGAACGGCCAGAATTCCCAACACTCCAGTGAATCGCGCCAAGAGGTTGCTCCTTTGCGGGACGGGAAATGCGCGAAGAGACTTTCGATTAATCTACAGCATTTCGCAAAAACTTCCCCGCATTTTCTTGGGTGATAATGCGGCTCACAAGCGGCACTGCGCGGGGCGAGGTTTTGGAGAATTGAATTGCCTTGTGAAGGATCTCCACCGGCTCCGCCAACATCTCCGCGCTCGTGGCATAAATTGTCGCGAACGGCTGCCCTTGCTCTACGTGCGCGCCGCGCCGCGCATGGAAGAGAATGCCCGCGTGCGGATCGACGGGCTCTCCCGCCTTTTCGCGTCCCGCGCCGGTGCGCTGTACGGCCCAGCCCAACGCCGTGGTGTCCATCTCGCCCACATAGCCGCTCTGCCACGCGCCGACTTCGAGAGTCGCGCCCGGCTTGTGAAACCCCGGATCGTCAAAAACCGAAACGTCGCCGCCCTGCGCATCGACCATCTTCATAAACGCCGCCAGCGCCGCGCCGTCAGTGAGCGCCGCTTCGGCCAGTTGGTATCCGGCCTCTGGAGTCTCTGCCTTGCGGCCAAGATGAATCATCCACCCCGCGAGGATCAGCGAAAGCTCGCGCAGGTCTTCACTCCACGCCGGCCGCGCGCCACGCAACAGCTCCACGCACTCCACCAGTTCGATCCAATTGCCGGCCGCGCGACCCAGCGGTTGGCTCATGTCGGTCAGTAGCGCCACGGTCTCGGTGCCCGCGGACTCAGCCGTCGTCACCATCAACGCCGCCAAAAACTCCGTGTCTTCCATCTTGCGCAGGAACGCGCCCGAACCGGTCTTCACGTCGAGCACCAGCCCGTTCAGCCCGGCGGCCAACTTCTTGCTCAAAATTGACGCGCAGATCAGCCCCGGATTCTCGACCGTGCCGGTGCGATCGCGCAGAGCATACAGCTTGCGGTCGGCGGGCGCCAGTTGATCGGTTTGCCCGATGATCGATGCGCCGCATTTTTGAATCACGGCCTCAAACTCGGCCAGCGTCAGCGCAGTGCGGTAGCCGGGAATCGCTTCCAATTTATCCAGCGTCCCGCCGGTGTGGCCCAGCGCGCGCCCGCTGATCATAGGCACGGCCACTCCGCATGCGGCTGCCAGCGGCGCCACCAGAAAACTCGTCTTGTCGCCCACTCCGCCCGAGGAATGCTTGTCCACTGTGCGTTTGCCAAGGTTCGCGGGCGCAAATTTGTCGCCAGAGTCGCGCATGGCCAACGTGAGCGCGCGGGTTTCATCCAGCGAGAGCCCGCGAATCCACGCGGCCATCAGCCACGCCGCGAGCTGGTCAACTGGTACGGAACCTTCCGCCGCGCCCTTCGCCACAAACTGGATTTCACGTTCGCTCAGCGCGCCGCCATCGCGCTTTTTGCGGAGGATGTCGATCATGTGCAGCGGTGTGGTTGAGTCCGATTGCATGGCTTTTTCCCTTGAGTGCAAGGCAATAAGAATACCGCATAAGACCCGCCGCGGTGCTCCGCTATGCGCGGGCCCCGGATCGAATCGCGATTGACACCACCATGCCCATTTCCCTAAGATTCTCCAACTACTCCGTGATAGGCTTCATGCGTGGAGCGGAGCCTTTTGAGACGCCGCCAAAACCGATGCGCATCCCGTTTCGCATGGGTCCGAATCCGCAACTGCGCCATGCTGCGCCAAACCTGATGGGGCCAAAGCAAGTGAGAGGGGATCTGCAATGATCTGTACCGCCTGTGGAAAGACAAGCGCCGACAACGCCGCATTCTGCGAGCATTGCGGCACGCGCATGCAAGCTCAACCGGCAGCCGGCCCGGCTGCTGCTGCGCCGCCACCCTTCCCTGGCGCTCCGCCCGCGGCACCATTCCCCTTTCCCGGCTCACCTGCCGCACCTCCTGCCGGGGTCTCGCATGGGCAGGTTGCGCCCATGGCCAGTGCGATCATCGCTTCAATGTCGATGGGTGAGAAGATTTCCGGTGGGGGCGCAGTTGCTGCGTTCATCAGCTTCTTCCTGCCCTGGATTTCCGTAGCGATGCTCGGGACAAGTTCCAGCGGCCTCGACCTGGCCAAGACCGACGGCGCTACATATTTCATTCCCTTGCTGGCCATCGCCGCCGCGGCGCTTTGCTACCTGTCAAGCAAAGCCGTGCCCGCGAAGAAACTGATGTTCGCCGGCTACCTGGTGCTGATCGGCGCACTGTGCGGCCCGGCGATCCTCCTGTCTTTGGTCTTTGTGTCCCAGCTTCAATCCGTAGCCGGATTCGGCCTGTGGCTGCTTGCCCTCGGCTACTCCGCCATTGCGGCCGGCGGGCTGTACACGATCCAGGGCTTTAGCAAGAGAACGTATTGAGCCAGAAATAAGGCGCGGCTCCCGGCGGTATATAGCGCCGGTCTATGGACCGGGTCACAGCGGCGACAGCGGGCGTCCACGTCCGCGCTTTCCTTCACTGAACAGCTTTGCGCGCTACGGCCCAGTACTGCGCGCCGTGACGCGCCGGTTCTGTATCGCATGCGCTTGACATCGCCCCGCCCTCTTACCTAAGATTCTCCGTCTTCACAATTCATCTTCGCGATGCGCTTCTGGCGTGGCGTACCGGCCGCATGCGGGTGCCTGTGTCCATGCGCCGTTGCCTGTGCACGGGCTCGATCCGAGACTCCGGAACCTCGCGCGAGAAGACACCGGGCCAAACAATTAGAAGGAGAGGTGCAATGAACTGTTCTGCCTGCGGAAAGGCAAATGCGGACGGCGTGTCGTTCTGCGAATACTGCGGAGTGTACATGCATGCTCAACCGGCAACCAACCTGGGGACGGCCGCGCCAGGCGGGGCTCCTGCGGCGCCCGCTGCGCCCTCGGCCGCTCAGATGGCGCAGATGGGTCATGCTCTGCTCGGCACACTCTCTCTGGGAGAGAAGCTGGTCGGCGCGGGTGCTATTGCCGCCGTGATTGGCTTCTTTCTGCCCTGGGTCTCCTCGCCGGACCTGGGATCGCTCGCTCCACTGCTCGGCCAAATGGGCGGCGCGGACCTTGCGCATGTCAGCCTCAATGGCGTTGATCTGGCCAAATTCGTCGGAGCGGTTTATTTCATC
>Ga0302319_10019336_pt1 | contig 12377 bp, 7 predicted proteins | sample Bog_T0_2_FD_203319 | JGI IMG/M metagenome (GOLD analysis project Ga0302319, IMG submission 203319) | Peat permafrost microbial communities from Stordalen Mire near Abisko, Sweden - Bog_T0_2 | ecosystem: Environmental > Terrestrial > Soil > Wetlands > Peat | place: Sweden: Abisko, Stordalen Mire... | reverse complement strand
CATCCCTGCCACCCGCCCGCGCCGGCCGTTCAGGTCACCCATAAGCGCTCCGGCAAACTCGTCCGGTGCCTCGATCTCGACCTTCATGATTGGCTCAAGCAGGCACGGCTTGCACGACTCCATGGCCTTGCGGAAAGCGAGGCGCCCCGCCATCTTGAACGACATTTCGTTCGAGTCGACGTCGTGGTAGCTGCCGTCGTACACGGTAGCTTTAAAGTCGACAACCGGGAAGCCGGCCAGATAACCGCGCGCAGCCGATTCGACGATACCTTTTTCAATAGCGGGAATGAAATTCCGCGGAACCGCGCCGCCAAAAACTTCATTGCCAAACTCGAAGCCGCCGCCGCGCGGCAAAGGCTCCATGCGAATCTTGCAATCGCCAAACTGGCCGTGCCCGCCAGTCTGCTTCTTGTGGCGGCCCTGGGCCTCAGCGCGGCCGCGAATGGTCTCGCGGTATGGCACCTTGGGCGCCTTCAGCGTGACCTCCGCGTGGTACCGCTTCTTGAGCCGGCTCACAATGGTTTCAATGTGCGGCTGGCCTGCCCCGGCGATGAGAAACTCGTTGGTCATCGGGTCGCGGAAGAAGCGGATCAGCCGGTCTTCTTCCATGAGCTTGTGAATGGCGGGTGCAAGTTTGTCCTCGTCGGCGCGGCTCTTGGGCTCGATGGCATAGGTCATGGCCGGTTCCGGGAACGCGATCACATCCACCTGAATCTCCGCGCCCTTCTGGCCGAGCGTGTCGCCCGTGAGAGTCTCGCGCAGCTTGGCCACCGCGCCCAGGTCGCCCGCGTGCAGCTCAAGCACTTCCACCGCCTTGCGGCCCTGCATAACGGAAAGATGCGACAGGCGCTCCTGCCCGCGGCGCGTGTAGTTCTCCACGGTGGCGTCGTTCTTGATGACTCCGCTGATGACCTTGAAGAAGGTGATGCGGCCTGAAAAGGGATCGGTCATGGTCTTGAAAACCACCATCGCGGCCGGTCCGGCGTCTTCCACCGTGCGAAAGGTCATGCCGGCGTCTTCAGGCAGGTCAGCATTGCCACTGGCGCCGGCGAATGTCGGAGTGCGAACCGCGATGGGAGCGCGCTCACTTGCCGCCGGCGCGTAAACCTTGATGAAGTCCAGCAGGTGGTCGGTGGCCATGTTGGCCTGGCCGCTGGAAAAAAGCACGGGAAAGATGCGATCTTCGCGGATGGCCTCATGCAGCGCAGCGATCAGATGTTCCTCCGGAATGGTGCCCTTTTCGAAGTACTCCTCCATGAGCTCGTCTTTGCCCTCGGCTACCAGCTCCACCAGCGCCTCGTGGCGGGCCTTCGCATCCGCGGCCAGGCTGTTTGGCAGCTCGCCGACCTTGCCGCGACCGTCGCCGCCAGGGGTGTAAAAGAACGCTTCCATGGTTACCAGGTCGACAACACCGTGAAAGCCCTGGGCATCGGATATGGGCAACTGCACGGGCACACAATTGCGGCCCCAGCGGTCAACCAGGTCGTCAATCAAAGCGCTCAGGCCGCCGCCGCCGCCGGCTTTCGGGTGGTCCATCTGGTTTACCACCACGATGCGGGGAACGTTGGCTTCTTCAGCAAATCTCCAAACGCGTTCAGTCACCGCTTCAACGCCATTTTGAGCGTTGACCACCACCACGGCGGCTTCGACAGGGAGCAGGGCCGCGCGGGCTTCATGACTGAACATGTGAAAGCCGGGCGTATCCACGAGATTGATTTTGACGCCCTGCCACTCGGCAAAGGCGACGGCGTTCTGCATGGTCACGCCGCGCGCAACTTCCTCTTCATCGTAGGCGGTCACGGCCGTGCCATCGGCCACCCGGCCCTGGGTCGGGGTCATCTTCGCGGCATGCAGCAGAGCGGCAATCAAGGTGGTTTTGCCGCTGTGCGCATGCCCCACTACAGCTACGTTGCGGATCTCACTTCCCTGGTACGTTTTCATGGGTTTCTCCTGACCACCAGCGGTGAGGGAAACTCCCCCTCGGCACACGCTGTGGAGCTGTTCTTTGTAAGTCGGGTTCGAGGGATTTCACCAAATGGCCGGGCTAGGCACAGGGACGGTGTGGGGGCGTCCTTGAGGGCGTCCAGGTGGCCGGGTTGGAGGGCCACGTGTCCCGGTCTGCCGTCTACCTCGTCCATAAAGTCGAAGGGCTCGGGCCGGCGCCGTGCAGGCTAATGAAAAGATGAACCCGCAGGCGTCTTTCTCTAAGAAGACGGATGCTATCACAGGCGGAGTGTGAACGTCCTGTGACTGGTAACACAGGGAGGCCGTTTAACGCTGGACGCCGCTAAAACGAATGGATCGGATTTGAATAGGGATCTCCTGCTGGGTGATATCTTTGCGCCATGCGATTTTGTTCATTCGGCGCGGTTGCATTCGCGTCTCTGGCTCTCGCTTCAGCCGCGGTTTCCCAGGCCCCTGCCACTCCTGCCCAGCCGCCTGCTGCCCATCCACCGGCGGCGCACGTAGATGCCCCGCTGGGTCAGATTCTCCGCATGCCTGGGGATGGAGACGGGGCGTACAAGACGCACCAGTATCGCGACTTGTTCGCCGAGCAGGGTCATACGCCGGCCGAGAGCCGCGCAAAGATCGAAAGGGCGTTCAAGCAGCTCTTTCACGGTGACGGTCAGGAAGAACGAATCTACTTTGAGACCGGAGCCAACGAGAACGGCACGCTGGCCTATGTAACCGACTGGGCCAACAACGATGCCCGCACCGAGGGCATGAGCTACGGCATGATGATCGCCGTCCAGCTGGACAAGAAGCGGGAATTTGACGCGCTGTGGAACTGGGCCAGAACTTACATGCTGATTACCGACCCGCAGAACCCTTCCGTAGGCTACTTTGCGTGGTCAATGAACACCGACGGGACGCCACGGTCAACCGGGGCCGCGCCCGACGGGGAAGAGTACTTCACCATGGCGCTCTATTTTGCGGCGCACCGCTGGGGCAACGGGACGGGCATCTATAACTACCAGGCCCAGGCGGACAAGATTCTACGCGGAATGCGGCATCACCCGGTGGTAACAGGGGCAGGGCCGTTTCGGATTCATCCGGATGATCCGCCGCTCGTGCCACCGGACCATCCCTGGCCGAGCCCCAACAGCCACGATCTGGAGCGTGAAGCCGCTGCAAAGGGCACCCCCGGGCGAACGCTTCGGCGCCGCACAGCTCCATGGACCGAAACCATCGGACCGATGGTGGATGAGCCGCACTACATGATCAAGTTTGTGCCGAACATGGAGGGCGGCATGACCGACGCCAGCTATCATCTGCCCGCGTTCTATGAGCTATGGGCCCGGTGGGGACCAGTCGAAGATCGCGCTTTCTGGGCAGAAGCTGCGGATGTGAGCCGCGACCTCTTCAACAAGGTCACGGGACCGGAGACGGGACTGACGCCGGAACGGAGTCACTTTGACGGTGCCCCGGTGGTTGGCCGCGACGCCACGCCCATTCCGTTCGGCTACGACTCCTGGCGCAGCGCAAGCAACTGGAGCGTGGATTACTCCTGGTGGCGAAAGGACCCGCGAGAGACCGCTCTGAGCGATCGGATTCAGAATTTTCTTTCCGCGCAGGGCGTCGACAAATTCGTCGATCGCTACACGCTCGACGGCAAGCCATTGTCTGAGCGGCACTCGGTGGGTATGGTGGCAACAACAGCTGTCGGCAGCCTCGCGGCCACGGACGGCGCGGCTTCAAAGGCCTTCGTGGAAGATCTGTGGAACACGCCGATTCCCTCAGGCGAGCAACGCTACTTCGACGGGATGCTCTACCTGATGAGCGTGATGCACTGCAGCGGAAATTTCAGGATCATTGATGCGCATTAGTCTGGCAAAGCGCCCTGGAAAGCGCCCGTCCGCAGAAGAAATGCTTCGGCGGGATGACGCCGCACATTGGCGTCGCCGGCGAGCGCGTCTACACATAGGTCCCTGGCACTATGAGGATGTTACGCGGCAGCAAGGCGGTAGGCTCATGCGCTCCCAGGTCTCAGCAGCGTGGCCCAGCGGCGACCAACGACAAAGGGTTCAAGCACCGCCGTAACCGGAAGGGGGGAGAGTCTACTCGGTATGGGAAATCTTGTACTGTACAATCGCTGAGATGAGCATCGAATCCGGTGACTCGGCCGCAAAGCCAAGCGCTATAACTGGGTGGTGGACGCCGCGCCTCGCAGGTCCACTGATCGCAGCCGCGGTAGTTCGACTGACGCTGTTGGTAATTGCGCTTACCCGGTTTGGACCGAGCGGCGTGCTCATGTCAGACACACAGAGTTATCTCGAGCCGGGGCGCAATCTACTGCTGCATGGAAGTTTCATGGCTGACGGTGTTCCGGATCTGGTGCGCACACCGGGGTACTCGATCTTCCTTGCCATTTTCAGCTTTGCTGGTATTCCCGCGGCGGCAGTGGCAAACCTGATTGTCTCAGTATTCTGTGTGCTCCTAGTATGGAAGCTGGCGCGAACGTGTTTCAGCGACGATCGCATTGCACTTTACGCAGCCTGGATCTTTGCTTTTGAGCCGATTTCAATTCTGTATTCCTTTGTCCTATTGTCGGAACCGCTGTTTCTGGCGCTACTTCTACTCGGCATGGAGCGATTGGCTGTGTTCTTACGCGTGCGCCGTTTGCCGGTTCTTGCGGTGGCTGGGTTATGGATTGCCGCTGCAACCTTTGTGCGTCCCATCAGTTATTGCCTTCCAGTTGCGCTGGCTCTTGGATTATTTCTTGTGTTAGTACACGTGCCCGGGGCCCGATGGAAAGCGCCTGCCGTCCTGCTAGTCAGTACGCTGCCGTGGATCGCCGCGTGGCAGGTTCGAAATTGGGTTGAGACCGACTATCGCGGCTTCTCAAGCATCAGGGAGGTAGACCTGTACTTTCAGTTGGCCAGCGGCGTGACAGCCGTCGTGGAACACAGGAACTACGACGATGTACGCGCGAGTCTAGGATATTCCGACTTTGCTGGCACGACCGGGCAAATGTATCTCTCCGAGTCTTACCTTGCCCGGCATCCTGAGCAAACGGGATGGAGTCAGAGCCAGCGACTGGACTTCATGCACTCCGAGGCAAATCGTATCATCAGGGCGCATTTTGGTGTCTATCTGCGCACGGGCCTCATATCCTTGACGAAGACTGTATTCATCTTTGGCGAGCGGGCCTTCGATCACCTTCTGTATCCGGAGGACTCAAGCCATGAAGCTAGCTCCGCATTCGATAATCAAGCACGTTGGGGAATTGTGCCGGCCAAGACGAACCCGCGGATTACAGCAGAAAGAATCGCATTCGCGGCGATGGTTCTGGGACTGTATTTCTTTGCGGCCCTGGGAGTCTATCGTGGAGGAATACGCAACATGTGTTTTTGGTTGCTGCTGGGAATTTCGATTTACTTTCTTGCCATCATCGGCGTGGGAGAGGAACCCGGCGGGAATGCGCGTTATAGGATCCCCATTATGCCAATGGTATGCATTTTCGCGGCAGTGGGGATTCGACGCGCAAAGATTCCCTGGGCCCCTTCGCCGGCATCTGGTGATGTTGCCGGCTGATAACGTGAATAATGTGGCGGCGATCTCTTCCTTGCCATTCGCGGATTCACTGCTCAGGCGGACAAGATTAATCCAAAGGAGTCAGAGTGGCCGAAAACGTTCAATACCACCTCTTTGCACCGAACTCGATCTCCGGTAAGATAGCTGCCTACCAAAGACGAAGGATGTTTGAAGTATTTCTCCACGAGACCGGGATCGAGCAGAACGATTCCGTGCTCGATCTGGGAGTTACGAACGACCGGTCATGGGGTCACTCCAATGTCTTCGAACATTTCTATCCCTATAAAGACAAGATCACAGCCTGTGGTGTGGAAGATGCAAAGTTTCTTGAGGAGATGTATCCGGGGTTGAAGTTTGTGCTTGCCGACGGACGGAGTCTCCCCTTCGCGAACAAGGAATTCGACTACGTCCATTCGAATGCAGTTGTGGAACATGTGGGCAGCCGGGAAAAGCAAACGGCGTTCCTTCGAGAGGCGTGGCGAGTTGCCCGCAAGGGAATATTCGTCACCACACCAAATCGGTGGTTCCCAATCGAGTTCCACACTGTCACGCCTTTCGCGCACTGGCTTCCGGCAACCGCATTCCGAAAATTATGCAAGATGCGTGGCTTGGACTTCTTTGCCTCAGAGGATAACCTGAACCTGCTTTCCGCCTCGCAGTTAAGGCGGCTCGCCGCGAACGCGGGATCTGAGAACTTCAAGGTCGCGTCTGTAGCACTCGGGGGCTGGCCGTCCAATTTGCTGCTTTCGGCTAAACGAAGCAGCGGCTGATGCAAACTGGCATTCGCCGCGTGCGCCTCTTGATGGCCATGCGTGTTGATGCTGCGCGAAGTCTCGGAAATAAAGTCCCTCATCCCCTTCGCAGGGCCGTCTCTCTGATGATGCCAAACCACCAACAATCTCGTTGTCCACTAACGTAAACTAAGCGCACTAGCGTGAGAGTAGAGTGCCGGCTCATTTTCTATGGCCAAACAGCCAGGCGATCAAGCGCTCTCACGCAAATGACCTCCTGGGTCGTAACCAACGCAGGATCGTGATCGGAGAAGAGCTTATGCAAGAGAGGTGTTTATCCGTAGTCGTTCCTGTCTACAACGAGGAACATACGCTTGCCACAATTGTCGGCAGGTTGCTCAAGCTACCTCAATTGCTCGAAATCGTGATCGTCGATGACTGCTCTACTGACAAGACTTCGGAGATTCTCGCGAGCTTGAGCGCAAAGCATTCCGAAATCCAAGCGGCCCGGCATGACAAGAACCGGGGAAAGACTGAGGCGCTTAAGACGGGTTTTCGCCTTACGCGAGGCGAACTTGTTATCGTTCAGGATGCAGACCTCGAATACGATCCTCAGGATATTCCAAGCGTGATTGCTCCCATTTTGGCCGGGGAAGCCGACGTCGTATTCGGCTCTCGCTTTCTGGTCAGAAAAGCAACCCGCGTCTTGTACTTTTATCACTACCTCGGCAATAAGCTACTTACTTTTCTTTCTAATCTCGCGACGAACATCAATCTCACCGACGTGGAGACTTGCTATAAGGCTTTCCGCGGCGACATTATCCGGCAGATGAAGATCAACTCCAGTGGCTTTGGGTTTGAGATTGAAGTTACTGCGAAGGTGGCCAAGCTAAAGTGCGCTATTTACGAAACACCGATCAGTTACTATGGCCGCACTTACGAGGAGGGTAAGAAGATAACCGCTCTGGACGGGGTTGCAGCGGCATATTACATCGTTCGCTACAATCTCCTCTGCAGTCTCGAGAACAGTTTCTACCGAATGCCGCAATTCGGCAGCAAAGACCATCCCGCTGAGGAGCCACAAGACTTCGCGTGAAGCCCTGGATAGGTCCCTGTCGCCGTGGTGGAAGCGAAAGCCGCCCGGAAGAATCTCTGAAAGGCCACATCCACTCTCGTTTCGCTCCAAAAGTTGGTCGCTGGACGCAAGCAGCCCCGCACCCCCAAATCTGTCTGCGACCCCACAGTCGAGACCAACTCGTAACGCCACACCACAAACCTAACTTTGTAGACAACCTTCCGCTCGTAAACCAATCTAAATAGTACACTTAACGCGCTAGTGACCGGCTATTGCAAAAAGAGTGTTCAATTCTCGACAACCCTTTACCTCCAAATGTTCAATTGTTAGCAACCTTTTCGTGCCCACGCATTGTCCACAAAGTTAAGGCCTCAAAGAAATGCAACCCTATAGGCCAACATTACGCATGAATCGCAACTTTGTAGGCAACCTATTCGTGCCTCCGACACCCCCTGTGAGCAGTCATTTGGCGGTCGGTTTTGCAGGATTCGAACCGGGCGCAGCCATCCCGGAACCGCGCAAAGAGGATTCTTTAGAGGCTCACTGTCGCAGGCAAAATCGCGTCTACGTCGATCCATTCGGTGGGGTATTTGCCGGTGTAGCAGGCCGTGCAGTAGCCGTTCTTTTCCTCGCCCTGGCAGGAGCTGAGAAGGCCATCGAGAGATAAGTAGGCCAGGGAGTCAGCCTCAATGAATCTGCGAATCTCCTCAACAGACTTATTGGCAGCAATCAAGTCCCGCTTACGTGGTGTATCCACGCCGTAAAAACAGGGAGAGATAGTGGGCGGGCAACTGATGCGAAGATGAACTTCCTTTGCGCCTGCGCCGCGGACCATGCGCACAATTTTCCGGCTCGTCGTGCCCCGAATGATGGAGTCATCAATGAGGACGACGCGCTTGCCTTCAAGAAGATTGTGGACGGGATTGAGCTTGAGGCGGACGCCGAAGTCGCGCACACGCTGCTCGGGTTCAATAAAGGTGCGACCCACATAATGATTGCGGATGAGGCCCATGCGGAAGGGCAGGCCCGCCTGCTCCGCGTAACCGAGTGCCGCCGTAACTCCTGAATCGGGAACCGGAACAACAACGTCAGCAGGAACTCCGGACTCGCGCGCTAGGCGGCGGCCCATCTGGTCGCGGCTTTCCTGGACCCAGCGGCCGAAGATGCGGCTGTCAGGGCGGGCGAAGTAGACATGCTCAAAGACACAACTGGATTGCGGAAAGCCGGTAGCGTATTGGCGGCTGGTGACTCCGTCATCGGTGACCATGACGAGTTCGCCGGGCAGAACGTCGCGCTCATATTCGGCGCGGAGAAGATCGAAGGCGCAGGTTTCAGAGGCGAAGACAATCGTGTCCGGCCCGTCAGGATTGCGAATGCGTCCCATGGAGAGCGGACGGAATCCGCGCGGATCGCGGGCGGCAAAGATGCGGTCTCGGGTCATCATGACGATGGAGAAAGCGCCTTCGACGTGGGAGAGCGAATCGGCGATGGCGTCGACTAAGGTGCCGGCTTTGGAGTGCGCGATGAGCTGAACAATGATTTCGGAGTCGGACGTGGTTTGAAAGTAAGCGCCGTCCCGCTCAAGAATCGCGCGCTGGTTACCGAGGTTGACGAGGTTGCCGTTGTGGGCGATGGCGATGAGACCCTTGGTGGAATCGACGCGGATGGGCTGGGCGTTGAGCAGAGCCGAATCGCCGGTGGTGGAATAGCGGGTGTGGCCGATGGCCATGGAGCCGGGGAGCTTCGCGAGGACGTCGTCCGTGAAGATTTCAGAAACCAGGCCCATGCCTTTGATGTTGGCAAGGTGTTGTCCGTCAGCGGAGGCGATGCCGGCCGACTCCTGGCCGCGATGCTGCAGAGCGTAGAGACCGAGAAAGGCCTGGCGAGCGGCATCCGGATGGCCGTGAATGGCGACGACGCCGCACTCTTCGCGAAGTTTGGGGTCCTGAGAATCCCAGGCCTCAGAACGGAGAGTTGGGGCACCCGCCGCTTCGAGGTGGATTTGGTTGGACGCGTCAAATTCGCCTTCGACGCCCTGAAAAAGGCGGGGAGTCATGCCGTTACCTCGTCGTGGAGAGTGGCCTCAAGTCCGGATGCCCAGGGCTTGCGAAGGTCGCTCAGTGAAGCCGAGATGAAGGGCTCGCGATCCACGGTGATTTCAAGACGGTGGCCGCCAGTGGTGCCGATGCGAGCACAGAAAAAACTGTATTCGCCGGCGAGTTTCTCGATGGCGGCAAGCTGACTGGGGTGAGCGGTAACGAGCATAGTAGAGGCGGGTTCCGCGAAGAGGCCGAAGAGGGGATGAACCAAGAGGGATGGATCCTGCTCGACACGAGCACCAAGGCTCAGGGGAAATGCGGCCTGTGCGAGGGCTACGGCGATACCGCCATCGGAGACGTCGCATGCGGAGCGAAGCAGCTTGCGCTGAGCCAGTGCGACGAGAAGGGTGTGCAGATCAGCTTCGGCATCGAGATCGAGCGGCGGGGGCTGGCCCCACATGCCGCCGAGAACGGCCTTTGCATATTCAGACGAGCCAAAGACGCTGCGCGCCGCGCTCGCCACGGCTTCAGAAGCATCCGCTTTCTCGGCCGCGACCGGCTCAGGCAGATAGGCGGGCAGGACGTATTGGCTCATTGGCAGAGGCTCGAACGGAACCTGCAGTTCGGGGTTGGGCTCTTCGTCTCTGGGAATGGGCCAAAGAAGAACAATGGCATCGCCGTCACGCTGGAAGTGGGACGAAACGGCTTTGGTTACGTCGTCGAGGATGCCGACGATGCCGAGGACTGGGGTGGGATAGATGCCTTCGCCGCGGGTTTCATTGTAGAGAGAAACGTTGCCGCCGGTAATGGGGGTCGAGAGGGCGGTGCAGGCTTCTGCAATGCCGTCAATTGCGGCAGAGAGCTGGGCCATGATTTCGGGCTTCTCAGGATTGCCAAAGTTGAGGCAGTTGGTGGCGGCGACGGGGGTTGCACCCGTGGAGGCCACCTTGCGAGCGGCTTCGGCCACGGCATGCATGGCGCCGAGTTTTGGATTCAGATATGCCCAGCGGCCGTTGCCGTCGAGAGCCATGGCGAGCCCGCGCTCGTGACCGGCAGTGCCGGTACCTTTGATGCGCATGACGCCGGCCTCACCACCGGGACCGATCACGGTGTTGGTCTGGACCATGGTGTCGTACTGCTCGTGAACCCAGCGCTTGGAACATACGTTGGCGCTGGCGAGCAGCTTCTTGAGGTCGGCGGTGAAGTCGCGGTCTTTGGCGAGCTCGGCGAGGATATCTTCGGGAGGGTCGAGTGGAAGCGGAGCGTTCCAAACCCCGACGGGACGGTGGTAGAGCGGAGCGTCGTCGGTCAGAGACTGGTTGGGAATGTCGGCAACGAGAACGCCGTGATGCCGGATGCGCAGGCGTGGCGAAGGCTCGACGGTGCCGACGATGACGGCGTCGAGGCCCCATTTAGCGAAGACGCTGAGGACCTCGTCTTCACGGCCCTCGGTAGCGACGAGCAACATGCGCTCCTGACTTTCGGAGAGCATGATTTCGTAGGCGGACATGCCAGTTTCGCGCTGTGGAACGAGGTCGAGTTCGACATCGAGGCCCACGCCGCCGCGAGCGCCCATCTCACAGGTGGAACAGGTGAGGCCGGCTGCACCCATGTCCTGTATGCCGACGATGGCGCCGGTGCGCATCGCCTCAAGGCAGGCTTCGAGGAGAAGCTTTTCCATAAACGGGTCGCCAACCTGGACGTTGGGGCGCTTGGCCTCAGTGCCCGCGTGGAACTCCTCAGAGGCCATGGTTGCGCCGTGGATGCCGTCGCGGCCAGTTTTTGCTCCAACATAAATGACGGGATTGCCGAAGCCGCTGGCTTTGCCGTAGAAGATCTCGTCAATGCGAACGAGGCCAAGTGCGAAGGCGTTCACCAGCGGGTTGCCGCTGTAACAGGGCTCGAACTTGGTTTCGCCGCCGAGGTTGGGAACGCCGAAACAGTTTCCGTAACCGGCGATGCCGCTGACGACGCCCTCAACGATGCCGTGATTTTTGGAAATGAGCGCAGGGTCGACGCCTGGCTCAGGTTCTATGGGCCCAAAGCGGAGGGAATCCATGACGGCGAGGGGTCGAGCACCCATGGTGAAGATGTCGCGCAGAATGCCGCCCACGCCGGTGGCCGCACCTTGAAACGGTTCGATGTAGCTGGGGTGGTTGTGGGACTCGATTTTAAACGCACAGGCCCAGCCGTCGCCGACATCGATGATGCCGGCATTTTCACCGGGCCCCTGGACGACGCGGTCGCTCTTGCTGGGCAGGCGCTTGAGGTGAACGCGGCTGGACTTGTAAGAGCAGTGCTCGCTCCACATGACGCTGTAAATGCCAAGTTCGGTGAGAGAAGGCACGCGGCCCAACGCCCCAAGAATGCGGCTATACTCCTCCGCGGTGATGCTGTGCGCGGCAAGCACCTGCGGAGTAATCAGAGCTGGATCGGGAACGACCTGAGCAGACGAGGCAATGGTCATCACGGTTGCCTCCATTGTCGCACGTCATCTGCGGTAGGGTAGCCGTCTTTTGACCACGGCGCGCCCGGAAAGGCGCGAGAAAGCTGTGGAAAGCGGAGGGCTGAGCGCGGACGAATGTTTTCCATGCGCATGCGGGCAGATTTGCCACCAAGCCTTACAAGATCATGCGGGGAGATGCCGCTAGCGCCTGGCGCAAAGGCTGTGCGATACTTTTGAAGGAGATCCCCACCCTTGGCCGGGATGGCGGAACTGGCAGACGCAGCGGACTCAAAATCCGCCGATCGCAAGGTCGTGGGGGTTCGAACCCCCCTCCCGGCACCAATCGAGTTCTAAAATAAACCCAATAAAATGAATAAAATAGGCGCAATTCTAGGGGATTGAGCGGAGCTTCGGTAATTTCTGTTATTGAGTAGTACATTGCTGTTCTGGTACAATTTCAGGTACAGTGCGGGTACAAACACGGTACAAACGCACTCTCTGGAGACCCGAATGGCTACTCTCGTAAAAACCCCATCAGGCAAGTGGAAGGC
>Ga0302319_10019335_pt1 | contig 12377 bp, 5 predicted proteins | sample Bog_T0_2_FD_203319 | JGI IMG/M metagenome (GOLD analysis project Ga0302319, IMG submission 203319) | Peat permafrost microbial communities from Stordalen Mire near Abisko, Sweden - Bog_T0_2 | ecosystem: Environmental > Terrestrial > Soil > Wetlands > Peat | place: Sweden: Abisko, Stordalen Mire... | reverse complement strand
CAGACGATCACGTTCGCAGCGCCCGCGAACCAGACGTTGGGGACCGCGCCCTTCAACCTGAGCGCCACGTCCACGAGCGGCCTGCCGGTGAGCTTCATGGTGGTCAGCGGCCCCGCGACGATTTCTGGCGGCAAGGTGACGCTGTTGGGGCCAGGCACGGTTACCATCCGGGCCAGCCAGGCTGGCAACGCCGTTTACCTGGCAGCCCCTTCAGTAACCCATAGCTTTACGGTCACCCCTTCCCAACCACCAGTTGCTCAAATCTACGTCGCCGACGCCGGCAGCAACTCGGTGACCGACTACGCGTTGGCCGCAACCGGGAATGCAAGCCCTACGGCCACCATCAGCGGCATCAACACGGGCCTCAGCTTCCCTTCCGGCATCGCGGTTGACGCCAACAACATCTATGTCACGAACGACAGCATCAGCTCTGTTCCCGTAAACACTGTTACCGTATACGCACGGAACGCCACGGGCAATGCCAAGCCAATCGCGACCATCAGCGGCAACAACACCAAGCTCTACAGCCCGTGTGGAATCGCGGTAAACGCCAGTCACATCTTTGTCGCCAACTCCGGAAACAATTCGATCACCGTCTACGCGCTGACCGCCAACGGCAACGCCAGCCCGGTCGCAACCATCAGCGGCGGCAAAACGGGACTCATCCCAGACGACCTCGCGGTCGATGCCGGTCACATCTACGTTACGAACACGGACTCGGTTACGATCTATGCGTTGACCGCCAACGGCAATATCGCCCCAACAGCCACCATCAGCGGAAGCAATACAGGCCTTTCCCCCGGCGGGACTAGCGAGGCCGACCTGAATGGAATCGCGGTGACCGCCACTCACATCTTTGTCATCAATTCCTCAAGCAACTCGATCCTCGTCTATCCATTGACTGCCAACGGCAATATTGCCCCAACAGCGACCATCAGCGGCAACAATACCGGGCTCACCGGGTTCAACCCGTCTGGAATCGCGGTCAATGCCAGTCAAATCTTTGTCACCAACGGATTCGAATCCACCATCACGGTCACCGTCTACCCGCTGGCCTCCACCGGGAATGCAAGCCCAACAGCCACCATCAGCGGATCAAACACAGGAATCAAGGGTCCGACGGGAATCGCGGTAGCACCCTGAGCGGATCCACCATTTCGGACGATCCACATAGGAGGGCGTTCAAAAACAATACCCTGCTAGACAATCCATCTGGACGCTGGCTCGGGATTCGGGCTGGATTCGCTGCGGCGCCCAGCATGACCACGAATCCCCAGTCGAATGGCCGATCCAGCCGGTAGCACTTTCCGGAACCGCGGTCTCACCTGGGCGGCGGCCTTGGCTGTCTGCCTGGTTGTCTGGTTCGTCTTTCACAACTCGACCGGCGGAGGCATGCTGCAGTGGGACGACGACAAGAACATCGAGGCCAACGTCCACCTGCGCGCGCTTTCGGGGGAAAACCTGCGCTGGATGTTCACGGACTCCGGCTACGTGCGCCGGTATGTGCCCCTGGGCTGGCTCGCGCTTGCCCTGGACTACCGCCTTTTCGGGCCCGGCCCCCGTTCCTTTCACGCGCTGAACCTCCTTCTGCATTGCGCCGACGCAGCCCTGGTTTTTTTCCTGGTCCTGAAGATGCTGCAGGTCCTGCCGGAGACCCGGGCCCGGTCGCGCACCCGTGCCGCGCTCCTGGCCGCGGCCGCCGGGGCGCTTCTCTGGGCCGTCCATCCCCTGCGGGTGGAGGCGGTGGCCCGCGCATCGGGCACCTACTGCCAGGCGGCCTTCTTCCTCCTCCTGTCCATCCTTGCCTACCTCGAGTCGATCGATGCGGGCCTGCGGCCGGGGGCACGCCGGCTCCTGCTCGGCGGGTCCGTGCTGGCGTTTGCGATGTCGCTCACCACCTACCCGCTGGCGCTGGGCTACCCGGGGGTTCTTGTGATCCTCGACATCCTCGTGCTCGGGAGGATCGGCCCCCGAAGCGGGGGATGGTGGAGCCCGGCGAGCCGGAGGGCGTGGATGGGGAAGGTCCCGTATTTCGCGGTGACCTCTGCCGTGATGGGCGTCACCGTGGCGGCTCGTTTTCAGGCCCATGGCACCTGGGAGCCTCCGCCCACGCTGGCGCAATTCGGGCTCGGGTCCCGCATCCTGCAGGCGGGCTACATCTGGGCCTACTATGTTTGGAAGCCGGTCCTTCCCTTCGATCTCTCGCCCGTGTACACGGCGCTCGTCTGGTTTCATCCCGAGGATCCAAAATTCGCCGCGAGCGTGGCCGCCGTGGCGGCGATCACGGCTGTGCTTGTCTGGAAACGGCGGGCATGGCCGAAGACGCTCGCGCTCTGGCTCTGCCACCTTGTCCTTCTTGTCCCCATGCTGGGGCTCACCGAGCATCCCCACTATGCCAACGACCGCTACAGTTACCTGGTGGCGATCCCCGTGGCCGTGGCGCTGGCCGCCGTCCTCCTGGGCCTCTTCGGGTCCCCGGCGGCGCGGGCGCTTGCACTGGGGGGGGCGTTCGCGCTTGTCGCGTTCTGCGGCGTGGCGAGCGCCGCCCAGGTCGGCATCTGGCGGGACAACGAAACCCTGTTTCGAACCATGCTTGCTCGCCTGGGGCCCGATCCATACCGGGCGGACATTCTGTGGCGCCTGGGTCGGTTTTATCGGAGCGAAGGCAGGCAGGCCGAGGCCGTCGCCGCCTTCCAGGAAGCCGTGCGGGCCGAGCCGGGCTGGCCCATCGGCCACTATGAGCTTGGCTCGATGCTCGTGGAGACAGGCGAACCCTCCCGTGGAATTTCCGAGTTTGAGGAGGCGCTGCGGATCAGTCCCGGGATGCAGGATGCCCGCTACGCGCTTGCCAACGCGCTCTTCACGGCCGGGAGGATCCCCGAGGCGGAGGCCGTGATCGGGGTGCTGATCCGGACGAGCCCGAGTTCGGGGGCCTTCTACGACCTCTCGGTCATGTATGGCAGGGAAGGTCGGTATGCCGAGGCTGAGAGGGCCTGCGAGGAGGCGCTCCGCCTCGATCCGTCGAACGCCCAGGCCCTTGCCCTCGAGCGGGCGCTGAGGGAGGCGGAGGCCAGATGAGATGAACGGCGCCCCCATCCAGTTTTACGACCGGGCGACCCGGGAGCTCCGGACGGAGCGGATCTACGGCGAACCCTGGCTCCGTCTGGCGTACGAGAACCCGGCTGGGCGATTCCTTGTATGGCTGCTGGTGCGCCGCCGTTTTTTCTCACTCTGGTATGGTTGGAAGATGAACCGGCGCATCAGCGCCCTTCGCATTCTTCCCTTCATTGAGAAGTACGACCTCGATGTGGACGAGTTCGCGAAGTCGGCCTTCGACTACAAGACGTTCAACGAATTTTTCCACCGCGCGCTCAGGCCGGGATGCCGGCCCGTGACGCCGGGCGATGGCGTGGCCGTGCTGCCGGGGGACGGACGCCACCTTGCCTTCCAGGACATCGACGCGGCGGACGGGTTCTATGTGAAGGGCGCCAAGTTCACCCTCGCGGAGCTCTTCGCCGAGGACGGCCTGCCCCCTGGGCGGAGGGTCCTCTCGGACCGGTTCGCGGGGGGCGCGATGCTGATTTCCCGTCTCTGTCCCGTCGACTACCACCGGTTTCACTTCCCGGTGGCCGGGGTGCCCGGGGAATCCGCGCCCTGCCGTGGCTCGCTCTACTCGGTCAGCCCGGTCGCGCTCCGGCGCAACCTGCGCTACCTCGTCCGGAACAAGCGGGTGGTCACGCTGATCGACTCGCCCTCCTTCGGTCCTGTGGCGATGATTGAGATCGGGGCGACCAATGTCGGTTCGATTCGCCAGACATATGTGCCCGGCCGCCCGGCCGCCAAGGGTGACGAGAAGGGTTTTTTTGCGTTCGGCGGTTCGTGCATTGTCACGGTTTTCGCCCGCGGGCGAATTGTCCTGGATGAGGACCTGGTCGCCGCCTCGGCCGGGCAAATCGAGACGTATGCGCGCATGGGCGACCGGCTCGGAATACAAAAGATTTAATTCGCATTGTGAATGCTTGCAATCGCTCCGCTCCGCCGGAAGGTTTCGGGCCTTTCCGCCGCCTAGCGGCATCCCCCTTTCCATGCGTTCCCTGCCCCTTGCACCCGCCCCCTGGCACTTCCGCGAAGCCGACACCGGGAAGTGGCTGCCGGCGCGGGTGCCCGGGTGCGTCCATAGGGACCTGATCCGGAACGGGCGCATTCCGGACCCTTTCTGGGGGACCAACGAGCTCGGACAGCAGTGGATCGAGGGGCGGGACTGGGAGTACCGGGCCGTGTTTTCCGTTCCCGAAGGGTTTCTGTCCGAGGAGGACGTGGACCTGGTCGCCGAGGGCCTGGACACCGTGGCCGAGGTGTTTCTCAACGGCACGAAGGTGCTGGAATCCGAAAACATGTTCCATTCGCACCGCGTTCCCGTGCGCGCGCGGCTCCGGACAGGGCGCAACGAGATTGTCGCGCGTTTTGGAAGCGCCATGGCCTACATTCGCAGCCGGCGCCCGGAGCACCAGCCCCGCGAATTCAACGACCCGGTCGGCCGCTCCCAGGTGATCCGCAAGGAACAGTGCCAGTTCGGCTGGGACTGGGCCCCCCGCCTGGTGACGTGCGGAATCTGGAGGGATATCCGGCTCGAAGCCTGGTCCGGCAACCGGCTTGCCGGGGTTCGCATCGAGCAGATCCACGCCCCGGGGGGCGCCGTTTCGCTCCGGGTGCATCCTGATACGGCGCGCGCCGGGGCGCCCTGCACCTTCCGTTGTGCCGTCACCCTCCTTGGGACCGAAGTGGCGGCCGCAACCGGCCCCGCAGGTCTCGTGTTGCCGATCCCTGAGCCTGCCCTTTGGTGGCCCAGGGACCACGGGCACCAGCCGCTTTACATGGTGGCCGTGGAGCTCCTCGACGGCGCCGGGGGGGCCGTCCTTGACTCGACAACCCGGCGAATCGGCCTCCGAACGGTTTCCCTCGAGCGAAAGCCGGATGCGTGGGGCGAGAGCTTCCATTTTTTGGTCAACGGGCGGCCGATCTTCGCCAAGGGAGCAAATTGGATTCCGGCCCACAGCTTTGTGGCGGGCCTCGCCCGCGAGGACTACGCCCGCGAGCTGCGGTCGGCTGCCGAGGCCCACATGAATATGGTGCGGGTCTGGGGCGGTGGGATTTACGAGTCCGAGGATTTTTACGACCTTTGCGACGAGCTCGGCCTGCTGGTCTGGCAGGACTTCATGTTCGCCTGCACAATTTACCCGGGCGATCGGGCGTTCCTGGATAGCGTGCAGCGCGAGGCCGAGGACCAGGTGCGCCGCCTGCGCCACCGGGCGTGCCTGGCGCTCTGGTGCGGCAACAACGAGATCGAGGGTCTCAACCACCAGGAACTCAGGGAAAAGCCGGAGCTGCGTGCCCACTACGACTCGCTCTTCCACCAAGTGCTTCCCGAGGTGGTGACAAGGCTGGGTGGAGGGACCGACTATTGGCCGACGTCACCCTATCGGGGGCCCGGGGAAGCGACACACACCTTCGAGATGGGTGAGAAGAGGGGAGACACGCACTTTTGGGACGTATGGCACTCCCGCAAGCCGGTGAAGGACTATGAGAAGTACCTGTTCCGCTTTGTTTCCGAGTTCGGGATGCAGAGCTTCTCCTCGCCAGCCACCCAGGCGGCCTTCTGCCCGGCCGGGGATGGCAACATCTTTGGGCCGGCGATGGAGAACCACCAGAAGAATGCCGGAGGGAACAAGACCATCCTGGACTACGTTGCGGAGTCCTATCGTTTTCCGAAGGATCAGGCTTCCCTCATCTACCTGTCGCAGCTGAACCAGGCTCTCTGCATGCAGGTGGGCGTCGAGCACTACCGCCGCACCATGCCGCGATGCATGGGGGCCCTGTACTGGCAGCTCAACGACTGCTGGCCGTGCGCCTCGTGGAGCGGCCTGGAATTCAACGGGAACTGGAAGGCACTCCATCACGTGGTTCGCCGCTTCTTCTCCCCGGCCCTTGTCTCAGCCCATGTGCCCGGCGAGGAGACCCGGGGGATTGGGAATTACCGCGCCACGACGGTTCGCGAGGTGCACCTCTATACAGTATATGATGCACCGGAGCCGGCTTCGGGCCTCCTTTCGTGGGATCTCTTCCATATGGATGGCCGCCGGCTGAAGTCCGGGAAAATGCGCGTCAGGCTCGGTTACGGGGAAAGCGTGAAGCAGAAGACCCTCGACGTTACCCGGGCCATGGCGAAGCACGGCAGAGACAATCTGTACCTCCGGATGGCACTTGACGTCGGCGGCGCACGGGCAAGCGAGGGAACGGTTTTCCTCACTCCACCCAGGTTCCTGTCGCTTCCCAAACCTCAGACCAAGGTGGTGATCGAGTCTTTGAGCCGGACCCGATTCCGGGTCACCTTCCTTTCGCCCGTTTTCCAGCACCGATTTGGCTTCGATTTGGGGGGGCTTGCCCACTCATCGAGCGACAACTACTTCGACCTCATTCCCGGCGAACCCAGGACGGTGGAGTTGCACGTGGAAGTGGCAATCCATAAAAGCCTTTTACGCAATAAGTTGACATACCGATCCCTCGCCGATAGCTACGCCTGAGAAAAGCCGTGAAGCCGCGCCCGCCAACCAGGCGAAAGCCCCGGGTCCTCCTCGTTTTCCAGACGCGGTTTGAGGAGGTGGATTCGATGTTGCGAGGCATCGCAAAATATCAGTCGTCGCACGAACCCTGGGCCGCTTATCTCGACGACCAGGGCCAGGCCGAAGTCAGCCCAGGCTGGCTCATGAGCAGGCAGTGGGACGGGGTGATCAGCCGCCACGCAACGCGGCGCCTTGCCGCTGAATGCAGGCGCCTCCAGATCCCCCTGGTGGATCTGAACGATGAGCCGGCCCAGCCCGAGAGCCACAAGATCCGCCCGGACAACGTGGCCATCGGCCACATGGGTGCCGAGCACTTCATAGAGAGAGGATACCGGAATTTTGGCTTTTGCGGCTACAGCAACGAGGAATGGGCGCTCGAGCGCCGCCGCGGCTTCGTCGAGGGCCTGACTCTGGCGGGGTTTTCGGCCAGCCTTCTCGAGTGCAAGTACCCTGGGGCGAGCACACCGGATTGGAACCAGGAGCAGGTACTGCAGATCGCCGCCTGGCTAGTTGGATTATCTAAGCCATTGGCAATCATGGGTTGCCATGATCTGCATGCCGCACAGATCCTCGAAGGCTGCCAGTTGGCCGGAGTCGCCGTGCCCGAGGAAGTCGCCGTGCTCGGAGCCAACGATGACGCAATTCGTTGCGAGCTCAGCAACCCGCCTCTTTCCAGTGTCGCGACCAACAGTTTCCTTTCAGGGTTCACGGCGGCTGAACTACTCGACCAGCTGATGCGCGGCCGGAAGATCAAGCCGGCGGAGTCCCTGATTGAACCGATCCGGGTGGTGGTGAGAAATTCGACCGACACCCTGGCGATCGACGACCGGACGGTGACCGAAGCCCTGGGGTACATCCGGGACAACGCCTGCCTTGGCATTTCAGTCTCCAACGTCGTGGACCAGGTGGCGGCCTCCAGAAGCCAGCTTGAGAAAAAGTTTCGCCAGTACCTTGGGCGCTCGCCCCAGGCGGAGATCCGCCAGGTGCAACTCGGAAAGACGAAGCAGCTTCTCCATGAAACTGACTTTCCCCTGAAGAAAATCGCCGAGCTCGTGGGCTTTGAACACCCTGAGTACCTGAGCGTCGTGTTCAAGCGGGTGACCAAGCTTTCCCCCGGCGCCTACCGCCGGCTGGCCCAAAATGAGCAAAAGCCAAGGGCTGCGAATTGACCTGCGACGCTCGGGGAGGCCAAAAGGTTCAATTTTGGCAACAGAACTCAATTCTTGTACAAAACTTCTCATTCACAGTTGCGTGCCCACTCCCTATAGTCCGCCTCGCTGATGCCCGGGATATTCCCGGGATCGGTGGTGATTCTTCAAGAATCGCCGTTCCCCTACACCCCCCGAATACCAAAAAACCTATGAATAGAACCCTCGCCCGACTACGGGCGCTCGCGGTCGTTTCAGCCCTTGGCATTGCATTCGTGCAGAGCCATGGCTTTGCGCAGGAGGCAGCTCCTGCTCCGGCCGCAGCGGCCAGTCAGGATACAAACGCTCCGGTTCCGGTTGCCACAACCGCCGGTGCGACGGATCAAGAGGTCCTCGTGCTCTCGCCCTTCGTGGTCGAGGCCGATGAGGATACAGGTTACGCCGCCACCAGCACGCTGGCTGGAACGCGCATCAAGACAAACCTGAAAGACGTTGGCGACGCCATCTCGGTGGTCACCAAGAAATTTCTGGAAGACACCGACTCGAAGAGCAGCCAGGAGTTGCTCGTGTACACGACCAACACCGAGGTTGGCGGACAGGGCGGTAACTTCGCCGGCGCCGGCAGCGGAGCCGTCGTCAACACGTCCTCCCAGCAGGAGTCCCCGCAGACCAACACCCGCGTTCGCGGCCTGGCCAGCGCCGACAACACCAGGAGCTTCTTCCTGACGGACATTCCCTGGGACAGCTACAACACGGACCGCATCGACATCCAGCGCGGCCCGAACTCGATTCTGTTCGGTCTGGGCAGCCCGGCCGGCATCATCAACGCGACGGTCAGCGACGCGAGCCTGGCCAAGGACTCCGGAAAGCTCGAAAACAAGTTCGGCAGCTTTGGATCGCTTCGCGACAGCCTGGACTACAACAAGGTCCTCCTGCCCGACGAACTCGCGGTTCGCTTCTCGGTCCTCAATGACCAGAAGGAATTCGAGCAGCGCCCCGACTTCAATGACGACAAGCGCTACTACTTCGCCGCAAAGTACGCCCCGAAGTTCCTCAACCGCGGTTCGGCTCACACCGAGGTCCGCGTGAACTTCGAGCACGGCACGGTGAACGCGATCAACCCGAACGTGATCCCCCCGCTCGACGAAATCACGCCCTGGTTCCAGAGCATGAACAAGGCGGGCTACGGTTGGAACAGCATCAACTTCAACTCGGTGACGCAGGGGAACTACGACGCTTCCACGCAGGTTGGGGCCGTGAACACGGCGCCTACCATCAGCGTTCTCAGCAACCCGCTCTACGGTGCCAACAGCACCCAGTACTACGACACCACGGGCACCGCGGTCACGAACCCGAACTACAGCCCCTACCTGGCGAACAACTCCGAAGGCAGCTTGTTCAACACGGCCCTTGCCGAAGTGTTCCCCCAGGCCAACTCGAGCGTGCCCGGCGGCCCGAACAACGGGTTCTCGACGCTGTACACGAACGAGGCTTTCGGTCCCCCGGGATCGGGCGCCACGGCAGTCGTCACCGGCCTGAGCCTCGGCTCGGCCCGCAGCATCACGACCTACGACAACATCGCAAACAACCTGAACCTCCCGAATTCGGGCCTTGGGTTGTACAAGGCGAAGTCCCTGTCGAACGCGTCGATCTTCAACTACTACGACACCGCCCTGAACGGCCCGAACGGCTTTGACGACCAGAACTTCAATTCCTTCAATGCCGCCGTCGAACAACGGTTCTTCAACGACAAGGTGGGTGCGGAGTTCGTGATCGATGACCAGCAGTACACGCAGACCCAGTTCAACCAACTGGACTCTCCGTCGGCACTGTCGGTTGACGTCATGGCGTCCCTGCCTGGCAACAGCTCCCTGAATGACCCGGCCAACCCGAACTTCGGGCGCGCCTTCACCTCAGGCGGTGGCAACCCGTCGGGCGGCAACTTCCAGACCACGAAGCGCCTGAGCTACCGGCTCACGATCTTCGCCGGTGTGGACTTCTCGGACTACTTCGACAAGTCCTCCTGGATCGCCCGCATCCTCGGCACGCAGAAACTCACCGGCCTTTACCAAAAGACCACGAACAAGACGTTCGGCTATAACTACGATGCAGGCCGCTCGGACACCTACATCGACAAGCTGCTGAACACCACGGGGATCAGCTACGGCCAGTTGGACTACCTCTCGCCGAACCTGTCGAACGCGAGCCTCGGCCAGAACCTCGGGATCACCGGTGTTCAGGCCGTGCAGAAGCCTGGAGTGCAGGGCACGATTGAGCTCTTCAATCTGACCCCCAGCCCGAACAACACGGGTGTCATCCAGACCTCCTCGGCCACGGCCGCCAACTACTCCGGCGACCCGTACAGCTACATCGGGTATGACCCGATCCAGGTCCAGATGCAGAATCCTGAGAACGGGTTCTACAACTACGGCTCCGGCGGCAACAAGGAAGTCGACACGATCACTTCCCGCGCCGCGGTCTGGGAAGGCAGCTTCCTCGATGGAACGGTTGTTCCGATCGTCGGCTGGCGCACAGATACTGCGACCTCGCAGAACGCCGGAACCGCCCCTGAGGACCAGAACTACGGTGCATCCTTCGATCCGTTTGACCCGAACTTCACGGTGTCCAACGGCCCGAACGACCCGCGCAACGGGATCAACAACGTCTCGTACAACGCGGTCAAGGGTCACTCGACGAGCTACAGCGTCGTCCTGCACACGCCGAAGTTCATCAAGGAGAAGCTCCCGCTGGAGACTGACATCAGCCTTCTGTTCGACCAATCCTCGAACTTCCAGCCGGCGGCCAACCGCTATGACATCTCGGGCGACGCGGTTCCTGCCCCCACGGGCAAGACCACGGAGAAGGGCTTCGTCATCTCGACGCTGAACGACCGGATCACCCTGAAGGTCAACTGGTACAAGACCGCGATCACCAATGGTTCGCTGAATGCCAACCAGCCCGGTGGCCTGTATGAGGTCGGTTACTCGTACGGATGGGGCGACGTGTTCGACGATTGGGCACAGGACGGTCCGGCCAACGCGAACAACTGGGGCTTCACGAACAACTACAACGTGAGCACGGCGCAGGCGACCCTCGGTCAGCTGATTGACCCGAACCTGCCGGCGAGCAAGGGCGGTACCCCGCACTTCCTGGCCTACCAGCCGAACCCCGGTCAGTCCGTTGACTCGGCCTACGCCGACGAGCAGGCGGTTCTCACGAACTTCGTGGCGCCGGCGAACGAGCCGAGCCGTGGATTCGAGAACTTCTGGTCCATCACTCCGTACGCACAGTACGACACGAACCACAACGCCGCTCTCTACAGCGCGATCACCCCGGGCAACCTGGTGATCTCCGACTCGAGCCTGTCCAAGGGTGTGGAGTACGAACTGACCGCTCAGCCCGTAAAGGGTTGGGACGTGACGTTCAACGCCTCGCACACGTTCGCATCGATCGATTCCGTAGCCCAGTCCTATACCGAGGAAGTCGCGGGTGAAGAGGCATTCTTCCACTCGCTCGTCCCCGGCACCGACAACGGCGGCCTTGGCGGTGACGTCAAGGAGTGGAACGGTGGATACGGCGGGCAGACCGCTGGCAACCAGTTCGACGCCCAGTTCTACGGAAACTATCTGTACCTCAAGGCTCTGACCGGTACGGGTGTCTCCGAAGAGCGTCCGTGGCGCTTCAACGTCATCACCGACTACACGTTCTCTTCGGGCCCCCTGAAGAACATCAACGTCGGCGCAGCGTACCGCTGGCAGGATAAGCAGATCATCGGCTATCCCTTCCTGGTCGCCTCGACGACGTTCGACACCGCCCATCCGTTCCTCTCGCCGGTCGTTGACACGACTGACGCGTGGGTCGGGTACCAGCGCAAGATCTCGGAGAAGCTCAAGTGGCGCATCCAGGTCAACGTCAGGAACCTGTTCTACAGCTCCACGCTGATCCCGGTCAGCGCGGAACCGAACGGGTCGACGGCTGAGGCCAGGATTCCCGAGCCACGCACTTGGGAAGTCACGAACAGCCTGTCGTTCTGATCGACTGAAAGTTTCGGGAGCCTAGACGCTCCCCACAAAGTCCGGCGGCTAAAACCGCCGGACTTTTTTTTCTTCAGATTCCGTCGCAACCGACCCATACCTTTGACTCCGTGCCGAAGCCTTACAGCCCTTTCCGACTGGCGATCGCCGGCGTCTGTTGCGCAACGGGGCTGGCTGCGGCCTGGATTGGTTACTGGAGGGTTTCGGACGATGGCCGGATCGCGGTAGCCAGCATTCCCCCGCGCCCCGACCTGCATGCTTTCCCGGCCGAACTCCCGGCCCGAATCGGCCGCTCTGAGTTTCGGGTGCGGCTCGGCATTGCCCCGGTTGCCGCGCTGCGCACGCTGAGCCGCCTGTATCAGGTGAACGGATTCCTGGATTCGGCCGCCCGAACCTACCGGGGGTTGATCCGGATTGAGCCTGGGGATCCGCGGTGGCCGCATTTCCTGGGGGGCATCCTCAGCGACTATGGTGATGTGGACAGCGCCCTTCCCTTGCTCCGCAAGACCGTCGAGCTTGCCCCGGAGTACCTTCCGAGCCGGATCCGCCTCTCGGATGCGCTCCTGAAGAGCAAC
>Ga0302319_10019334_pt1 | contig 12377 bp, 9 predicted proteins | sample Bog_T0_2_FD_203319 | JGI IMG/M metagenome (GOLD analysis project Ga0302319, IMG submission 203319) | Peat permafrost microbial communities from Stordalen Mire near Abisko, Sweden - Bog_T0_2 | ecosystem: Environmental > Terrestrial > Soil > Wetlands > Peat | place: Sweden: Abisko, Stordalen Mire... | reverse complement strand
ACCTTCTTCTGCTGGATGAGCCTACGAACGATCTCGATATCCCGACGCTCGATATTCTCGAAGAAAGTCTGCTGGAGTTTCGCGGGTCTTTGGTGCTGGTCACGCACGACCGCTATATGCTGGATCGGGTTTCGACCGTCGTGCTGGGGCTGGATGGCGCGGGTGGCGTGGGTCTTTTCGCAGATTACTCGCAATGGGAGACGTGGCTGGAGGATCGCCAGAAAGCTTCTCGCAATGCGGCGACGAAGGCTGCTGGGAATTCTGGGGCGCGCGCCAATGGGGATCGAAAATCGTCCAAGAAGAAGTTGTCGTATTTGGAAGCGCGGGAGTATGAAACCATTGAGCACCGCGTGGCGGAGGCCGAACATGTCTTGCAAAGCAAGCGAACGCAGTTGGAGGATCCTGCCATCGTCAGCGATGGTGCAGGTTTGGTCGCGGCTCACGCGGAGATGGAAGAGGCTCAGGAGAAAGTCGACATTCTCTACGCGCGCTGGGCGGAATTGGAGAAAAAGAAAAGCTGAACGCTTGACTTACGACGAAGCCAGACAGAATGCGATGATGGTGTTTCCGCTATCGCCGGTGGTTCTTTCGAGCTTCTCCAGTAACGCTGATTCCAGATCGTCGGGGTCGGGCTTCATTTCGTGGGCAGCGATTTCGGCGTCCGACGCGCCTTGAAAGCACAACTCGCACACTCCCAATCCATCTTCGGAGCGGACTGGCGGACCGAAGACGCGGCAAGTAATGGGGCGCGATTCGTACAGTTCGCAGGTGCCGGTGACGGGATCGAGAACCGGACAAGGTTCATCGTTCGCAAAATTGGAAAAATCCGCAGCGGCGTCTCCGTCGCGCAATAGGCCAGTCACTGGATCGCCGGGAAAAGTTGGGGATAGCCGGACAACGGCCTCTTGCGCCCTTGAACGAATAGCGAGCGCCCGCGCGGGCGCGGTGGTTTCCAACTCTTCCAATCCCAGGCGCAGCCTCCGGGCGTCAAGCTGATTGATGGGAAACGCCCCAATGCAGCACTGACTGCATCCCGGACGGCACACCAGCCATTTACCACTCCGGCGCGTAACCTCGGCCAAGGCGGCATCTACAATTTGGATTAGCGCGCGGTCGTCAACCGCCGAGGAATGCCGCATACCGATTCCTGAATCATAACTGAATCGGAAGCAGATGATTAAAAGAGACGTCAACCGACCGGGGATCTCCCGAAAGCGACGGAGCCAGATGCGATTGGCTCCAGTCGCCGGAAGCGTCCACCCTCCCCCCGGCGGCGTGACTCTTCCTCTCGGGAATCCCGTGCTCATTGGAAATCGCTGGCCGGAACCCATGAGAAACGGCCAGCGAAGACCTTTAAGCTGATTACTAATGGAATAGTGTCGCCAGCCCGCCGAGCGTTTCAGCGCGCCAAAGATTTTTTTCATTTGGAGGTGCCCCGCTGAACTTGTCCCTATACGGGGAGTAACGATTTGTATAAGATAGCTGCCACTTGATCAGGCGGCCCTCCGGGAGAAATTTGTGCGGTTCGAGTCCTTCGATAAGGGTTACGTAGAGCGGCTCAGAGCCGGAGACTTCCGGACGCAGGAGCATTTTGTCTCTTATTTCAGCGAACTTATCCGGCTGAAATTGAGCAAGCGGATGCAATCCCGTTCGGAAGTCGAGGACGGCCGACAGGAAACTTTCGCTCGCGTTCTGGCCGCGCTGCGAAAGGAAGACGGAATACGGGAACCGGAGCGGCTGGGCGCCTTCGTTAACTCCGTAATCAACAACGTCCTGCTGGAGCATTTCCGGCGGGTTAAATCGTCGCAATCGGGCGCTAGCGACGACGATGATGCGGGCGCCAATATTCCCGATCCCGCCATCAGCGTGGTGGACATCATTGCCGAGCGGCAGATGCAGCGCAAGGTGCGTCAGGTTCTCGAATCACTTCAGGAAAAAGACCGGCGACTGCTCGAGGCGGTGCTGCTGGAGGAACGAGACAAAGATGAAGTCTGCCGCGAATTGGGGGTGGAGCGGGAATACCTTAGAGTTTTATTACACCGATCCAAGAAGTCCTTCAAAGAGATGTACTTAAAGAAGATCGCCAAGGAGGCGATGAGGGAAAAATAGACGAAACGTTTGGCGGCTGTGCGTCACTATCTATATATGAAGAGAGCCGAAACCATGGACCATAGCGAAGCTGTGCGCATGATGGCCAGTGAAAAATACCTGCTGGACGAACTTCAGCCGGAAGAAGTGGAAGCGTTTGAGGAGCACCTGTTCTCTTGTCACGAGTGCGCCATGGACGTTCGCGCGGGATCGTTGTTCCTGGAACACAGCAAGGTGGAACTTGCCAGTCCGAGGGCTGTGGCGGCGCCGTCGGGATGGTTTGCATGGTGCCGTCCGGCCTTTGCCGTACCGGCGATGGCTTTGCTGCTGCTGGTGATTGGGTATCAGAATCTGGTGACGGTCCCGGCGGCGAAGCGAGCTGTGGCTGAAAATCGGGCTCCGAGAATTCTGACCGTTGCGCCTACGGTGAGTGGGATCACGCGCGGGAATGGGGCGTCTTCTATCACCATAAATAAGGGTGAGCCATTTTTCCTGCCCGTCGAAATTCCAGGGCAGGATGGTTTACAAGGGTACAGCGTTGAATTTCACAATCCTGCCGGAGGTGTAGAGTGGTCACGTTCGGTATCGGCGGAGGAGATCAAGAACACGCTTACCATTTTGGCGCCTGGAGTTACACAGGCTGGCAAGTATGAGGTGGTCGTGAGTGGTATGAATGCGCAGGGACAGCAGCAAGAAGTGGGGCGGTATCCTATCGAGTTGAAATTCCCCGGGGCGGCAAATCCTAAACCTTAACGAGGGAAAAAACAGATGACGGATATTAAGCGGGTTCACTACTATCACGCCGACGCATCCGCATTCGGCGGGCATTTTGAGCGTCCCATTGAACATATTGTCGCTCCCCAGGTGCCTATGTCTCTTCCGCCTTCGGGCGGCTACGGCTCGGCTCGTTCGGAGAACTTCCGGATTGAGGGCCTGGTCTCGTACAAGTCGGCGTTCACGCAAGTCGCGGGTTTCCTGAGCAAAAAGCCGGATCATGGCTGGGTAACGCTGGTCACCGCGGTGGTGGAGGGATTCAATTTCCTGGATGTGGTTACGGCCGACCGGCTGACCGCGCAGATTTCCACGGAACATCCGTTGAAGGGCGACAATCCGAAAGTAAATTTTCTGGGGACATCGTTTGAGAATCTTAGGATTGCAGGATATCCGGTGCACGTCACGCTTAATCTGAACATCTGCGATCAGAACGGCAACAACTATCCCGATCCGGACATACCGTGCGTCAGCGATAAGCGTTTTCTGGAGCGAGTGGCGGCACAATACCGGCTCATCACCGATCCGGAGCGCGTGCCGGAGTGGGCGGACGAGCGCGGCATCCCTCAGTGGGTCAGAGATCGGTATACCTGGAACGAAGAGAAAACTCGAAAGAGTGGCAGCGTGCTGTGCTCGGTGGTCGAGGGAATCGCAGGAGAATTCCCCGGGACGCCCTACGGCAACGTATTTGAAATTCCAGAATTTGGCCGGGTGTTTCTCGGAGAAGTTCTAGTCGACTGCAAATCATATCGCTTGACCATGGTGCGAATAGAAACTGGATGCTCGTCGGAGAGCAATACCTCGGCGGCTACGGCGAACGCAAATGGTCACACGATTCCGCCATAAGCTCCGCTGAATCTTGTCCCGAAGAGCTGGGTTGACCCTTAAGTTGCCGCTAGATAAACTGCCTGACTGACGGTTTCAGTCGGGCAGTTCCTTCATCTTGAGAAGTGCTGAATCTCCTCGGAAATACGGCAGTGCGGGTAACCAATCTCGGGGCTAATATGCGGAGGTTCGAGGCTTGCATATTCGTCCCGCTGCTCATCTTGCTTTCGGCCTCCGGGTGCAGTCACTCGTCAGACGCGCAAAGTAAATTTGATCTCGCTCGCAAAAGTTTTGTGCGTGGCGACTTGGCGCATGCACGAGCAGAGGCAGACGCTTCATACAACTTTTTCTCCTCTCGCGACCAGAAGTGGGCCTGGAAGTTCCGACTCCTTGAAGCGGAAATTTTGCTCGATCAGGGCTCAAGTAAGGATGCCCTTTCGCTCGTGAATTCTCCTCTACCGGGGGAACTCGTCAACTCTGATATAGCGATTGAGCAACTAGAAATCCAAGGGAGCGGGCTCGCTCAGTTGGACCGCTTTGAAGACGCTGATCGATGCCTGAAAGATGCGGACGCGCTCTCCGGCAGGCTTCATTCTCCGATGGCAGGTGCGATTGCGAGGGCTCGCGGAGTTTTGGAGTTTCGCAGGAATGATTTCGAAGCTGCGGGTCGATTCCTTCGCCAGAGTTTACAACTCGCGCGACAGGGCGATGACGTACATCTGCAACTGACCGATCTCTCCAACCTCGGCGCCGTAGCGGAGCGTCAAGAACGTTACGACGAAGCAATCGATTGGTTGAATTCTGCATACCGGACCGCCAGGACTCTTGAGGATCGTCACACAGAGCAGGTTGCGCTTGGAAATCTCGCGTGGGTGTACTACAAAATGGGTGATTTTGATAGAGCTCTGGATGCTTATCGGGAGGCCGAGAAAATCGCGGATGGTATCGGAGCAACCTATGACCGAATCGGTTGGCTGAATAACCTCGGCCTGGTGTACTACCAGCTAAATAGGCTAGAAGTCGCAGAAGGATACTACAAAGAATCTTTGGTCTTAGCTCGAGACAAGGGAAACTCCGAGCTAACTGTCGACGCGCTAACCAGCCTCGCCTTCGTTTCGGCGCAAATTGGCCGGATGACCGAAGCACAACAATACAGCGCAGAAGCCTTTCAGAAGGCGCATGATCGGAACGACCATCCTTCCGAGCTTTATCCGCGACTGGTCGAGGGCGAGGTAGCTGGCGCGCGGGGAAAATTTGAAGAGGCGGAGAGCGTGTTCCGCGAAGTTGCGGGTGATAAGGACAGCGATCTCTCTTTGCGCTGGCAGGCGCAGAATGATTTAGCGAAATTGTTCGAGCAGGAACATCGGCCTCACGATGCGGACGCGCAGTATCAGCAGGCGTTGGGCACGATTGAAAAGGCGCGGGACTCGCTGCAGCACGAAGATTACAAATTGCCTTTTCTGGCGAATGCCACGCACCTTTATGACGATTACGTCCGCTTTCTGGTGGCGCAGAAAAAAGATCAGAAGGCGCTGGAGTTCGCCGATTACAGCCGGGCGCGGACGCTGGCGGAGGGTTTGGGAGTGTTGCCGCAGAAGTCTTCGGCAGCGCCTGTGGCATTGAACGCGCAGCAGATCGCGCGGCAGGCGAAGGCGACCGTTCTGTTTTATTGGCTGGGGCGCGAAGGCTCTTACTTATGGGCCATCACGGGGAATCAGATTAAGTTATATCCGCTCCCGGCGAAGGCGGAGATCGATGGCGCGGTCGAGCGCTATCGTCAGGCGCTGCTGGGTTGGCAGGATGTGCTGCAGGCAGAGAATTCGGATGGGCGCTATCTTTACGACAAGCTGGTGGCACCCGCGCAGAAACTAATCGCGCCGAATTCGCGGGTCATTCTGATCACCGATGGCAGCCTGGATAACTTGAATTTCGAGACGCTGCTCGCGCCGCAGCCGAAGACGCATTACTGGATTGAGGATGTGACGGTGCTGAGCGCGAACTCGTTGCGGATGCTGGCGGCCGCGCAAAAACCACAAAAAAGCGGCACCGGCAAACTCCTTCTGATAGGCAACGCCGCCAACGCCAGCCCGGATTACACTTCCCTGCCCTACGCCGAGGCTGAGATGGCGGACGTGGGGAAACACTTCTCCGCCGAGGCGCGCCAGACCTACGCCAGCGCGCAAGCGACTCCTGCGGCATATCTGGCCAGCGATCCCGGACAATATTCCTACATTCATTTCGTCGCCCACGCCACCGCCAGCGAAATCAGCCCGCTGGATTCCGCGATCGTGTTATCGCGTTCTTCGGCGGAGCAGGATTCTTTTAAGCTATACGCCCGCGAGATCAAACAGCACCCTCTGAACGCGACCCTGGTCACAATTTCGTCATGCAACGGGGCGGGAACCAAAGCTTATTCGGGGGAAGGATTGGTGGGGCTTTCGTGGGCATTTCTGCGAGCCGGAGCGCACAACATAATTGGCGCGCTATGGGATGTAAATGACGCTTCAACGGCAACATTGATGGATCATCTCTACGACGGGCTCAATCGAGGACAGGCTCCAGACGTGGCCTTGCGCTCCGCCAAGCTTGCCCTGCTGCATTCCGAGGATGTTCGCCGCAAGCCCAAGTACTGGGCTCCGTTTCAGCTATACACCGGGCGCTGAATAGGCTTGTGAACCGAAGTCTCCGGTGGGAGCCAGCATGTTCACCCAGGGCCTATCGAACATTTTCTGGTAATTTCGAGCTTTTCCGGGTCCCCGCTGGACTAGAATAACTCTTCGAAAGCGTGTTCTATGCATACCCTCACGCAGGTTTGGAAACAGTTAGAAGGCCGCCTGATCGAGGAAACGTTTCCGCTGCTGCAACAGCTTGGCGGGTCTGAGCACGATGCAGTGTTCCTCACCGAGCGAGTCTCGAAGGGAACACAGGGAACCCAACGAGTCGCCATCAAGTTGCTTTCTGCGGAAGGCTGTTTCGCCGGCAAGCAGGCGGAAGATGCTCAGCTCTCACGCTGGTCTGACGTCGCGAAACTCTCGCATCCCCATCTTCTGAGAATGTTTGAATCCGGCCGCTGCCACATCGATGGCGTCCGCTTCCTTTATGTAGTCACGGAATATGCGGAGGAGAATCTGGCGCAAATTCTACCTCAGCGTGCGCTATCTCTCGATGAAGTGAATGAACTCGTCCCACCCACCGCCGAGGCTTTAGCTTTCCTGCATCGTGCAGGTTACGTTCACAGTCGGATCAAACCCGCAAAGATCATGGCTGTGGAGAATCAGTTGAAGATTTCGACGGATTGCTTGCGCAAAACTGGCGAGCGCGACGAGCGCGAGCTCTCAGCATACGACGCGCCTGAGATCGCGAGCGAAGGGTTTTCCGCGGCGGGAGATGTTTGGTCCATCGGAGTGATGCTGGTTGCGGTTTTAACCCAACGGGAACCAGATACGAATCGTACAGAAGCCGGGCAGATCCGGATCGACGATTCGATTCCTGAACCTTTTCGCGAAATCGCACAGCAATGTTTGCGGATCGATCCGAGGCGACGCGCGACCATCACCGAAATTATCGGAGCATTCCAGGCTGAAGCGCCTCCAGCACAGCGGCAGGGAAAGTTGAACGCCGATGCGGTTAACGGTAATGCGACGACCCGCTTCGGCGAGCGTGAAAGTCTTCAGGCGACGAAACGGCCACTCCTGCGAGGCTTCGTTGCGGCGCTCTTTCTTTCTGCAATCGTGATCGCGGCGCTCGTGTTCGCGGTATGGCTAGGCCGGAAGTTCGTGGCTCAACGTCGCGCGATTCCACTGACTCCATCTCCTTCGACAGAAGCTCCTAATGTTGCTGCGAACCTTCCCGCAACGCAATCACCCGCCGAAGCACCCGCGGTCGCACCGTCGATAGAGAAAACGTCGTCCACAGGAACAGTGCAAGGCAAAGTGCGGAAGCAAGTCGTACCAGAAGTTTCCCTAGCCGCACGAAATACGATCCATGGGCGGGTAAAGGTAAGCGTTCAAGTTTCAGTCGACCCCTCGGGCAATGTGTCTCGCGCGCAGTTTTCTTCTCCGGGACCGAGCAAGTATTTTGCGAAACAAGCGCTGGAGGCGGCGCGCAACTGGAAATTCAGCCCGCCCCAAGTGCATGGCCAAGCGACCGAGAGTGAATGGCTGCTGCGTTTCGAGTTTCGGAGAGCGGAGACTCGGGTTGTGTCGTCGGAGATAAAACATTAAGGAGTCCCGCTTCTAAGCAATTCCGCTAGCGAGAGACTTGCGGATTCAAGATTCTTTTTCAATGCGGCCCCCATCCTCCGCCTTTTCGTTCTTCTTCATCTTCCAAATCATCTGCCGCAGCATACCCAGCAAGAATTCCGCGTCGCCTTGACGCATGTGTAATCGACGTATGACACGCCGGACCGCGGCATGAAAAGACCTGGATGTGTTCAGCTTGGGATATTCGCTGGCACGAAGCGCGGTCAGTAAAGTATCGGTGATGCGCTCTACCTCCGCAGATGAAGCCAGGGTTTCGTTTCCCGGTTCGATCGCTGCGTTAGGGTCTCGCATCAATTCGTACAAGCAAACCGCGACTGCCTGGCCCAGATTCATCGAGGAGTGTTCGTCGCGCGTAGGTATGTGCATCAGCCAATGACAATGACTCATATCGAGGTTCGAGAGGCCGAACTTTTCCGAGCCAAACAAAAGCGCACAGGCGCCGTTTGAAAGCTGGCCGCGAATTACACTTGCCCCAGCCTCCAAGCGAACCAGGGAATGCAGCAGGTCGCGATGGCCGACCGCAGTGGTTCCGACCACCAGTGAGCAATCGGCTACCGCATCGGCGACAGTTGTATATACTTCAGCGCTAGCCAGTGTCGCCGACGCGCCCACAGCGGAGCGTGCGTTCTGGAAGGCTACTTCGTAGGGATTAACCAGCCGCAGGCGGGGGAATCCGAAATTGCTCATCGCTCGGGCGGCCGCGCCAATGTTGAGGGGATTGCGTACGTCCACCAGGACGACGCGAAGACGATCGAAGTCAGTCGGCCCAGGCAAGCAACTACTATTTTACGGCATGCCTCGTCGTACCAACAATCTGCAACACGCTCCCGGGGTAGGACCGCCCTGCAAGCCGCGTGCCGCCGGTGCTTTTTACCCTGTCTCGGAATTGTAAAAAAATTGTCAAACCGCGACTCTCGGACCGCAATTGTAGGGAAACCGTTGTAAGCTTCACTGGTAGCGAAACGTGGAAACTTGCTCCAGCCTTAGAAGATAGTCGCGCGGTTGAAGGATGGCTTTCTATGGGTCAAATCGCAACTCCGCTCAGCGCAGCCAAGTCGGCTGATCTCATGAACTCAACGCGACCAATGGGGAGAATCCTGGTCGTCGAAGACGATCCCGCGGTCCAGAAGGCATTGCGGCGCCTGTTTGAAACTGAGGGCTACGTGGTTGAAGTCCAGAACAATGGAAAGTCAGCGCTGGAAAGTTTCCAGGCGGCTCCGCCCGCGGTAATCATCCTCGACCTGCGCCTGCCCCAGATGTCGGGCGGTGATCTATGTAAAGAAGTCAAGGCTCAGGCGCCTACGCTACCCATTGTAGTGCTGAGCGCTACCAGCGACGTTTCCGACAAAGTTCTGCTGCTGGAGTTGGGCGCCGATGACTACGTTACCAAGCCCTTCAGTCCCCGCGAACTCTTGGCACGAGTACGCGCCGCACTTCGGCACACTTCAAGAATTTCTACCGTCAAGTTGGTTAGTTTCGACAATATTTCGGTCGACTTGAGAAAGATGGAAGTGCGGCGGGACGGCGAAGTGGTGGTCTTGACGGCGCAGGAATTCAAGACTTTGCAATTTCTGGTGCAAAATGCCGATCGCGTGATCAGCCGCGATGAACTGCTCAATGAGGTTTGGGGATATCAGAATTACCCTTCTACACGGACGGTCGATAATCATATCCTGAAGCTTCGCCAGAAATTGGAGCGCGACCCCGCCAGTCCGGTGCACTTCCGCACGGTGCACGGAATGGGTTACAAGTTCGTCCGCTAAATCCCGTGGAGCCTACAAGAGAGCCCGCGTCACAAACTTTTTTCAAACGGTCTGGCGCCACGCTGGTACCCCGCACCCACCTACGGACGCGCTTTTTGCTTTCGATGTTGTTAATTACGGCAAGCCTTACTGCGATGAGCCTGCTCGTGGTTCGGCATAGTGTTCAGCGCCATGTTCGCGACGGGATCGTGCTGGACCTTCAAAATTCGGTTACCGCCTTCCAGAATTTTCAACATGATCGGGAGATCACGCTCACCCGCTCCGCTCAGCTGGTAGCCGATCTCCCCATCACTCGAGCCATCATGACGGCGCATGATCCGGCCACCATCCAGGATGCTTCCAAGGATGTCTGGCAATTGACCGGAAGCGATCTGCTGGTTCTCGCCAACCGCAACGGTTCCGTGGTGGCGCTGCACACAAAATCGTCGGGGTTCACTGCTGAAGCCGCGGGGCAATATTTTCAACGGTCGTTGAATGAGGATGACTCCAGCCACTGGTGGTTCGGGGATCACCATCTGTACCAGACGTTCGTGCAGCCCGTGTACTTTGGTTCGCAGACGGATGGCCCGCTCCTCGGCTTCTTGATCATTGGTTACGAGATCGATGACCGCTTGGCGCGGGAGGTGAGTAAAGTTTCGGCCAGCCAGGTCGCTTTTTCTTATGGCGATGAGGTCGTGGCCACGACGCTGAGCCCTGCGCAATCTCAAAGTTCCGCTTTGCGTGCATTGTCGATGCCTGGGACTTCGGAGAGTGGGTCTCGCCACGGTGGATCTTTGCAGAGTGATCCGCTTCAAAGTGGACCCCGCGATGTAGAGCTTGGCGACGAGCTTTTTCTTGCTACTTCGCTCGACCTCTCCAGCGAGCAGAAAATGCCTGTGCGCTTGACAGTACTCGGATCCTACGATCAAGCTGCGAAGTTCCTCGGCAACTTAAACCGTCTCTTGTTATTGCTCGGACTGACGGCGGTACTCGTGGGGAGTGGGCTCGTATTCTTGATTTCTCACACCTTCACTCGCCCCCTCGGCACCCTTGTCGAAGGGGTTCGCGCCTTGGAGCACGGCGACTTCCATCACCCTCTGGATTCTCGCGGAAGCGACGAAATAGCCGAGTTGACTTCCGCGTTCGACCGCATGCGCTCCAGTTTGCTTACCACGCAACAAGCTCTGCTCGAATCCGAACAGCTGGCAACCATCGGGCGAATGGCCAGTTCGATTTCCCACGACTTGCGCCATTCTCTGGCGGCGATCGTGGCGAACTCCGAGTTTCTCTGCGATGGAAGGCTGACGCCTTCGCAGAGAGAAGAGCTTTATCAGGAGGTTCGAACGGGAGTGAATCAGATGACGGACCTCATCGATTCACTGTTGGAATTTGCCAGGACGAGAGAGTCGTTGAACCCGGGTTATGCGAATGTGACGGAGACGGTGCAACGAGCGATGCAGGCAGTACGCTTGCATCCGCGACATCAGGGAACATTGATCGAAATAAAAAACGATGGCCACAGCCTGGCATGGTTTGATCCGCGCAAACTCGAACGCGCTTTATACAATCTTCTTTTGAATGCGTGCGAAGCGGCTCCGGGTGGCGCCGGCCGGGTTCAAGTCACGATCGACCAGTCGGCTACATCGGTCGACATCGCAGTTTCCGACAACGGCCCAGGCATCGCGGAAGCCATACGCGACAAATTGTTTCATCCATTTGTCAGTTACGGCAAAGAGAACGGCACCGGACTAGGGCTTACGGTCGTGCAAAAAATCGTGCAAGATCATGGCGGTAAAGTTGCAATGGAACGCTCCGCGGACGCCCGTACTGTTTTTCGTATCACGCTTCCAGGTCGTTCTCAGGAGAGTCAGCTGAAGAATGCCGACGCCGTAAAAGCACCCGTCCATGGGCGTTCCTGACCAGCGAGTGAGTCGTGCCAATTGATTCGACGTGCGGATCGTATTTTCTACTTCGAGTCTTTCGGGTTTCAGCCGGTTTCGCATGTCGACCAGGGAGGATTTGTGAACAAAGCGTGGTTCCACGTGTTTCGTTCAAGTGCGCTTTTGCTCGCCTCGGTTGTCGTTGTTTGCGCAAATAGCCTTGCCCAGGAAAATGCTGCGACCCCAGCGCCTTCCAGCAGTGACGCCTCAGTGCGCGAAATTGATTCGCAGGTACGCGAGTTGCGCATGATCGTCGAAGAGCTGAAAGCGGAGAACGCGGAGTCACGCGCCGAGATGCAGGAACTTCGCCAGGAATTGCAGGATACTCGCAAACTTCTCATCCCGCTCGCGGCCGCGATGAATCATTCTGAGGGAACGCCAGCAGCGGCCGCGACCGACAAGAACGCGACCACTGTAAATTCCAGCCAATCGAGTTCGGCTTCCAATTCACCGCCGCAGCCAGGCTTGGCCAGTTCAACCGACGTTGATTTAGGAAACCGAATTCAAAAACTAGAGGAGTCTACGCAGTTGCTGGGCTCTAAGATTGACGAGCAATACCAGACCAAAGTTGAAAGCGCCGCCAAGTATCGCGCCCGGCTCTCCGGAATTATTTTGATGAATGCATTTCACAATGTCGGAGCCTCCGACAACCTCGACCTCCCGGACTATGCGCAACCGCCCTCCCCGGGCACTTCACAGGCGAGTTTTGGCGCCACTCTACGGCAGACCGAAATTGGTCTGGAGATCTT
>Ga0302319_10019333_pt1 | contig 12378 bp, 12 predicted proteins | sample Bog_T0_2_FD_203319 | JGI IMG/M metagenome (GOLD analysis project Ga0302319, IMG submission 203319) | Peat permafrost microbial communities from Stordalen Mire near Abisko, Sweden - Bog_T0_2 | ecosystem: Environmental > Terrestrial > Soil > Wetlands > Peat | place: Sweden: Abisko, Stordalen Mire... | reverse complement strand
CTCGAAGCGAACTTACAGAAGTTCCGACCGGAACTTCGCCTGAGTGCCGATGGCGTAGCCGCGCGTGATTTCATCCTTGACGGCTTCGTCGACGGAATGATCACCAAGGCGGTGTACCACCTACTGGTCCTTAGCGCCCTCGACTTGCTCGATCCTTGGGCGCGTGAACTGCTCGGCATCAAGAAGAGTTCCGCTCTCAAACGCGGAGCGATTCGAGCCAGTACGCACCTCGTGTGCTTCCTCGTAAGGACCTTCGTACCTCCGCCCGAACGCTAGGTCGCGATGGAGAATCCGCCGTCCACGGCGACGATCTGACCGGTGACGTACGACGACTGAGCCAGGGAAAAAATGACGTCCGCGACATCCTCGGGTGTGCCGCTGCGCTTTAATGGCGCGACCGCCGCCACGAAGTCGTGCTCGAGTTCCCAGTCTGAGGTCCAGGGTGTCGCGATGAGGCCGGGTGCGACTGCATTGACGCGCACCTCGGGACCCACCGCCTTCGCGAGCAGTACCGTCATGTGATTGAGTGCCGCCTTCGATGCGGCGTAGGGAATTGATGAGCCAGTGGCGCGAAGCCCCGCAATCGAAGAAACGTTCACGATTGATCCCTGGGTCGCGCGGAGGTGTTCCATCGCGGCGAGACAGAGACTCCACGTACCAAATACGTTCACGTCAAAGATCTCGCGCCAAATTTCTACGGTCGCGGCGTCGAGGTCTCGGTGCGCGATCTTGCGAGTCACTCCGGCGTTGTTGACGAGGACGTCAAGACGACCGTGGGCGTCGAGTACTTCGCGGATAATGCGCGAGCAATCCTCGGTGTTGGCGACGTCACCTTGAACGTAGAGCGAATTTGGTGTCGCGGCGGCGAGTCGCTCGCCCTCGTCGACACTGTGCAGCGAATTAAACACAACGTAGTCGCCGTTCATCGCAAAGCGCCGAGCGGTAGCCTCGCCAATACCGCTGGTAGAACCAGTGACGAGGACGACGCGCGTCACTACGTTCGCTTCCGAAGACGCCACGATCCGGTCCATTGTCGTCCCGGCTCGAGGATCACAATGTCCTTACCGCTTCGTAGTGCGTCGGGTGGGCAGGTCATAGGTTCGATGGCAATTGCCGTGCGTCGTCGACCCTTTTCCAGCGTGTCGCCAGTGAAGACCTGCAAGTAGGGAAAGTTACGATCGACGGTGAGTTCGACGCGCCCGCCGTTCGCGTCAGTGACGGTAGCTGTCGCCATGCCCTTGTCATCACGCAACAAATTGCAGTACGTCACGTCAAGCTCGTGTCCATTGACGGACTTCGCCCTCGAAAAGTCGACCTGACTGCCCGCTAAGGGAAGTAACTCGCCCGTGGGCAGCCGCCTCGAGTTGACCGCGACGTAGTACTTCGCGGGTACCTCAAGCTGCGTTCCCTCGATCGTGGGCGTCGTGACGGCGAGGTAGGGATGAAAGCCCAAGCCGAAAGGAATCGGCACACTGTCACGATTCGTCACCGTGGTGGTAACCGTTAGACCGAGCGTACCGAGATGGTACGCGACGCTTAATTCGGAGAAAAATGGGTAATTAGGCGTCGGATGCAAAAGGAGCGAGAGTACGCAGCGATTCTGATTCACTGCCTCGACGCGAAAGGGGCGCCACCTTACGAGACCGTGGATCGCGGTCGCGTGCTCCACGTCATCGACCGAAGGGTGCGCGACACGACCAGAAAATTCCCATTCGCCGTCGCCAATTCGATTGGGCCAGGGAAAGAGTACCTGGCCACGAGCTCCCGCAGGAACATCGTCTTCCGCGAATCCCTCGACAACGGCTACACCGCCGGTAGCGTACGTTCGCAACGTCGCACCCACTTCTGTGACCACCACACGTTGATCACCGTGGGCAATCGCAATCTGTTCGCCAGAAGGAAGCATTAGTTGATTTTCTCTCTGGTCACCGACCAGTAACTTAGGACAATTAAGTTGGTGGGTATGCGAATCCTGATTACCAACGACGATGGCGTACTCGCACCGGGACTCGCCGTCCTAACCCGAGAAGTCGCACAATGGATTGGCCGTTGCCCACAGGGCGAGACGCGCGAGGCCCTCGTTGTTGCTCCCCACCGCAACTATTCGGGGATGTCCTCGGCGGTCGGTGACGTATTCGATCATCCCACTGTTCATTACAAGCGTCACGTGATCAGCGGCGCTGAATTGATTCCCGTCTACGCCCTCGAAGCTCCTCCGGCGTTGTGCGTCATCGTAGGGGCCGTAGGCAGTTTCAACTTCCAGCCCGACCTCGTGCTGTCAGGCATCAACGCAGGTGCCAACGTCGGACGAAGCCTCCTGCATTCGGGAACTGTCGGAGCGATTCTCACCGGCGCTCAGCTCGGCCTCTCAGGCCTCGCGGTTTCGGTGCAGTGGGGCGAGGACGTGCATTTCGACGCCGCGGGCGTGCTCGCCATCGAAGTCCTCGAAGAACTTTTTCGCGCGCCCTCGAGAACATTGCTGAACTTGAACGTGCCTAATTTGAACCTTCACCAACTGAAGGGTGTCCGGCGTGGCCGCGTCTCAACCGCCGGCATCGTCAAGGCGGCGGGGCCACTCGCGGGAGGCGAACCCCTCGGCGACGAGGGAGAACTACCACTTCGACTTGGTGCGGCGAGTCCTGAGTTAGGCGACGTGACCGACGAGGACGCCGACGAGGACGGCGCTCTCCTCGCCGCCGGCTACGCGGCGTTGACACCCTTGCGTGGTCCCCACGAGGAAACAGACACCGCCTTTGACGGCGTTCTTCACGCGGCACTCGCCGCGATTGACCGTCATATTTCTTCCATTTAGTCGTCGATCGCGCGACGTCGCTGTTCTTTTACCCGTCCACGCGCTTTCTTGTCATCCACGCGACGAATCTTTGACGCGCGCGTGGGTTTGCTCGCGCGTCGAGGCGTTTGGCGCTCGAGGCCTTGGGCAATCTTTTCTGCCAGGTGTTCGAGTGCCGCTGTCCTATTCTGTGCCTGTGAGCGATGGCGGCTCGAACTCGCGCGCACGACTGCACCGACTCTCTCGGACAGTAATTCGCGGTCCGCGTCGTGCAGCGTTTCTGAACGTTGCACGTGAAATGACGCAATGACGCGCGTGAGCGAACGATTCGCGTGCTGACCACCTGGTCCACCCGACGTGGTAACCCTCAGGTCGATCTCGTCGGCGGGAATGACGAGACGTGGTCGAATTTGTAGCGATCCATTGTCGAGAACACGCACCACGTTACGAGCACCTATTGCGGGCTGGGGAATCGGACCATCGCGAGTTGCGACGACGAGGCCACGAGTTCACCTCGGTCGTCGAACAACTCGCATCGTTCGTCAACGAGACCGTTGGCGATCACGACGCACCACTGACGCGCGCGAAGCCACTCGCTCTGAGGGATGCGGCGCACGTACGACGTGAGTTGGAGTGTAGGCACCCACCCCGACGATCCGATTGGCATGGTCGCGGGCGGCAAGGCGTCGGTGGCAAATAGCACGCTCCACGCACTCCAGTCCGCCTCCCCGTCGTTCAGTCGCAACCAACCTTTCAATTCAGCGAGTTCAGACGGTTCTCCGGTCCACCATCCCACGCAACTCGGATCGAGACGCGCGTCCAACACATTCGTATACGTGATTAGAGGATTGGCGGGGATACGAAGACACTCTTCGAGCGGTGCAACCTCGGGAGGCGTCGTGCCGTGGTAACGCACAGCGGCGTCTTCCACAAGAGTCCCCAGGGTTACCAATGATTCAGTCGTGACTTCGTCATCCTGGCGCAGCGTCACGTGCACGAAAGAGGCGCCCCGCCCGACTCGACGTACTTCAGTCGTCAAGTCACTGGGACCGGTTTCTGGTGAGCGGACGAAGTTGGTCGTAAGTGAAGTCACGTGCTGATGCGTCGCGCCTTCATTGAGCGTCGCGGCGGTGGCCGCATTGGCCATCACACACTGAAGGTAGCCACCATTGGGATGGCCCAATACCGTATAACCCGAGGAAAGCTGCGCGCGATAAAGACCGGGACTCACGAGCTCAACTGCGGCGGCCTCGCGAAGCGCTTGGTCGGTCTCCGTGTTGCTCACAAGGCAACCCTACGGGAACACCACAGACGACCAGTAGATTTAGAGGAAAGAAAGGTACGTGTCATGACTTCGATACCGCATTATGTCAACGGCGAGCGAGTGATCGGCGAAGATGTCTCTCCGGTCTACAATCCCGCGACGGGAGAAGTGAGCGCGATGGTGCCGGTGCCCGATGCGGCTTTTGTCGATGACGTCATTGCGACCGCGCAGGAAGCGTCGCACACGTGGCGTGAATCCTCGCTCTCTTCGCGCACGAACATTCTTTTCACGTTTCGTCAACTGCTCGTCGCTCACGCCGACGAGCTCGCCCAAATCATCACTAGTGAGCACGGTAAGACACTGCCCGACGCGCACGGCGAGCTCGCGCGCGGCCTCGAGAACGTCGAATACGCGTGCGGGCTCACCGAACACTTGAAGGGTGGCTTTTCGAGCCAGGTCGCCGACGGCGTGGATGTGCATTCGGTGCGTGAACCGGTGGGCGTGGTGGCGGCCATCACACCATTCAATTTCCCATCAATGGTGCCGTTATGGATGAGCGCCAATGCACTGGCAACCGGCAACACCGTGGTGCTCAAACCGTCCGAGCGCGACCCGTCGGTGTCAGTTCGACTCGCCGAATTGCTCACTGAGGCGGGTCTCCCCAAAGGAGTGTTTAACGTCATCCAGGGCAACGCGAGTACGGTCAACCAACTACTCGTGCACCCAGGGATCGACGCAATCAGTTTCGTGGGCTCGACGCCGGTCGCGCGTCACGTCTACGAAACCGGTATCGCACACAACAAGCGGGTCCAAGCACTAGGGGGTGCGAAGAACCACATGGTCGTGCTGCCTGACGCGGATCTCGACATCGCCGCCGACGCCGCGGTGAACGCCGGCTTCGGAGCGGCGGGAGAACGTTGCATGGCGATCAGTGTCGTGGTTGCGGTGGGCAACATCGCTGACGAACTGATTTCGAAGATCACTGACCGCATGGACAAACTAAAGGTGGGCGCGGGCAGTGATCCCGCGAGCGACTTCGGTCCGGTGATCACGAAGGAGCATCGCGACCGAATTGTCGAGTACGTAAAGTCCGCTCCTGACGACGGCATCGAGGTCGTACGCGATGGCACTGCACTCGCATCGACGCCGGGATTCTTCGTTGGCCCTTGTCTGCTCGACGGTGTTCGGCCCGGCATGAAGTCCTACGACGACGAGATCTTCGGTCCCGTCCTCGGCGTGGCGCGCGTGGGGAACTTCAGCGATGCGATCGATCTCATCAACGCCAACCCCTACGGCAACGGCACCGCGATCTTCACCCGCGACGGCAACGCCGCACGACGTTTCAGCAAAGAAGTCACGGTGGGAATGATCGGCATCAACGTGCCAATTCCGGTTCCTGTGTCGTCCTACTCGTTTGGCGGATGGAAGAACTCGCTCTTCGGTCACGCACACATCTACGGTCCAGAGGGATTCACGTTCTACACCCGAGCGAAGGTCATCACCACGCGCTGGCCACAGCCGTCGGACTCCCAGATTGACCTGGGGTTCCCCACGACCCGCTAACTCGTGACGCACGTCACGCGCCAGGTCCTTGATTGGCTGGGGTCGGGCCTACGCGAGGCGTTCGCCATGGTGTGGGTCACGTTCTGGCCCCTCGTGCTCGGCTTCGCGGCGTCAGGCCTCGTCCAAAGCATGATCGCGCGAGATGGTCTTCGTGCGAAACTCGGTACCACCTCGGTCTCGTCAGTGTCGCGCGCCACGCTGCTCGGCGTCATCTCCTCGTCGTGCAGTTACGCCGCGAGCGCGATGGCGAGGACGCTCTTCGCGAGAGGCTCTTCATTCACGAACGCAATGATCTTCATGGTCGCGTCAACCAATCTCGTGATCGAACTTGGTCTTGTCATGTACTTCCTCCTGGGTTGGCAGTTCGTCGTTGCCCAACTCGCCGGCGGCGTGATAATGGTCGTCGGACTGGCCTTCGCCACACGGTGGTACTTCTCACCGAGACGAGAAACGGCGCTTCGCACGAAGGTCCTCAGCGAGAGTCCCGCGCCCGCGGTGACGTCGTTGACCACGCGACAGCGACTGCGCGATCCGCGCTACTACCGCGAGGGTGCGCGTTACGCGCTCGGCGACGTCACCATGCTGCGCAAAGAGTTGCTCGCGGGTTTCGTCGTGGCGGGATTTCTAAGCGTGCACGTGCCCAATGAGTGGTGGTCCCACGTCTTCACACAAGGTCACGGCAACTGGGCGGTGCTCGAAAACGCGGTCGTCGCTCCGCTGGTCGCGGTGGTCTCTTTCGTCTGTTCGGTCGGCAACATTCCACTCGCGGCGGCGTTGTGGATACACGGCGTCGCGTTTGGCGGCGTGATCAGTTTCATCTTCGCGGACCTCGTGACGCTGCCTCTCTTGCTCATCTACCGACGTCTCTATGGCCGGGGTGCTGCCCTGCGACTCTTCTTCTTGTTGTGGCCCCTCATGAGCATCGCGGGCGTGCTCGTCGATCTGGCGTTTCGCTCAACCAAACTGCTGCCCTCGACTCGTCACGCCGCCGCACTCAGCGGCCACTTCGCCCTCGGCTGGACGCTCGCACTCAACTGCCTCGCCCTCCTGTTCGCGCTCGTGCTCTGGCGACTCGCGCACCATCACGATGAACCCATAGGGGCACGAGACCCCGTCTGTGGGATGCACGTGGACACGAGCGCACCCGTCGCAACAAGAACACGAGACGGCGTGACCTACTACTTTTGCTCGCTACGTTGCGCGGAGTCTTTCGAGCGGGGCGACGGCGCCATGAAAAAAGACGTGTTGGGCGACGCCATCGATCCAGTGTGCGCCATGGCGGTGGACTCGCATAGCGCCCTGTCGGCAAGGGGCCGCGACAACGTGACGTATTATTTCTGCAGCCCCGGATGTCGTGCGACGTTCCTCGAAGAATCGAGCAATCCCCCGGGCTCGTCGCCTATCACGCTAGGACCAAAACCATGAGCCGACAACACACGAGCGTTCGTTCCTACGGGGTCTTAATCGATACGAATCGAATCGCGCTGGTGCGTTCGTCGAACCCTCGCCACACGCCCGCGTTGTGGTGGTTGCCGGGTGGCGGCATCAAGTTCGCCGAGAATCCTCGTGACGCACTTTTCCGCGAATTCAAGGAGGAGACCGGTCTCGAGATCCGCGATCCCCTCTTACTTGACGTGACCAGTGATGTACGAACGCGCGATAACGGCGACCAGAGTCACAGTGTGCGCATCATCTTCACCGTTGACCTCGCGGGGGGTGAACTGCGCGACGAGATTCATGGCACGACCGACCACGCGGCTTGGTTTGGTCTCGACGAACTCGCGAACCTCAACGTCGCGGAGTACGCGCGCGACGCAATCGCGTTGGCTCAACTGAAGTAGAGCGCCGGCATCTCTCGCTTGAGGAACTTGCCGGCGGGATTTCGTGGCAGGGGTTCGTTCGTGAAGGCCACCCGCGTAGGAATCTTAAAACTCGCGAGGCGCGACGCGAGGTAGGTATGCAACTCATCCTCGGTGAGGCGCGCACCCGGCTTGAGCTTCACGACGCACGCCACTTCTTCGCCGAGGCGTTCATTCGCGATCCCGAAGACCGCGGCTTCGTAGACGTTCGGGTTCTCGTAGATCGCCGATTCGACCTCGGCGCAATAGACATTCTCACCCGCGCGAAGGATCATGTCCTTTAAGCGATCCTCGACGTAGAGGTAGCCCTCGTCGTCGATGTGACCGAGATCGCCCGTGCGCAACCAGCCATTCATTAACGCCTTGGCCGTCTCTTCGGGCTTCTGCCAGTAACAGCGGATAGTGGTGGGCGACTTCATCCAGATCTCACCGCTCTGCATTGTCGAAAGCGTCTTCATGTTCTCGTCACGGATCTCGACGTCCATCACGATGGTCGGGGTTCGGCCCGTCGAAGTGGGATGGGTCACGTAGTCGTCGCCGTAGTTGCCCGGTCCGTACGCGTTGGTCTCGGTCATGCCGTAGCCCAACGTGGGTCCGCCGCGAGAAAACGACGAGGCCACTCGTGCGACGAGTTTCGACGGCGCGGGCGCTCCTCCGCCTCCCACCGAGGTGAGTGAGGACGTGTCATAGGTGGCGAAGTTAGGGCTCTCGAGGAGGTCCCACGACTGGGTTGGTACGCCGACGAACGACGTCACGCGATGGCGTTCAATGAGTTGCAATGCTCGTTCGGGCTCCCATCGGTACATCATCACCAGTTTGAAGTGCCACGCAAAGCACGACATCATCACCGGAATGCAACCAGTGACGTGAAAGAGCGGCACGATGAGAATGAAACACGGAGCCAAACCACTCCCGGCCTCTTCGGGTCCGCGTCTCGCCGACTGAATCGCCGCTCCCGACGCGAACGCCATCAAGGACTGGCACACCGCCGAGTGCGTGGAAACCGCTCCTTTAGGAAAACCTGTCGTGCCCGACGTATAGAGAATCGTGGCATCCATATCCGCGGTGATCTCCACGCGGGGCAACACCGCTCCCCTTTGCACCACATTGTTCCAATGCTCGACGCCGGGCGCCAAGGGCAGGAGTTCGTCGAGACGCACGCCGACGATGGGTACGCCCGCGCGTTGACATCCCGGTGCCGCGCGCACCACGCGTTCACTGTCACCAATCAGCACGCTGAGTCCCGCGTCGTTGATGGCGTAATCGAGTTCGTCCTCTGTCCACCAAGCGTTGAGCGAAACCGAAACGGCGCCCACCGAGAGAATCGCGGCGAACGAGATGATCCATTCGGGAAGATTACGCATGGCAATGCCCACGCGGTCGCCGGGCCTGATGCCGTAGCGATCTACGAGTGCCGCGCCGAGGGCGTCGGCCTCGAGCAACACCTCCTCGAAACTCCACTCTTCGTCCTCGTACACCAAGAAGGTTGCGGTATTGCCGCGCGCGAGATCGAAAAAGTCGCGCAATGTCGAAGGAGCGTTCTTGAAGAGGCGATTCGTGACGCCGTCGCGCTCGACCTCAATGACCTCAAAAGGTTGACCGGGCGCGGACGTGGCGGCTATTGCCTCTTGCAAACTGATTCCCACGCGGCCCCCTTGATTGTTCCCAAAATCCTATGCAGATTGTGGAACCAAATTGCTCATCAAGGCCCCGATTCGTCGCACCTCGCGACCAACAAAAGACACGACGAAGCCTGAATCGAACCCGTAGGTTGGAAGAGACGACTTCATCCACGATCAAAAGGAACCCTCATGCTTGCCTCGAACTATCCGCTCTTCGATGTTTTTATGTCCACGCTCTACTTCGCGTTGTTCTTCGTGTGGATCATTTTCGTCTTTCACGTCATGGTCGACATTTTCCGCAGTCACGACCTCAGTGGTGGCGCCAAGGCGCTGTGGGTACTCTTCATCATCGTGTTGCCGTTGATCGGCACACTGGCGTACCTCCTGGTTCGAGGTGGTTCAATGCACGAACGCCAACTCCACGCCGTCGCGGCCCAGCAAAAGGCGTTCGAGGACTACGTCAGGAACGTCGCGAACTCTAAGCAGTAGCGCTCTAGAGCGCCGCGGAAGCTACGGCCGCACTACTGGCGGCCTTTTGGGACATTCGCTCGACGGTCTCAGATATCTTGCAGAGCACGCTTTCGAGCACGAGCCGTGCTTTTTCTGCCTCGGCGCTGAGGCCCCCGAGGTGCTCGACGTCCCACAACGCCAACACGGGACCGAGGACGTCCTTCAAGTATTGGCCGAGCCCGTAAATACCTTCGCGAGAAATTCGAACGGCGTGACGGGTGAAGGCCGGAATGCCCGTACCTGGCATCGCAAAGGCGCTGATTTGCTTCGCCGCAGAGATCATCATCGTAGAAGGATCGATGGCGAAGGCCGCTTGAGCGAGGTCACGGTAGAACAAGTAGTGCTTCGTCTCGTCACCTGCGATGAGTGCAAGCACGTTGCGACCCATCTTGTCGTCCTTGGGCAACTTGGCCCCGGTGTTGCGGTGTGCGATCTGTGTAGCGCGTTCTTGTAACGCCACGTAAGTAATCATGTCCGCGAACGATTCAGGATGAGGGACTTCCGCCTTCTTCATCTGCACGCGTCGCCCATCTTCAAGCATGGTCGGATCAATGCATCGGCTGATGTGCACCCAGTCGCGCATCACCATGGCGTGACGATTCTCTTCCATGGTCCATTGATTGTTCCACTCACGAATTGGATGGCCAGCCGGTGAACGCTCGTACAACGCGGTCGTGTAGTACGGCAAGTTGTCTTCGGTTAACAAGTTGACGTAGATCGCACTTCGCACGCCCGAACTGAGGGGATAGTCCGACTCCGACCATGGTCGATCAAGAAAGCTCTCGCCAGTGCCCCAATCGATCTGTTCGTGCGGGTACCAAAGACGTGGCGCCTCGAGGTGGCGGTTGTACAAACGCTCGACGTCCGGAGCGATTTCATCGAGAAGATCAGTGCGACTCTTTGGTAATCGTTTCGTGGCCACGGGCACTCTTTCAATATTCGCGATGAAGTAACTCCCTTAAGCGTAACCCTGAGAATCCTCTTCGCGTTTCAACTCTTGTGATTCACCGCACAAGCTAGCAAAAGTAGCCTTGAGTTCTTGTGAAATTGCTCGAGGCGCTCGTGCCGGCGGATTTTCGAATAGCAATCAACGGTCCACTTCGACGTTTCTACTCATGCACCTTCATCACGTGCATGGGCATGGGACTGACGCTTTCGCTCTACGTGGTCTACCTCCACAATGTGCGCGGATTCTCGACGAGCTTCGCCACGGTCCTGCTCGCGATATCGGCAATAGCCGGACTCTGCTCCAGTCCTTTGTGGGGCACCTCCACCGATCGCTTCGGACCGTTTCGCGTCATGGTTTGCGCGTACGTGCTCGACGCCGCGTCGTTGGTCGTCTTCGCGTTCGCTCGTACCAAGACCGAGGCCATTGTCGCGGCGATGATGCTCGCAGTTTTCGGCAACGCGGGTTGGGGACCGAGTTCGACCATGCTTAGCCGTCTGGTTCACGAAGATCACCGACAACGGGCCTTCGGTCTTAACTTCATGCTCGTCAACCTCGGCATTGGTTTTGGAGGGCTCGTGTCGGCGGTCATCGTCAATGTCCACCGTCCCATCACATTTGAGACGCTCTACCTCTTTAACGCCGGCGTCACCTTCGTGTCGGTGTTCCTCTTGTTCACGCTTCGAAAATACGGTCGTCCCGTCACCGAACACCGCGACGATCCAATTAAGAGCGCCGAGGGTTGGAACGTAGTGCTGCGCGACAAGCGCCTCGTCATGGTGGTGCTGGCGATGTTGGTGCTGATGATTGGCGGCTACGGATCGCTCGATGCGGGCTTCAGCCTCTTCGTTGTCAATGACCTTCATCTCTCGGTGCACGCCATTGGCGTGATGTTTTTCTTCAACACCACCACGATCGTGCTCGCCCAACTATGGGTCCTTAACCGAATCGAGGGTAAGAGTCGCACGACGGTGATGGCGACAACGTCGATTCTTTGGTTCGTCTTTTGGATCATCCTTGACGCCACGCTGGGACTCCCGAAGTTCGTCGCCATTGGATCGCTCTGTCTCGCCATGGCGATCTTCGCTGTCGGTGAAACACTGTTGCAGCCCGTTGGTCCCGCGCTCGTCAACGACATCGCGCCCGAGCACCTACGCGGTCGCTACAACGCGGCTCAGGGCCTTACGTGGGGCGTCGCGGGGTCACTCGCTCCGGCGATCACGGGAATTTATTTCGCGAATGGTCTAGGAAATTGGTGGCCTCTGAGCACGGGACTCACCGCGCTCGCCGGTGGGCTCTTGATGCTCAACTTGCGACGTCACCTGAGCGCGCACGAGGACGGTCGTGATCGTTCGACGCTCTCGACACCGGATGCTTAACGGTGCAGGTCCCTAGGCCTCGTCCACGAGTTCTGCGACGCGTTGGGACCAGGGACGACGTTCGGTGCTTTCACCCGCTTCGTGAAGCGCGGTGCGCTCGCGGCGCAACTGTGCTGCGACACGGGCCAGGTTCTTCGGCAGCACGTGAGCCACACGGTTTCGAACCCACTGCGCGAGTGCCGGTGACGCGCCACCCGTCGAGACCGCGACGAGAACGTCGCCGTCGCGATAGTTGGCGGTAAAGTAGAAATTCGAACGCGCAAGGTCATCAACCGTGTTGAGCAAGATATTTCGTTCGTTCGCCTCGCGAACAATCTCATCATTGACCTTGGGATCACCAGTCGCCGCGACGACGAGTAGCGCTCCGTCGAGATCGCCGTACTCGTAGCGACGGTGCAGAATTTCCGCGATCCCTTCGGGCAGCGGCGCCAGCACCTGATCACT
>Ga0302319_10019332_pt1 | contig 12379 bp, 10 predicted proteins | sample Bog_T0_2_FD_203319 | JGI IMG/M metagenome (GOLD analysis project Ga0302319, IMG submission 203319) | Peat permafrost microbial communities from Stordalen Mire near Abisko, Sweden - Bog_T0_2 | ecosystem: Environmental > Terrestrial > Soil > Wetlands > Peat | place: Sweden: Abisko, Stordalen Mire... | reverse complement strand
ACGACCTCGCCGGTTTGCGCGTCGATCAGGTTGATGTCGTAGAACCCCACCGCATCCGCCATGCGCTGCATCATCGGATGGAACCGGGCATGCGCCGTGTCGTAGGGCGAGTTGCCCGGCGCGGCGCCCAGTTTGCTCTTTTCCCCGACCGGATTGGGGTTTCGCGCGATGTAATCCGCCTGCAGGCGACGGCTGACCGGATCGGACGGGAACAACCCTTCCAGCGGCTGCTGTCCGCCGGTGATCCTGTCAAGCCGTGGCAGGAGGTCCTTGCGATACCAGGTTTCCAGATCGCTGGCGTCCGCTTGTTTGGCGGCCGGGCTGACCGCTGCTTCCGCCGCTTTCATCTCGCGAATGGCCGCAATGAAGCCCTGCGTTGCCTCGATCGTCTCCCGCGCGCCGCCCAGCGCGCTGGTGACGCGAAGCCTGGTCTCGATGTAGGTCTCAACCCGCTGACGCTTCATCTCGCGCTGGGCGGTGAGCCGCTGCTCGACCGCCTGCGTCAGGGCCTGGTCTCCGGCCTGATAGCCGATCAGGCCGCCTGCCCCGAGGCACAGCAAGCCGGTGACCAGCATGACCAGCAAGATTTTCGACCGTATCGAAAGATGCCGCATCGATCCGCTTCCGCCTCCCGCCTCCTGGCTGAACGTCGTTTGTCGCGTGTTCAGCAACAGGGCATGAACGATAGAGTATGTCTTGTTAAGTGGCCGCCTTCAGGCGGACAAGCAGCGCTTCAGCCGCCGCTGCGGACGTGCAGCATGCCAGGCACTTCAATCGAGCATCCGCCCGACCCATAACAGGACGAGCCGGCTCAGCATTAAAGCTGAATTAATCGACGGGTCAAAGATGCGAAATGGCTCTACGGGCGCCTGGACGCCGGCAGTGATCGCTCAAAGACTGCGTAAAGTCTTAGAAAAAGTACGACGCGCTTGCGCCGCCTACCCTTCCGTCGAGCGGATCAGCCCGCGGTGGCTGGATGCATCGATGAAGGCCAGCACCTCCGCGATCAGCGGATCTGCGCCGTGCAGTTGGCGGGTCGCCTCCAGCCGCTCCGCGAACACGCCGTCGCCGCGGAACATCGTCTTGAACGCCGCGTGCAGCCGCAGGATCTGCGTCTTGTCGAACCCGCGGCGCTTCAACCCGATCACGTTCAGCCCGGCCAGGTGCGCCCGGTTGCCGATGACGCTGCCGAACGGAATGACGTCGCCCTCCACGCCGGAGACCCCGCCGATCATCGCCGCGCGCCCGATGCGCACGAACTGGTGGATCGCCGCCGAGCCGCCGATCACCGCGTGGTCGCCGATGCTGACATGACCGCCCATCACCACGTTGTTGGCGATGATCACGTGATCGCCCACCGCGCAGTCGTGTGCCACATGCGCCACCGCCATCAGCATGCAGTCGGACCCGACGCGGGTGATGCCCCGGCCGGTGACGGTGCCGCGATGGATGGTGCAGTGCTCCCGGATCTGCGTGCGCGCGCCGATCTCGCAGCGTGTCGGTTCGCCCTTGTACTTCAGGTCCTGGGGAGCGAGACCCACGGTACAGAAGGGGTACAGTACCACTCCCGGACCGATACGGGTGTGGCCGTCCGCCACCACATGCGAGACCAGTTCCGCCCCGTCCTCGATCACCACATGCGGGCCGACGGTGCAGAACGGCCCGATGCGGACGCCCTCGCCAAGCTCCGCGCCGCGGGCGATCGCGGCGGTGGGATGTATGACCGTGCCAACGGTGCGAGGAGCGAGCTTGGCGGGCATGGCATACATGGGCGACTGGGCCTCCGGCGACTCGGGCACATGCACGGTCTTCTATGCCGGGCAGCTAAACCCGCGATCGGCGCGCGACCAACACAATGATTGTTGCCGGATGTTTCCGGCAACGCCCGCAAGGACTTGTTTTGTCTGAAACTTTCGCGTCGTCAGGGCGTTGGCGAGCGATCCATGATCATCGCCGCGTAGGTGGCCTCCGCCACCGCGACGCCGTCCACCCGCGCGATCGCATGGAACTTCCAGACGTTGCCGCGATTGCGTTCCTTGGCGACGTGAATGCGAAGCTGGTCGCCCGGCACCACCGGACGGCGGAACTTCGCGCCCTCGATCGACATGAAATACACCACCTTGCCGGCGGCTTCGGGACCCAGCGTCTCCACCACCAGCACGGCTGCGGTCTGCGCCATGCTCTCGATGATCAGCACGCCGGGCATCACCGGATGATTGGGAAAATGGCCCTGAAAGAAGGACTCGTTGACCGAGACGTTCTTGACCCCGATCGCGGATTCGTTGCGGACCACGTCCACCACGCGATCGATCAGCAGGAACGGATAGCGGTGCGGGATCGCGTGCATGATGCGCGCGATGTCGATCAACGCAAGCGCCCCATCGGACGCAGTCCCCGCGTGAGCTTGACCCGCGGGGCCATGGGCGGAATCGGCCGCCTCCGCTGTCGTCGTCACGTGCATGGCGCCTCAGTCCGTGTCCGTCCCCGGCTTCGCTTCACCCGGCTTCCGTCCCTCGCGTCGCGCCAGCCGCCGCACTGTCGCGATCTGCCGGAAGACCTCGCGGACCGGCTGCGCCGGACTGCCAACCACGTCGGCGCCGGCCGGAACATTCGCCATCACCCCGGCCTGCGCGCCGATGCGGGCGCCGCGACCGATCCGAAGATGCCCGACCAGCCCGGCCTGTCCGCCGACCATGACCTGGTCCTCAATGATCGTGGAGCCGGAAATCCCAACCTGTCCAACGATCACGCAGGCACGACCGATGCGGACGTTGTGCCCGATCTGCACCAGGTTGTCGAGCCGGGAGCCGGCTCCAATCACCGTGTCGTGCAACGAACCGCGATCGATCGTGGTATTGGCGCCCACTTCCACGTCATCTTCGATCATCACCCGGCCGAGCTGGGGGACCGACAGGAACCCTTCGGTCGTTACCGCGAAGCCGAAACCGTCCTGGCCGATCCGAACACCGGGGTAGATCACCACACGATGCCCTAGCACCGCGTGACTGATGCTGACCTGGGTCCCGATCCGGCAGTCGGAGCCGATCACCACGCCGTCGCCGACCGACGCGAGCGGACCGATCCGGCTGCGCGGACCGATTTCCGCTCGGCTGCCGATCACCGCCAGCGGCCCGATTTCAGCGCTGGGATCGACCTGCGCGTCCGGCGCGACCACTGCGGACGGATGCACGCCGGGCGTCGCCGGCGGCAGCGGATGGAACAGCGCTGCCACCCTCGCCCAGGCCGCGTAGGGCTCCGGCGTCACGATGGCCACCGCGGTTGTCGGCACCTTGGCCGCCATGTCGGGATGGACGATCACCGCGCCAGCCAGCGTGGCCTCCAGCGCCGATCTATACTTGGGGTTGTCGAGGAAGCTGACCTGATCCGGCCCGGCCGTCTGCAGCGCCGACACGCCGGTGAGCATCAGCCGGTGCGGCGGTGCCTCGCCCTCCGCCGCATCGACCACCGCCGCCAGACTGTGCGGGCCGGTGCGGCGGAAAAAGCGGGGGTCCCCCGCGACCGGCGAGCGATCCACCCGCCTCGCTCCTGCCCTACTTCTTCGCCGGCTTGGCCGGCGGCGCCGACGCGTTGGCAGGTGCCGGCTGCGCGGCCGGTGCCGGTGCGGCAGGCGCCGACGCCGCGGGTGCCGAAACAGGCTGCGTGACAGGCTGGACGCTGGCCGCCGGAGGGACAGCCCCTGGCGCCGCCGCGGTCGCCGGAGCGGCCAGACGCGGTGCCATCGCGACCGGCGATACGCCGTCCGGCGGGATCACCACCGACGGCAGCACCTTGTTCAGTACCTCCACCACCTGCGGCGTCAGGTCGAACTCGGCGGTCGAGCCCAGCACCAGGGCACGGTTCAGCACCAGATTGACCCCGCGGCTCAAAGCCGCCTGTTGCGCCACCTGCTCCAGCGTCCGGTCGATCTGCGCCATCACGTATTGGCCGGCTTCCTGGATGACGCGGTTTCGCTCGCTGAACTTGCGCCGGCTGTCGGTGATGCGGTCCTGCAGCTCCTTTTCGCGCGCCCGGATCTGGTCCGGCGCCAGCCTTCCCCGCTCGTTGGCCAGCGCCTGGCCGAGGTCGCGCAGCGCGATCTGCTCCTTCTGCGCGTCCTCGTTCAGCTTCTGCCGCCGCATGCCCAGCTCCTTGTCGGCCTGCTGATAGGCCGTGGAGACGCGCATCACGTCGGGCGCGGACAGTACGCCGATGACCGCGGGCGGCGGCGGCGGGGTCTTGGGCAGCGTCGGCAGTTCCGGCGCGGGCGGCAATTGCACCTGGACCGGCTGGGCCGGCGCTGATTCTTCAGGTGGCAAGCCCTCGGGACCGACCGGCAACGCCCCTTGCGCCGCCTGTCCGGGATACGGCGTGGTCTGGCGCGGCCCAGGGCGTGGCGCGGGCAACGGGCGCTGTTGCGCCGGCTGCGGCTGGCCGCCCGGCACGAACCACCCCGGGCTCTGCTGCGCAGCCGCCGGCAAGGGGGAAGCAAAAAGGACAGCGGCCGCAGCGGTGGCCGTCGCGAGAAGGCGGAAATGGATCACTAGAACCTCGTGCCGAAACCGAATCGGATAAGCTGCGTCTGATCGTATTGCTGTTTCAACACGATCGGGGCGACGTCGATGTTGATGAGCCCGAACGCCGTGTGCCAGGAAATGCCCAGGCCGGCGCCAAGCCGCGGCGCCGCCGAGGCGTAGATCGACGGGCAGGCCACCGGCGCGCCGCCCGCCTCGTGGCAAGAATTGTTCTCGAAATTTGCCTGGGTCAGCCCGCCGAGATCGACGAAGGCCCGGCCGGACAGCCCGAGATCGGGCGTTACCGGCAGCGGGAAATGCAGTTCGGTGGACTGGGTCCAGATGAAGCGGCCACCGACCGAGTCGCTGCCCTGCGTGGACGTCGGGACGGTGTGCGGGCCGGCGCCACCGGTCTGGAAGCCGCGAAGATTGTCGCCGCCCAGGAAGAACCGGTCGATGATCTGCTCCTGCTGGCCCTCGTTGAACAGGTAGCCGGTCGAACCGCCGACCGAGATGCCCCAGTCGCTGTTGCCGGTGAACCGGTCAAGCGGAATCCAGTCAGTGCCGTCGATGCGGCCGCGGACGAACCGCGCGTCGCCGCCGAGACCGGCATAGTCGGCGCCGAGCGACGTGACGAAGCCGCGGTGCGGATCGATCCGGCTGTCGCGGTAGTCGAGCGACAGGACCTGACTGATCTGCGAGAGCAGGGTCGTGCCTGACTCGTCCTGAATGAAGAAGTCGGCGTACTGGCTGACGTTGAACACGGTCCGGTTGACCAGCGAGTAGCTCCAGACCTGGTGGAGATGGTCGCTGAAGTCGTACCCGGCCCGCGTGTCGAAGCCAACGCGACGTTCGTCATACGGCTCGGTACCCAGATTGTTCGTCTCGACGTAGAACACGTCGCCGCCGACGGCCAGATTGCGGTCGAGGAAATACGGATTGGTCACCGACGCGGTGATGGAGCTGCGCTTTTGCGCCAGCACGCCGTTGATACCTGCCTGAATGCCGGTGCCAACGAGGTTGCGCTCTGACAGCCCGACATCGATCAGGAAGCCGGCGTCCGTGGAGTAGCCGCCGCCGAGCGTCAGTTCGCCGGTCGCCTTCTCCTGCACGTTGGTGTTCAGCACCGCCCGGTCCGGCGCAGACCCGGGCGAGGTCTGGATATCGACACCGCTGAAATACTGCGTGTCGTTCAGGTCCTGGCGCGTCTTGCGGACCTTTTCGGCGTTAAAGGCATCGCCCTCGGCGAGGCGGAACTGACGGCGGATCACCTTGTCCTGGGTCCGCGTGTTGCCGGTGATGTCGATGCGCTCGACGAAGACGCGCGGCCCTTCGCCGATCTCGTAGGTCAGCGAGACGATATGCTTCTCGGCGTCCTTGGTGACGCGCGGCCGCACGTCGACAAACGCGTAACCGAGGTTGTGCACCGCCTCCTCGATCGCATCGGTGTCGCGGGCCACCGCGTCGCCATCGTACCAGTCGCCCGCCTGCACCGTCAGCACCCCATGCAGCGGCCCGGGATCGAGCTTCGGCAGCTTGGAGACGATATCAACCTTGTCGACCCGGTAGCGCTCGCCTTCCTTCACGGTGAAGGTCAGGAAGAACGCCTTGCGGTCCGGCGACAGCTCGCTGGTGGCATCGACCACCTGGAAATCGATGTAGCCGTTCTTCAGGTAGAACTTGCGCAGCAGTTCCTTGTCGTAGTTCAGCCGCTCCGGATCGTACTGGTCGGAGGAGGACAGGAACCGCCACCAGCGCGACTCGCGGCTGTTGATCACCTCGGACAGCCGACCCTCGGAAAAGGCACGATTGCCGACGAAGGCGATCCGGCTGATCAGCGTGGACGGACCGTCGTTGATCTTGAACACCACATCGACGCGGTTCTGATCGAGCCGGATGATCTCCGGCTGCACCGTCGCGTCGTAGTGGCCCTTCTTGGCGTAGAGATCGAGGATCTTCTTCCGGTCTTCCTCGGCCAGTGCCGGGGTGAACACGGCGCGCGCGCGAAGCTGAACCGCCGGCCGAAGCTGCTCGTCAGTGAGCGTATGGTTGCCCTCGAAGGCGACCCGGTTGACCAGCGGGTTCTCCTTGACGTGGACAACCAGCGTGGAGCCTTCCCGCACCAGCCGGACGTCCTGGAACAGGCCCGTGGCGTACAGCGTCTTCAGGCTGCGGTCGATTCGGTCGGCATCGAACGGGTCGCCTGGGGAGACCAGCATATAGGAACGGATCGTCCCGTCCTCGATGCGATCGTTGCCCTCGACCTTGATCGCCTCGATCGTGCCGCCCTGCTGTACGCGGGCGGGAGCGGCGGCCCGCGGCGCGCGGCTGTGCTGCTGGGCGAAGGCGGGGCCGGTCAGCATCACGGCACCAACGCCCGCCGCGATGAACCAAAGCAGGCAGGCGGCGATCAGCCGCACGGGGCGTAAAGAAATCAAGAAGCTGGTCTCCCGCTGCAGCGCCGCCCGCAAACCGCGGCGCATCAGCCTGTTCGGATTCTCAGCCGGGAGAATAGCCCCCACGATGCGGTGAGGCTAGGTGACCTGTGACCCTCACGCGCGGGAAACGCGGCCAAGCCGGCGAACCGTTGCTCTTGTGTGGCCGATTGGCCCCACCGGGCGGGCTGTCCAGACAGGGGAACAGGATCGGCGGCCTAGCCCGCCAGATGGGCCACCCAACGAACGACCCCGAGATTGCTCAGGTCGTTCCAGGTCGCGAAGATGAACAGCGCGCCGATCAGTGCCAGCCCGGCGCGGAAGCCATATTCCTGCGCCCGCTGCGGAATCGGCCGGCCGCGGATAGCCTCGGCGGCGAAGAACAGCAGATGGCCGCCATCCAGAACGGGAATCGGGAACAGGTTGATCAGCCCCAGATTGACCGACAGCACCGCCATGAACGAAACGAGGCTCGCGATGCCGAGTTCGGCCACCTGGCCGGAGAGCTGGGCAATGCGCAGCGGCCCGCCCAGTTCTTCCGCCCCGCGCTGCCCGGTGATCATCTGCCCCACGCCGGTCGCGGTCTCGGCCAGCACGCGCCAGGTCTGCGTGACGCCGCCAACCACGGCGGCGGGCAGCGACATCCGCTGATACTCAACTTTGTTGTTGCTGCGGATGCCAAGCATGCCGAGGTGCCTGCCCATGACGGTCTGCTCGCCCGTCGTCACCGGCAGCTCGATCGTCGCGTCGCCGCGGCGCACCGTCAGCGTCAGCGCCTCGGCCGGATGCGCGGAGATGATGCGCTGAAGGTCCTCGAAGCTGTTGAGCCTCTGGCCGGCGATCGCCTCGATCCGGTCGTTGACCTGCAACCCGGCACGGGATGCGGCGCTGCCATCCACCACGCTGCCGGCGATCGGCAGCGTCACCGGCCGGCCGGCGGTCGCGAACATGCCGGCGAACAGCACCATGGCGAGCAGAAAATTGGCGATCGGCCCGGCTGCCACCACGATGGCGCGCGAGGCCACGCTTTTTTCGTGGAACGTCTCGCCGGCAATCCAGGACGCGCGGACCTCGGGGCTGGCATCCTCCGGCCGTTCCTGGCCATGCAGCTTCACGTAGCCGCCAAGCGGTAGCCAGGCAATGCGCCATTCGGTGCCGACGCTGTCCGTCCAGTGCACCAGCGACCGGCCGAAGCCGATCGAGAACACGTCCACGCGCACGCGCCGCCAGCGCGCGGCAAGGTAGTGGCCCAGTTCGTGGAAGAAAATAAGGACACCGAGGACGACAACGAAGGCCAGGCCGGTGCGGACGAACTCGGGGAGTGCCTGATACACGCGCGTCGATCCTTAACCTGCCCTGAACCAACCTTGCCCTGAACCCTGGGCCTTAATCTTGCTGCCTGGCCGAAGATGAAACGGTCAGACGGCGTGGGCCGCCGTCAGCCCCTCCGCCATGACCCTTGCCTCGCCGTCCAGGGCAATCACGTCGTCCAGCGAGTTCGCCGGCCGGTCCCCCATCGCGTCAAGCACTCTTGCGACCGTGCCGGCAATGTCCAGGAACCCGATCCGGCGTTGCAGGAAGGCCTCGACCGCGATCTCGTTCGCGGCGTTCATTATGGTGGGGGCGCCTCCGCCGGCGCGCAAGCATTCGCGCGCAAGGCGAAGCGCCGGGAACCGTTCCAGATCGGGCTCGGCGAAGTCGAGCTGGGCCAGCGCGGCCAGATCCAGGCGCCGTGCGGGCGTCGCCATCCGCTCCGGCCAGGCCAGCGCGTGGGCGATCGGAATACGCATGTCGGGCGAGCCCATCTGCGCCAGCACCGAGCCGTCGCGATAGAACACCAGCCCATGGATGACCGATTGCGGGTGGATCAGCACGCCGATGTCGGCCTCATCCAGGTCGAACAGCCGGGCGGCCTCGATGACCTCCAGGCCCTTGTTCATCATGGTGGCGGAGTCGATGCTGATCTTGGCGCCCATCGACCAGACCGGGTGGCGCAGCGCCACCTCCGGCGTGGCGGCTGCCATGGACTCCATCGAGGCGGTGCGGAACGGCCCACCCGAGGCGGTCAGCACGATCTTCTCCACCGAACAGCGATTCGGATGGTCCAGCGCCTGAAAGATTGCGTTGTGCTCGGAATCGACCGGCAGCAGCGTCGCGCCGGCCGCGCGCACGGCACGCAGCATCACCTCACCGGCGCAGACCAACGCCTCCTTGTTGGCGAGCGCCACCGACGCACCGCGCTTGATCGCGGCGAGCGTCGAGGCAAGGCCCGCGGCGCCGGTGATCGCCGCCATCGTCCAGTCGGCGGGCAGCGCGGCTGCCGCAACCACCGCGTCCGGCCCCGCGTCGGTCTCGATCCCGGTACCGGCGAGCGCGTCGCGCAGGGCCGGCAGGAAGGCGGGATCGGCGATCACCGCCCGCTCGGCGTTGAGCGAGATGGCCTGTTCGGCGAGCAAAGCGGCGTTGCGGCCGGCGACCAGGGCGCAAACCCGGAACCGTTCCGGCTCCCGCGCAAGCAGGTCCACCGTCTGGGTCCCGATCGAGCCGGTGCTGCCCAGAACGGTCACGGTTCGAATTTCGTTGGTCATAACCACAGGACTACTCCACGTCCGGCTGCGAGCGCCAGACATGCCGCGACCGGAGCGACGGCAAGCACGGCATCGATGCGATCCAGCAATCCGCCATGGCCGGGAATCAGGCGGCCGGAATCCTTGACGCCGAAGCGTCGCTTCAACGCACTTTCCAACAGGTCGCCGGCCTGGCCCACGATGCCGAGCAGCGCGGCAACCGCGGCGGCGGCGAGGGCCGCCTGCGATGGCAAATCAATCGCTGACAGCCATTCCGCTGGTGGCGATGTCGCTGGCAAACCGCCAAGGGGAAACCCGGCAATCACGGCGCCGATCGCGAAACCGGCGAGCGCTGCCGCCGCCAGGCCGCCGACCGCGCCGGACCAGGTCTTGCCCGGCGAGATTCGCGGCGCCAGCCGCCGGCCGCCGATCAGCCGGCCCGCCAGGTAGGCGCCAATGTCGCTCGACCAGACCAGCAGCATGATGAACAGCACGTTGGCGCGGCCGGCAGCCGGATCGGCGCGCAGCCAAAGCAGGGCGACAATGGGCAGGCCCAGATAGGGGATGCCGGCGGCCAGCCGGAGACGGTACGGCGCCGCGTGCGCCAGCAGAAGCGCCACGCCGGCGCCGACCGCCAGCAGGCTGAGCCCGGCGACCGGCTGATCAAGAACGGTCGCCGCTCCCGCGGTCAGCAACGAGACCGGCACCGCCAGCGCGGCGGGCGCGAAGCGGGGGACACCGCACAGCGCCACCCATTCCGACGACAGCACCAGCGCGGCCAGCGCCAGCATGACAACGAAGGGCGCGCCACCGAACCACAAGACGGCCAGGACAAGCGGGGCAAGGATGACCGCGGACACAACGCGGACACGCAGGTCGCTCCAGCGCATCGCCTGTCGCGCGCGGGCCGGCTTCCCCGCGCGCGGCGGCTCAACCGGGCCGTGCACCGAACCGCCGCTCCCGCCGCGCGTAATCGGCCAGCGCGGCGGCAAAGTGCTCGGCGCCGAAATCGGGCCACAGCACGTCAAGGAACACGAGTTCGGCGTAGGCCGCCTGCCACAACAGGAAGTTCGACAGCCGCCGCTCACCCGAGGTGCGGATCACCAGGTCCGGGTCGGGGATGCCGGCCGTGGAGAGGAAGCCGGCAAAGACCGTCTCGTCGAGCAGCGCCGGATCGAGCCGGCCGTCGCGTGCCGCCTCCGCCGCCGCGCGCGCCGCGGCGGCGATCTCGCCGCGCGCCCCGTAGGACAGCGCCACCGTGAGGTTGAGCCGCTGATTGTCGGCGGTGTCCCGCTCAGCCTCCACCAGCCGGTCCCGGATATCGGTGGAGAAACGGGAGCGGTCGCCGATGAAGCGCAGCCGCACGCCATTTTCGTTCAGCTCGCGGATTTCGGAGGTCAGGTATTGGCGCAGCAGCCCGGTGAGATCGATGACCTCGCCCGCCGGGCGGCTCCAGTTTTCGCTGCTGAAGGCGTAGATCGTCAGCCAGGACACGCCGTAGCGGATCGCCGCCTCGACGGTGCGGCGCAGCGCCCTGGCGCCCTCGCGGTGTCCGGCCAGCCGCGGCAGCCGTCGCGACGCTGCCCAGCGCCCGTTGCCGTCCATGATGACCGCAACGTGCGCGGGCGGCCGCGAGCCCCCACCGTCGATGGGGGCCAGCGGTTCAGCGAGCGAAGACGTGTCCGGCATCGGGCTTACTCAGACCTGCCGGATGTCCTTTTCCTTCTCGACCAAGCTGTCGTCGATTTTCTTGATGTAGAGGTCGGTCAATTTCTGCACCTCGTCATGCCAGACCTTGGCGACATCCTCGCCGATCAGGTGCTTTTTCTCCGACGCCTTGACCTGCTCCATGCCGTCGCGCCGCACGCCGCGCACGGCGACCCGCGAGCCTTCGGCATATTTGTGCGCGGTCTTGACCAGTTCGCCGCGCCGCTCCTCGGTGAGCTGCGGCAGCGGCACGCGCACGACCTGCCCGTCGGCCGAAGGGTTCAACCCAAGCCCGGATTCACGGATCGCCTTCTCCACGGCGGTCACCAGCGAGCGGTCCCAGACCTGGACGGTCAGCATGCGCGGCTCCGGTGCGCCGATGGTGCCGACCTGTGCGAGCGGCGTCTCGGTGCCATAGGCATGCACCCTGACCGGCTCCAGCAGCCCGGGATGCGCGCGGCCTGTCCGCAGGCCGGTGAACTCCCGTTTGAGCGTGTCCAACGCGCCGTCCATGCGGCGCGTAAGATCCTGTTTCAACTCATTGAGGTCTGCGATCGCCATGGGAAACCCTTAAGCAAGCTGGGATCGGTCAATTCTGTTCGGTGATCGTGGTGAACAAACCCTCGCCTCGGATCACGGCGGCAAAGGCGCCCGGAGCATGGATGTTGAACACCACGATCGGCAGGTGATTCTCCCGCGCCAGACTAATGGCGGCGGCATCCATCACCCCGAGGTCGTTGGCCAGCACGTCGAGATAGGTCAGACTGTCGTAGCGCCGCGCGCCCGTTTCCTTGCGCGGATCGGCGGAATAGACCCCGTCCACCATCGTGCCCTTGAGCAGGCAATCGCAGCCCATCTCCGCGGCGCGCAGGGCGCCGGCGGTGTCGGTGGTGAAGAACGGGTTGCCGGTGCCGGCGGCAAAGATCACCACCCGGCCCTTTTCCATATGCCGCTCGGCCCGGCGGCGGATGAACGGCTCGCAGACCGAGGACATCGGGATCGCCGACTGCACCCGGGTCGGCACCTCCCGCTTCTCCAGCGCGCTTTGCATGGCAAGCGCGTTCATCACCGTGGCGAGCATGCCCATGCTGTCGGCCTGGGCACGATCCATGCCGGAAGCGGCGCCTGACACCCCGCGGAAGATGTTGCCGCCGCCGAT
>Ga0302319_10019329_pt1 | contig 12380 bp, 9 predicted proteins | sample Bog_T0_2_FD_203319 | JGI IMG/M metagenome (GOLD analysis project Ga0302319, IMG submission 203319) | Peat permafrost microbial communities from Stordalen Mire near Abisko, Sweden - Bog_T0_2 | ecosystem: Environmental > Terrestrial > Soil > Wetlands > Peat | place: Sweden: Abisko, Stordalen Mire... | reverse complement strand
CGTCGGCCCATGCCTCGAAATGCAGTTTTTGCGGCGTGAACAGCAGCACGGTGCCGGGCATCGGCGGCTGGGAAATGGCCGTTTCGTAAAAATTGCGGATGGACCGGATTTTCGACCGCGACAGCTCCCGCTGAAAGGCCTTGTCGCTCCGTTCAATCTTAGCAATGAACTGGGCAACGTCGTCCTCCTCGGCGATTTTTTCCGGTAAAATCACCCCGCCCTCCTCATCAAAATAGCGGCTGATGAACCGCACGCGCGTCAGCAAATGCTCTGACGCGTAGGACGCAAAGTAAAAAATGGAATCTTTTTGGCGAATTTGTGTGGCAATCATGGCAATGGCGTTGTTGTTCTAAACTCCGTTGCCAAACTAGCTCGCTGGCAATCCAAAAACAAGACCGGCGCAAAAAAGTTGTTCACCGCCCCTCCAGGAGCGCCGGTCTCCGACCCGGCTCGTTTCAAAATATTTTATTTTTTCCATTCATAGCGCGGGTTTCCAACCCGCCGTGTCGCCGATTTCCAATTGGCAGGGCGAATAGAATATCTGGCCTTCACAGGTGGGAAACCGCGATATCCCGATTCCGCATCGGGAGAAGTCCGTGCTACACGATTTGCCCTGAAACTTGCCGCCCGGAACGGCGTGGATGTTCCGCTGCCTTGCAGCACCCACACACTTTGGCTCGTGTGTCCTTTCTGCTTTTATGAGCGCCAGAATTTTGCCACTCTCCCCCTGTGCCAGTTCCGGTCATCAACATTGCAGCCATGCGGGAATGGGAAAAAGCGACTTGGGCGACCGGGCAAACCGAGGCCGAGGTCATCCGCCGGGTGGGCAAACGGATCGCCCGCCGCGCCCGCAAGCTGACCGGTGAGGATGACGTCATCCTGATTCTCGCAGGCAAGGGCCATAATGGCGACGATGCCCGTGCCGCCAAGGAATTTCTTGATGATCGCAAGGTCAAAATACTGGAACTATTTCTCCCGGACACGGACCTCCTGCCGCTGGAAATGGCGTTGCGGGAAAAACCGGCGCTGCTCATTGACGGTCTTTTTGGGATCGGGCTAAATCGTCCGCTCAGCGAGGCTTGGCAAAAAATTATCAGCGCGATTAATGCCGCAAAAATACCCGTGCTCGCCGTGGATGTTCCCTCCGGCTTGAATGCCGACACCGGCGAAACGTTTGGCGCGGCCATCGAAGCCGCTGTCACGCTGACCATCGGCGCGCCCAAGACGGGCACGCTCGCTGCCCCGGCGTGGCCTTATGTGGGAAGGCTCGAAGTGACCGAGGACGTCGGGTTGGTCCCCTGCCCTCTAAAAAGCGATTTGATGTGGACGCAGGCGGAGGATTTCCAAAATTATCCGCCGCGCCGGCCTGAAGCCGGGCATAAAGGCACGTTCGGCCATGTGGCTATAATTGCTGGAAGCCCGGGATTTCACGGCGCGGCAGTTCTGACCACACGCGGGGCGCAACGGGCGCAGCCCGGGCTGGTCACCGTGTTCCCGCAGCCAGATGTTTATGGGGTGGTGGCGGCGCAATTGCAGGCGGCCATGGTGACGGCGTGGCAGGCGACCACGAAATTTCCCGACCGCACCAGTGGATTGCTGATTGGGCCGGGCCTGGCAGCGCGCGGCCTGATGGACAGCCTCCGCCAGCCGTTACATCAATGGTGGCGCGACTTGGATTATCCCGTCGTGGTGGACGCAAGCGCGCTGGATTATGTCGCGGCCGGTCCGTATACGAAAAAGCCCGGCCGCGTGGTGACACCGCATCCCGGCGAAGCCGGGCGGATGCTTAGCTGGCCCGTCCCAAAAGTCGAGGCCAACCGGGTCGCCGCGTTGCGTGAAATCTCGAAAAGATTTAGCAACTGCTGGGTGGTGTTGAAAGGGCATCAGACTTTGGTGGGCCGCAGTGAAGGCGAAATATTTGTGAACCCATCCGGCAATCCGCACCTCGCACAGGGCGGCAGCGGCGATTTGCTGTCCGGCTTCATCGCAGGGCTGCTCGCGCAGCCGCCGCTGCAAGCGAATGTGGGCCGGACGGTGCGTTACGCGGTATGGCAACACGGGGCAGCGGCGGATAGATTGCAGGCCACCCGCACCAACTGGACGGTGGAAGACTTGGCGGCTGAAATTGGGAATGTACGACCGTAGTCCGGGCGGTTGGATTCGAACTTCGCGGTGGGTCATGCCTTTCGGGCGTTTTTTGCCAATATAAATTCAAATCCCCTCACCCCGGCCCTCCCCGCTTGGGCGGGGAGAGGGGGACGTGGCGCGCTCTGGCGTAAATCGCCGGGTTGTTCGTTTAGCAGCCCCTGCAAGCGGTGCGGCGTCGCTATGGCTGACATTTGCTTCCGGCCGGCATAACTCCCACAAAACAGACCAACACCACCAAGCGCCTTTGGTTCCCTCGCCCCGCCCAAGCGGGGAGAGAGTTAGGGTGAGGGGCTCGTTTTCTCTCTCAAAATGATTTCATTCGAACCCGGCGGCACAAATCTTTGTTCAGAGACATTTTTCATAATCCGAACACATCCCGTCCGCCGCTGCACGACATTCCAGATTTCCAACAGGCAGCCTTCACGATTCTTTCGCCATTGGTGATTCCAGAACCTAAGCGTCTCCACGCCCTGCTCCGCCAGAAACTTCTCACGAACCTCGTCGCACCGAATACCTTCAGGCAAGCCATGGTGAAAGCCATCCAGTTCGACCGCCAGCTTCGCATCGGCGCAGTAAAAATCCAAAACGTGGTTGCCAACGGCGTGCTGCCGGCGGAATTTGAAACCGGCGAAGCGCCGCCCGCGCAATGCGCGCCGAAGTTCTTTCTCTTCGTCGGTTTGGTGGCGGCGAAGTTCGCGGGCAATGGGTTTGAGGGTCATGCCTTTCGGGGGTTTTTGCCAAAATAAATTTAAATCCCCTCACCCCGGCCCTCTTCCCGCTTGGGTGGGGAGAGGGGGACGCGGCGTTTCGGTTTCACAATTTCTTTAATTCGGACCCGGCCAGGTGAATCAGGGGCTTGATGGTGGCGGCGTCGAATTGGAATGTGCAGCCGGCGGCGTGAAAAAGTTCGGGCAAGGGCCGCGAACCGCCCAGGGCCAGGGACTTTTTGTAATCATTCAAGGCCTTCGCCTTGTCGCGGCGCGAGTTCGCCCAGACTTGCAAGGCGCCGAGTTGGGCAATGCCGTATTCCACGTAGTAAAACGGGTGCGTGAAAATGTGCAGTTGCCGGTGCCACGAATGCGCGCGCGCATCCAGGTAGCCGCTCCAGTCCACATCGCCGCCGAAGCGGTCGAGCAATCCGAGATAGGCCGCCTTGCGCTCGGCGCGCGTGTGGCCAGGATGGGTGTAGATCCAGTGCTGAAAGCCGTCCACGACCGCCATCCACGGGAAAAAGCCGATGATGCCTTCCAAATGCGTTTTCCGAGCGCGGTTCGCCTCCGGGTGGGGATAAAATTCCTCCAAAAATTCGTTGCCTAAAAGTTCCATGGACATCGAGGCCACCTCGCAAAATTCAATGGGCGCGCTGCGATAGGCATACAAATCCTCGTCGCGCGTAGCCTGGGCGTGGAACGCGTGACCGGCCTCGTGCAACAGCGTCTCCACGTCCCGCTGGACGCCGATGGCGTTCATGAAAATAAACGGCACGCGCGCTTCGGAAAGATTTTGCTGGTAGCCACCAGGCGCCTTGCCTTTGTGATTGTCGAGGTCGAGCAGTTTCAAATCCTGCATCTGCTTGAAGCCGGCGGCGAGTTCAGCGTCCAAGTGGTTGAAAATGTTTTGTGTGCGTGAAACCATTTCGCCGACCTGGCCAAAGGGTTTAAGCGGCGGGCGGTTGTGGGGGTCCACGGCCAGATCCCACGGACGCAGCTTTTCGAGCTGCAACTGTTGCCGGCGTTCCGCCTGGATTTGGCGGACAACGGGCATGATTTCACTTTCAATCGCGTCGTGAAACTTCAGGCAGTCCGCCGGCGTGTAATCGAACCGGCCCATGCGGCGAAACATGTAATCGCGATAGTTGTCAAAGCCCGCGTTCCGGGCGGCCTGCGCGCGCAGCTTGATCAGTTCATCGAAGATGTCATCCAGTTTATCGGCATCCTGCAACCGGCGTTTGGCGACCAGTTCCCAAGCCTCCTGCCGCAACGCGCGGTCCGGCTCTTCGAGAAAACGGCTCATCTGAATGAGGGTCTTTTCCTCGCCGCGGAAATTCACGGTTTGGGCGCCAATCAATTTCTGATACTGCTGGCAGAGCTTGGCATCTTCGGTTTCCAGCGGCACGTTTTCTGGACGGAATAATTCGACGTGATTCACGACGTCGCGGTCAAAGACTTCATAGCGCGCCCCGAGCTTGATCAACTCCCCACGGAACGGATGGGCCTGATAAATTTTCTCCAGGGCAAACTGGCGGGGCTTGGTCTGCGGCTCCACATGCTCAACGAAATACAAATACGCCTTCTCGGCCTCTGCGTTGTCCGTGTGGCAGGTCATGGCGATGTAACGACACGAGGCCTCCTCATCCAGCGCGGCGTTGAGTTCGCTCCAGTCGAGCAACCAGCGGTCGAGTTCGGCGACGGATTTTGCGTGCGCGGCGCGGGTTTCCAACTGGTCAAACAGCGGCGCAATGGCCGGCCAGTCGCCGAGATTGATGGTTTGGGGGACAAACGCGCGCGGCTTGGCGGCAGACAATTTTCCAAATGGCAGTAAACTCATGCCGGTAGTTTACCAAAAGCGGGCGCGGAGAAAATGAATTTCAAACAGAAGTCGGCCGCGGAGCCGGACGGCAACTCTCACCGGTGGTTTGCGGGCGAGGCGCGCATTTTCCCAGCCAAGATTACGGAACCGCCAGCACCCGGTAGAAGCGGTACGGGTTTGCCGGCAACGCGGCGTTGTTGCTTGTGTCCACCCAGAGCTGTACCGGCTGGGTCAACGTCAAGTTGGTCACGGTCGTCCAGCCGTTGGAATTCGCCAAGTTGGGATTGCTTTGGATGTTATAAGTATAACCCACCAAGCCGGTGATAGTAACGCCCGGGTACAAGCCCAGAGAAACTCCGGGGGTTGGCGGAACCGCCTCGTATTGATATAATTGCTGGACCTCCGAGGCCGAAAGAGCCCGCGTATAGACCCTGACATCGTCAATCACCCCGTGGAAGGCGTTGAAGGGCCCTGGCGTAAAGTCATAAATACCGATCGCCGAGACCAAGGGGTATCCGGACGTATCCACCCAAAGCGTGCTGTCTGGAATTCCGGTTACGCTGCTGGCAAGAACCCCATTTGTGTACAGCCAAATGCCCTGGCCTTGTTGATAAACACCCACCAGATGAGTCAGACTGTTTGCCGTGACGGGAGTGCCCACATTAACGCCACCATATGGGTTGCTCAGGACAGGGCCGAATAAAAATTGGTTAGCGTTAACGACCAAATCCATCTCACCATTGACACTGCTTTTTTCAAAAATATTCCCGTTCCCTGAATAAGATCCCGAGTCGGTGGTCACCCACATCGAGATGGTGATTTGACTATTGGTTGCGCTAAATATGGTTTCCGGGATTTGGATCCTATTTTGCACGCCATTAAAGGCATAAGCGCTATTGGGTGCTCCAAACCGGTTTGTGGTGAGCGTGGCGCCTTGTACAATTCCGTTATTTCCATTGGAAGTCGCGTCATTGGCATTTCCGTTGAACGGATAATAGGCGACCAACCCGTTGGTGAGAAATGATTGGGCATGGGCTGAGGTTGCAAGCGCCGCTGAAATGAGGAGTGCTTGGACGGACAAAATTATTTTCACCATAAATTTCCTTCTGAATCAAACCACCACCTTAAAATAGCGCAACTATATGGAATTCTTACTATGAATGTCAAGGCTAAAAACCGGTGAAAACAGGGGCAGTTCGGCCGTGCCTTCAGGACTTGTGTTTTGGAGCCTCATACCCGGCATTGAAATGCCGGGCTGGTTTCATTGGTTCCTGCGGAACAAAAATGTTTGCGAAACCGCGCATGGGAGATACGCCCCACCGCGCTTCAGTGTCATTGTCCTACCTTAAGGCATGTGCTTAATTCTAACAAAAATCCAACGACCTCGGATTGATCAAAAGGCCCCGATGCACTGACTTCATTTTGACAGTTTGACGCCTTGGTAAACTATCACCTCGGAGCCGTCGGCGAGGAATGCTGAGGCGGGGGGAGCGCTTAAAAACGGGGCGAAGGCGTCGCCGTACAGTTCGGCAACCTGACACTGGAATTTCATGTGCTGCGCCTGCCAGACGTTCCACGGCGGGTGGTCAACGCGATATTCCATCGTTGATTGATCGCGCTGCCGGGCATAACCCCAATAGTGTTCGGTGATGAATTCTTCGGCTGAACCAATCGCCAGAGGTTTGGCGGGGCCGGTCACCGCCAGTTTCAAAACGTTTTCCTGACCGCCGTAGCGCCAGAAATAGGCGGCGGATTTCAGTTCGCCGGGGTTGCCTTCGAGGCGATGCCGCATGGGCACAGCGACATAATTTTCGTTGTAAAATCGCCGGGCGATGAAGGCGATGGCGCTCCGGGGAACCAGTTCCTTGATGAATACCACGCCGCGCCGCCAGCCTTCGTGGCTCAACCGGCGCACGTAGAAACGCAGATTCACCTCCTCGAAGTTTTGGTGGAACGGAATGGGCGTCCCCTTAACCCGCGTGCGGAGAAAAAGAAAGGCCACGATGCTCACATACGTTTTGCCCTGCCACGAATCCAGCTCCGTGCCCGCCGGCACAAAGGGTGCGAGCAAAGATGGCTCAATTTCGTAATTCAACATGGCCAAATTCCGCCACTCAGCAGTCAGAAACACCTTTGGCGCGGCGGCGGCCATGTGATTACTCCTTGGTCAGCACTTTTTCCAACAATTGATTTAGCCGTGTCAACATTGCGCGCGGATCTTCGAGCAGGCCGGCAGCCACGCGGGCGTTGTCGAGAATCTGCTCCGCCACGCTCCCGGCCAAGGCAGCGTCTTTGTGCCGCATGGCATCTAGCCGCGCCATGATGGGATGCGCGGGATTGATTTCGAGGACGTGTTTGGCAACGGGCAAATCCGGGCCGTCCCCCTGCCCTTCCTGCTTCATGGCTTTCATGATGCGCCTCATGCTGGAAGTCATATACTTGTCCGCATCCACGACCACGGCCGGGCTTTCTACGAGCCGATGCGAGACGCGCACTTCGCCAACCTTGTCGCCGACGGCTTCCTTGAGCCACTTGGCGAGGTCCTTGGCGGCATCCTCAGACAACGCGCCGTCCTTCTTGGCGGTCAAATCCAATTCCGCTTTCTCCGCCAGGCGCAAGGTTTTGCCTTCAAATGTGTGCAAATGTTCCATCACGAATTCATCCCACGCATCGTAGAGGAAGAGCACCTCCCATTTGCGATCGCGGAACACCTCGAAATACGGGCTGGCCTCCGCCGCCGCGCGGTTCGCGGCGAGCAGGCAGTAAATTTCCTTCTGGTCGCCGGGCATGCGCTTCACATAGTCCGCCAGCGAAGTGAGCTTGCCCTTGTCCAGCGTGGACGACTCGTAGCGGAGCAGTTTGCCCAGCGCTTCCTTGTGCGTGAAATCCGTGACGATGCCCTCCTTCAGGAAACGTTGGTATTCGCCGTAAAATTTCTCATAGGCTTCGGCCTCTTTTTCGGCTTGTTCATCGAGGAATTTCAGGAAGCGGCTGGTCAACACCTTGTTCAGCTTCTGCATCAGCGAAGTGTCCTGCATGGTCTCGCGCGAGATGTTCAGGGGTAAATCTTCGCTGTCCACAACGCCTTTGAGGAAGCGCAGCCATTCCGGGAACAAGCCTTTGGCCTTCGCTTGAATGAGCACTTTGCGGCAGTACAAATTCACTTCGGAATCCAGGCGGCCCATGCCCATGGTCTCAAAATTCCGCGCCGGCACGAACAGGAGCGCCTGGATGGCCAATGGCGCATCGGCCGTGAAATGCAGGCGGAACAGCGGCTGGTCGTGGTCGTGGCCGATGTAGGTGTAAAATTCGTTATACTCTTCTTCTTTGATTTCGTTTTTGTTGCGCGCCCAGATGGCCTGCACGGTGTTCAGCCGCTTGCCATTTAATTCGATTGGGAACGGCACGAAGCTGGAATAGCGCTGGATAATGTGTTCGACCGTGCTCTCTTTGGCGAAGTCCTTGGCCTCATCCTTCAGTTCCAGCGTGATCCTGGTGCCGCGGGGCAAATCGGCTGCCGGGGAGATTTCGTAGCCGCCACCGCCCTCGCTGACCCACTCCCACCCCTGTTCTTCGGGCACAAAGGAACGGCTCCAAACCGTCACTTTTTTCGCCACCATGAAGGCCGAGTAAAAGCCCACGCCAAATTGGCCGATCAATCCGACGTCCGGCTTTTTATCCTCAGCAATCTGTTTCAGAAACGCCTTGGTGCCCGAATGAGCAATCGTGCCCAGGTTTTCCACCAGTTCGCCGTGGGTCATGCCGAGGCCGGTGTCGGTGATGGTGAAAGTTCCGGCCTTTTCATCCGTGGTCACGGTAATTCCCGGCGCAACATCGGACTGGTGGACGGTCTTGCCGGAGGATTGGTTGAACCGGAGTTTTTCGCACGCGTCGGCGGCGTTGGAAATGAGTTCGCGAACGAAGATTTCCTTGTCGGTATACAGCGAATGGATGACGATGTTCAGCAACTGCTGAATCTCGGCTTGAAAATGATGTGTTTCTTTCTGGCTCATAGGGACTGTTTAAGTATTACACAGGGGGGCGTTCGTCAAGGGGGCAACTCGCAAAGAATTTCACCCAGATGGACACGTATTCCAGGGGAAAAGCCGGCGGTGAACGCGCCGCAGTCCAGACGCCTCGCGAAATGAAATACGCTTGGCAGTCGCGTTAGCGTCTGGACTGCGGTGGCTTTAGCCCCGCTTTTGAGCAAGGTTCTGATTATCGCCAATTTGTGGGTGGGACATTTATTTTGCATCTGTTCGCCCAGCATCCTTAAACGCGCCAGTTTCCCCGGACTCTTCTCCCCCAGCAGGCTTTTAATCTTGTTTGACTTCGTTGCCACAATTCCAGCATGACACTCCCCGTCGGTTAAAACTGCCGCAAAAAGCGCACGTCGTTCTCGTAAAAGAGCCGGATGTCGTTGATGCCGTAGCGCAGCATGGCGATGCGTTCGATGCCGAAGCCGAAGGCCCAGCCGGTCCACACCGCCGGATCGTAGCCCACGGTCTCGAACACCTGGGGATGCACCATGCCGCAGCCGGCGATTTCCAGCCAGTCCTTGCCCATCTTTTTGACGAGCGCGTTGGTAAAATCAATTTCGTAACTCGGCTCGGTGTAACTGAAATAGTGCGGGCGAAAACGAATCTTAACATCGCTGCCCATGAGTTCGCGAAAAACAAATTCCACGGTGCCCTTGAGGTCGCCCACGGTCACGGTCTTATCCACGTACAGGCCCTCGATCTGGTGGAAGGTGGGATTGTGCGTGGCATCGGCATTGTCGCGGCGGTACACGCGGCCGGGCACGATGATGCGCACGGGCGGCGGCTGCTTTTCCATGACCCGGATTTGGACGGAAGAAGTGTGCGTGCGCAAAAGAAGGGGACGACCGCCCTCAGCCGAAGCCCGGCCTGCCAACTGACCCGCTCCGCCAGAAGCAGGCGAAGTTGTTCCAGCATTAGTCCCAAGATAGAACGTGTCTTGTGAATCGCGCGCTGGATGGTCGGCGGGCGTGTTGAGGGCGTCGAAACAATGATATTCGTCCTCGATCTCCGGGCCGTCGGCGACGGCGAAGCCGATTTTACGGAAGGCGCGGACAATGTCGTCGGTCACTTGGGTGAGCGGATGCAACTTGCCGAGCGCACGGCGGCGGCCCGGGAGCGTAAAATCAGTGGGCTCCTTCGGCAGCGCGGCTTTCAGTTCCAACTCCTCGCGGCGTGCAGCGAGCGCGGCTTCGAGCTCTACTTTGGCGGCGTTGATGAGCTTGCCAGCGGCGGGTTTTTCCTCCTTCGACAGCGTGCCGAGTTGCTTCATCAGCGCGGTGAACTTGCCGTTCGGCCCGGTCCAGGCACCCTTGGTCTGTTCCAAGGCGGCGAGGTCAGGCGCGGTTTTGAGTTCCGCCAGTGCGGTTTGTTTGAGCGGTTCGATTTGATCAAGGAATCCAGCCATATTTAAGATGAGGATAGAGGATGGAGGATGGAAATAAAAGTAAAACGGACGCGGCCGGACTTGACTCGGAACACGGGTCTGGGAGCGCAGCAACTCGGCCAGCCAGAAGGTCACGCGATAAACATGCGCGTGGTTTTCAAAAAAAATGCGCCTGCGGCTCCGGCGTCTCGCCCGTGAGTTTCTATTCAAACCATATCGGAGAAACCTTCTCCCCGTGGGAAACGAAAATTTTTTAAACTTCTGCTCGACAAAATTTTCCCGGCGGTTTCAAATCACTTTCGGCATGGCGAAATCATCCAAACCCAAACGTATCGGCATTCTCACCGCGGGCGGCGACAGCCCCGGCCTCAACGCCGCCATCCGCGGCGTCGGCAAAACCTGTCTGGGCTTTTACGGCATGGAAATCATCGGCTTTCGCGACGGCTTTCGCGGCCTCGTGGAAAACCGCCGGCTCAAGCTCGACCGGACCGCCCTCTCTGGAATTCTGACCATTGGCGGCACCATCCTCGGCACCAGCCGCGACAAGCCGCATCGCATGGTGATTGATGGCCGCACGCGGGACATGACCGAGACCATCGTGGAAAATTACGATAAGTGGGGTCTCGACTGCATCGTCTGCCTCGGCGGTGGCGGCACGCAGAAAAATGCCCTGCGCCTGCACCAAGCCGGCCTGAACGTCATCACCCTGCCCAAGACCATTGACAATGATGTGGCCATGACCGATGCCACGTTTGGCTACGCCACCGCGATGGACATCGCCACGGAAACCATTGACCGCCTTCACAGCACGGCGCACAGCCATCACCGCATTATCGTGGCTGAAATCATGGGGCACCGCGCCGGCTGGCTCACGCTGGGTTCCGGCATTGCGGGCGGCGCGGACGTGATTCTCATTCCTGAAATTCCCTACGACGTGGAGCAGATTGCCGCAGCCATTCGCCGCCGCAGCAAACACGGAACAAACTTCAGCATCGTTGCCGTGGCCGAAGGCGCCATGAGCCGCGATGACGGCCGGGCGTTTTCCGCGGCCGAAAGCAAATTGGAACGTGCCAAAACCTTGCACGACAAAAAAGAAGCCAAGCTGGAACTGGCCTCGCTCGAAGTGAGGCATCAGGGCAATACCCTGCGTTTGGCCAAGCAACTCGAAGAGCTCACCCATCTGGAATCGCGGGTCACCATTCTCGGTTATGTTCAGCGCGGCGGCACACCGTCGGCGGCGGACCGCATTCTGGCCACCCGGCTGGGCAGCGCCTGTGGCGACCTCATCAGCGAAGGCGTTTTCGGCGTCATGGTGGCGGCGCGCGGCGATGCCACCGAACCGGTGCCGTTGGAAAAAGTCGCCGGCAAACGCAAAGCCGTGCCGACCGATCATAGCTGGATTCAGACCGCCCGCCATGTGGGAACCTGCATGGGAGATTGAACCGACAGTGCGTGTCCAGAAACATTCAGCGCTCAACATTCAATTCCCAAGTGTGTCCTATTCACACGTTCCTTCGATGTTGGGCGTTGAATGTTGAATGTTTTGGGGTTTGCCGACTTCAGCGCCGCGGCTCGTCAGGTGAACAGCTTCAATAACAAACCTTGTCGCTCTTGGCCTGCCACTCGGCAAAGACTTCCAAGGCCTCGTCCCGCAGCAGTTGGCGCATGGGCAGTTGCCGCTTCGCGAAAGGCTTGGCCACTTCACGGTAAAGCCATTCGTCGTCAAACTGGATTTTGGCCGCGTCACGGCGGGTGTTGGCGTAATAGACCGCTTTGAATCGCGTCCAGTAAATGGCCGCCAGGCACATCGGGCAGGGTTCGCAACTGGTATAAAGCTCGCAATCCTTAAGCTGGAAAGTCTTCAGCTTGCGGCAGGCAGCACGAATGGCTGTGATCTCGGCGTGCGCCGTAGGATCATTGACTGAGGTCACGCGGTTCCATCCACGCGCGACTATTTTACCCTGGCGCACTACCACGGCGCCGAATGGTCCGCCACAGTTTGCCTGCATCTTGTCCCGCGAAAGCCGGATGGCCGCGCGCATAAATTCCTCTTTCATGGAAAAAGCTTAACCCCCGGCGCACGCCGATGCACGCGGAGTTTTCGCCGGGCCGGCTGACCCGGCCCGGCAAATTGCGAGCCCGGGACGGGTGTGCCTAAATCGCGTGAAGCCCGATCGCCCGCACCCACGGTTCGGCATACGTTTTGCCAATCAACCCGAAATGTATCAAATAGTGATTGCCTTATGCCGGCTTCATTTTGCCCTCTTGGCCTCTTTTTC
>Ga0302319_10019327_pt1 | contig 12381 bp, 15 predicted proteins | sample Bog_T0_2_FD_203319 | JGI IMG/M metagenome (GOLD analysis project Ga0302319, IMG submission 203319) | Peat permafrost microbial communities from Stordalen Mire near Abisko, Sweden - Bog_T0_2 | ecosystem: Environmental > Terrestrial > Soil > Wetlands > Peat | place: Sweden: Abisko, Stordalen Mire... | reverse complement strand
CTGGGTCTCGGCCTGGCGATCTCGAAGGTGCTGGTGGAATTGCACGGCGGGACGATCCGCGCGGAAAGCCCCGGCCCCGGCCAGGGCGCCACGTTTACCATCACGCTGCCACAGGTTAATGAAGCGGGCGAGGAGCAGGTAGAGGCGCCCCATGGAGATGGCCCCGACGGGGTCGGCGATGTCCGCTTGCTGATCGTGGAGGATCACCCCGACACGGCAAAGATCCTCGCGCGGCTGTTGTCGGCAAAGGGTTACAAGGTCCGCACCGCGGGCAGTGTGGCGGCGGCGCTCGCGGCGCTGGACGAGCCGGTGGACCTGCTGCTGAGCGATGTGGGGCTGCCGGACGGGACCGGCTATGAATTGATGCGCCGCGCCCGCGAGAAGCGCCCGGTGGTGGGCATCGCGATGAGCGGATTCGGGATGGAGGAGGACCTCGCGCGGAGCCGGGAAGCCGGTTTCGCCGAGCACCTGGTGAAACCGGTGGACGTGGCGCAGATTTGCGAGGCGATCCAGCGGTTGATCAAGAGCGGGGGTTAGAGCGAGCGGGCTGGCGCTTCCCGGCGCGACCAGCCATTGTGGGAGCAGCGTTGCTTGACCCAATCAGTGCGAGACGACCTTCCAAATCTTTTAAAAGCGGCGAATGACCGCGATTTGCCCTGCTTATTGATCGGAGGCAACGCGGTGGTGTTGCTTGGCTTTGCTCGATTGACGGTTGATATCGATTTTCTTATTCCACTGGAAAAGCGATCCCACTGGCTCGACTTCATGCGGGAGGCTGGATACCGGCTCGTGCATGGAACGGAAGCGTTCGCGCAATTCTCTCCAACCGCCGTCGGTTGCTCCCCGGTGGATTTAATGTTGGTGGACGGGATTACATGGAGCCGCCTTTATGGGGAAGCGCGGGAAGAGACGGTTGCCGGCCAGCATGTGCGCGTGCCGCGAGTCGAGCACCTTGTTGCCCTCAAGCTGCATGCCGCCACGAGCCCCACTCGGAGCGCGCCGGAAAAGGATTGGGAGGATATTCGTCAAATGGTGCGGGCTTGGCATTTGAACCCGGCGGATTTATATTTCCGCGAAGTCATCCTCCGCCACGGCGGCGAGGTGGCGTTAGCCCGAATGCTCGCATTTTATAATGAATCCCGAAAATGACCCCCTTGCGACGGCGCGGCTCAACCTGCCGGTTTTTGAGACTCCGCAGCTCGAGCATGTCGGGGAAAAATTGACATGGGAGCAGGTCACGGAGGCGACCGAAGCCCAGCGCGCATTCTACATGGAGCGCTATGACTCGGATGAGAAGCGGTTGCGGGACAAGAACCCGGAGCCATTTCGGTTTTAGTGGCGCACTGCGGATTCAACAATCGCCCGCTCCCATGCGATACATCATCCTCTCCTGCAGCCTCAACCCGAAGAGCCGCAGCAGAGTCCTCGCGCGGATGGTTTTCGATCATTTGAAAGACCGCCCGGGAGGCGCGGAGTTCGTGGACTTGCAGGATTACGATTTGCCGCTCTCGGACGGCGGCGCGTGTTACGGCCATCCCCACGTCGCGGAGCTGACGCCGAAGATCGCGCAGGCCCAGGGGATCATCGTCGCGACCGCCATCTATAATTATGACGTGAACTCGGCCACCAAGAATCTCCTCGAGTTGACAGGCTCGGCGTGGGAGGGCAAAGTCGTCGGCTTTATCTGCGCCGCGGGCGGGCATGGCAGTTTCATGTCGATCATGCCTTTCGCCAACAGCCTCATGCTGGATTACCGCTGCCTCATCCTGCCGCGCTTCGTCTATGCGGCCCCGGCCCATGTGGATGAGGAGACATTTGGCGACGCTGCGCTGAACAGGCGCATCGAGGAGCTGGCCGTCGAGATGCAGCGGGTCACGGGCGCGTTGTTTCCGGGCTTGTCTTAGAACGCGCCCCCGGCGGCGCACGGCCAGATATCCGTCGCGGTGCGAAACCTATCGTTGGCCGTGTCGCCCGGCGGGACGTGCTGCGAACCCGGGATTATTTCAATGAGCCAATTCAGCACCACTGGTTTCGAGGCGATGGACGATGTCGCCGCGCGCCACGAGGCCGAGGCGCAGTTGCTCGTGAGCGAGGCGCGCGCCCGGGCCATCCTCGATACCTCGCTGGATGCCGTGATCTTGATGGACAGCGCGGGCGCCATCGCGGATTGGAACCCCGCCGCGGAGCGGATATTCGGCTGGCGGCGCGTCGAGGCGCTGGGCCGCGAGCTTTGCGAGTGCATCATCCCCAAGCGTTTGCACGACGCCCACAGGAGCGGCCTCGCCCATTTGATCAAATCGGGCGACGGCCCGGTGATAGGCCGGAGGCTCGAGCTCCCCGCAGTCCGGCGGGACGGAACGGAATTCCCCGTCGAGCTCGCAGTCAATAAACTCCCCGGCGCTGCGCCGGCAATGTATGTCGGGTTTGTCCGCGATATTACAGCCCGCAAGGCCGCGGAGGAGGAACTGGCGGAGCAAGCCAGCCTTTCCGCGTTGCGGGCGGATATCGCCACCCTGCTCGCAATCCACGGACCGGCGGCGCCCGTCTTGAAAGGGTGCTGCGAACTGATCGTCCAGCATCTCGACGCCGCATTTGCCCGGATATGGACTCTGGACCCGGAGGAGCAGGTATTGATTCTTCAAGCCAGCGCCGGCATGTACACCCATCTCGACGGGCCGCACGCCCGGGTGCCCGTGGGCCAGTATAAAATTGGGCGCATCGCGCAAAATCGCCGCGCTCACCTGACCAATGATGTCAGGCGCGACCCAAACATCTCGGACCCGGAATGGGCGGCCCGGGAGGGAATGGTCGCATTCGCGGGTTACCCGCTCATTTCGGATGCGCGGGTGCTGGGGGTGCTGGCGCTTTTCGCGCGGCATAAGTTGAGCGAGGCCGTGCTGGGGGACCTTGCGCCCATTGCGGATGCCATCGCCGGCAACATCCAGCGGCGCGCCGCGGAGGCGGCGTTGATCGCCGCCAAGGAGCGCGCGGAAATCGCCTCCCGGGCCAAGGACAACTTCCTCGCGACGCTTTCCCACGAGTTGCGAACGCCGTTGACCCCGGTGCTCATGACCGCCGCCGCGCTGCGCGAGGATGAGCGGCTGCCGGAGGATGTGCGCGCGGAACTGGGGATGATCGAGCGCAACGTCGCCCTCGAGGCGCGGCTCATTGACGATCTGCTGGACCTCACGCGCATTGCGAAGGGCAAGCTGCAATTGCGCGAGGAGATATGCGACGTGCATTCGCTTATTGGCCTCGTCGTCGAGATTTTGCGCGACGAGGCGCAAAGCAAGCCCGTCGCCATCGAGGTCGAGATGGCCGCGCGGCGCTCCGGGCTGCGCGGCGATCCAGCCCGGTTGCAACAGGTCTTCTGGAACCTGTTGCGCAACGCCATAAAATTCACCCCCACCGGCGGGCGAATTTCCATCCGCACCCGGGACGAAACCGATGAGCGCCTCCGCATCGAGGTAAGCGATACGGGGGTGGGAATCGATGCGGGAGCCCTTGAGACGATATTCCGGCCATTCGAGCAGGCAGGGCGCGAAGGCGATCACCGCTTTGGCGGGCTGGGCCTCGGCCTCGCGATCGCCCGCGCGATCGTGGACCTGCACGGAGGCATCATCCAGGCGGAGAGCCGCGGCCCCGGGGAAGGGGCCACATTCGTGGTCGAGCTGCCGCGCGTGGCCGATCAAGCCCCCGGCGTGACCTCATCCGAGCAGGGGCCGGAATTGGAAGAGCGCATCGAGAACACGCCCTCGGTGCGCCTTTTGCTTGTCGAGGATCATGAGCCCACCCTCGCCGTCCTCAAGCGCCTGCTCGTCCGCGCCGGGCATCAGGTGGTTACCGCGGGCAGCGTGGCATCCGCGTCAGCCGCGGCGGAGGCTGGGCGATTTGATGTCGTCATTTCCGATCTCGGTCTGCCGGACGGGACCGGCCTCGAGGTGATGAGCCGGTTGCGGGCGATCGAGCCGCGCCTCCGCGGCATCGCCCTCTCAGGCTATGGCATGGAAGAGGATATCCGCCGCTCGATGGAAGCGGGCTTCTCCGCCCACCTGGTCAAGCCGGTGGATTTCGACCAGCTCCGGCGGGCTCTGCGCGACACCACCGCGGCGCGATAAAGCGCGGGATCACCGCAAAATCGAAAAAATTTTCGCCTCCCGGAGGAATTTCACACAAAAATGACATTTCCCTCTTGCCAGAAAATCGACCTCCCCCTAGATTCTCCCTCCCGCGCGATGTGGTAGACCCGTATTCGCGCTCCAGAGAAATACCGCTTGCGCGTGTGGTGGATTCGTTTACCTTCGCGCTCCCCGCATCCAGTGGGTTCCGAAAACGGCCCGCTTGAAGCGGGTTTTTCGTCCCGTGACCCGACGTGAAAGTCGATGCGGGAAAAAAGGCCGGTCTCGCTGGGGCGCCGGACGCGGAGTCGGCCCGGTCCGAACGGGCCAGACAGCCGGCCAAAATACGAATTTCCAACAAACTTTAAATGCCAACGATCAATCAGCTTGTCCGTAAAGGGAGGAAGAAGGTGGTGGTGAAATCAAAATCACCCGCCTTGAAAACCTGTCCCCAGCGCCGCGGCGTCTGCGTGCAGGTCATGACCCGCACCCCCAAGAAGCCAAATTCCGCCCTGCGGAAAGTGGCCAAGGTCCGGCTGACCAACGGTGAGGAAGTCATCGCCTACATCCCGGGCGAGGGGCACAACCTCCAGGAGCACTCGATTGTCCTCGTCCGCGGCGGACGCGTTAAGGATTTGCCCGGCGTCCGTTATCATATAGTGCGCGGCACCCTCGACTCCCTCGGGGTGGATGGCCGCCGCCGCAGCCGCTCGAAGTACGGCGCAAAGCGTCCCAAGGTCGGGGCCGAAGCCGCCGCCGCTGGCGCGAAGGGCAAGAAGAAGTAGTCCCGGAAACTTTACCCACGCTGAAACCTTAAAACCTCTCAACGCCATTTAATCATGTCTCGTCGCCGCAGAGTCATTACACGCAGGGAAAAATTGGATGCCCGTTACGGCAGCCCGCTGGTCGCCCAGTTGATCAACACGATCATGCGTTCCGGCAAGAAATCGATCGCCGAGCGCATCGTCTATCAGGCCATCGAGAAGAGCCGCCAGGGAAGCGACATGGTCGATCCCCTCGAGACGCTCCACAAAGCCATCGATAACGTGAAGCCCCGCCTCGAGACCAAGTCCCGCCGCGTCGGCGGCGCGACCTACCAGGTCCCCATGGAAGTGCCCGCCCGCCGTCAGGTGGCGCTCGCAATGCGGTGGATCGTCGGCTACGCCGGCGCCAAGAAGGGCACGACGATGACCCAGGCGCTGGCGAATGAATTGCGCGACGCCGCAGCCGGCCAGGGCCAGGCGATCAAGAAACGGGACGACACTCACAAGATGGCGCAGGCGAACCGGGCATTCGCGCACTTCCGCTTCTAGCACCTCCCCAGGGCGAAACACCATGTCAACCGCAACTCTCGACAAGCCAGTGTCCACGAATCCCAATTCGCCCAACCGCGCGTTCCCGCTCGAGCTGACGCGGAACATCGGCATCGCCGCGCACATTGACGCCGGCAAGACCACGCTCACCGAGCGCATTCTTTTCTACACCGGCATGATCCACAAGATCGGCGAGGTGCACGAAGGCACCACGGCGACCGACTGGATGGAGCAGGAGCGCGAGCGCGGCATCACCATCACCTCCGCGGCGACCACTTGCTCGTGGACGCAGCGCAAGGAGGAGGGCGTTTACAAGATTTTCGAGGGCCTCAAGCAACGCGTGAACATCATCGACACCCCCGGGCACGTCGATTTCACGGCGGAGGTCGAGCGCTCACTGCGCGTTCTCGACGGCGCCATCGCGGTATTCGACGCCGTGGCCGGTGTGCAGCCGCAGTCCGAGACTGTCTGGCGGCAGGCCAACAAGTACGGCGTCCCGCGCATTGCCTTTATTAATAAGATGGACCGCGTCGGCGCGAACTTCGAGGCGGCCATAGACTCGATGCGCAAGAAGCTGAACGCCAACGCATGGCCGGTCCTTCTCCCGCTGGGCGCCGAGGACAAGCTTCAGGGCCAGCTCGATGTCATCAACCGCAAGGCGGTGATCTATCTCGAGAATGACAAGATGGGCTCGACCTACGAGATTCGCGAGATTCCCGAGGACCAGAAGGCCATCGTGGACAAGGCGTACGAGGACCTGGTCACGGCCATCTCCGATCTCGATGAGGAAGTCGGTCTCTGTTTCCTCGAGGAAAAACCGATTACCCCGGAAATTCTTAAGGCAGGCATCCGCCGGCAGACCATTGCGAACAAGTTTGTTCCGGTCGTCGGCGGTTCCGCTTTTAAGAACAAGGGCGTGCAATATCTCGTGGACGCGGTGGTTGATTATTTGCCCAGCCCAGTGGACATCCCGCCCACCAAGGGGATGAACCCGGACACGCACGAGCCAATGTTCGCCGCGACGGATGACAACGGGAAGTTCTGCTCGCTCGCCTTCAAGCTCTGGAGCGATCCCTTTGTCGGAAAGCTCGTATTTTTCCGCGTCTATTCCGGCACCCTCAGCAAGGGCGACACCGTCTATAATCCGCGCACCAACAAGCGCGAGCGCATCTCCCGCCTCATCCAGATCCAGGCGGACAAGCGCGAGGACATCGACACCTGCTACTCGGGCGACATCGCCGCGATCGTCGGCATCAAGAACATCACCACCGGCGACACGTTGTGTGACGAGGATTTCCCGATTCTGCTCGAGCCCCCCTCGTTCCCCGACCCGGTTATCTCGATGGCAGTCGAGCCGAAGACCAAGGTGGACCAGGAGAAGATGGCCATTGCCCTTCAGCGGCTGGCAGAGGAGGACCCGACCTTCCGCGTTTATACAAATGAGGACACTGGCCAGACCATCATGGCCGGCATGGGCGAGTTGCACCTCGAGATTTTGCGGGACCGCATGCTGCGCGAGTTCAAGGTGGATACCAACGCCGGCAAGCCGATGATCGCCTATCGCGAAACCATCACCAAGGAAGCGCACGGCGTCGGCAAGCTCATCAAGCAATCCGGCGGTCGCGGCCAATACGGCCACGTCGAGGTGGATGTCCGCCCCACGGAGCGCGGCAAGGGCTTCACCATCGAGAACAAAATCGTCGGCGGCACGATCCCGAAGGAGTACATCCCGGCCGTCAAGAAAGGCCTCGAGGAGGCCGTGCTCAACGGCGTGCTCGGCGGCTACCCGGTCATCGATCTCGATGCCGACATCGTCTTCGGCAGCTACCATGACGTCGATTCCAACGAGCTCGCGTTCAAGATGGCCGCCATTTTCGCCCTCAAGGACGCGATGAAGAACGCCAAGCCCATCCTTCTCGAGCCGATCATGAAGGTCGAGAACATCACCCCGGACGAGTTCCAGGGCGATATCATGGGCGATCTCAACCGCCGCCGCGGGCGCATCAACTCGCTCGAGTCAAAGATGGGCCTCACCACCATCTCGGCGGAAGTGCCGCTCGCGGAAATGTTCGGTTACGCAACCGCCATCCGGTCCCTCTCGAAAGGCCGCTCCTCGTACTCGATGGAGCCATCGCACTTCGAGCAGGTGCCCGAGCAGGTCAAAAACGCAGTGCTCGATCAAAAGGGCTCCTAACCAGGCTGGAAACCGCAACCCCACTTTATATTTATGACCGGCCAACGCATTCGCATCCGCCTCAAGGCATTCGATCATCGCATGCTCGACGCCTCCTCCGCGGAGATCGTCGAGACCGCCAAGCGCACGGGCGCAAAGGTGGCCGGGCCCATCCCGCTGCCCACCCGCATCGAGCGCTTCACGGTTAACCGCTCGCCCCACGTGGACAAGAAGTCGATGGATCAATTCGAGATCCGCACCCACAAGCGCCTCCTCGATATCGTCGAGCCCACCGCCAAGACCGTGGACGAACTGAAAAAGCTCAACCTGCCCGCCGGCGTGGACATCACCATCAAGATCTGACCGGACCCATTTTTTTAAGCCCCATGAGAATCGGACTTTTAGGTAAAAAACTAGGCATGACGCGGGTCTATGACGACCGCGGACGCGCCACCGCCGTCACGGTCATCGACGTCAGCGCCAACAGCCTGCTCCAGGTGAAGACCGTCGAGAAGGACGGTTACAGCGCCGCCCAGCTTGGCTTCGACGCCCAGAAGGAATCGCGCGTCTCGAAGGGCGAGCTTGGCCATTTCGCGAAATTCAGCTCCGAGCCGAAACGCTTCATCCGCGAGTTCCGGCTCGAGGACAACCAGGCTCCCGCCGCCGATTTCAAGCCGGGTCCCGCGGTTTTCCAGCAGGGCCAGTTGATCGACGTCATCGGCCACTCGAAGGGCAAGGGCTTCCAGGGCATCGTCCGCAAGCATAACGCCGACGGCCAGCCGCAGTCCCACGGTTCCATGATGCACCGCCGTCCCGGCGCCATCGGCATGCGTTCCACCCCGGGCCGCATCTGGAAGAACCAGAGCATGCCCGGCCACATGGGCGACGAGCAGGTCACCGTCCAGAATTTGCGGATCGTACAGGTGCGCGAGGGCGACAGCGCGCTGCTGGTCGCCGGCGCAGTGCCCGGGCCTACCGGCTCCTACGTCATCGTCCGCCCGGCCATCAAGCATCCCGTCGGCACCATCGGCAAGATACGGACCGGCCAGGCTTCCGTCGCCAAGACCGGCGCCAAGACCGCTGTTAAGAAGAAATAAGCCATGAGCGCCAAAGTACTTACCATCGACGAGGCCAAGGCCGCGAAGATCGACCTGATCGAAAACGGCAAAGGCGGCCAGGCCGTCCACGATACGGTGGTCGCCCTCCGCGCCGCGCGCCGCAGCGGCACCGCCAGCGTCAAGACCAAGGCCACGGTCAATCTTTCCGGCGCCAAGCCATGGCGGCAAAAAGGCACCGGCCGCGCCCGCGCCGGTTACAAGGCATCGCCCGTATGGGTCGGCGGCGGCGTGGTCTTCGGCCCGCACCCGCGCGATTACTCAAAGAATGTCCCGAAATCCGTCCGCCGCCTCGCGCTGCGGAAAGCCCTCTCCGCCCGCATCGTCGCCGGCGACGTCCTGGTGGTCGATGGCTTTGCCGTGACCGAGCCGAAGACCAAAAACTTTGTCAGCCTCCTCAAGGCGACCGTCGCCGAGGAGAAGGTCCTCGTGATCTCCGCCACCTTTGACGAAAACACCTACCGCGCCGCGCGCAACGTGAAGCCCGCGCAGCTCGTCACCGCCAGCGACGTGAACACCGAGCAATTGCTCAACTACCGCAAGATCATCGTCACCAACGCCGCCCTCGCGCAACTGGCCGAAAGGACCTCGAAATAATGAACGAATCCTTCGACATCATTAACAGCATCCGGCTGACCGAGAAGGGCACCCTCCTTTCCGAGAAGGAAAACAAGTACGTCTTCAGCGTCAAGCCGCACGCGAACAAGGTCCAGATCAAGAAAGCCATCGAGCAATTGTTCGGCAAGACGGTCCTCGCCGTGAACACCTGCAATTACGCCGGCAAGAAAAAGCGCGAGCGCACCGCCAGCTTCGGCCGCAAAGCCCATTGGAAAAAAGCCATCGTCACCCTCAAGGAGGGCGACAAGATCGACCTCGCCTAGCGCCCGAACCCGTAAATCACCATGGCACTCAAGAATTTCAGACCATTGACGCCGGTCCAGCGTACCAAGCAGACCCCGGCTTACGATGAGATCACCAAGTCAAAGCCCGAGAAGGCCCTCGTCGAGGTGCTCAAGCGCACCGGCGGACGCAACAATCACGGCCGGCTCACCTCCCGCCACATCGGCGGAGGCCATAAGCAAAAATACCGCGTCGTCGATTTCAAGCGCCGCAAGCGCGACATCCAGGCCGAGGTCATCGCAATCGAGTACGACCCGAACCGCACCGCCCGCATCGCCCTCATCCAGTACAAGGATGGCGAGAAGAATTACATCCTCGCCCCCGCCGGCCTCAATGTCGGCATGAAGGTGATCGCCGGCGACAACGTCGCCCCGGATGTCGGCAACGCCCTCCCGCTTCGCGCCATCCCGCTTGGCACCGCCATTCATAATGTCGAGATCACCGCCGGTCGCGGCGGCCAGATCGCCCGCAGCGCCGGCCAGATCGTCGTCCTCAATAACCGCGAGGCCGGTTACGCCCTGGTCAAGATGCCCAGCGGCGAGATCCGCAGGATCCACGAGGCCTGCTACGCCACCATCGGGCAGGTCGGCAATGTCGATCACATGAACGTCAAGAGCGGCAAGGCCGGTCGCACCCGTTGGCAGGGGCGCCGTCCCCATGTCCGCGGCATGGTCATGAACCCGGTCGATCACCCCATGGGCGGCGGCCAGGGCAAGTCCAAGGGCGGTGGCGGGCGCCATCACCCCATGAGCCCCTGGGGCCAGCTCGCCAAGGGATTCAAGACCCGCCAGAAGCACAAGACGAGCGACGTATTCATCGTCGAGCGCCGGAAATCCAAGAAAAAGACCAAATAGGATATGGCCAGATCACTTAAAAAAGGTCCGTACGTCGAGCAGCACCTCCTCGAGAAGATCGACAAGATCAACGACTCGAGCGCCAAGAAGCCCATCAAGACATGGTCGCGCCGCTCGACCATCACCCCGGACTTCGTCGGGCACACTTTCCTTGTCCATAACGGCAAGATTTTTAACTCCGTCTTCGTGACGGAAAACATGGTCGGGCACAAGCTGGGCGAGTTTTCGCCCACGCGAGTGTTCAAGAAACACGGCTCCCATACCGCGAAAGTGACCAAGTAAACAGCCCCGTCGCCCTCAAGGTCAGTCAAGGTGAGGCGGGTCAATACCCGATGAAACCGACACCCCCCGGACGACGGAAGCTGGCAGTGGCAGCGCAAGCTGCGGCAGTAGCAGTTTTTTTGGTGGCGGGCGCGCGTCTCGGCAGTTACGGGGCGCAGTCAGGCCAGGACAGTTCTTTGACAGATTTAGACATTGAATATACCGAGGCGAAGGTGGCCCTGGATGGCAGCCAGCGTGAAAACGCCGAGCTCCGCCAGGAGGTCTCCCTCGTCCGGCAGCAGGTGGCGGCCCTCACGGACAGCCTGGCCCTCGCCAATAGCGAGAGCGAGGTCTTCAAGCGTGAAACCAGCGATCTCAAGCTCCGGCTCGAGGCGCTCGGTCTGGACTCCGCCAGCCCGGACAAGACATTGCTCGAGCAGCGTCTCCTCAAGGCCGTGAGCGACCTCAAAATCCTCCAGGGCCAGAAGGACCAGCTCTCCGAGCAGCTCATCCGCCTCAACGAGGCCATCCTCCGTTACGTCAAGGGCGCTTCCAGCGTCGATGGCGACGCCCGGATGTCCCTCGAGACCGAGATGCGCTCCTCGACCGCCCTCCTGGGCGTCGCCGGCGCCGGGCAGCCAGCGCAGCCCGGCGATGCGCCCGGCTCGCTCACGGACGCCCGCGTCATCAGCGTGAAGGACGAACTCGCGCTCGTGGTCGCAAACCTTGGCCGCGACCAGGGCGCCCGCATCGGCATGCCATTCCAGGTATGGCGCGACGGGCGGCAAATCGGCCTCGTCCGCGTAGTGGACGTTCGGCAGAAAATCTGCGGCGCGGTTATTCAAAGTCTGGATCCGTCGGAAAAAGTAAAAGTGGGCGATGGTCTGCGCGTCGATGCGCGGATGTAACCCCCTCGATAGAAAATTTTTAATATGAACGTGATATCAACATACAAATACGCGCGCATCTCGCCCTTCAAGGCGCGGGAGGTGACTCGCGAAATTCAGGGTCTGCCGGTCTCGGCCGCCCTGGACTTGCTCGCCTTTACACCCCGCAAGGCCGCCCTGTTGATCTCGAAGACACTCAAGAGCGCCATCGCCAACGCCGAGAACAACAACAACCTCCGCGCCGAGAACCTCGTCGTCCGCGAGGCCGTTGTCGGCGAGGGCCCCACCCTCAAGCGCTTCCAGCCCAAGGCCCGCGGCAGCGCCGGCCCCATCCGCAAGCGCCAGAGCCACATTCGCATCGTCGTGACGGACGAGATCGAGATCAAGACCCGCGAGGATCGCAAACCCGCCCGCAAAAAATCCGCCGCCCCGAAAGGCAAAAAATCCGCCGCTCCCGAAGTCACGACCGGGGAAGCCACGACCGAGCAGCCTGTAACCGACCAACCCCCTGCCGCCGAGCCCGCCGTCGAAACCAAACTTACCGAAACACCAGAAGCCGCCGCCCCCGCCGGGACACCGGCCGCGGACGACTCGAAAACAGCAGAAGCTGGAGAATAAATCATGGGTCAGAAAGTTAATCCTATTGGCTTCCGTTTGGCCGTCAGTCGCGACTGGCGCTCCCGCTGGTTCGCCACCAAGAAAGAGATGCCGGAGTTCCTCCTCTCGGACGTCAAGATTCGCGCCTACGTGAAGAAAAAAC
>Ga0302319_10019326_pt1 | contig 12381 bp, 9 predicted proteins | sample Bog_T0_2_FD_203319 | JGI IMG/M metagenome (GOLD analysis project Ga0302319, IMG submission 203319) | Peat permafrost microbial communities from Stordalen Mire near Abisko, Sweden - Bog_T0_2 | ecosystem: Environmental > Terrestrial > Soil > Wetlands > Peat | place: Sweden: Abisko, Stordalen Mire... | reverse complement strand
GGTCGCCGGATACCACTCGCCGGGAACGTCGCCCTTGGGAACCTTGCGTTCGACAATGGGCCAGATCGGCTCGCCGGTTTCGCGGTTCAGCACATAGAGAAAGCATTGCTTGGTGGGCTGGGCCAGCGCCTTGACCATCTTGCCCTTGACCGGGATGTCGCACAGGATCGCCGCGCAGGGAATATCCCGGTCCTGCAGGCCGTGGTGGATCAGCTGGTAATGCCACTTGCGCACGCCGGTGTGCAGGTCGACCGCGACGATGGTTTCGCCGAACAGACCATTGCCGCGACGGTATTGCCCGCTGTAGTCGCCCGTCGGCAACTCGACCCCAAGATAGACGGTGTTCAGGTCTTCATCGATGGCGATCTGAGCCCAGTCGCCGGTGTTGCCGATATGGTCGGTGCCATCCAGCCAGGTGTCGTAGCCGTACTCGCCCTTCTTGGGGATCGTGTGGAAGATCCACAGCCGCTTGCCCGTGCGCACATCAAAGCCGCGCACATAGCCCCGGGTATTGTCGTAGGTCTTGGGCCGGCCCCCGGTCTCCATGGCCGCGCCGACGATGACGACATCCTTGCCGATGGCCGGAGTGGCGTTGTAGCCGACGTCGGCCTTGATCAGGTCCATGTCCTGATCGTCGTTCAGCCGCAGATCGACAATGCCGTTCTCGCCGAAGTCGGGGCAAGGAATGCCGGTTTTAGCGTCCAGACAGATCAGGCGGAAGCCGATGGTCACATAGAGGATGCGCTCGTCCCCCTGGCCGTCGCTCCAGTAGGCCAGGCCCCGTCCGGCGCCCTGCCGGGGCGACCTGTCCGCGCGCTCGCCCTCCGCCAGGCGGTAGACCCAAAGCACTTCGCCGCTCGCCGCGTCGATCGATACCGCGTCGCGGCGGGCGCCGGCGGTGAAGAACATCCGGCCCTTGGAAACCAGCGGGGTTACCTCAAGCGTGGAGTCCGGGTGTGGGCCATAGGGGCTGGTCTCGAACCGCCAGGCGACTTCGAGCTGTTTGAAATTGGCCGGGTTGATCTGATCAAGCGGCGAATAGCGGGTGTTGGCGTTGTCCCCGGCGAAGTTCAGCCAGTCGGTGTCGGGCGCGATCGGCTTGGATTGGGCGAAGGCGCGCGTCTTGGACGCCAGATAGCCCAGCACGGGCGCCGCCAAGGCCAGTCGTCGCGATATCTTGCGCATCGGTTTCCTCCCTTATCGCCCCGGCTTCGCTCAACCGGTGGTCCACGTGGCCGTCTAACTCGGCTTTGGGACTTCAAAGCTTAGAGATTCCCAGGCGGCGAGTCCCCCATTGTTACGCTGACAATGGGGGCGAATCGCCCACTCGTCACCGATACAGTCCGCCATAGGTCTGCCGCAGCAGGTTTTTCTGCACCTTGCCCATGGCGTTGCGGGGAAGATCCGCCACGAACAACACCCGCTTGGGCTGTTTGTATTTGGCCAGGCGGTCGGCCAGGGCGGCGCGCACGCCCGCCTCGTCAAGGACGGCGCCAGGGTGCAAAACCACCACCGCCGTCACGCCTTCGCCGAAATCCGGATGCGGCAGGCCGATCACCGCAGTTTCCAGCACGCCGGGAAGACCGTCGATCTCGGTTTCGACCTCCTTGGGATAGACGTTGAATCCGCCGGAGATGACCAAGTCCTTAGAGCGTCCGAGGATGCTCAGATAGCCGCGCCCGTCGAACATCCCCAGGTCGCCGGAGATGAAAAAGCCGTCGGGGCGGAATTCAGCCTTCGTCTTCTCTGGCTCTCGCCAATAGCCCTGGAACACGTTCGGGCCGCGAATCTCGATCATCCCGACCTGGACCGCCGCGATCGGCGCGCCGCTGTCCGGATCGGTGATACGGATCTCCACACCCTCCAGGGGCAAGCCGACCGTGCCCGCGATCCGGTCCCCGTCGTAGGGATTGGAACTGTTCATATTGGTCTCGGTCATGCCGTAACGCTCCAGGATTCGGTGACCGGTGCGCTCGAACCAGGCCTGATGGGTTTCCGCCAGCAGGGGCGCGGATCCGGACACAAACAGCCGCATGCCTGAAACGGCTTCACGGCTCAGATCCGGACTTTGCAGAAGGCGGACATAGAACGTCGGCACGCCCATCATGACGCTGGCCTGATCCATGCGCGCCAGAACCTCCGCCGGATCAAAGCGGGGCAGAAAGATCATCGACGCCCCGGCCATCAGCGTGACGTTCGTCGCCACGAAAAGGCCGTGCGTGTGGAAGATCGGCAGCGCGTGCAGCAGCACGTCGTCCGCCGTGAACCGCCAGAGTCTGGCCAGCGTCTGGGCGTTGCTGGCCAGGTTGCCGTGGCTCAGCACCGCGCCCTTGGCCAGCCCCGTGGTGCCGGACGTGTAGAGGATGGCCGCTGGATCGCCCTGGGCGCGCGCGACATCGGCGAAGTCGTCGTCCTGCGTCTCGGCCAAGGCCAGCAGACTGCCGCTACGCCCGTCAATTCCAAGCGTTTCGACCGCAGCCACGCCGAGCCTGGACGCCAGGGCGGCCACCGCCTCGGCCAGGACCGGATCGCACACCATCAGGGCCGGCTCGGCGTCGTTCAGAAAGTACTCAAGCTCGGCCAGGGTGTACGCCGGGTTCAACGGCAACCACACCGCTCCGGCGCGAATGCACGCCAGATAGAGCAGGATCGCCTCGGCGCTTTTCTCCACCTGGGCGGCCACCCGGTCGCCGGGCCGGACGCCGCGGCGGGCCAGGACTTGGGCCAATCGTCCAGACATGGCCAGCATGTCGTCGTAGCGAATGACGCGGTCCGACGCGCCGCCCGCGCCCGTCGCCACGATGAATGGCCTGCGTCCGCCGTCCATGCGCGCGCGCACCTGGTCGAACAGATGGTTGCTCATGACGATGCTTCATAACCAGGAGTCGCCGGACATTCACCAGGCAAGGCGGATTTCTACCCCGTTGAGACTCCACCTCGCCTGCCAGGCCCGCGAAGTCGGGCGCGGAATTTGGAGGATAAATTCAAATCAGTGAGAAATACAGATGCGGCTGATTGTCGCATAGGTCCTTCTGCAAAGTCTTGATGGCAGATAAAGGCCAGTATCATTGCGCATTTAATTGTCTTATTAATACTGTCATTCAGGTACCTGCTCAGATATCACGGTTTTATGCGGGCAATATTAGCTAATATCAGTTAATCATACTTATTCGGAAAATTAAAACAAAGCGAGCCTAGCGCTGCCGTTGATAGACGGAGAAGCGCCCATGCGTGCAGCGATCGTATTCAGTTTGGGGACATCCATCCTCCTGGGCGCCGGGGCCTTGCTGATCGCCAGGTCCTGGACGCCATCGGGCAAGCCCGGTCCGGCGCCGGCCTTTGCGGCGATCCCGGCGACCGTGCCGGTGGTCGTGGCTGACGCGCCCCTGGCCTATGGAGAGCCTCTTTCTCTCGGCAAGCTGCAGGTGGCGCGCTTCCCGGTTGGGCTGGCGCCGCAGGGCGCCTATTCATCGATCGGCCAATTGGCGGGCGGCCCCGGCGGCGCTCCAGTGGCCCTCGTCGCCATAGCGCCCAGGGAACCGATCCTGCCCGGCAAGGTCAGCGGCCCGGGTGGGCGCAACTCCGTTTCCGTGCAGATCGCCCCGGGGATGCGCGCCTACGCGATCAAGATCTCCGATGTGGCGGGCGTGGGCGGCCACGCCCTGCCCGGCGACCATGTGGATGTGGTGGTCACGCGTGAATCGGCGCGGCGGATGGATTTGCCGGCCGGGCGGGACATGATCTCGGACGTGGTGGTGCAGGATGTCCGCCTGCTGGGCGTCAATCTCAACACCGACCCAACCTCCACCGCCGCGGCCGCGGCCGCCGATCCCAGAACGGCGACCCTCGAAGTAAGCCTGCGGGACGCGCAGAAGCTGGCGGTCGCGGCTGGGGTGGGAACCCTCTCCCTAGCCCTGCGGCGCGCTGGCGCCGTCGAGCTGGCTCCAACGCGTCAAGTGCAGACGGCGGACTTGTCGTCCGAAGGTCCGCGTCCCGCGACAGCGACCCTGGCTCGGATCGAGCGTCATCGCCTACCCGTCGGTCCGGGCCGCTCAGCGGTGACGATCGTTCAAGGCGAACACGACACCAGCGTGTCGGTGCCCGTCGACGCGCGCGGAGGCGCCTGAGCCATGATGAGACGACGCCCAACTCCACGCCTATCGCTTTGCGCGCTGGCGCTTCTGCTCGGTCTTGGCGCCCCAGCGCTGGCGCAGACATCGCCCTCGGTCATGACGGCCAGCCAGACCATCCTAGTACCCAAGAACAAGTCCGCCGCCTTCCGTCTGGAGGGTCCAGTCGGCAAGCTCGTGATCGCTCAGCCGGACATCGCCGAAATCGTCGCCACCACAGACCAGAGCTTTTACATCCGAGGCAAAGCCCTCGGATCGACCAACGTCCTGGTTTACGACGCCCGCCAAAGGCTCAGCCGTGTGATTGATGTCGAGGTCGGCTACGACGCCGCCGGCCTGCAAAGCGATATCGCCCAGACCCTGCCCGACGAGCACATCGTCGTTTCCTGCCTGTCCGGCGGCCTTCTGCTAACCGGCTACGCCTCGAACAATTCGGTCGCGGACCGCGCCCTGGCGCTGGCCGAGCAGATGGCGCCCAGGGCGGTCACGTCCACCATCCGCGTGCGTGACGCCCAGCAGATCGCCCTGGACGTGCGCGTCGTCGAGGTCAATCGCACCGCGCTCGAGGATTTCGGCATCGACGTCAATGCAGCCAACGGAACCGGCAATATCGTCTTTTCCGCCGCCCAGGGCCTGGTCGGCTCGCCCACGCCCGCGGGGAGCCTGACCGTCGGGCCGCGGCTCGGATCCGGCTCCTTGACCGCCACCTTGCGGGCGCTTGAGCAGAAGGGACAGGCCCGCACCCTCGCCAAGCCCAATCTGGTGGCCTTGTCCGGGCAGGATGCGAGCTTCCTGGCCGGCGGCGAAGTCCCCGTCCCTGTGCCCAACGGGCTGACCGGCGTCACCATTGAATACCGCCAGTTCGGCGTTCAGTTGGCCTTCACGCCGACGCTCTTCCCCGATCAGATGATCCGGCTGAAAGTCGCGCCTGAGGTCAGTCAGCTCGACCCAGCCCATGGCGTCACCCTGGCGGGCTATAACGTCCCAGCCCTGACGGTCAGGCGCGCATCCACCACCATCGAACTGCGCGACGGGCAAAGCTTCGCCATCGCCGGACTGTTCCAGCACAGCTACAGCAACACCCTCAATCAGCTTCCGGGCGTGTCCCAGTTGCCGATCATCGGGACGCTGTTTCGGTCGGCCAACTGGCAACGAAACGAAACCGAGCTGGTCATCATCGTCACGCCCCATCTCGTCACCGGCGAGCCGCCTCTGCCGCCGGATCCGACCACGAGCACCGGCGAGCCCAGCGCCATCGATTTGATCCTCCAAGGGCTGGCTGACCACGACACCCAATCAATCACAGCCAAGAGAGGCTGACCCCATGGCCGGCAAATTCACGCGAGTCGCGGTGCTCGGCGCAAAGCTTGCCATAATCGCCGAAGAGGCTTTTCCCGGCGCGGCGATCGAAGTTGTCACAGGCCCGAACGCCAGCGCCTTCGATCTGGCCGCGCAATTGGCCGATCTGGTTTTGATCGAAGCCGACGGAATGCTGGCGGACACGGTGCAGGCCGCCTTGGGACGGCTGATCCGAGTCGCGCCCCAGCCGGCCGTAATCGTGGCCGGCGCCAGCGTGCCGATCGCTCTTGCGCGCGCTCTGATAAAGCTGGAGCGCTCAGATTTGATGGAGACGCCGTTTTGTCCGGCGGATCTGGCGCGAGCCGCCACGCCCCTACTGCGGCCCGGTAGCGCCAAGCCTTGTATCTGCTGGGGCGTGATGGGAGCGGTGGGCGGCGCCGGCGCCACCACGGTGGCGATTGAGATCGCCGCGGCCTTGGCCGCGCGCGACCAGCCCGGGCGCGGTTGCTTGATCGATCTCAATCTGGCCGACGGCGCCGCCGCCGCCTATCTTGGCGTGCGCGCCAACATGAGACTGGATGAAGCGGCCGACAGTCCCGACCGCATCGATCAGGCCCTGCTGGACGCGTATTGCACGCCGGCGTTCGCGGGGGTCGACCTGCTCGCCGGGCCCCGTTCGTCCAAGGCGCACGAGATCGTCACGCCTCACGCCGTGATGCGGGTTTTGGAGGTGGCGGCGCAGAAATACGACTGGATCATCATCGACATGCCGCGCCATCGCCGCGCCTGGACGCTCGACGTGCTGTCGGGCTGCGACGAAATTCTGGTGGTGTCCGAACTGACGGTCCCCGCTCTGTTGGCCGCCCGCGACCTATGCCTGGAACTCGAAGAGGAACTGCCCGACCGGCTCCCGCCGGGCATCGTGCTGAACCGCATGTCCAGTCGCATGATGGGTCCCGCTCCAACTTTAGGTGAAGCGCAAAAGGCTTTGAAAAGAAATGCTATAGGTTCGATTACCTCAGATTGGGAATCCGCGGCGCGAGCGGTCAATCTCGGCGGGCCAATCCTGCATCGTCACCCCCGCTCGAAGATCGTCCGCGACATTCGCAACCTCGTGTCCGAACTCATGGCGCGCGCCGCGGGCGCGGCCGATGGCGATCTGAGAGTCGCCGGATGAGCCGGTTCACCTTGAAGCGCGCGGCGATGGAAGCGTCCCCTTCACCGGCGAACAACGGCGCCCAAGATCAAGCGTCGCCCGCGCCAGGGCCGATGGCGGCGGCGGAGCCCGAACCGGCCGCCGCCTCAAACGCCCTGCTCGACGCCAAGCTCAGGCTGCACGGGCGCCTGATCGAGGAAGTGGACCTGTCCAAGCTGGAGAAGCTGGACGACGGCGAGTTGCGCCGTCAGGTTCGCGCCCTGGTGGGCGAATTCGCGCGCGCCGAACGGCTGCCCTTCAACACCACGGAACTGGAGGACCTGAGCGCCTCAGTGCTGGACGAGATGATGGGCCTGGGGCCGCTGGAGCCCTTGCTGCAAGACGACAGCGTCGCGGACATCCTCATCAACGGACCGTTCCAGGTCTATGTGGAGCGGCGTGGGGAGCTGGAGCTGACCGCGGTCCGCTTTCGCGACAACGACCATCTGCTGCGCATCGTCAATCGCATCGCCGCCTCGGTCGGACGACGCATCGATGAATCCCAACCGATGGTGGACGCCCGACTCGCGGACGGCAGTCGGGTGAACGCCGCCATTGCGCCGATCGCCATAGACGGCGCGGCGGTATCCATTCGCAAGTTTTCTAAAAAGCCTTACACCCTGGAGCGTCTCGTCGCCGTCGGCGCCATGCCGGCCTGCGTCGCCGAGTTCCTCAAGGGCGCGGTGGCGGCGCGGGTTTCCACGGTCATCTCGGGCGGCACTGGATCGGGCAAGACCACCCTGCTCAACGCCCTGTCGGCCGGGATCGGCGCGCGTGAACGCCTGATCACGATCGAGGACGCCGCCGAACTGCAGCTTCAACAGTCCCATGTGGTGCGCATGGAAACGCGTCCGCCCAATATCGAGGGCAAGGGCGAAATCCGCCAACGGGAGCTGGTCAAGAACGCGCTGCGCATGCGCCCGGACCGCGTGATCCTGGGCGAGGTGCGCGGCGAGGAAGCGTTCGACATGCTGCAGGCCATGAACACCGGCCACGAAGGCTCCATGGCCACGATCCACGCCAATACCCCCCGCGACGCCATCACCCGCCTGGAGCAGATGGTGGCCATGTCGGGCATGAAGCTGTCACCGGAATCAATCCGCGGCCAGATCGCCTCGGCCATCGGCATGATCGTCCAAGTCATGCGCCTGTCGGACGGCAAGCGCCGACTGATGAGTGTCACCGAAATCACCGGCATGGAGGGCCAGGTAGTGCAGATGCAGGAAATCTTCGCCTTCCAGCGCACTCACACCGAAGCCGACGGCGCCGTGCGCGGAGAGTTTCGCGCCACCGGGCTGCGGCCCCGCTGCCTGGACGAGATGCAGCGGCGGGGCCTGAGCTACGACACCGCCAACTTCGACCCGGCGCGCGTGCTGACATGAAGCTGGCGTTTCTGATCCTGGTGTTCGCCTCCGCCGCCTCGGCGGGTCACGCCCTGTGGGAGATATTCCACGTGGCCGGGGCGCAGCGCGCGGTCAATCACCGGCTGAGGCTGGCGGTGCGCATCACCGCCCTGGGCGAACGCGTGTTGGAGCTGCGCAAACAGCGCGGCCCCGAAGCGCTGGGCAAGATCGCCTGGGTCTGGCTGAGAAATCTGATCGTTCGATCCGGCGTGGTCATCGATCTGAGGCGCGGCGCGGTGATGGCGGCTATTGCCGCCGCCACGGCGAGCATTCTGGCGATGGTGCTGTTGCATAACCCGTTGATCGCGCTGGCGGCAGGCGTGGCGACGGCCATCGGCGGACCAATCGCCTTCCTCAAGCTCAAGGCCGATAGACGGGCCAGGGGCTTGGCGAGCCAGCTGCCCGACGCCCTGGAGATCGTGGTGCGAAGCCTGGAGGCCGGCCATCCGGCGCCAACGGCCTTGTCGCTCGTCGGCCGGGAAATGCCCGATCCTATCGGTTCGGAGTTCGGCATGGCCGCCGACGAGATCGCCTACGGCTCGACCCTGGAGCAAGCCGTCGGACGGATGGCCGAGCGCTGCCAGCATCTGGATGTGGATCTGTTCGCGGCGACCGTGCGCCTGCAGGAGCGCGCCGGCGGCAATCTCACGGGCCTCCTGAGGATGAACGCCTCCACCGTGCGCGAACGGCTCAAGATGCGCCTCAAGATCAAGGCGGCGTCCTCCGAAGGCCGCATCTCAGCCATCATCCTGACCGCCGCGCCGATCCTGGTGATGATCTTTCTGCAAGTCGCCTCTCCGCACTATTACGGCGACGTCATTCACGTGAAGGGGATCCGGATCGGTCTGGGGATCATCGGGAGCTGGCTTTTCATCGGCAACCTGGTCATGCGCCGCATGATCGATATGAGGATCTAGCCGTGAGCCCGCAGGCGATCATCGAGTGGGCGGCGATGGCCGTCATCGGCGTGGCGCTGCTGGCCGGCTGCGGCGTGCTGGCCGTGGAGCAGGTGAACGCGTCCAGGCGCCGAGCCCGTCTGAGCGGCGGAGCGCAGACCCGCCCGTCGTGTTCCGGCGCGCGGACGGCGCTGTCCGGCATCGCCCGCAAGGTCAAGCGCGTAGGCGAGTATGTGGCGCCCCGGGACCCTCGGGAGCTGTCACTGATTCAGGCCAAGCTGACCCTGGCCGGCTTTCCCCAACGGGAGGCGATCGCGATCTATCTGGGCGGGCGGACCCTGGCCATGGGCCTCGCCGTCGGCGCCTGCGCCGTCATGCTGCCGCGGATCGTCACCCACACGGGCGGCCTGGGCGCCGCCGCCGTGACGGCGATCCTGGCCGGCGCGGCGATCCTCGGCCCCGACCATGTCCTCGGCCGGTTCCGCAAACGCCTGGAGCTTGAGTATCGCGAGGGCTTCCCTGACGTGCTTGATCTTCTGGTCGCCTCCGTCGAGGCCGGGCTCAGCCTGGACGCCGCGGTCAGCCGCGTGGCGGAGGAAATCGCCCGGCGTTATCCCAACCTGGCCGGCGCCCTGCGGCTGTTGACGCTGGAGTTGCGCGCCGGACGTTCGCGCCGCGACGCCTGGTCGAGCCTCGCCGACCGCCTTGGGCTGGAAGAGGCGCGTTCCTTCGCCACCATGTTGAGACAGGCCGAGGAAATGGGCTCGAGCGTCGGCGACACCCTGGCCATTTTCTCGGAAGACATGCGAACCAAGCGCCTGCTGAGGGCTGAGGAAAAGGCGCTCGCACTATCCGCCAAACTCATGCTCCCCCTGATCATGTTCCTGTTTCCCTGCCTTCTGGGCGTCCTGATGATGCCGGCGGTCTACCGGATATCGGTCATGCTCTTGAAGCACTGAATCCGGAGCGCAATCCGTCTCTGAGGTTGAAAAATCGGATTGAATGGGCTTTGCACGGGCGTTGCAACCCGTCACTAAGACTGGTCAATTGACAGCCCGGCGTGGGAACGACACCGTCCCGCCCGCTTGGAAGACTCGGTAACGGACGCCGTCATCAGATAAGGTCAGCACCCAAGGCGCGCCTTGAAGACGCCGCAAATGTCTAGGTTTTATGTGGGAAGGAGATTCACTATGAAGACGACTTGGCGTTCACTCGGACTCAGTCTCGCGGTCGGCGCGCTCATGGCGGCAGGCGCTCACGCTCAAGCCCCAACGCCCGCTCCGAACTCACCCGCGGCTCCTGGCGCGGCCGCCGCCCCGGCCGGTTCCGCTGACGGGCAGGCGCTGCTGCAGGCCGACTGCACCAGCTGCCACGACCTCGGACCGATCAACGCCCACGGCCGCTCGCCGCAAGAATGGTCCGATCTGGTCGACCGCATGGTCACCTACGGCGCCTCGGGAAGCGACTCCGACCTAGCGGCGATCAAGGCCTATCTGGCCCAGACCCTTCCGCCCAGCGATGCGGCGCCGGCGGCCCCGCCCCTGGCCGGTCCTGCTTCCAACACAAAATAAGCGTCTCGGCGGTCATGCAGGAGCTTCCTTGCATGACCGCGCCCTGGCCATTCAATACATCCATCAGCCAGTACGGCCGGCGATCGAGGCCCGCACTCGCGTCAGCTTGACGCGACGTCATTCCGACTTAGATTGAATTCAATCCATTCGTTTCTGAAAACAAGAAACGAAAACAATCCGCATTGGCGGGTCCTTCGTTGTTTGTCCGCGCAAACCAAGCGGGCTGGGGCGCGGGCAAGAAAACACTGTCGGGAGGAAAAATCGGATGCGGAAGATCTCGCGACGCCTCGTGTTGGCGACGCCATTACTGGGATATATCGTCGCGAACTCTCGCCCTGCTCACGCAGCCAGGCCGACAGGCGCGCTGGCCGCGGCAATCAAGGCCTTCGATGCCGACAATGTGCGGACCATTGAATATGTCGGATCCGGCAAATGGCATCTGTTCGGCCAGTCGCCCAGTCCCTCCGCCGCGGATCCCGAATACGCCGTCAGTAGCTACACCGCGACCATCAACTACGTCACGGCCGCCAAGCATGTGGTGATGCTACGCCCACCGGCGATCATTGGCCGGGTGCTGCAAAAGGACCCCAAGCCGGACGTGGTCGATGAATACGTCGCCGGAGACGTGTCCTGGGTGGTTATGCCCCCCGGCGGCCCGGCCACAGGCCTTCCGAACACGAACATTCCAGAGGCGAAGAACGTTGAAGAACGCGCCATGGAAATCTGGGCCACGCCGCACGGGTTCCTGCGCGCCGCTGAAGCCCACCACGCTACCTCGCGCGCGGTCAAGGGCGGCACGGAAGTCACCTACATCGAAGGCCCGCACAAGTTCATCGGCCTGATCAACAAGCGCAATGAGATCGAAACCATCCGCACCTGGATCGATAGTCCGGTGCTGGGCGACATGCTGTGCGAAGCCCGATTCAGCGACTATCACGACTTCGACGGGGTGTTGTTCCCGGGGCGCATCGTGCGCGACATGGGCGGCAAGAACCGGCTCGACATCACCATCTCCTCGGTCAAGGTCAATCTGCCGGTGGACATCACCGCGCCCGAGCCGATGCGCGCGGCCATGAACGCGCCGGTCAAGACCAGCGTCGATCAGCTGGCGCCCGGCGTGTTCTGGATCAGAGGGTTCCAGTGGCACAGCGTGGCCATCGAGGCGTCCGACCACATCGTCATGGTCGACGCGCCCCTGGACGAAGCCCGGTCCATCGCCGTGATAGCCGCGGCCAGGACCGCGATCCCGAACAAGCCGATCAAATACCTCATCAACACCCACGCCCACTTCGACCACCTGGGCGGTGTGCGCACCTATGTGGACGCCGGCGCGACGATCATCACCATGCCGGTCAACCAGGAATACTATGAGCGCATCTGGAAGACCCCGCACACGATCAAGCCGGACCGGATGTGGCTTTCAAAAAAGCAGCCCAAGTTCCTGCCGGTGACCAACGATCAGCTGGTGCTCGACGACCCCCTGCGGCGCGTGGAGGTCTATCACCAGGTCGGCACCGCCCATAACGTGGGCATGCTGATCGTCTATGTGCCGTCGGCGAAGTGCATCATCGAGGCCGACGGCTGGAACACCGAGGCGCTCACAGCGCTGAAGCTGCAGTGGTCAAACCCCTACATCGTCAACCTCAACGACAATATCCAGCGCTACCACCTGGATGTGGCCGAGATTGTCCCGTTGCATGGGCCGCGCACGGGCACTTTGGCGGAGTTGCAGGAGCTGGCCAAACTGCCGGTGATGCCCTCGCAATAGGCGTCTCGGCGCCCGCATCGACCATCAAGTCGATGCGGGCGCCGGACATTCGGATCAGTAGGTGTAGTTGAAACGCACGCCAAAGGTGCGTGGGTCGCCGACCGCGCCGGCCCAGATCG
>Ga0302319_10019324_pt1 | contig 12381 bp, 12 predicted proteins | sample Bog_T0_2_FD_203319 | JGI IMG/M metagenome (GOLD analysis project Ga0302319, IMG submission 203319) | Peat permafrost microbial communities from Stordalen Mire near Abisko, Sweden - Bog_T0_2 | ecosystem: Environmental > Terrestrial > Soil > Wetlands > Peat | place: Sweden: Abisko, Stordalen Mire... | reverse complement strand
ATCGTAGACGAACTGGGTGAAGCCGCGGCCGGCGGCGGTGCGGACGAGTTCGTACTTGTAGTTGGGGTCGGGAGCGGCGACGTAGCGGTCGAGGGCCGTCTGTGAGGCGGCGAAGGCCGGTAGGGTGGCGAGGGCGAGAAGAGGGGACAGGAGGAAGGTTCGCACGAGACGATTATGCCACCTGGGCTGTGGGTACGTGAACCGGCTGAGGCCGGTGCACGTCGAGCTTCGCTCGATTTCACAGGCTGAAGCCGGGGCCACCTGGTGGCCCTCAGGTTGTGAGTGTGGCAGCGGCAGAACGCGGCTATCGCCGCGTGTCCAGTCGCCCTCGGACACACGGCCAGCTGCCAAATCTTCAGTCCGTAAGATGTAGAAAGTCCAGCCACAGGCTGAAGCCGGGGCCACCTGGTGGCCCTCAGGTTGTGGGTGTGGCAGCGGCAGAACGCGGCTATCGCCGCGTGTCCAGTCGCCCTCGGACACGCCGCCAGTTGCCAAATCTTCAGTCCGTAAGATGTAGAAAGTCCAGCCACAGGCTGAAGCCGGGGCCACCTGGCGTGGATGGGCAGTCGTCTTAAATGTGGAGACGGCGGCGGGCGATTTATAGTTCGACGACATAGACCTGGGTGACTCCGGTTCTGTCGCTGGCGAATGCTACCTTATCTTCTTCGAAAGACCAGGAGGGATGCGGGTGAGTGTACTGCGGTCCGTAAACCGTGTCGGCCGCATTCTCCATCCAGCTGAGGTTGTTCGATGTGGCGGACCGGCGCGCGGCGGCGAAATCTTCGGCTAGCGCGTAGGACGATTTCCGCCACTGCGTGCCCTGATTGCTCGATTGGCTCAGGCAGAGTGGACGGCGCGCGCCCGTGGCGACGTCGATGATTTGAAGTCCTTCGTCGGGATGATTGGTGTCGCAGAGGATGCGTTCGCCGCGGCGGTCCGGGGCGATGTGCCAGGCGTTGTAGTCGGCGATGGTGGTGATGTGGCGCGTGTTCCAGTCCATGCGGCAGAGGGCATGGGGCCAGACGGTGAAGACCAGGTCGCCCGAGGACCGCAGGAAAGTCTCGTGGACGATGAATTCGTCATTGCCGTGTTGGTGGAGGCATTCGAGAGCGGCGCCATCGCGACGGACGCGGTGCATGCGGGGAGCGGGGTCGCCTGCGAATTCGATCCATTCGGGATCGAGCGGGTGGAACTGGGGATGAATGACCGTTCGGGGAAACGGGATGGCATGCCATTGGCTGCCATCGAAGCGTCCGGCGACCAGTCCGGATTCAGCGCCACGTTTGAATGCCGCCGTGAGCCACTCGCCATCGGGACTGATGGAGCATTCGCCGAGTTCCGCTCCCGAGAAGTCGAAGATGAGACGTTCCCGATGGTGCGTGAGGTCGATAGCCCACAAGCCCGCGCCGCGCGTGACGACGAGAGTATCGCCGACAGGATGAAGCGCGGCACTGAACGGATGGATCGGCGCGCCCCGCGTGATCTGGCAGGATTCTCCCGTTGCGAGCGACGCCTGCCACACCTGCGCGGAGCCGCTCGCGTACGACGTGTAGAACATCGAATAGCCGCCGGGGAAGAAAGAGCTCTGGAGGAAATAACTCGGGTGGCTGATGGCGGGTCCGTCGGTGACCTGCCAGACTTTGGCGCCCGTGGCCGCGTCGCGATATGAAATCATCGGCGGCCCAGGAACAGGTCGCGCCCTTTGACCAGGGCTTCGATCTTACGATCCGCGACCGAACGTTTGAGCATCCAGAGGCCGCAATCGGGATGAATCCAGCCTACGCGCCCGTGCCCGAGCATCTGTTCGGCGCGTTCGAGGCGCGTCGCGATTTCGTCCGCCGTCTCGATGTGGTTGATCTTGACATCCACCACACCGAGGCCGATGCGGATACGGGGATCGACGTCTTTCATCGCCAGCAGATCGCTTTCCGGGCGGTGGGCCATTTCGAGCACGATGTGGTCGGCCTGCAAGGCGTTGAGGAAAGCGGTGAGGGCCTGCCACGTGCCCTTCTGGATGGACTGGCCACCATAGTTGCCAAAGCAAAGATGTACCGCGCGGCGGCCTTCGAATGCCGTCAGGACGCGGTTGATTGCAGCGGCGGCGATGGTAGCGTCTTCGGGATTGCCCGGGATGTTGGCCTCGTCAACCTGAAGGCAATCGCAGGGCAGGCCCGCGACCTGTTGCGCCAACGTGTCCGCGACCGCCATCAGCAGCGGCTCGAAGCCGCCGTAGTGCCGCTCCAGCAGGGTGCGCGCCAGCATGTACGGACTGGTCACGGTGAACTTAAACGGTCCGCCCGAAACACTCGCGGCCAACTCGCAATCGGCGAGGAGATTGAGCCCGCCTTCGCCGAGCGGACCTTCCACTACACCCGCGGCCTTGCGCCGGAACTGCATGTGGCGTTGAGCGGCGAAGGCTTCGTGATCGCTGCGTCCGACGACACTGCGGATGCCCGCCATGGGGCGCAGAAAATATTCGATCATCCCGTTGGTATCGGGATGATTGACGTCGAAGCGGTAGAGTTCGCCATCGGTGGGAAGATCGATGCCCGCCTGGCGCTGGAGGTTGAAGACGACGCGCGTGGCATCGGTTCGCGCCTGCTCGCTGGGCAGCGCGGCAAGCCAGTCGGGCACGGGATACGAGCCTACGGTGGTGGTGAGAATGGTGGGTTCGGACATGGAGTGTCAGCTATTCAGGCTTTCCCAAAGGGCGCGGTAATAGAGCATGAAGCGATCGGGTTCTTTACTCTCGGCAACTTCCGCCAGCGTGTAGCGCGAGTAGCCGGATTCGCGCAGCAGGCGGAAGAACTCGCGGTAGGGATAGCCGCTGGTGAGGTCGTTGATGTGGCAGTTGCGAATGAACGGGCCGAGGGCGGCGAAAGCCTGCTTTACCGAACCATCCACCACGTCAGTAGGGTTGGAATTCCAGCAGGCGCCGAGGTTCCTGTGGTCGGCGGCGTGCAGGATCTGCGAGGCCAGGGGGAACTCCTGGGTCTTCGGGCCGTGCACTTCCATCCAGATTTCTATGCCCTTCGACTGACCGTATTCCGCGAGTTCGTGCAAGCCGCCAGCGATGTTTTTGAGGGTTGTTTCGACCGGGACGCCGGCGGGGAGTCCATTGGGCCGGACCTTCACTGCGATGGCACCGGTGTCTTTGGCGAGATCGACGAATGACTTACCCGTATCGACGTTCTGCCTGCGCACAGAAGGGTCGGGCGACTCGAACTCACAGGTACTGCCGTAGCTCAGCAGACGGATTTTTGTGCGCGCAAAGCGTTCCCTGACTGAGGCCCGGGCGGCTGCGTCGATGGATGGCTCAACACCGTGCTTATGGCCAGTTCGTAATTCAATCGCGGCGAAACCCGTCTGTTCCAGGGTCTTGATGCAGGTATCGAGATCCATGTTCTGGAGCAGATTGTAGGTGACGCAACCCAGTTGGAATTTGCCTTCCGCCGCGCTGGCGGGGGTGGTCTCGGCGAGGGCGCCAGCCGTGACCGCAACCGAAGATGCAAGAAAGTTTCGACGATTCATGGATTTGTTGCCCGAGGTCAGTTTATATCAGATGCGCGGACGAAAAGACCCCGGCTACGGTAGTCGTAGCCGGGGTCACATGGTGGGTCCCGGGCTGTGGTGGTCGAGCTCCTAAGTTACAGGTCGAAACGGCAGAACGCGGCTATCGCCGCGTGTCCAGTCGCCCCTGGCAGTTACGAAGCCCCACCCCAAACCAGCTGACTTCGGTTAGTTTTTCTTCAGCCAGATATTCTTGACGAAAACCTCGCCCGTGCTTTCGACTTCGATACCGATTCTGCCTTTCGCCCTTGCGCGAGACTTTTCGTTATCGACCGTCAACGACATCAGATGCCCGTTCAACAGGTGCGTCAGGGTGTTGCCCGCCGCGATGATCTCTTCGGTGTTCCAATCGTCCTTGTTGAACCAGGATTTCGCCGTCGCGGGGTCGGCCAGAGTTGCGAGTAGCTGCTTCGGCTTACCTTCGCGCGTCTCCACCACTTCGCCCATCCAGGTAATGATTCCGCGTCCGGTGGACTGTTCGTACAACTGACCGGGATACTGGCCGTTGTTGTCGAAATCGTACTGGTAACCGCCCATATCCCACTTGGCCTGACTGGCGCGATCGGGCGCCGTGCCGCGCGGCTGGCCGCTCGGGCAGGCAGCGGCTTGCGCGCCGCCACCACCGGGCCCACGCCCGCTGCCGCCACCGGGGCCGCGTCCGCTGCCGCCAAATGCGCCACCGCCGCCACCGCCGCGAGCAGGCGGCGGAGCCGGCGCACCGGGTTCACCCGTGATCCAACTGCGGTACTGAATGCCGCTGTTGATGCTTCCCGTGCCCTTCATTTCGAGCTTCATGTCGAAATCGCCGACTTCCCCGCCCTGCCAGACGATGTAGACGGTGCCGGTGGGATGTTCGCACGTGGGATTGATGTAGATGGAGCCATCCTTCACCGACCACAGTTTGGGATCGCCGTCCCAACCACTGAGCGTCTTGCCGTCGAACAAAGAAACGAAACCATCGTGGTCGTTAAAGTCGGTCTTAGCCGCGTGAGTGAAACCACCTCCGCCGCCGCGTCCCCGGCCCGATGCGCCGGCGGGTCCGCCCGCGGGCGGTTGCGACGATGCGGGCACAACGTACAATGCCAGCAACGCTGCTGTGGATAGTGCAGCGCTCAAAGCTGCGGTCTTCTTGATTCTGTGAAGTTTCATAGTCCTTTTCCTCTTAACCTGCGACCTTTTCCCACTGCCGCGACTTCGCCGATTGCAGCACCGCATCCGTCACATGATCGGTAGCGAGGCCGTCACGGAATGTGGGCGAGGCTTCCTTGCCTTCGCCCAGCGCCTTCAGGAAATCCGCTACCTGGTGCGTGAACGTATGCTCGTAACCGATCTGCAGACCCGGCACCCACCAATTTTTCATGTAGGGATGATCGCTGTCCGTAATGTGAATGCTGCGCCAACCGCGCAGCCGGCCTTCATCGCTGTGATCGAACCACTGGAGCCTGTGCAGATCGTGCAGATCCCATATAGCCGAAGCCTTCTCGCCGTTGATTTCCAGCGTGTAGAGCGCTTTGTGTCCGCGGGCGTAGCGAGTCGCTTCAAACGACGCCAGAGATCCGTTCGCGAAGCGGCACAGGAACAGGCTTGCGTCGTCAATGTTGACCGGCGTAACCTCGCCCGTCAGATTGTGCTTGCGGGCTTTGATAAACGTCTCCGTCATCGCCACCACTTCGTTAATTCCGCCATTCAGCCAAAGCGCGGTATCGATGTTGTGAGCGAGGAGATCGCCGGTGACGCCCGAACCCGCAACCGAAGCGTCCAGACGCCACAGGCCTTCCCCGCCCTGGGGCAGATCCTGCGAAATCGTCCAGTCCTGCAGAAACTTTGTGCGGTAGTGGAAGATGCGGCCGAGCCGGCCTTCGTCGATTAAGTGCTTGAGCAGCACAACGGCCGGAACGCGCCGGTAGTTGTACCAAACCATGTTGGCGACGTTGGCCTTATCGACGGCATCCACCATCGCCTGAGCTTCGGCGGCGTTGCGGCCCAGAGGCTTTTCGCATAAGACCATCTTGCCTGCCTGAGCGGCCGCGATGGCGATGTCATGATGCGTGTCGTTCGGGCTCGCGATATCGATGATGTCGATATCCTTGCGGTCAATCAGTTTCCGCCAGTCCGACTCAATCGATTCATAGCCCCAGTTATCCGCGAAGGACTTCGCGCGTTCGGGATTGCGCGCGCAGACCGCCTTGAGGGTCAGCGTGTAGGGGACTTCGAAAAAGATCGGCGCCTGCCGGTATGCGTTCGAATGCGTACGGCCCATGAAGCCGTAGCCAACTAATCCTACGTTCAGATTTTTCTTTGCCATGGTATTTCGGTAACCTCCGTGATTCGTATTCTCTTTCTAGTCCCAGCCGTGAGCGTTGCGCACCGAAATCATCGTTGCGAGCACATCGCGCCATGTGGAGGGCGCGAGCATCGTTTCGTTCGCAAACATGCAGCCATCCCAGCAGATGTGTTCGGTCGACTTCGTCAACACGCCGTTATCGTCACGCAGCCAGATACCCGCAACTTTGGCAATATCGATCTTGCCGTTCGGGTCGTACGGCAGGCAGTGCCGTCCGGTCTTATCGTGCGAACCTTGCCCTTTCACTGTCGCGTCGTTCTGCGCCACGTGGAAGTCTTTGATCCACGGCCGCAGCACATGGGCCATGGTGCGGATTGCATCCTCGAAAACCGAGATGTCTTTCCAGTCGTAGTCTTCCGGCAGAATCCGGTGTTCCGGTGCGTTGTAGCCGAGCGTGTAGAGCGACAAGTGCGCCATATCCGCCTGAATTCCGACAGTCTCCGGCCGACCCGTCTCCTCCATCAGTTCCGCCATATACTTCCAGCTGTGCATGCCGCCCCAGCAGATTTCACCTTCGGCAGCGAGACGCTCGCCATAGCTCTCCGCCACGTCTGCGGCTTCCCGGAAGGTAGCGGCAATCTTCTTCGTATTGCCAACGGGATCGGCTGCCCAGTCTGAGGGGCTGCAGGACGAATCGATGCGAACGACGCCGTACCTGCGAATGCCGAGATCGTTCAGCTTTTTGCCAATCGCACAGGCTTTGCGCACCTGGCCCACGAACGCCTTGCGGTCGTCTTCCGAACCCATGGCGGAACCACCGCCGGTTGGCGGCCACACCGGAGCAACCAGTGAACCCACCACCAGGCCGCGACTCGCAACGGAATCGCGCAGCTTCTTCAGATCGTCGTCCGAAGAATCGATATCGGTATGCGGCAGCGACAGGAACAAATCGACGCCATCGAACTTGATTCCCTCTACTTCGGCCGCGGCCGTAAGATCGAGCATGGCCTCGAGATCGATGGGCGGCTCGGCCCCGGGGCCGTCGCCTCCCTTGCCGACCAGGCCAGGCCACATGGCGTTATGAATCGCAGGATGTTTGTGCAGGTTTTCAGTACTCATTATTGTTCTCCAGGGAACTACTTTTTCTTGCGCAGTGGTTCTGCATCCGGATTACCCGGACCAAAATGTTTGAGGATGACCAGCGGATCGCAGTCGCTGTTGTTGACGATTCGAACGCCCACTTGAGCCGCGCCCGCGGTCACGAAGTATTCATCCTGAGTCATCTCTCCGAAGCGAATCATCGAGGGCGTAACCAGATCGTGAACTCCGAATTTGCCGGTACCCTGCGTGACGATGATCCCATATGCCTCGGCGTCTTTTATGGTCACGGCCCGGCCCGGCAGCACCGTAAGTTCCTTCGCGGAATAGTAGCCGGTGCCGTACGTGATCCAGTTCTCGCGATAGCCCAGGTGCGCCATTTCCGCCGCCGGCCTTACGGGCTTCGGGAAACACTTGTTGGATTCCGCAAAGCGCTCGTTCACATTACCGTCCCAGTCAAGCATGGAGATCAGATAGTCAAGGTCGTGATGGTATTCCGGCAGCACATCTTTAGTCATCAGGCTCCAGTCCACGATGCGCCCCTCCACCAGGGACTGGAACATAGCGAAGACATCGCTGGCGACCTGAGGTTCGTAGGTAACCAGGGAACCCGGTGCGTGCAACACTCCCGGATTGATCTGCCAGCCCTCACCGGGGATCAGCCGATACGCACGCGAGTGGTTAATGATACCGTTATCGCCCTTGTTCCAGTTCGCGAGGCATTTGCGAACATCGTCCTTCGTGGTACCCGGTTCCAACCCCATGAACGTGTAAGGGAAATTGTTATCCAACTGATTATATTGCGGGGGGAAGTAGTAAGCTTCGGGCTTGCCCTTCTGGCCGACCAGTTTCGCAAAGTGGTCGCTCTGGTGCATATGGTGCGGGATTGGCCCCATATTGTCGAAAAACCTGCACAACAGATTCCAGCCGCCTTCGCGCGCCATGGCGGAACCCAGCAGGTCATCGCCCGCCACTTCCACGGCTTCTTTAAAGAGAATGCGGGAACCATTGGCGTGACGAATAAAACTGAGGCCCTCGAACTCGCCTGTAGGGGGTCCGTTGGCCGCCTTCGTGGTTGAAGCGAACCAGCGTTCGTTGATCCCACCGCGGTGTCCGCCATAAGCATACAAATCGTCAGGATGAAGTTTGAGCCGACGCCCGGGAATCATAAACGAACGCGGGACCCAGTTCGGTTCCAGCCTGAGTATTCCCGCCCCGTCACCGATTGCGTCGCGGACCTGTGACTGCGTCAACATTTGCTCGAATCAATTCTTTCCGGTGCCCGCTCTTTCCGAGGCACCAAGGGAAGGACTATTATATGGTCTGCCGACCCAAAATCATAGTGTTCCGGCAACAATAGATCCGACGATATTTCGCGCAAATGGTTGTACCATCCATGGCAGGAAAGCGCGTTCGGACAACGTGCGAAAACGGGGAATTCGGGGCGCTTTAGATCAGGCCAGCACGTCGGCTACCTGCTCGTGCCCGAAGCGAGATTCGACCCGTTTCAGATCTGGCGCCCCGTCGCGCGGAACGCCAACCTGGAAGTCACGGACATCGTCACACAGCGATTGCGAAGCTAGAGGCGGGCGGTGGACGCCGTTTCCAAACCGGTGTCCCTGGCGGATTTGAATTCGTACGTCTGATCAGTCGTCCGCTGGGAGAAAACCTAAGGCGATCCAACCGGCCCGTTCGTCCGGGCAAGTACTTTTGAATGCCGGCGTTTGCCAGGAATTAAACCATCGATTCAAACCTCAGCCCACCGACATCCCACCATTGGTGGGGGAACTTGACGGACGAGAAGATCAAGCAGCCTCGGCGTTCTCGCGATAGAATAAAGCCTATGCGCCTCCGTTTGCCCGCCGTTCTGTGTGTTCCCGTGTGTCTCGGCCTTGCGCTTTGGGCGCAGACCCCGCCTCCTTCAAGTCCCGATTCGCCGGACGCGCGCTTCAGTTCGAACGTGGAACTGGTGAACGTACTGTTTACGGTGACGGACAAGAAGGGCCGGTTCGTGACCGACCTGACGCAGAACGATTTCGACGTGATCGAAGACAAGCGTCCGCAGTTCATCAAGCAGTTCACCGCGGAATCGGATCTGCCGCTGCGCCTGGCGTTGCTGGTCGACACGAGCAACAGTGTTCGCGAACGGTTCCATTTTGAGCAACAGGCGGCGATCCGCTTCTTGCGCGGCGTCATGCGCCCCCGGGAAGACCGGATGCTGCTGGTCGCATTCGACAGTACGCCGCAGCTGGTTTCCGATCTCACCGGCAACATGGAGGCGCTGGAAAAGGGCATTAACTCCATGAGACCGGGCGGAGGGACGTCGCTCTACGATGCGATCTACTTTGCAGCGAAGGAGAAGTTGATGCTGGACCAGCCGCGCGAAAAATTCCGCCGCGCCATGATTCTGATCAGCGATGGCGACGATACGCAGAGCCGCTACACGCGCGATCAGGCGCTGGAGATGGCACAGAAGGCCGATACGGTGATTTACGCTATATCCACAAATCAGACCCGCGCCGACACGGACGGCGATGAGTTACTGAAGTATCTGGCGGACCAAACAGGCGGACAGGCGTTTTTCCCGTTCAAGGTGGAGGATCTGGATCAGTCCTTCGAGAACATCGCGAATGAACTGCGGCACCAGTACAATCTGTTCTATCGGCCGGAACCGTATAAGGCCGACGGCATGTATCATCCGATCCAGGTTCGGGTGAAGACGCGGAAGGATATGGTGGTGCGGGCGCGCAAGGGGTATTATGCGCTAAAGCAGTAGGTGGGGTTAGCGGTAACTGGCTAATTCGGCGTCGGACCAGCCGAGGGCAGTCTGGAGCCAGTGGGGGAAGTCCGGGGCGATATTTGACACCGTTCCCTGGATTGATTCTAATACCGGCCGCGCGGGTCGATTATAGCTACTATTGTCGAAGACCCGGAGTACGTCGATGCCGCTTTCTACAGGCCGCATCGCAAGCCGAAGGTTGGCCATGCTGTTGAGGTAGATGTGGCGGAGCGTCATCTCACTGGCTGAGTGACCGCCCGCATTGGCACGCCGGGTAACCCTCTCAAGGTGGCTCTCAAAGGAGTCCAGAGCCACGTAGACCATGAAGACCTGGAATCCGGCGGCTTTCGCCAGCAGAGCCTGATCGAAGGTGACGCGACTGCGGAGCGTCGTTTCCAGGGCGAACGACTGCCGGTTGGCCACGCTGTCTCGAACGAAGGCCTCGAACTCACGGTTGACTTGCAAGCGAAGCTCACGGGGAATGGATCGGTACGAACTCCCGTTCAGTTCCGCTGCACGGTCATCGGCATTGAAGACGCTTCCGGCGAACGCACGCAGCGAAAACACGGTACTTTTGCCGGCACCCGGAGGACCAGCGATGATCGACATCTCCGGTCGCGAAATCATCCGCCGAAATCGAGCCCGGATCCGGGCCTCATATCCTCAGGCAATTCCGTGACAAGTAGTTTGCCCTGGCTGTCGATGATTCCCTTCGCCTGAAGCTCGGCGCTTTCGGCGCGAACCTTTTCCATACCTGCAGCGATCACCTGCTCCAGAAATGCACTCAGTTCTTCGGGATTACTCGAATCCAAGGTTTCCAGCGTCAGGCGTTTCGTTGCCAGCATCGGCGTCTCCAGCCTCTATTGTACCGCGATTTCGCGCCTAGACCTTCGGAGCCGGGGCCGGCAAATCGCGCGCGGCGACCGCGTCGGTAAAACCATTCCGATGGGAGCCATCGCAGAAGGGCTTGTTCTGGGAAAGGCCGCAGCGGCAGAGGCCAATCACTTTGCGTCCACCGAGGCCGAAGGCCTGGCCCTGCGGATCGCAAATCTCGAAATCGCCTTCAATCCTGATGGAACCGTTGTTGTTGATCGTAATCTTTGTTTCGGGCATGAAGTCACGATGCTAGCATGACGGCTTACTTCTTCGATCCGCCGTCAACCACGGTATCGCCATACGTGATCGTTTCCGACGCGCCGAAACGCTTATAGTTTTGATAGCGGACCACCATGCGAATGCGCTGCGTCATGTTCGGGAAACGCAGCACGTCGTCGGCGTGAGTGTAGGTGGGGAACCAGTACTTGCCGTCGATCTGTTCGCGATAAGTCTCGAAGTTGGGAAACTGGTGGTCTTTGCTGGTGATGCCGACACCTTTGCCGAAGGTCTTCACGATCTGAAAATCACGATCGTCCACCCAGATTGTGCCCTGAAAGTAGCGCTCGTTCTTCAGCATCTTTTTCGGCTTGACAGTAAAGGAATAGCAGGGGATTTCATCCACGTTCTGCTTGCCGATGTAGGCGATGTCGTACTTATCCACGTCTTCACTGGTCAGCACGAAAGGCTGCACGCTGCGGAGATCCTGCTCGTCCTGGGGATCGAGGCTGATGTGTTTGAGGGAGACCACCGGCGCGTAGATCACCTTTTCGGTGCGCTGCTTATTGGGGCCAAAGATGATGTCCGAGGTGATTTCCCAGCTGCCTTCGGGCCGCCCGGAGCTATCCAACTCTTCCATCTTGACGACCTGGCGGTAGGTGTAGTTTTCACGAGCCTTGCGGAACTCGGATTCCCTGGCGGCGAACTTATGGATGATTTCTTCGGGATTGATGGCGGGGTCGTCGCCTTTGGGGGCGGCTCCGCTCTGGGCGCTGACGATGCCCTGCCCTAAGCTAAAGAAGACCATGCCGAAGACAGCCGCACCCAGCATAACCGCGACGTAAAGAGATCGGACTTTCATATATTCTATTATGCGACGGTTTTTGCGGCGCGAAGGTTGCACATTCCCTGGACGCGGGAAGAGAAGTCGATAAGCCTTGCTTTGGGTGCCGTTCGGCGGGGCTGTTTGCAGGGGCGGGAAAGCTTCGGAATGCCGTCGAGTGCGCTCGATTGGGCCGATTCTCAATCGGCGCGCGGTTAACAACCCGGTCCAGAACTTGTCTACTGCGGCGGGGCGGGCGTGGGTGAGATCGGGGCGGCTTCCGGCGCACCGGCCGACTTCGCGCCCAAGCCCAGGCCGATCAGCGATGGCGCGTTGATCTTGCCGCTGGGCGTCATCTTCTGGTCCGTCTGGAAGCGCTGGAGGGCGGCCACTGATTCCGCATCCCAGACGCCGCTGGGTTCACTCTTCAGGTAGCCCTTATCGACGAGTGCCTGTTGGATTTCCTTGTAGCGGTCCGGCGTGGGATTCTGCTGGCGGGATCGCCAGGTGGCTGCGGGCGCCTTCTTGCCGGCCTTGGTCTTTGCCGTCGCTACGGCCTTGCCGGTGGGCTTCTTCGCCGGGGCCGATTTGGCAGACTTGCCCGCGGTTGCCGGCGCCTTTTTCGTGCCGGCAGTGGACTTCTTTTTCACCGCTGCCTTCTTAGTGGGGGCTTTCGTGGCTGCCGCAGCCCCGGCCATACCGGCAAAGGCGCACAAGACGGAGACAACGACGGAG
>Ga0302319_10019321_pt1 | contig 12383 bp, 11 predicted proteins | sample Bog_T0_2_FD_203319 | JGI IMG/M metagenome (GOLD analysis project Ga0302319, IMG submission 203319) | Peat permafrost microbial communities from Stordalen Mire near Abisko, Sweden - Bog_T0_2 | ecosystem: Environmental > Terrestrial > Soil > Wetlands > Peat | place: Sweden: Abisko, Stordalen Mire... | reverse complement strand
CCATCGCTTTGCAGTACAAAGCATCCAATGACCGACTTCGATTCCGCCAGCCGTCAGCTCCGCGTCATCCGTTCCCTCATGGAGCGCGCCACCGTCTACCGCGCGATCTCCGCCCCCACCGCCCTCGTCGGTGGCCTGCTGAGCCTTGGCGGCTTTGTCACCGCTTATGATGCCAAGCACTATCGCCATCACCCGCTTTCGTCCAACGAGTTTCTCATCGTCTGGCTCGTGATCCTGGCGCTGACCGGTCTCACCAATCTCTTTTTTCTGTCGCGCGGCGCGGCCCAGCGGGACGAACCCTTTTTCTCCTCGGGAATGAAATGCGCGATCCTGAGTCTCGCTCCCGCCTTCTTCTCGGCCGCCCTGCTGACATTCTTGATCCACCGTCCCATTGATCTCGCCCTGCTCTGGATCACCCTCTACGGCATCGGCCTGCTCGGAACCCAACATTTTGCCCCGCGCTCCCTTGTCCTCCTCGGCCTCACTTTTTTTCTCACCGGCTGCGGCCTGCTCCTGACCTGGAAGCACCTCTTCATGCCGAATCCCCATGTCGAGCCTTCCGCGCTCGTCGTTTCCGGCATCATGGCCGCCACCTTCGGCGGGTTTCATCTCGCCTACGCCGCGGCGGTCTGGGCCTTGGGCGAAGAGCGGACCGAGCCGGTTCCATCAACCACCGGAACCGAGAATGTTTGACTTCGACCGGCTCGACAAACTGATTCATGAAAAAGGAAGGCTCGCCATCATGACCTTGCTCGCCGCGCGTCCCAACTGGCCCTTCCAGGACCTCAAGGCCGAGCTCAAGATGAGCGACGGCAACCTGGTCACCCATCTGCGCGCGCTGCATCAGGCCGGGTATGTCGCCTATCGCAAGGAAATCCTGATCCGCCCCCAGACCCGCTACGAATTGACCGCGCGCGGGCGAAAAGCGTTTCAAAATTACCTGCGCGTTTTGGAAGACATGGTCCGCACGGCCAAGACAATGTAAGAAAGCTCCTCATTTTATCGATATACTTTGTAATACAAAGCGTAGGAAGGCAATCCATGCATATTCATCAGGGAATCTTGTCGGACCTGCTCCCGCAGGTGCAAATCGTCGTCATGATCGGCAGGCGCACCAGCGTTCATCTTCGCGAACTCGCCCGCATCGCCGAGTTCAAGGGCCGCGCTGCCTACCGCATCGAAGCCGCCTCCGAGCTCCAGCCGCGCTGGTTCTCGGGCGTTGAGGAAGTCGGCATCGTCGTCGGCTCGACCGACCTCGAACCCGTCGTGCGCGCCGTGCGCGACCGCCTGAATCAATTCGCCTCGGCCCAGGAAAAAGGCATGCTGGAAGGGCTGGCCCAATGAACTTCCCTTCAATCTTTGCAAGTCCCGATCTATCCGGTGTAGGAATCTTGCTTGCGGTAGCGGGTTCTGCTCTCCCCATTTTTCTGATCGGGGCTTTCAATGGCCTGTCGGTTATACCCGGTATTATTCAAGGCATTTACCTGCTCGTAATGCTTATCATTGCCGGGCGTATAACTCGTCGCGTAAACCAATTCAAAAGAAGTGCTATTCTGTTTTGTGTCTATTTCCTGGCTAATCTCAGCTTTGTTTTTCTTTTTTTTCTCACCATCCCACTTCGTGTTTCTCTTGGGCTGAAGTGGTAATTACCTGCCTCCTTACGATTTCACGCGCCATGCAAAATCGATTTCGATAGAGTGCGAATTTATGGAAGTCGTCATCGTTGGAGTTTTCTGCGCAATTTTTGCGGGAGTATCGACTTGGCTCGTATTGCGGACGCGCGCGGCGACGTTGCAGGAACGGCTGGCGGCGCGCGAGGGCAGGATCACCGAACTTGAGTCGCGCCTCACCGGGCAGGCAGCCTCCCTTTCCCTCGCGCAAATCGAATCGGCGCAGGCGCGGCAGGAACTCGTCCAGAGCGAAACGCGGTTGGTCGAGGAGCGCAAGGCCGCGCTGGAAAAGCTCGCGATCCTCCACGAGGCCCAGGCGAAATTGTCCGACGCCTTCAAGGCCCTCTCGTCCGAGGCGCTCAAAAGCAACAACGTCGCGTTCCTCAACCTCGCCCAGGCCACGCTCGAAAAATTCCAGGAAGGCGCGCGCCATGATCTCGACAAGCGCCAGACCGCCATCGACGAACTGGTTAAGCCGGTCAAGGAGACGCTGCAAAAATTTGACGTGAAGATCGGCGAGATCGAGAAATCGCGCCTCGAGGCTTACGGCAGCTTAAGCCAGCAGGTGCGCGGTCTCGCCGACACCCAAATCACGCTGCAACGCGAGACCTCCAATCTCGTCAAGGCGCTCGGCTCGCCGCGGGTGAGGGGACGCTGGGGCGAAGTGCAACTCCGTCGCGTGGTGGAAATCGCCGGGATGATCGAGTATTGCGACTTCGATCAGCAGGTGCATATCGCGGGCGACGACGGCGCCTTGCGGCCCGATCTGGTCGTCCGTCTTCCCGGCGGCAAAAGTGTGGTCGTCGATGCCAAGACGCCCATGGCCGCCTACCTCGAAGCCATCGACGCGCCGGACGAAATCACGCGCAAGGCGAAGCTCGCCGAACATGCCCGGAGCATCCGCGAGCATATGATTTCCCTCGGCAAGAAAGCCTACTGGGAGCAGTTCCAGCCCGCGCCGGAATTCGTCGTGCTCTTCCTCCCGGGCGAAAATTTTTACTCCTCGGCGCTCGAACAGGAGCCGGGCCTGCTGGAGGAGCAAATGGCGAAGAACCGGGTGATTCTCGCCACGCCCACGACCCTCATCGCGCTGCTCCACGCCTTTGCCTACGGGTGGCGGCAGGAGGCACTCGCCGCCAACGCGCAGGAGATCAGCGAACTGGGCCGCGAACTCTACGACCGGATCAACACCATGGCGGGCCACTTCGGCAAAGTCGGCTCCGGCCTGAAACGGGCCGTGGAAAGCTACAACGACGCGGTGGCTTCGCTCGAGCGGCGCGTGCTCGTCAGCGCCCGTAAATTCCGCGACCTGAAAGCCAGTAACGCGCAGGAAATCGAGGGCGCCGATACCGTCGACGTGACTCCAAGGGCTTTGTCCGACCAGGCGGAGAGTCTGCCTCCGGACTGATCCGGCTCCATCAGAGACTTCAGCGAAACTCGCTCACTTTATGCTCCGTCATTCCAGAGGAATGATTGAAAGTAGCCCGGCGATTTATCGCCGGGCTACTTTCGAATGTCCCTCCGGGACGTCAATTTGTTATCTAATCCGATTTTCCCAGCGATCACCATTACGTTAATTGTCTACTTGATCCAGCCCCAGCGCGAGGTGAACGGCCAGAAAACAAAATAGCCGCGGCCCACCAGGTTCTGTCGGGGAACGCCGCCCCAGTACCGGCTGTCCTTGCTGTTCGGGCTGTTGTCGCCCATGGCCCAATAGCAATCGGCGGGCACATAGTAGGTTTGCGAGTTGTCCTTGTCGAAAGGATCAAAGGGGCGTGCCGGATCGTGCGTCACACCCGTGCCTTCCGGGTAATTGACCAGGCTGTAGCCCGGATAATGTTCCGACTGCGCAAATTCCTTCGCAAACGCCGCAGCGCCCTCGGCTGGCTTGCCGTTCACCAGAAGCTGGGGCGGCTTTACCTCGATCAGGTCCCCGGCCAGCCCCACGCAACGCTTGATAAAATCCTCGCTGCCCTCCTGGTCCGGACCGTTTTCATTCGCGAGCGAGGGGATGCCCGACGTCTTGAAAATGAAAACCTCGCCGCGGTGGGGAGCGCGAAAATTATAAGTCACCTTGTCGACCAGCACCTGGTCGCCCGTCTGCGTGACGAAGTTGGCCAGCACCGCGCCGGGTGGATAGATTTCCTGGTGCGGGTGACCGTCCATGTAATCGGGCGCTCCATACTCGTAAACCCCGAGCTTCAGCTCGACATCCTGCTTCTTGATCCAGATGCGGTCGACCTCTTCGTTGCCCTGGGCATCGACGAGATGGACGTCGGTATAGTCGAGCCAGATGGTGAAGGACCCCGGCTGCAGGCTGCTGATTTTACCGCCGTGCTGCGTCACCACCCGGCCGTAGCTCTTGCCGTGGATCAGGAAATCATAAGCCCGCAGGACTGGATTCGGCGGCAACTCGGCGGTTGGGACCGGCTCAATCCCGTAAAGCGTCGGTTCCATCGAGCCGGTTGGAATCTTGAACGGCTGCAGAAAAAAGGTGCGGATCGCCAGCGCCATGATCGCCGCCACCACGAAGACCTCCACGTTCTCGCGCCAGCCGTCCCAGGGCGAGGGGGGAAACAGCTTGTTGCCAAGCTTCATCGACTCCTTGTTCAGCTTCTCCAACTCATCGACATCCTTCGCCTTCAATAACGCCGGGTAGCGCGCTTCCAGGGCCAGGAGCGTTTCGAGGTCCTTCTTCGCCAGGATATCCTGCGTGTAGATGCGGTTGCGTTGCAGATTGCCCTGGATCAGTTCCGATTCCGCCAGGACCTTCTTCGTTTTGGAGGGGAGAAAAAAGTTGAACATACTTTGAGGTAAGTGACCTACTTAACAGGAAAACATGAAATCATGAAATACATGAAGAAGACAGGAGGGCGTTAATTTGAGTTTCCTTTGTTTTTGGCGCGTGTCTTTACCGCTTTGATTCCGGCCATTTGCCGTTTCCGTTTTTGAAGTGTCTTGGCGCGGGTTATCGCAGCCTTCCAAAACCACAATGAGCGCACAATGCCGCATAATTTTTAAATGCATTTTTTCGATAATAGACACGTTTCTGTGAGGTGTCTGGCAGGGAAACATCGGATTTATCCATCGTATGTTCCTTCATGTATTTCATGATTTCATGTTTTCCTGTCAAAATCACTTACTCTCCGACTTCAGCACGGCAATAAACGCCTCCTGCGGGATATCGACGCTGCCAATCGACTTCATCCGCTTCTTTCCTTCCTTCTGCTTTTCGAGGAGTTTCCTTTTACGCGAGATATCGCCGCCATAGCATTTGGCCGTCACGTTTTTGCCGACCGACTTCACGTCCTCGCGCGCGATGATCTTCCCTCCGATGGCAGCCTGGATCGCGATCTTGAAAAGATGCGGATGAATCACTTCCTTCAGCTTCGCGGCAATGTGCCGTCCCCGCCCCTCCGCCTTGCTCCGCTCCACGATGCAGGAAAACGCATCCACCGGCTCGGCGTTCACCAACATGTCCATCTTCACCATGTCGGAGATGCGGTACGGCGCATACTCGTAATCCATGCTGCCGTAGCCGCGCGTGATCGATTTGATGCGGTCGTTGAAATCGACCAGGATTTCGTTGAGCGGCAGGTCGCAGCGCAGCATCACGCGCTTGGCGTCGAGCGATTCCGTATGCTCGCAAATGCCGCGCTTTTCCATCACCAGTTGCATGATGTCGCCGATATTGTCGTTCGGAATCATGATAAAGGCGCGGACCATCGGCTCGGCGATGCTCTCGATCACCGATGGGTCGGGCATCTGCGTCGGATTGTCGATCATCAACACTTCGCCGTTGGTGCGCGTCACCTCGTAGACCACGCTCGGATAGGTCGCGATGATGTCCATCTGGTATTCGCGGCGCAGCCGTTCCTGCACGATCTCCATGTGCAGCAGGCCGAGAAAGCCGCAGCGGAAACCGAAACCAAGCGCCACCGAGCTTTCCGTCGTGTAGGTCAGCGCCGCATCGTTTAATTGCAGTTTGCCGAGCGCAATCTTCAGCTGCTCGAATTGTGATGTGTCAATCGGGTAGATGCCGCTGAAGACCATCGGCGTGATCGTCTTGAAGCCGGGCAGCGGTTCCGGCGCGGGCTTTTGCGCGTTGGTGATCGTATCGCCGATCTTGACCTCCCCCGTGCTCTTGATATTCGCGATGAGATAACCGACGTGCCCGGCTTTCAGCGACTCGGTGCGGATCGGCTTGGGCGTGAAGATGCCGACCTCCTTGATGTCGTAGCGCAGATTCGAGCCCATCAGCAAAATCGGTGTGCCCGTCTTGAGTTCGCCGGAAAAAGTGCGCACGTACGTGACCACGCCGCGGTACGTGTCGAAGAGCGAATCAAATACCAGCGCGCGCGTATAATCGTCCTTGTAGGTGCGCGGCGGCGGAATGCGCTCGATGATCGCCTCGAGGATTTCCTCGATCCCGATGCCGTTCTTCGCGCTGGCCAGGATCGCCTCATCGGCGGGAATCGAAAGCACGTCCTCCAGCTGCTTTTTCGCCGTCTCGATATCGGCGTTCGGCAAATCGATCTTGTTGATGACCGGAATCAGCTTCAGGCCCTGCTTGTTCGCGAGATGGACATTCGCCACCGTCTGCGCCTCGACCCCCTGCGCCGCGTCGATGATCAGCAGCGCGCCCTCGCAGGCGGAGAGACTCCGCGACACCTCGTAGGCGAAGTCGACGTGGCCGGGAGTGTCGATCAGGTTGAGCTGGTACGTCGTGCCGCTCTTCGCCTTGTAATCCATCGTCACCGGGTGCGCCTTGATCGTGATGCCCCGCTCGCGCTCAAGGTCCATCGAGTCGAGATGCTGCGCCGTCATGATCCGGTCGCTGACCGTGTTCGTCGCCTGCAAAAGACGATCCGAAAGCGTCGTCTTGCCGTGGTCGACATGCGCGATGATACAAAAATTGCGGGTAAGTGCCTGGTCCGACATGGGAACGTTGATTGTAGCTGATCCTTCGCACAAAGGAAGCGACGTTTTTGGACTAACCGTGTGTTTTCAGGAAGCGGCGGATTTCGTCGTGGCTGCCCATGAGATGAAAGTACAGTGAGCCATCATTCAGTGGTTCAAAAAGCAGGCGAGTTTGCAGGCCCGAGCGGCACTCGTAGAAATTTCCCCGCAGTTTCCGGAGACCGATGCCGGAATGAACATGCGGTTTTCCCCAAGCGGCAAGCACATCATCAATGGTTCGTCCGAGGATTCGACGATCTTCGGTGGTGAAAGATCGGATTTGCTTGAGCAACTCGCCGTCTATCTCAATCCTTAAGGAGGGCTTCGATGTCTCCGTTGTAGACTTTATAATGTCCGGCTTTGCGGTGCTTTTTTCCCTGGGCATGGAGATAATCGGTAGCGCGTTTCAGTTCCTCTTTCGTCACACCATATTCTTTTTCGGCGTAATCAGTCGATTCGACTTCTACGGGTCGTAGCGCGATGACCTTATCGCCGAAAAGAATACCGATGTCCTCGCCCGCTGCTGCTTTTTTTAGCCAGGCGGTCAGGTTGCTGCGGGCTTTGGTGGGAGATAGCGTCGTCATTAAGACGATAATAAGACGCTATGGCGCAAGTGCAACTTTAAACTGGCGCGACATATCACCCCCCCGCCCCCACCTCATTCGCCCTTGCGCGGAACAGCCGCGTCGCCTCCCGCGCATCCTTCGGCACGAAAAGCGGCCGACCCACCACCACCTGGTTCGCCCCCGACGTCACGCACGGCCCCACTGTCTCGTCCGTCACGCCCCCATCAATCGAAATATCGAAAGAAAGATGATTCTTGTCGCGGTACGCCTGCGCCAGCCGCACCTTCTCCAGCACCTCGATGATGAACGGCTGCCCCATGAACCCCGGATTCACCGACATGCACAGCAGTTGATCTGTCGTCTTCAGCAGTGAATAGGTATTCTCCACCAGCGTCATCGGGTTGATCGCCAGCGCGCACCGGCACCCCATCTCCTGCACCACCGCAATCGTCCGGCGCGGATCGTGGTAGGCCTCCAGGTGCACGATCAGCGTGTCCGCCCCCGCCTCGACAAACGCGCGCGCGTAGCGGTCCGGCTGCTGGATCATCAGGTGCACCTCGATCGGCAGCCGCGTCACCTTCCGCACCGCCTGCACCACATCGGCCCCCAGCGCAAAGTAGGGCACGAAATGGCCGTCCATCACGTCGATATGGATCGCATCGACCTGCGCCTCCTCCATCCGCTTCACCTCCTGCTCCAGTTGCCCGAGATTGGCGGCAAGCAGGCTGGCGGCGATGCGGACGGTTCTCATTAAGTTGCCAGATTACTTCTTCTTCTCGATCAACTCAAATTCATACCCTTCCGGGCCGTCAATGAAAGCGATTTTACTGCCCGAACTCGTCACCGTCGGCCCGTCGCTCAGCGGGTAACCCTTCGCCGCCGTCTCCTTCGCGAAAGCTTCCAGGTCCTCCACCTCAAACGCAATATGCGTCAAATCTGCCTGCACCACCACCGGCCCGCTCTTGGGATAATGACAAATCTCGATTTGCTCCTCGCTCCCCGGCGCCTTGAAAAACGCCAGCGTCGACCCGCGCGGCGACGAGTGCCGCGAAATCTCCTTCAGCCCCAGCACCTCCTTGTAAAACGTGGCGGTTTTTTCCAGGTCGTTGACCCGATAACGAGTATGTAGCAGTCGTGTAATCATGGCAGAACCATCCGTGCCCGCAGGCGCGCTGTCAAATCCAACCCGCGGAGCGTATTTCCGGACAAACCGTCATTCGCGGAAAATTCAGATCTACAGGCACCGCGGAAGAATGGATATTGAGTCCTTGGCCGGTTTGATCTAGCAACGAGAACGATGGCAACGCCTGCTCAACTCAGCATCGGATTGTTTGGCGTGGGTCTCGATACCTACTGGCCTCAATTCACGGGGCTGCGCGAGCGTCTGGTCGGCTATCAAGACCGGATCGCGGGCCGACTCCGCGAAAAATCGGCGCAAGTGCTCGATGCGGGGCTCGTCGATAATCCTGAGAAAGCCCGCGAGGCCGCCCAGACTTTTTCCAGCGCAAATCTTGATCTCCTCTTCCTTTACGTCTCCACCTACGCGCTCTCCTCGACCGTCCTCCCCGTGGTGCGGCGGCTGGGCGTGCCCGTCATCGTCCTCAACCTGCAACCGGCGGCCCAACTCGATTACGAAGCCTTTAATAACCTGGGCGACCGGGGAACCATGACCGGACGCTGGCTCGAATATTGCCAGAGTTGCTCCGCGCCGGAGATAGCCTGTGTCTTTAACCGTGCTGGCATTCCCTTCCACCTCGTCACCGGCTACCTCGACGACGACCTGGCCTGGCGCGAAATTTTTGACTGGCTCGACGCCGCGCGGGTCGTCCGGGGGATGCGCGAAAATCGCATTGGAGTGCTGGGCCATTATTACAGCGGAATGCTCGACGTTTACAGCGACCTCACCCAGCAGTCGTCCGTTTTCGGCAGCCACTTCGAGCTGCTGGAAATGTGCGAACTCATCGCGCTGCGCGATGCCGTCACACCTGCGGACACGCGGAACAAGCTCGCGCAGTTCCACGCCGAGTTCGACGTTTCCGATCAATGCGAGCGCACTGAACTCGACCGCGCCGCCCGCACCTCCTGTGCCCTCGACGCCCTGGTGAAAAAGCACCAATTGGGGGCGCTCGCCTATTATTATGAGGGCGAACCGGGGACGCCGCACCGTGACGCCGCCACGTCGGTCATCGCCGGTAATACGCTCCTCACCGGCCACCACATTCCTGTGGCGGGCGAATGCGAGATCAAGAACGTTCAGGCCATGAAGATCATGGATCTCCTGGGTGCGGGCGGCTCTTTCTCCGAGTTCTACCTGACCGATTTCAAGGACGACGTGTTGTTTCTCGGCCATGACGGTCCGGCCCATTTTGCGATGGCGCAGGGGCGCGTCAGGCTGGTTCCACTGCCGGTTTATCATGGCAAACCCGGCTGCGGGCTTTCCATCCAGATGACCGTCGCGCATGGTCCGGTGACCCTCCTCTCCGTGGTGCAAAACCGGGAGGGAAAGCTTTCCCTGCTCGTGGCGGAAGGTGAATCGGTATCCGGCCCGGTCCTGCACATCGGCAATACCAACAGCCGTTACCGTTTTTCCATCGGTGCCCGGCGGTTCATGAACGAGTGGTCCATGGCCGGGCCCGCCCATCATTGCGCCATCGGCATCGGACATCACGCTGCCAAACTCGAAAAAGTGGCGCAGATTTTAGGCATCGCCTTTTGCCGTATCTGTTAGACAAAACAAAAGGACATTTCTCGCTTCGTCGCAAAAAATCGTTTCAATCCCCTTAATCCTGTCCAAATTCTCCCATGCGCCCTGAATCCCTTGCCTTTCTCACCCATCTGCTCAACACTCCCACGCCCTCGGGTGAGGAGCATCGCGGCCAGCGCGTCTGGCTCGATTACGTCACCCCCTTCGCCGACCAGGTCGAGACCGACACCTACGGCAACGCGCTCGCCGTGCTCAACCCCACAGGCTCGCCCAAGATCATGGTCGAGGGCCACGCCGATGAAATCGCCTTCCAGATCCAATACATCGACGACGACGGCTTCATCTACTTCAGCGGCGTCGGCGGACACGATCCCGCCCTGGCGCGCGGTCAGCGCGTCCACATCCATGGCCGCCACGGCGAGGTGCTTGGCGTCATCGGCGCGCTCGCGATCCACATGCAGGACCGCGGCAAAAAAGCCGAGGTGCCCGAACTTCACGAACTCTTCATCGACATCGGCGCGACCAGCCGCAAGGAGGCCGAGAAGCGCGTCGCGGTCGGCGATCTCATCACCTACATCGTCGGCTGGCAGCAGCTCCACGGCGACATCTACATCGCGCGCGCCTGCGACAACCGCATCGGCACCTTCGTCGCGGCGGAGACCCTGCGGCTCTGCGCCAAGGCGGGTAAAAAACTCAAGGCAAGCGTCGTCGCCGCCTCCGCCGTGGGCGAGGAAAACGGACTCTACGGCGCGGAGATGATCGGCTACTCGGTCAAGCCCGACGCCGCGCTCGTCATCGATGTCGGCCAGGCCACCGACATCCCCGTCACCAACAAAAAACGCTTCGGCGACACGCGCCTCGGCAAAGGCCCCATCCTCAGCCGGGGCAGCATCAACCATCCCGTGCTCGTCAAGCGGCTCGAGGACGTTGCGCTCAGGAACAAGATCGCCTTTCAGCGCGGCATCGATCCGCGCGCCTCCGGCACCGACGCCGACGCCATCTTCCTGCAACGCGGCGGGATCGCCACCACGGCCATCGGCGTGCCGAACCGCTACATGCACACCCCCGTCGAAGCCGTCCACCTCAAGGACCTGGAAAACCTCGCGCTCTGGCTCACCGCCTTCATCCTCGACCTCAAGCCCGGCGAGACCTTCAAAGTTAAGGTATAGAGCTTTCAAAAATGTTATAGCCGTTTCGTGGTCTCTGAGCCCGGAGGGCTCATAGAAATTAGGCGGTGGTGAAAACCACCGGTATCCGCCTCAACCAGAGCCCGACCCGGAGGGTCGGCGGATCGCATTTACCTCTTAAGTTTGCCTTCCCCAGCGGCCCTCCGGGACGCGCTTCTGCCCATCTGCTGACCGGTGGTTGGCACCACCGGCTAATATCTTTTGACCCTCCGGAGCCAGCCAGGGAACCTCTTTCCGTAGGGCTCGCACCAAAGCAGAAAGGCCATACGACGATAACGTCGTATGGCCTTCTTCCGCGGACGCCTTTTTCAGTTACGGCGCTGGCGAATCTGCCTCAGCACCAGCAAGCTCAATCCGCCCAGCATCAAAGCCCACGTGCTGGGTTCAGGTACCACCGCTGATGATACCACCAAATCCACATTCTGGCCATTGGCGTCAATCACCAGCGTTGCGCTGTCGCCGCCGACGGTGCCGCTCGTGCTGCCGCCTAGCAAGCCCGTCACATCACCCGGCGCGCTCGTTGAAAACAGCGTGTAAGTACCCGTGGTAAACCCGGTCCCGGCCGTAAAGGCAAAGTCCGAGAAGTTCTGCCCGTTGAGGCTCAACAGACCGTTCGAGATGTTGACCAGGTCGCTGGTCGTTCCGAGATAAAAGCCCAGTTGCGCTCCCGTCGCCAGATTGAGCGACGTGTTGGTGCTCAGGTTAAAGGTCAACGTTGTCGGCGTCCCGATCACCGCGCTCGGCTGGAGTAAACCACCCGCCGCGATATTCACCGCCACGCCAGTAGTGACACCGCTCGGCGCAATGGTACCGCTACCGCCCAGAGCGGCCCCGCTTTGCACATTCACCACGCCAGTGCCGGTGGCACCAGTTGAATTGGCCAGGAGTGTGCCTCCGGCCACCGTTGTTCCACCCGAGTAGGTATTGGCTCCAGTCAATTTCACCGCTCCATTGGCAAGGACCGCCGTCGCGTTCGCCGTGCCAGTGCCCGTACCGGGGACCAGACCCACCGTGCTGCCGTTGGCGGTGGAAGCAGGAATACCGATAACCAACGGCCCGGTGCCGTTAGCGGAATTGGCGATCACCCCATCCACCGTCAGAGTGGCACCCGTCACCGCCGCAAAACCGCCACCATTACCGCCGAGGAAAGACTTGCGAGCTTTCACTGTAGTACCACCATCCATAGCCAAAGTGGTCGAAGCCAAAACGGTGCCGCCATTGATATTGAGGTTCGCCCCCGTGTTGCCATTAGTGGTAAAGTTACCCAGGGCGTTATCGGTGGCAATTTCCGTCACGC
>Ga0302319_10019320_pt1 | contig 12383 bp, 12 predicted proteins | sample Bog_T0_2_FD_203319 | JGI IMG/M metagenome (GOLD analysis project Ga0302319, IMG submission 203319) | Peat permafrost microbial communities from Stordalen Mire near Abisko, Sweden - Bog_T0_2 | ecosystem: Environmental > Terrestrial > Soil > Wetlands > Peat | place: Sweden: Abisko, Stordalen Mire... | reverse complement strand
CATCTCCAGCAGGTCTGAAATCGACTTGCCTTTAAACTTCACCTGGAGGGTTTCGAAGTTATAGCGCTTGCCGCGGCAGACGTCGCAGGTGACGTAAACGTCCGGCAGGAAGTTCATTTCGATGCGCTTGAGGCCGTCGCCCTGGCAGGCTTCGCAGCGTCCGCCTTTAACGTTGAAGCTGAAGCGGCCGGGTTTATAGCCGCGCTCGCGGGACTCGGGCAGCAGGGCGAAGAAGTCGCGGATGGGCGTGAAGAGGCCGGTGTAGGTGGCCGGGTTGGAGCGCGGCGTGCGGCCGATCGGCGACTGATCGATGCGAATGATCTTGTCGATATTCGCCATACCGGTGATCTCGCCATGCTCGCCGGGGGTCTCGTGCGAGCCGTAGATTTCTTTGGCAAGCGAGCGGTAAAGGATGTCGTTTACGAGCGTCGATTTACCGCTGCCGGAGACGCCCGTGACCACGATGAAACGGCCCAGCGGGAAATCGATGTCGATGCTCTTCAGGTTGTGTTCGGTGGCGCCGGTGATACGGATCGATTCGCCGCTGCCTTTGCGGCGCTCCGCGGGAACGGGGATGCTGAGGGTGCCCGCGAGATACCGGCCGGTCAGCGAATTGACGTTAGCGCGAATATCGTCCGGGGTCCCGCTGGCGACGAGTTCTCCGCCGAGGCGGCCTGCGCCGGGGCCGAGGTCGAGAACATAGTCGGCGCGTTCGATGGTTTCGGCATCGTGCTCGACGACGAGCACCGTGTTGCCCATATCGCGGAGCGCGGTGAGCGTGTTCAGCAGACGCTCGTTATCGCGCGGATGCAGGCCGATGGAGGGCTCGTCGAGCACATAGAGGACGCCGCGCAGCTTCGAGCCGATCTGGGTGGCGAGGCGGATGCGCTGGGCTTCTCCGCCGGAGAGCGTCGAGGCCGTGCGTTCGAGGCTCAAATAATGCAGGCCTACCGATTCGAGGAATTCGAGGCGGCGGCGGATTTCGTCGGCTACACGGCCGGCGATTTGCGATTCGCGTTCGGTGAAATCCCAGGAGCGCGCGGTCAGCAGGGCCCGCGAGATGGGCATGCCGGTGAATTCGGCAATCGAGGTGTTCTTGACGCGCACGGCGAGGCTGGAAGGCCGCAGGCGTTTGCCTCCGCAGGCGAGGCATTTCACGGGCGACATGTAGTCAGTGAGCCATTCGCGGTAGTCGGCCGAGGCGTCGCGATAGATCTCCTGGAGGATGGCGAGAATGCCGGGGAAGGTTCCGGAGCCACTGAGCAGTTTCTCGCGAGTATCGCGGGTCAGCTTTTCCCAGGGTGTCTTGAGTTTGACGCGCAGGGATTTGGCGCCATCCTGCACGCGATGGAGCATGAGGCTGGAACCGGCGGCGGGTCCGAGCGCGCCTTCGAGCAACGGCTTAGAGGGGTCTGAGATGACCTTATCGGCATCGAAGGCCCACGTGCTTCCCAGACCCGAGCACTCCTCGCAGGCGCCATAGGGGCTGTTGAAGGAGAACGAGCGCGGTTCCAGTTCCGGGATGCTGGTGCCGCACTCCACGCAGGCGAGCTTGCGGGAATAGAGGCGCTCTTCACCGTCGACCACCGAGATCAGCACTAGGCCATTGGCGAGCTTTGTGGCGATATCGATAGCAGCTTCGAGGCGTTTGTCGATACCGGGCTTGACGAGAAGGCGGTCGACGATGGCTTCGATGGTGTGGTTCTTACGCTTATCCAGGCCAATGTCGTCGTCGAGCGAGCGGATTACGCCATCGATGCGGGCTCTTGCGAAGCCCTGGCGGGAGAGCTTTTCTAGTTCCTTCTTAAACTCGCCTTTGCGACCGCGGACGAGTGGCGCCATGACTAAGATACGGTCTTCGGGCTTGAGCGAAAGGACGTGCTTGAGGATCTGTTCGGTGGTCTGGCGCGAGATTTCGCTGTTGCAGACGGGGCAGTGCGGTATGCCGATCGACGAGTACAGCAGGCGAAGGTAGTCGTAGATTTCGGTGATGGTGCCGACAGTGCTGCGGGGGCTCCGGCCGGTGGTTTTCTGGTCGATCGAAATCGAGGGGCTGAGGCCTTCGATGGAATCGACATCGGGACGTTCCATCTGGTCGAGGAACTGGCGGGCATAGGTGGAAAGCGTTTCGACGTAGCGGCGCTGGCCTTCGGCATAAATAGTATCGAACGCGAGGGAAGATTTACCCGAACCACTGAGACCTGTGACCACGGTAAGACTATTACGAGGAATTTTTACGCTGATATTCCTTAGATTGTGCTGCCTTGCGCCCGAGACTGAAATTTCCTGTAGCATTTTTCACTAACGCTTATCAATAATTGGTAAAACTAATCGAGGACCGGAATCCAGGTAACATGATCGGTTGTGCCAGCTGTGGCGGCCCTGTCGTCCGAAAGCAGCGCAGTTCATTCCAGCGGTTGTTTTATCGCGCGGTATATAAGTGCGAGGACTGCAACCGAGGTGTGTCCCGCCCCCGTTCGTTTCTGACCCTTTTGAATCGATACGTAGAATGCCCTCGCTGCGGCACGCGCGAACTGTCCCGGCTGGCTTCGAAGGACCGGATCGACAGTGTGAGCCGGAACCCGGCGCGGCGTATGCTGAAACTGTTCGGATGCCCTCTCTACCACTGTACATTCTGCCGCATGCAGTTCCGAGACTGGCGCGGACGCGCGCCGGATGCGAAGCCGGTATCGCGTTCGAGCGGGAAGCGGACGCGGAGTACGGTTTCGTCAGGGTAGTGGCGGTGCGATGAGGCTGCAGGCGGCGGCTTCGGATCGCGGTAAGCGGCTCGATTCTTTTTTGCATGAGTGGATGCCGGAGTTCAGCCGGTCGCGCCTGCAGAGCTGGATTAAGGCTTCGAGGGTGCTGGTGGGCGGGCATGCGGAGAAGTCTTCGTATGCGATCCGCGGCGGCGAAGAGATCGATGTGGACCCGGCGGCGTTGCCTGCTTTGAAGGCATTTGCGGAGGAGATTCCGCTGCGGCTGCTGTATGAAGACGCGAGCGTGGTAGTGATCGACAAGCCTGCCGGGATGGTGGTTCACGCGGGCGCTGGGGTGCATGCGGGCACTGTGGTGAACGCTTTGCTGCATCGGTTCGGCGAGCTGTCGCAGGCTGGCGGGGAACTGCGGCCGGGCATCGTGCACCGGCTGGATCGTTTCACCAGCGGCGCGCTTCTGGTGGCGAAGACGGACGAGGCGCATCGGGATCTGGCAGCGCAGTTCGCGGCTCGGACGGTGGAGAAGATTTACCTGACGCTTGTTGAAGGGAAAGTTGAGGGGTCCGGGCGCATTACGAAGCCAATTATCCGGGATCCACGCAATCGGGCTCGGATGACGGCGCGGCTGGAGGCGGGGCGTAGTGCGCTGACGGACTGGGAGGCGATCGAGCAGTTGCCGGGGCATACGCATTTGCGGATTCGGCTGGGCACGGGGCGTACGCATCAGATCCGCGCGCATATGGCGGCGATGGGGCATCCGGTGGCGGGCGACCGTTTGTATGGGGCGCGGGCGTCGGCGTGGGATCGTTATTTTCTGCATGCGCACCGGCTGGGGTTTCGGAGTCCGACGACGGGGGAGATGGTGGTGGCGGTGTCGCCATTGACTCCCGACCTGGTGGAGTGGAAAAACTCGCTTGCCGAGAAGACGATAGAATAGGGCAATCTATGAAAGCAGTCTGGCTGGCGGTTTGTGCGCTGAGTTGCGCCGGGATGATTTTGTGGGCGCAGCAGGCTCCTCCGAAGCAGCCGGCGCCCGATCAGGAAGGCACTACGACGTTCACGTTCGACGTGACGCGGGTGAATATCCTGTTCACGGTTACGGATAAGAAGGGTCGCTTCGTAACCGACCTGGGGCAGAACGATTTCTCGATTGTGGAGAACAAGAAGCCGCAGACGATACAGCAGTTCACGGCGGAGAGCGATTTGCCGCTGCGGCTGGCGGTGCTGGTGGACACGAGCAACAGCATTCGCGAGCAGTTCCGGTTCGAGCAGGAAGCGGCGGTGCGGTTCCTGCAGAGCGTGCTGCGGCCGAAGGAAGACCGGATGATGCTGGTGAGCTTCGACAGCGAGGCGGAGCTGGTTTGCGATTTGACGGGCGACATGAAAAAGCTTGAGGCCGGGATTAAGGGGATGCGGCCGGGCGGCGGGACGTCGCTCTACGATGCGATCTATTTCGCGGCGAAGGAGAAGCTGATGCTGGATCAGCCGCGGGATAAGTTCCGGCGCGCGATGATCGTGATCAGCGACGGCGAGGATACAGCCAGCCGGTATACGCGCGACCAGGCGCTGGAGATGGCACAGAAGGCCGACGTGGTGATTTATGCGATCTCGACCAACACCAAGCGGGATGCTCTGGATGGCGACAATATTCTGAGGTACCTGACCGAGGAGACGGGTGGGCAGGCGTTTTTCCCGTTCAAGGTGGAGGATCTGGATCAGTCGTTCGAGAATATTGCGAACGAGCTGCGGCACCAGTACAACATTTTTTACCGGCCGGAGCCTTTGAAGGCGGATGGGTTGTATCATCCGGTGACGGTAAAGGTTAAGACTCGGAAGGATTTGGTGGTGCGGGCCCGCAAAGGGTATTACGCTCCTAAGTTGTAGCCTAAGATGCACTAAGATTCACTAAGATCAAGGCCCTTTGGGCGCAGCTGTGGTTTTGCTCGCGGGCTTTCCGTTAATTTCAAGGTGAGATTAGACCGTTAGGCGGCCTTACCTATGCAGCATTGCTTGAATTTCTTGCCCGATCGGCATGGGCAGGGGGCGTTGCGGCCGATTTTGGCGGTTGGTTTGGCGGTTGCGGGGGCTGGTTTACAATTCGAACCCAACTGACCAGTGGCTGCAGTCTGCGAGGGTCCCTCTGTGGGGATAAGGCCTGGCCGGGACGTCTGCGAGGCTGCTTCTTTTACGGCCTGATCGGCGAGGTATTGGCGCTCGAATTCGTCCCAGTCGGTGGGACCGCGGTCGTTCATGATGGCGCCGATGTTTTGTTGGACAGCCTGGAGGAGGTCGATTTCGGGTTCCTGTTTGGGTTGTGGCGTTTGCATGGCGAGCCGGTCCTTTTGAAGTTTGCGGAGCTGGTTGAGGGAGCGGTGGAAGATGCCGGTGGAGTGGGACCGGGCTCTTTCGATGGAACGGATCTGCGAGCCGAGCATGGTGTCGAGGAGCGGATCGATGGGGGAGTGTTGGGCGATGTCGCCGTCGACGAGGTTGCAGCGACGGAGTCGCCACGCGGCGCCGGTGATTTCCGCGGCGAGAAGTTCTTCGATGGCGTCGACGGCGTTGCAGCTGCCCTGCATGTTGATGCAGAACATATTGTAAATTTCGGCTTCTTCGGGGAGGACGAAATCGGATTGGGTGTACAAGCCGTAGGTTACGGCGTTGCGAGAGGAGGCGTAGTGCCCTTCGGGGGTGCGTGCTCCTGTGGATTTTTCCGCGTTGCGGCGGTTGGCGTCGATTTGTGAGTGTGTTGCCATTTTGTGATGCCTTTCGGCCGTACAGTAGCGCGGGGAATGGCGTTGGGTAGCGGGAAATCCTTCCAATGCGCTGAAAAGACGGGAAAGATTTATTTTGGGCGCGCGTGACCGAACGGTGGCGGTTTGTAAGATGGGGTCATGAAGGCCTTTGTGGTTCTGGCGATTTTTCTGTTGGCTCCGGTTTCGTTTGCGGGAACGGAGGGGCAGACGGTGCAGGCGACGATGCTCGACCATAACGAGTATCCCTGCGAGAACTGTTTGTTCGGGATCAGCGATTATTATTTTTGCTTCGCGGCGCAGGACAAGATTCTGGTGGGGCATGAGAAGATCCGGACTCAGATGCGGAAGCATGCGCCGGCTGAGCTGATGGAGCGCGGCAAGAGCATTTCGATCCGGTACGACGACAAGTTCATCTGGGTGCCGCAGGTGAAAGGCAAGGACCTGAAGCTGACCCAGGATTATTCAAAGAAGATTTTTCTTCAGAGCGACCGCTGCCAGGCGGCGATTAAATAACGCGGCTGCCGCCGCGTGTCCCACCTGCCGACGTCATAGTTTGACATCGAGCGAGAGGTCTTCGATCATGCGGTCCAGCGTGGCTTGCGCCGCGGTGGACTGAGTTTCGAGCTGCTCGGATTTACGTCGCCTTGCTTTGGGCCAAATTCCGGATGGAACTCGCCGCCCCATGCGCCGTCCTCGAAACATGTCTTGCGTTTTGTTTCTCTTTGCGTGGGGTTGATGTAGAGCCAGTTGTCGAAGTCCGTGGGCCGGGTCCGGTGGTGAGGGACGATGACGACCTGAATTCCGGCCTCGCGTATCGCCGGAACCAGCTTACGCATATTGTCATAAAAACCAACGGCATCTGCCTGTGGTTTCGTCACGTCGTACAGTTTGCCTCCCTTGCTCATGAAGTCGTTGTATGGATCAACGATCAGGAGTGCGGTGTGTTTCTGCTCATAGGTGCGTGTATTCATGTTATTTCTCCTTGTTGTCGCTGCTATCGAACTGCCGATCTAAAGTCCCGAGTCGCACGACCCTCTGCCGTGCTCTTGTGCGATCCAATTGTTTATGTAAGGCGAGCAATTTACGAGGCGAATGCCCTCGACGAGACACCTTCCCAGAAAGCGAACCACTTCCGCGTCTACCAGGTTCACTTCTTCCAGATCCAGAACGACCGCTGTTCCGCTCCCCTCGATCTGCGCCTTCAACTCGTCAAGGTGTTCGGCTCGAATCCGCCCAATCAACCGAATTGTGGTGGTGGGGCCATCAGGCTCCAGTTCGATTCGCAGGGTCATGCCTGGGTGATCCCGTTTTGCACGATCCTGCATAATGCAATAACAACGCCATCTCTAACCTGCTGCATCATAGGGAGTTAGGTGTCATAGGCGCGACGATATATCAGAATTTTCTCAACTTTCAGCAAGCAGATCGCAAATTCTGGAGGCGGCTTCTCTGGCAGGAGTTGGCAGATGGAAAGATTGACGCCAGCGTGCGGCGACGGGCGAATGCGATGTGACGCGGAGACGTATCGTTCTTAATAAAGGTGAAAGTTCACGCGGTCTTAAAACGGTATCGATTGATTCCCAGTTTCCTGATTTTGGAATCAAGCGTCTGTCTGGGGATACCGAGCTTAGCAGCGGCTCCCGTTGGACCGGCGATCTGCCCCATGGTCTCGCGCAAAGCGTTCTCGATCATTTCTTTTTCGCGCTCGACCAGATCTGCTACCAGAGGGACGTTCCCGTGGGCAGATCTCTGAACGGCTGGCGTAAACCAGGCCTCTTCTACCGTGAAAGTCTCGCCTTCGCATAGGATCACTGCCAGCTCAATGACATTCTGCAATTCCCGGATGTTGCCTGGCCAGTCGTAACTTCGAAAGAGAGTTAACGTGTCCTTGCTTATTTTCCGAATCCTTTTGCCAGCCTTTGTTGCGTAACGATCGATCAGGTACTCGACCAGCAAGGGAATGTCGTCAGCTCGATCGCGGAGGGCCGGCAATCGTATGGGAAATACATTGAGACGGTAGAACAAATCCTCGCGAAAGATCTTTTCGGCGACCGCCGCAACGAGGTCCCGATTGGTAGCCGCGATTACTCGCACGTCCACTGAAACAGTTTGGCTGCCGCCTACGCGTTCGAATTCCCGTTCCTGGAGAACTCGCAGCAGAGCAACCTGCGTTTCGAGGGGGAGTTCACCGACCTCATCAAGAAAAAGCGTGCCCCCGTCGGCCGATTCAAAGCGACCCAGACGGCGCTGAAGCGCTCCGGTAAAAGACCCTTTTTCATGTCCGAATAGCTCGGAGGCAATGAGGGATGCTGGAATTGCGGCGCAGTTCACGCGAATAAAAGCGCGGGTGGAACGCTTAGACCTATTGTGTATTGCGCGCGCAATCAGCTCTTTTCCTGTTCCCGTCTCACCCAGGACCAACACCGTAGAGTCTGTGGGAGCGACTTTCGAAACCTGCACCAGGACTCGCCGAAGCGATTCGGATGACCCGACGATCTCCTCAAACAGGGAGGAGCGGACGATTTCCTCGCGCAGCGCCATATTTTCATTGCGCACCCGCTCCTCGGATCGCTTGCGATCGTCAATGTCAGTTCCTGTCGTGTACCATCGCACCAGTCGGCCTTGCGCGTCACGGAACGGGTTGTAACGATGGAGAAACCAACGATACTTGCCGTCTTTTCCCAGGACTCGTTGTTCGTTCTCGAACGGGGCGCCCAGGATGATGGAGTTCCGCCGCGACTCTCGCACTCTTTCGATATCTTCGGGATGGAAGACTCGTGTCCGGAAATCCGCCGATCGAGCTTCGTTCATCGACAAGCCCGTATAGTCGAGGAGGGCTTTATTAGATTAGATTAGCGTAGAAACTGCTGCCATCGGGATTCATCATGACGATCGCGTTCGGAATAGCGTCCGGGATTCGGCGAAGTTCTTCTTCATCTTCGCGGAGTCTGATCTGAGCCCGTTTCAGGTCATCGATATCTGTGTTTGTACCGTACCATTTGACGATATTGCCGAACTGATCGCGAAACGGATGGACTCGAAACAGGAACCAGCGATATTCTCCATCGTGGCGCCTGAGGCGCGCTTCGAACTCGCCTGGCTCCCCTGACATAAATAGCCCTTGCCAAATCTCCGTGAGCCGCGGCAAGTCTTCGGGATGAATTGTGATCTGCCACCCCCAACCCTGCGCCTCCTGCGCAGAGAGACCTGTGTAGTCGTGCCATCGTTGGTTCAGGAACTCGTTGGAACCGTCAGGAAAAGTGCACCATGCGAGCGTAGGGATTGTGTCGATCGTCTGCCGAAGTGTCGCTTCCGACTCCCGAATCTCGTCAGACCCTTTTCAGGGCCTCCTGGGATCGCTCACGCTCAATCGCTATACGGGCGATATTGCCTGCGGTCTCGATCAAATCAATATCTCGACTGTCCGGATTCCGTGCCTCCCCGTACGACACGCAGAAAGTTCCGAACACATTGCCATCCTTCGAGATGAGTGGTTCGGACCAGGCTGCACAGACCCCGTGTTCTAAAGCAATGTTTCGAAGTTCGTCGGGCCACTTCGGGTCGCTGGAAATATCGGGTATAATCACCCGTCGTTTTGTAAAGGCGGCAGTGCCGCACGAGCCCCGATCAGGACCAATGGGAAAAGGTGTGATGGCTTTTGTAAATGCGGCTGGAACGCGAGGGCCGGCGCTCGGTCGAAGGTGCTTCCCGTCCGAATCCATTACACAAACAAACGAAACAGCACCGGGCGCGTGAGAGTCTATAGCATCGCACAAACTGTTAAGGACCTCTGAAAGCCCTGCACCGCTAGCGATCATCTCCAGCATGCGCTTCTCAGCGGCACGGAGCGACTCAGTCCGCTTACGATCATCGATATCGATCGCCGTTCAATACCATCGCACGACTTCCCCCGTTTCATCGCGGATCGGTTCTATTCGGAACAGAAACCAGAGAAAAACGCCATCCGAGCGCCGCAACCGAGCTTCGCACTCACCGGCTGTACGTTGCACGAGGAGCGTTTCCCATTTCGCCACGAATCCGCCGAGATCCTCAGGGTGAATTGCGATTTTCCAACTCTCCCCTCGTGCCGCTTCTCGACGAATACCCGTGTAGTCAAGCCATCGTTGGTTCTGAAACACGTTGGAGCCATCGGGAGAATTACTCCACGCGATCGCGGGAATCGCGTCGATGATCCGGAAGAGTTGCTTCTCCGATTTGCCGGACTCAGTGAGCGACTCGGACATGGGTGAGGCTTCGTCTGGAGCCGCTCCAGGCGTCAACACCATTTCGTGATCTGATTGTGGAACACCCATAATCTCTCCACGACTCGCGTTTCACTCAGCCCTGGACTAGCGGGTCGCAGCACTGCGAAATCCCGATAGTCTCAGGTGCGCCCGGTCACCCGACTGACGAGCGGGAGTTTACATTATCCCTCTTTACAGGCCCGGGGCAAGCCCGACGGTACTACCTTCCGCCTAAATGTCAATCCTTCGCTGGTCGTTGAAGTATGTGGATGGCTCGACTCGCCGATGCTGACGATACAGAATATTCCGAAAGATCGTCGCCCGAATTGTGTAAAACCTACCTGGAATCAGCCGGTTACAAATGGCTCTCCGCTTGCACTCTGCGACGGCCAAGGGGCAAGCGGTAACGTCCACTGGGCGGATGCAATTAAGGGAGGTTTATGAGTTTTCATTCTGATCGAGAGCACACACAGGCGGGAACACCGGGGGCCGCAATCATAACCGGGGCATCTGCCGGTCTCGGCCGGGTGTTCGCAGAGCGGCTTGCACGGCAGGGGTACGACCTCATCCTGGTCGCGCGGCGAGCGTTAAGGCTGGCAGAATTGGCGCTGCAGTTAACGAGGGAGTACGACGTCTCTGTCGAGCCCGTCGCAGCCGATCTCGCAACCTCCGAGGGCGTTGACCGAATCGCTGCATATTTTTCAGTCCGCGACGACATCACGCTTCTGCTCAACAATGCCGGAACGTCAACTCTCGGCAATGTATCGGAATCAAAGCCTGATCAGCTGGCGGCGATGATTAATCTCAACGTTGTCGCCCTGACACGGCTTTGCGCCGCGGCTTTGTTCGCGTTCAGGAGCAGGGACAGAGGAGCGATTGTCAACGTCGGTTCCGTGTTGGGCTTTCATAGCCTTCCAATCAGCAGCATTTACAGTGGAACGAAGGGATACGTGCTCAACTTCACTCTTGGCATTCAGCAAGAGGTCGCCGGAAGCAATGTAAAAGTTCATCTTGCGGCTCCAGGCGCCATTGCGACGGATCTCTGGGAGATCTCAGGGGTGCCACTGTCCAACCTTGATCCCGCGATCGTGATGACCGCTGAAAGAGCGGTCGATGCGATCCTCTCCGGATTCGCACTCGGCGAAAGCGTCATTCTCCCCTCAGTTGAGTCTTCAGATCTCCTCCAACAATATGAAGAAGCCAGACTTGCTCTGCTAACTGCTTCGCAAACCAGTGGTCCGGCGAGCCGGTATTCGGTTCCCTGAACGTCCATCCCATCGCCTTTGAACGCACCGTCTTGTATGTTAAACGCGCACGCGATACGAAATGAGATTAAAACTTAATTCAAAAGGATAACTATGAACGACACAATCATCACAGAATCATCGGCCACAGCCATCGTCAATGCACCTATCGAATTGGTCGATATCGCGGAATGGGTCTTTACCCTACCAGACGCCGAGTATCAACGCTGTTCGCCTGCTCATATCGCCGCTGGCTTCACAACCAGCGACGACGGACGCCGAATGTCATTGAACGTTGAGACGATCGGAGGACACTTGATGGTGCAACATTACGTTGAGGATGTTGGGGAAAAGCATCATGTTCGCTTACTCTCCACTTCGGATGTAATTACGCCCACCGGACGAACCAAGTCCGGGGTCGTTTGGGAACTCAGCGTGAAGCCTCTTGACGCGGAACGTTGCGAGTTGACCAACCACGTCATAGGGAAAACAACGCCAGAGTACTGGGAATCCCTGGGGAAAGAGGGCCTTCCCTTCGAGCTTGCGAAGAAGGCTCAAGATGTCGCTTCCTCGGCCCATAACGCCCAAGAGACCCCTCTGTTCGCGAAGAGCATAGAGAAGAAGGCACTCGCGAAGCGAGCAGTGGCGAAGTAGTGCTGTAGGCTTACACCAGACCGGCGGAGCCGAAGTCCTGGTGACCGAGCATATCCTACCCGTCAGTGGGCGTGCCACACCGATATTTCTAATCGGTCCGCCGCCGCTGAATAGGGGGCACGAGTCCAAACCAGGGAAAACCATCCCTTCGATGAATCCGGTCCTCCCTTAGTCCGCATGGGCGTCGCGCCAATCAATCAACCAACTGTGGACAGAAGCTCCCGGCGCGTTCCGTGTCAACTCCTTTAGAAGACGATAAAGCATGTTGTCGCTCATGAAAACGGGTTCGAGGAAGTTACTCCCGCGGGTATTCGCGTAGCGTTTACCGATTCCTGTCGATAACAGCCATCCAACGATCCGGAAGCCGGTCTTCGGGCGTTACCGGACTGGGGGGATATCTGGTTCGCCATGATCGTCATCGTTCCAGTTCAACACTGCGGCTTCGAGGTCGGGCCTTAGCGTTGCCAAGTTCGTAGGCGGTCTCGCGGAGCTTTTCGTAGTATCGTCCGAGCCAGCCGCCCCAACGCTCGTCGTCAAGGTGGACGATGCCCGCCCTCAAGAGCCTTGCTGCCACGGACCGGAAATGGTCTCGATTCTCAAAGATCGCTTCGGCGTGCCCGAGGTTCACAACCGCTATCCGGCGTTTGCCGTCGGCATCCATGGTCTTTCTGAACGTCACGAACGAATTCGTGGCGAGATCTCCCCGGCTCCGGGCCTCATCCAATTCCGGCGTATACCGCAGATAGTAAACTCGCCCTTCGGTGGCTT
>Ga0302319_10019317_pt1 | contig 12384 bp, 7 predicted proteins | sample Bog_T0_2_FD_203319 | JGI IMG/M metagenome (GOLD analysis project Ga0302319, IMG submission 203319) | Peat permafrost microbial communities from Stordalen Mire near Abisko, Sweden - Bog_T0_2 | ecosystem: Environmental > Terrestrial > Soil > Wetlands > Peat | place: Sweden: Abisko, Stordalen Mire... | reverse complement strand
ATTCTTGGGAACTTCCGATCGCAAAAAAGAAAGCCAGCCGGGCAAGTGATCAAAAACACCGCTGGTGGTTCCGGTGAGCAAAGCCAGGGCGATAATTCCCATGGTTTTCTGGGCGTCGTTCATCCCATGGCCTAATCCCATTACTCCGGCGCTGAATAATTGCAGCTTTCCGAACACGTGGTTGACCGTGATGGGGCGCCAGTTGCGCAGTAAAAAATACAACAATCCCATAAAAAGAAATCCCATCACCAGGCCCAGTACCGGGGACAGGATCATGGGAATGACCACTTTCCACAGCAGGCCGGATCCCAGCCACCAATGGTCGGAACTGGGGTTCGACCAAATAATCTTGCTCCAGTCATTATGCGAAGCTGCCAGCACCGCGCCGCACAAACCCCCGATGAGGGCATGTGATGAGCTGGCGGGCATGCCGAACCACCAAGTCAGCAAATTCCAGAAGATCGCCGCCAGGAGAGCGCAGATGAGGACTTCGGAAGTGGCCACTTTGGCATCCACCAAGCCCGACGAGATGGTTTTCGCGACCGCGGTTCCGAAAAATGCTCCAGTGAGATTGGTGACGGCCGCCAGCATCACGGCCTGGCGGGGGGAAAGAACTTTCGTGGCGACAACCGTGGCGATGGAATTGGCGGTGTCATGAAATCCATTGATGTAGGTAAACACCAAAGCCACAAAGATGACCAAAAAGATAAGCGTCATCGCCGTGGCTTAGGAATTTTTGAGGACGATGTGCATCACCACGTTGCCGGTGTCGCGGCAACGATCGATCACTTTCTCCATCAACTCATATAGATCGCGGATGATCATCGCCCGCAAGGCGTCGTACTTGCCCGAGTACAGTTCCTTGAGCAGCCCCAGCATAAGCTTGTCCGCTTCGCCTTCCAGATACTGCAATTTGGAATTCATGTCGCGCATCTTTTCCACGTGCTTCATGTCGCGAAGCTGCTTGATCATGGCCAGCAAAACGTCGGTGGCCTCCTCCATGATTTCAATCTGGCTCACGAAATTAACGCCGGCAACCTGATCATGCCCCAGCGCGATCCGCTCGGCCAGTTTTTCCACGGTTTTGGGAATCTTATACAAGGCCAGCGCCAGCGCCTCGATGTCCTCCCGGTCCAGGCCGGTGACAAATGATTTTACGAGCTCGGCGCTGATTTGTTCCGCGATCCGCTTTTCTTTGCGGCGGGTCAACGCCAGATCCGCCAGACTTTTGGCGGAGTTCGGCGACTTAAGGAACTGGATGATCAACCGGACACTTTCATGAGCTTCGACGGCTGCATCTTCTAACAACTGGTGAAAACGATCCGCATTTCCAAACAACATCTGGAGAGAAAACATGGTCGGGACATGGTCTCCGAACCGGCCGAAAAGTCGATAAAATTTTCCCGATTCCTGCCGTTGTTTGCGCGCCCCGACCGTAGTAAAATTCGCCTGCTTATGGCAATTGCAGATTTGCGACGCGAGTACAAAATGGCCAGTTTACGCCGGGCGGACCTGGCGGATGACCCGTTGGCACAGTTCAAATCCTGGTTTTCTGATGCGAACCAGGCGGTGCAGGGCAGCCGCCTGCGCAAGATCGGAATCGCTCTTTACAAATTATGGCAGGCCGTTTTGGGCCACACGCCGGTCGACGTCAATGCCATGGTGCTCGCCACGGTGGACGAAGCGGGCCGGCCCTCAACGCGAACGGTTCTGTTGAAGGGCGTGGACGCGCGCGGTTTTATTTTTTTTACCAATTACCACAGTCGCAAGGGCCGCGAACTTACGGCGAATCCGGCGGCGGCGCTGACCTTTTACTGGGCGGAATTGGAACGGCAGGTTTGTGTGGCGGGCCTCGTTGAAAGACTGCCCGTCGCGGAGTCCGAAGCGTACTTCAAAAGCCGGCCGCGCGGCAGCCAGCTCGGCGCCTGGGCTTCGAATCAAAGCGACCGGCTGGCCGACCGGACCGATTTGGAAAGGCGGTGGAGCGAAATGGAAAAGAAATTCCCCGGCGCCATACCGTTGCCGGACAATTGGGGTGGTTTTGTATTAAAACCGGACCGGATTGAATTTTGGCAAGGCCGTCCCAGCCGTTTACACGACCGCTTTGGTTACTTCCGGAAACGGGACGGACAATGGCACATCGAAAGGCTTTCGCCTTGAAAGCGCTCTAAAATTTGTAGGAAACGCCGCTGACCAGTTTCACGTCATTTCGTTTGTGGTCGGCGGCGGGTTCACTGTCATACGCATCATCGACGTACATCTGCAGGCTAAGATTCTTCGCGATGGCTGCTTCCACGCCAATTTCTGCGTTGATTAGAAAATGCTGGAATCTATCCACCTGCGGCAGCACTTCCGCATTTTGCCAGATTCGGGCGCCGTAAAAAGAGAACTTGTGTTCAAAGCGGTCGGCCAAGCGCAGGGTTTCATAAACCGAATCAATCTGATTGGTGCCGGAGCCGATATCTTGAAATTCCCAGTTTACGCCTCCTTCAGCTGCCAAGGTGGTGCGTTTGTCCTTGATGAAGTAATAACCGGCGCCGGGACCGATGGAGAACCGGTAGGTCACGTCGGCGATGCCATCATGAAGCGCGTCGGAGCGCACATAACTGAACAAGCGGTCGGAAAAAAGATGGTTCCATTGGACGTCAGTATGGGCCAGCTCGGCGCTTTTAACCGAGTCGTTTTCTCCGTAACTGCCGTCCAAATCCAGCGAATACTCATTGGCCGGGGTTTTCCGGCTGGCCAACAATTTGCCGGTGAACAGCGAGGTGTCACTATTTCCCTTGGTGAGCGTCAATCCCAAACTCAGGCTGCCCTGCCATGGGTATTTGATCGCGGCATTGGGCGCATTGGTGAGAGCGGGCACGGCGTTGCTCGCCGGGGACACATTATTGGTTTGAGCGATTAAACGGGCTGAGCCGGCCGCGAGAAAACCGACGGCCGCCCAGGTGGTATACTTAATTTTCATTTTCTATGCTGACAGTCGGAAAAATAAAACCATGCTTGCCACGTCAAAGGCAAGCCTTTCAGGCGAATCCACAACTATTGTTTTTCCTCTGTAACCTCCGCCGCTGGAGCAGCGTCTTCGCCGTCTTCACCAATGACCGGGGCGATTGCCTGAAGTTTGTCGTTCTGATCCAAATCGACGAGTTTCACTCCCATGGTATTGCGGCCCGCTTCGCGAATATGTCTAACGAGGGTGCGAACCATCTGGCCGCCGACAGTGATCAACATGATCTCATCGTTGTCGCGCACGGTCAGCGCGCCGATGACGTCGCCGGTTTTGTCGCCGGTCTTCATCGTGATGATGCCTTTGCCGCCGCGCGATTGGATGCGGTACTCGTCAAAGGCGGTGCGCTTGCCGATGCCGTTTCCTCCGGCCACCAAAAGGGCGGCGTCGGCCACGACAATGGCTGCAGCGACCACGGCATCATTGGGTTCCAAATTGATTCCGCGCACGCCGCCGGCGGCCCGGCCCATGGAGCGGACGTCCGACTCATGAAAACGGATGCTCATGCCGGTCTTGGTGATCAACACCACGTCGTCACCCGGATCTGTCACCACGTCATTCTCAATGGCGCTGCCGCGCGTTAATTTAACGTCAATCAAAGCATCTTCCGGCTCAATCCCGATGGCGATGATGCCGCCCTTGCGGACATTGGCGAAATCACGCAGCGAGGTCTTTTTAACCGTGCCTTGGCGGGTCGTGAAAAACAATTCGCCCGGCTGATTCCAAGTCGTGTCTTCCCGATTTTCATTCGTGTGCGAAAGGATGCGAATCAACGCCGCGACGTTTTCATCAGCCTTCAATTCCAACAGATTCGCAATGCTGCGCCCTTTGGCGGCCCGGCCCATGTCCGGGATTTCATGGACGCGCTCAACGTAGACGCGGCCGGTGTTCGTAAAGAACATCAGGTAGTCGTGCGTGCTGGCGGTGAAAAGATGCTCGACGAAATCGTTGTCCTCCGGGGATTCGCTTTCCCTTGTGGTCATGCCGATGACGCCCTTGCCGCCGCGCCGCTGGGAGCGGTACTGGCTGACGTTGGTGCGTTTGATCAGGCCGGCGTGGGTCAGGGTGATGATAACCCCTTCGTTGGCGATCAGATCTTCGATGGCGATCTCGCCTTCATCGGGCACAATCTCGCTTTTGCGGGGGGAGGCAAATCTCGTTTTGATTTCCCGCAGTTCGTTTTTGATGATCGCCATGACGCGCGATTCCTTGGCCAGGATGTCCATCAAGTCTTTGATGGCTTCGAGCAGCGCCTTATATTCCCTATCGACTTTATCAATTTCCAAGCCGGTCAATTGATAAAGGCGCATATCCAGAATGGCGTCCACCTGACGCTCCGTGAGGGCATAGCGGCCAGCCTGGAGGCGGCCTTCATTCCGAATCAAGATGCCCCAGGTTTCCACCTGAACCCGCGACCATTCGAACGCGAGCAGTTTGATCTTGGCTTCGTCGCGCGTCTTGCTGGAGCGGATGACATGGATGAAATCGTCCAGATTGGACAGGGCGGCCAGATAACCTTCCAATAATTCGGCGCGTTCTTCCGCCTTGCGCAATTCAAAACGGGTGCGGCGCAAAACCACTTCCCGGCGATGCTCAATGTAGCATTGGATGATCTCTTTGAGATTGAGCGTCTTGGGGCGGCCATGATCAATCGCCAGCGAATTGACGCTGAACGACACTTCAAACTGGGTGTGCTGATGCAGGTTCGCGATGACCACCTTTGGCAAGGCATCTCGCTTTAATTCAAGGACGAGACGGCAGTTTTCGTCCGATTCATTGCGCATGGCGGAGATTTCCGTGATCACCTTCTCATTGACCAGGTCGGCGATCTGCTCCTCCAGGGCCGCGCGGTTGACGTTGTAAGGTATCTCCGTAATGACCAGCTGCTCGCGGTTGCCCTTTAGCTCTTCCACACCGACGCGACCGCGGATCTTTACACTGCCTTTGCCCGTGGTAAAATAATTCTTGATTCCTTCCACCCCGCAAATGAAGCCACCGGTCGGGAAATCCGGACCCTTGATGAACTTCATCAGTTCCGGAATGGTGACGGCGGGATTGTCGATTTGCGCACAAATGCCGTCGATGACCTCGCCCAAATTATGCGGGGGCATGTTCGTGGCCATGCCGACGGCGATGCCGGTGCCGCCATTGACGAGCAGGTTCGGAAAAGCCGCCGGAAATACGCGGGGCTCGGTCAGGCGTTCGTCATAGTTGGGAACGAAATCGACGGTGTCCTTCTCCATGTCGGACATCAGCAGCGCGCCCAAGTGCGTGAGGCGGGCCTCGGTATAGCGCATGGCTGCCGGCGGATCATTTTCGACGGAACCGAAATTGCCCTTGCCGTCCACGAGCTTCTCGCGCATGGCCCATCCCTGGGCCATATGCACCAGGGTGGGATAAATCACCGCCTCACCGTGCGGATGATAGTTACCGGAAGTGTCACCGCAAATCTTGGCGCATTTGATGTGTTTGCGGCCGGGAAACAGCGACAGGTTTTCCATCGCGTAGAGAATGCGGCGTTGCGACGGCTTCAAGCCGTCGCGCACATCGGGCAGGGCGCGGGAGATGATGACGGACATGGAGTAATCAAGAAATGAATTCTTGATTTCATCCGCGACGTTGATTTTGGAAATAGTTTCCCCGGCGGTATAGGCGCCGCCCGGTTGTGATACGCTATCTGGGTCAATTTCGTCTGGCATGGCTTCTTTCGCAGGAAAATTTTTGGCGGCTCAAACGTCAAGATTGCGGACGTTCAACGCGTTGTCCTCGATGAACTGGCGGCGCGGCTCGACTTCATCCCCCATGAGCCGAACAAACATCTCCTCGGCTTCCACCGCATCGGTGAGATCGATGCGCAATAATTTGCGGTTCACCGGGTTCATCGTGGTTTCAAAGAGCTCCTTGGCATCCATTTCTCCCAGGCCTTTAAAACGGGTCATCTGGATTCCCTTTTTGCCGACGTTTTTCACGGCGGCGAGGATTTCCGGAATGGAAAACAGCGGCGTGACGGTTGCGCGCTCGCCTTCGCCTTCGCTCAATTCAAAAAGCGGTTTATCCTGGGCGGCGTAATGTTGGATGGCCATGCCCTTTTTCGCGAGCTTCTCCAGCAAATCGCCAATGGCTTTGCTCTCCGAATGAAGGTTGTAAACACTGGCGCGACGGGTGGGGCCATCCTTCCGCCGTTCCACTTCCGTATCCGTGCCGAAAAGGTCGCCATTCGCGAGCTTGAATTCTTCCATGGTGTCGTCGCTGAGAAAATAGTGGACGGTTTCGTCATTGCCGTTGCGCACTTTGATCATGAACTGGGGCAGGACGCCGTCACCGCTTCGCTGACCGGCGTATTTGGAGAATTCTCCGCCGATTCGTTTGATGTATGTGGCATGCTTGTCCAGCGCTTCCAGCAGCGTGAGAATTTCTTCGAGCTGCTTGGAGGGGAATTCATGGCCATCAAGAAGATTTTTCAACCTGACTTCTTCCGTCCCGTTTTGCAGGAGAATGCGGTTAAGCTGAAGATCGTCGTCGATGTAATCCGTCTTTTTCTTGCGGGTGATGGCGTACAGCGGCGGCTGGGCGATATAAACGAAACCGTGTTTGACGAGCTGGGGCATCTGGCGGTAAAAAAACGTGAGCAGCAAGGTGCGAATGTGCGACCCATCCACATCGGCATCGGTCATGATGATGATTTTATGGTAGCGCAGTTTTTCCAGATTGAACGCGCCTTCCCCTTCCCCATCGCCAATGCCTGTGCCGATGGCGGTGATCATGGTGCGGATTTCGGTATTCTGCAACACCTTGTCCAGCCGGGCTTTTTCCACGTTAATGAGTTTGCCGCGGATCGGTAGGATCGCTTGAAATTTGCGGTCGCGCCCCTGCTTGGCGGAACCACCGGCGGAGTCACCCTCGACGATGTAGAGTTCGGTGTTTTCCGGATTACGATCGGAGCAATCCGCAAGTTTACCGGGCAATCCACCGCCGGTCAGGGCTGATTTGCGCACGGCTTCGCGGGCTTTGCGGGCGGCTTCGCGGGCCCGGGCGGCGTTCAAGCTTTTGTCGATGATCCGTTTGGCAATGGGCGGATTGGCGTCGAAATAGCTCATCAAGCCTTCGTAGCAAACCGATCCTACAATGCTGTCGACTTCCGGGGAGATGAGTTTGACCTTCGTCTGGGATTCAAACTTCGGGTCGCTGTGCTTGACCGAAATCACGGCCGTCAGGCCTTCACGGACGTCGTCGCCGGTGATCTGCGGATCCTTTTCCTTCAGCAATTCATTGGCCCGGGAGTACTGGTTGATGGCCCGGGTCAGGGCGCTGCGGAATCCGGACAAATGGGAACCGCCGTCGGGATTGTAGACGGTATTCGTATAGCAGAGAACCTGGTCGTTGTAACTGTCGTTGTATTGCAGCACCACTTCCACGTGGACTTCCATTTTCTTGTCCGGCGTTTCCACGGACTGTTCCTTGTGAAAGTCGATCGGCTTGGGATGGATGGGCTCTTTGTTCTTGTTCAGTTGCTTGACAAACTCCACGATGCCGTCTTTGTAAAAAAAACGCTCTGGTTTCTGGTCCGTCTGGCGTTCGTCGGTAAAGATAATCTCCAAGCCGGAATTCAGGAACGCCAGTTCCCGCAGCCGCTGGCTGATTTGATCGGCCTTGAACTCCGTGGTTTCCCGGAAAATCTCGGCATCGGGCTTGAACGTGATCAGGGTGCCGGTGGCCTTGGACTTGCCGATGATTTCGAGCTTCTTGACGGTTTTGCCACGTTCAAACTCCATGTGATAGAGCAGTTCATTGCGCGACACTTCCACCTCAAACCATTCGGAAACAGCATTGACGCACTTGGCGCCCACGCCGTGCGTCCCGCCGGAGAATTTATAGCCGCCCTGCCCGTATTTGCCGCCGGTATGCAATGTGGTAAGCACCATTTCCACACCGGGAATCCCATACTGGGGATGAATGTCCACGGGAATGCCGCGGCCATTGTCACGAATGGAAATGGAACCGTCCACGTGAATAGATACCTCGATCCGGGTACAGTGCCCCGCCAGATGTTCGTCAACGGAGTTGTCTAAAACCTCGCTAACACAGTGGTGCAATGCCCGCTCGTCGGTGCCGCCAATGTACATACCGGGTTTCTTGCGAACCGCTTCCAGGCCTTCCAGTTTTCCCAACTTGGAAGCGTCATAGCTGTCGCTTACCGGTGTGTCAAAATTCGTGTTTTTTTCTTCGGTTGAATCCGAAACAGTCGCCATAAGAGTTCTTTGCCGCCGGTGAAAAATTGCTCGCCGCCGGAGTGCTGAATAATGTATGAAAAATGCCATTTCTTCACAATGTTTATTTGAGGGTATTTTGGGCGAAAAACACCATTAGTAGTGGCAGATTTTTCTTGCCAACCAAACATATTGTGCACCTCCTTTTTTTCGAAAAACTGGTTTTGTTGATAAAACCGTCTTGCATTGGCGACGGCGAATTGTAATTTCTTTGGATGCCGTTGTTACATCGCTTTCTGGCCCCGGCGGATCAGTTTGTCCACCGCCACATTGGTCCAGGCCCCTCGGAATCCGCTAGCATGCTCGCGCAGCTTGGCTTTAAGGATTTGGACGCCCTGGTGGATGCCGCCGTGCCAAGCCAAATCCGCCTGAATAAACCATTAAACCTGCCCGCCGCCCGAAGCGAATTCGCTGCCCTCAGCGAACTCAAAAAGTACGCCACACACAATCACGTCTACCGCTCCTTCATTGGACAGGGCTACTACGACACAATGGTGCCGCCGGTGATCCAGCGGAGCGTGTTGGAGAATCCCGGCTGGTATACCCAGTACACGCCTTACCAGGCCGAAATCTCCCAAGGGCGGCTCGAAGCGCTGCTGAATTTTCAAACCGTGGTCGCCGATCTAACCGCGCTCGACATCGCCAACGCTTCGCTACTGGATGAAGCCACGGCTGCCGCCGAGGCCATGACGCTCTCCGCCCGGATCAAAAGTGGCAGGAATGTTTTCTGGGTCTCGGATTCCTGCCATCCGCAAACCATTCATGTCCTATGTACGCGGGCCGACGCCCTGGGGATTGCAGTGAAAGTTGGGTCCGTGGACAAGTTTATGCTCGACGATCAGGTGTTTGGCGCGCTGGTGCAATATCCCGACACAACCGGCGCCATTCATGATTATTCCGAGCTGGCCGAAAAACTGCACGCCGCTGGGGCCATGCTGACGGTAGCCACCGATCTGCTGGCCCTCACCCTCATTAAACCGCCCGGCGAATTCGGCGCCGACATTGCCATCGGCAATTCCCAACGTTTTGGCGTGCCGCTGGGATATGGCGGGCCGCATGCGGCCTTTTTTGCCACGCGCGACGAGTTCAAGCGCTCCATGCCAGGCCGCATCGTCGGTGTTTCCAAGGATACCCGCGGCAAGCCGGCCTTGCGATTGGCACTGGGCACGCGGGAACAACATATTCGGCGCGAGAAAGCCACCAGCAACATATGCACGGCTCAGGCATTGCTCGCAAACATGGCCTCGCTTTATGCGGTTTATCACGGACCGGACGGATTGAAAAAAATTGCGGAACGGATTCACGGCCTGACCGGTCTGCTGGCCGCCGGTTTGACGAAGCTGGGCCATAAGATAACCAACGAAGTTTATTTTGATACCATAACCGTGAGACTGGCCAAGGGCGCCTCGGCGGAAGTGTTGAAGCTGGCCGAAGACCGGCATTTTAATTTTCGTGTCATCGACGAAAGCCACATTGGCATTTCGCTGGACGAAAAGACGACGGTTGAGGAAATTGCGCATATTCTCGAAGTGTTCAATGACGGGAAGCCGGTTGGTTTTTCAGTGGTTGATTTGCCGCTAACGGAGGTGTCGCTGCCGGGCCGCCGGTCCACCTATCTGACCGAGCGCGTCTTCAATTCCTACCACAGCGAAACTGAGATGCTTCGCTACATTAAACGACTGGAATCGAGGGATTTGTCGCTCACGGCATCGATGATTCCGCTGGGTTCCTGCACCATGAAATTGAATGCGGCCGCCGAAATGTTCCCGATCTCCTGGCCCGAATTCTCGTCGATTCATCCGTTCGCCCCCCTTGGGCAAGCCCGGGGCTACCAGATGCTGTTCCAAAACCTGGAAGACTGGCTGGAGGAAATCACCGGTTTTGCCGGGATCTCACTCCAGCCCAATGCCGGTTCACAAGGCGAGTACGCAGGGTTGCTGGTCATTCGCGCGTATCACCAATCACGGGGCGACGCGCACCGCAACATTTGTTTGATCCCCACTTCGGCGCACGGCACCAACCCGGCAAGCGCGGCCATGGCGGGCTGCAAAATCGTCGCGGTCGCTTGCGATGCCAACGGCAACGTGGATGTGGCCGATTTAAGGGCAAAGGCGGCGGCGCATCAGAAGGAGCTGTCGTGCCTGATGATTACTTACCCAAGCACACACGGCGTTTTTGAGGAAACGATCAAGGACATTTGCAGCATTATTCACGAGCACGGCGGCCAGGTCTACATGGACGGCGCCAACATGAACGCCCAGGTAGGCTTGACGAGTCCCGGCCACATCGGGGCCGATGTCTGCCACTTGAATCTGCATAAAACGTTTTGTATTCCGCATGGAGGTGGCGGTCCGGGCATCGGGCCCATTGGCGTGGCGAAGCACCTCGTGTCATTTCTGCCCAGCCATCCACATTTCACGGCGCGACTCGGCGCTCAGCACTCCAAGCAACACATCGGTCCCGTGACCGCCGCGCCTTGGGGCAGCGCCGGAATCCTGCCGATTTCGTGGATGTACATTGCCATGATGGGGCCGGACGGCCTGACCCAAGCCACGAAGTTCGCCATCCTGAATGCAAATTATATCGCGCATCGTTTGGAAAATTATTTTCCGACCCTCTATCGCAGCCATGGCCTGGTGGCGCATGAATGCATTCTCGACCTGCGCGGATTCAAAAGTGTGACCGCCGAAGATGTGGCCAAGCGGCTGATGGATTACGGATTCCATGCCCCCACCTTGAGCTTCCCGGTGGCAGGTACGCTGATGGTTGAACCGACGGAAAGCGAATCCAAGTATGAGCTGGACCGGTTCTGCGACGCGATGATTTCCATTCACGGTGAAATGACGGCGGTGGAAACCGGCGCAGTGGATGCGAAGAATAATGTGCTGAAAAACGCGCCCCACACGGCGGATACGATTGCCAGCGACCTTTGGAACCGGCCGTATTCGCGCGAACAGGCGGCGTTTCCCGCGAAAAGCCTGCACGATTATAAATTCTGGCCGTACGTCGGACGCGTAGACAACGTCTTCGGCGACCGCAATCCGATCTGTTCCTGCGCGGGCATGGAGAATTACCCCGCCTGAAGATTGGAAACCTTCAAACCGGGCTTCCAGACAGTTTGTCTGGAAGCCTGGTTGGGTTTGGGCTGCCTAGTCATGCCCGAAAAATGCAGCGTCCGCATCAATTTCAAATAATAGGTCCGTTCGGCAGCCAAATGGGGTCCCGGCGCTGATTCGTCACGTAACCTAATAGATATGCATTGTCGATGGCGCATAAATGTCAACCATTCCCATCAGTTTGCTCTAATTAAAGCGTCGGCCTGTCGGGATTCTGGCCTCGTTTTGAAGCCACCCACCCGCGGCCGAAGTTTTCAGCTTCTAAACTTTTTTTGAACCTAAATGCGGTTTAGGGCGTCTGATTTGCAAGAAGAAGAAAAGAAGCGGTGATTAACTCAATTCGGATTATGAAAACATTTTTTATCTTTGCGGCGCTTTTCAGCCTCGGAACGGCTGTATTCGCTGCGGAAATCGGCAAGCCGGCCCCCGATTTCAGCGGAACAGATATCAATGGGAAAACCATTCATCTCTCAGACTACAAAGGCAAAATAGTCGTGCTGGAATCATTCAACCCGGAGTGCCCCTTTTGCCAGCTTCATTATAGCACGGGCGCCATGCAAGAGTTGCAAGCTAAGTTCACCGCCAAAGGGGTTGTTTGGCTGGTGGTTGATTCGGTAAACACCAACAATGACGGTTATCTCGCGCCGCAGGCGGCTAAAAAGGAGTGGTCGGATAAAAAATTTGCGGCCAGCGACTGGCTGGACGATAGTGCTGGGACCATTGGGCATCTTTATGAAATGAAGACGACGCCCCACATGTTCGTAATAGCTGGCGATGGCGCCTTGGCCTATCAAGGCGCGCTGGACGACAATCGCACACCCGAAGGTGATCCCCGGGCGGCTAAAAACTTTGTCGAAAACGCCTTGGATGATTTACTCGCTGGCAAAACGGTTTCTGTCGCACAAACAAAACCTTACGGTTGCAGCGTTCATTACGCGGAATAATGCGGTTGGGCATTATTTTGCGTCTGGGGTAGCGGGCGGCATTCGGG
>Ga0302319_10019316_pt1 | contig 12384 bp, 8 predicted proteins | sample Bog_T0_2_FD_203319 | JGI IMG/M metagenome (GOLD analysis project Ga0302319, IMG submission 203319) | Peat permafrost microbial communities from Stordalen Mire near Abisko, Sweden - Bog_T0_2 | ecosystem: Environmental > Terrestrial > Soil > Wetlands > Peat | place: Sweden: Abisko, Stordalen Mire... | reverse complement strand
CCTGCACGCCATCCGCGCCCGAGCCGAATACGCCAACCGTGGAGCCGGTTGTGGCGCTGGCTACGCCATAGACGCCAAAGAATGGAGCCTTTCCGTATACACCGGTCGCGCCGTTGCCGGTGCCCGTGCCCATCACACCGTAGGCCGGCGCAATACCCTGCACGCCAATGCCGCCGCTGGCGCTCGAAGCGCCATAGACGCCGTTGGTCGTACCGCTGCCCTGCACGCCATCCGCGCCCGAGCCGAAAACTCCCACTGTCGAGCCGCTGGTCGCGGACGCCACGCCATAGACGCCAAACAACGGAGCCGTCCCGTAAATGCCCCTTCCATTCGAGTCCGTCGCGCTGGCGAATAGGCCGTAGGCTTTGCCGGCCGCCTCCACGCCCCAGTTCCCCGACCCGAAAACACCCACGCCCGTAGCTCCGCTCGCGGTCGAGAAAACTCCATAGGCGCCACCTGCCGCGCGGATGCCGATCCCGCTCGCGGATGTCGCGGTCGCATTGAGGCCCGTCGATCCTCCCGTGACTGTCTGTGTGGCGGTGAACGTATTGGCTAGAGGCAATCCAGCCACCCCAGGGAAATACTGCCCCGGCGCGAACGCGATCTGTCCTACGCTGTTGATGGCCAGGATCTGCTTGGGAGAATTGGCTCCAGCCGCATAGTTCAGCGCAAGGTAACCTTGGGCAACCGCTGTATCGTTCTCAAATGGCGCTACCGCCCAACTGAACGTCTGAGTAACGGGTGCTCCGGAGGTCGAATCGTAGACCGAACCGTTAAGGTTGACCGGCCACGAAGAATAGCCAAGAGCGGTGGTCGCCATTCCCTGCGAAGGTACGCTGACTGACCCCTGCAGCATCGTTGTTCCATTTACATCCAGCGTCGTCGCCGGGGCCTCGGTTCCGATCCCCAGCTTCGCAGCCGCGCCCGTCCCGCTCTGATACAGTGCCGAATTTCCCAACACGCTTGCGCTGGTCCATAGCGGCAAATAACCGGCAGCTCCGCTCCCCGATGGTGCCGTATCCGGAGCCACTTTTCGACTCGCCTGCTCCGTAAGAGCTGTGGCTGCAAAAGCCTGAGTGGTGGAGGCCAGCTGAGCTTGTGTTACATAGCTCGCTGCCGCAACACCACCGAGCGTCTCAGCATCCGCGGCTTTCATGGCATAGGCCACGGCTGCCAGCTTGGTTCTCGCCGTCTCCTCGGCCCGCTCAATGCTCACCCCGAGCCACTGGCCCTGCCCCGCGGCAAACACCGCCTGGGGAAGACCGCCCTCGCTCGCGGCGCCCAGCAGCACGTTGTACTTTCCGTCGGTGTCAACTGAAACCCGCTGGGTCTCGGTCCAGATCGCATCGCCGCCTTGCCGCGAAGCATAAATTCGAAAGACCGCCTCAACCACGTCACCGGTTCGGTTGGGCGCTAGCCCGGAGTACCGAATCAATTGCGGCACCACGGTCTGCGCCGGCTGGGCAATCTCACTTCCCTCGGCGGAACTCTCTTGCGCCTTTGCACCGTTTCCCAACCCCAAAGCCACGAGCAGGGTGATCGCACCCAGCACACCAGTCGAAATTCTCATCTCTCTGTTCATTGCTCTCCCTCATCTCCCTGAGCGGGTTACTGGTCCTCTCAGATGTAATGGCACGGCTGACGTGCCGGTTCTTGTTGAATCGCGATCCCGGATGGTTTCGCGAACATCGCCCGCTCCAAGTGATCCGCCGCTCGCTTCAATCCGCCGCGCCTCCATCGTTGCGCAAGACTCCGTCCTCTTTGGCGGCATGCGGGACAGCCTGCCCGCAACAGGAACATCGCGCCTGTCCGTCAGCTTGTATGGCGGTCGGCACAGGAGGGCCGGAATGCAGCACCGTGACCGTCTCCCGCCACACGGTGATCTCGATCCGCCGTTGCCGGGTATCGCCGTCATTTTGCTTTCCAGCTTGTTTGGTGGCTGGTATAGTACGGAAAAGTCGTTTCAAGAACTACCTCGGCCCGGGTCCGGTCGCGATCTCAGCGCCACTACAGCGCAAAGCGCGAAACAAAGTCTTGAAGACCGGCATGAAAGTTTCTGTGTTTTTATGAAGGCGCGCGATGTCGCTCACTCTCAAGGAGATATTTCGCTTCGAAGAGTTTGAGCTGAACTGCGCCCGGCGCGCGCTGCTGCGCGATGGCCAGCCCGTCCAGCTACCACCCAAGGCATTTGAGGTGCTGGCCTACCTGGTGATCCATCCCGGCGAGGTGGTCACCAAGGAGAAACTCATCCAGGCGGTCTGGCCGGAGTCCTTTGTCGAGGAGGGCAACCTGGCTCATCAGGTGTCCTCGATCCGCCGAGCGTTCGCCGACCGCGCCGGCTACATCGTCACCATCCCCGGCCGGGGCTACCAGTTCATCGCGGAGGTCGAGCGGCGTATTCCATCCCCTCTCGAACGAGGCGACCCCGGCGAACCGCCCCCAGCCGGGCAAACCTTCGTCGGCATGCAAACGGTTCGCGAGCGTACGCACATCGTCTTGGAGGAGTCAGAGTCAGCGCATATGCCTAAACTGGCGCGGCGCATCTCTTCCGCGTGGGTGGCATGGGGCGTGGCAGCGGCGGTACTGCTGGCGGTGGCGGGATATTTCGCTTGGAAACGGTATGCACCTCAGCCTCAGCTACGCAAGGTCATGGTAGCGGACTTCCTGAACCTCACCGGAGATGCCTCAATGGACTCGGCGCTGAAGAGCGCGCTGACCATCGGGCTGAGCCAGACGCCCTATATCCAGTTGATGAGCGATGGGCTGGCACACTCGACCTTGCAGGAGATGGGAAAGACGCCGGACACGCCCCTGCTGGGCGAGACCGCGCTGGAGGTGTGCACGCGCGGGCATTACCAGGCAGTGCTGCGGGGAACCATCGAGCACCCGCAGGGATACGATTATCACCTTTCTCTGGAGGCAGTGAACTGCGCGACGGCCGCGAGCCTGTTTGTGTTCCGCGGACAGGCGCTGAACGAAGACGCCATCCTCGACACGCTCGACAGCCTGACCAGGCGTGCGCGGGTCAGGCTGGGCGAGCCGAACGCGTCGCTTGACCGGTTCAATGTGCCGCTCATCGAGGCGACTACACCTTCCTTCGAGGCGCTTAAGGACTACAACACCGGCGCGGTGCTGGGGAATGAGGACAAGCTGAAGGAGGCAATCGGGTACTTCCAGAAGGCGGTGGATATCGACCCAGGATTCGCCATAGCGCAGGCCAGCCTGGGAACGGCGTACTTCGACCTGGGTTCTATGGATACCGCGGCCGAATACTACAGAAAGGCATTTGAGCTGAGCGGCAAGGTCAGCCAGTCGGAGAAGTTTTATATCCGCTCCAATTATTATTTGATGGCGGTGCATGACCTGCAGGCGGCGGCCAAGAACTTTGAAGAGTGGACCGAGGTGTATCCGACGGACGAGACCGCATGGGGGTCATTGGCCACCGGGGAGGCGCTGATTGGAAACTTCGGCCGCGCGATTGAGGCCGGGGAACACATCATGAAATACGGCGCAACTCGTCCGGAGCTCATGTACAACAGCCTTGCCGATGCGTATAAGCGGGCCAACCGCTTTGCCGATGCGAAACGTATCATCGCGGAGGCCCAGGCTCAGGGCAAGGATGCCCCGGACTTGCACCGTCTTCTCTATCAGATCGCCATGATCGAGCAGGATGCAGAGACATTGAAGCGGGAGGCGCAGTGGTCCAAGGGCAAACCCGAGATGTATGCGTCGCTGTGGTCGCAGGCCGTGCTTGCCGCCGATGAGGGCAAGTATCACCAAGCCGAGGATTTGTTCGGGAGCGCAATTGCGGACGCGGGACGCGAGGTAAATCCGGATCTCGCCGACAACATCCTGCTGGATGAGGCGGCAGTCGAGGTCCAGTTAGGGCGAACTCCCAAGGCGGCGGAATTGCTCCGAAATATCCAGCACCGGGACGGCGCGGATTTCGCAATTCTGCGAACCCGGGCGGGGAACCTGACTGCCGGCGAAGCCTACCTGCTCAAGCCGGAGAAGTATCCCCAGGACACGATCGAGCACTCTTTGCGCATCCCTGAGCTGAGAGCCCTGTTGGCGCTGCGTCACAATGACCCGGACGGCGGGATTGCAGCGCTGGAGCCGGCGCGCTCCCTGGATCTGGTGCGCCCCGAGGTGATGGAAGTCCGTGCCGAGGCGTACCTGGCAGCCCGACAGCCAGACAAGGCGGAGGTTGAGTTCCAGAAGATCATTGCGAACCCGGGACTGGAGGACATCATGCAGCCGCGAACAATCCTCGCCCACCTCGGCTTGGCGCGCGCCTATGCGCTGGAGAACAAGACCGCCGAGAGCCGGAGTGAGTACGAGAAGTTCTTCGCGCTGTGGAAAGATGCGGACACGGACATTCCGGCGTTGAAACAGGCGCATGGCGAGTACGCGCATACGGGTAAAGGAGACTAAGGCGATTAAACAATCCCCGAGATGGTAGCAACGATCTTCATGGCCTCTCCGTCTCGTGGTGTTTCCGTGAAACAGGCTCGCCGTAGCACAAAAGATACAAGACGAAAGAAAACCCCGCTGTTTATGCGGGGTTTTCTTGTCGGTAAACTGTTGGGATTGGACTAAGGCCATCGCGCTGCCGCGAGTGCCAAGGGCCCGGCGGTTGATCTTTTCCGCAGGGGCGTATGGGGTCTGGGGCGCGATGCCCTAGGCCTCAGTCACCTCACGTACGATACATCTGCAACAATCGATCTTCATCAGCTGGATCAACCTCCTTTCCCGTGTAAGCCCAAAGTAACTGGAAGGGAGGCCCGGCGTCAAGCGGGGCTGTTGATATCTGCGAAAGCGCGGACCCCATGAAGCGGAAGACTACGCCAGCGCCAGATTCAGGTTCTCGATTGCCTCATCCACCTCGGCGGTATTCTTGTAGCCCACCGTCACGCAATCCACATTGGCGTTTTGGAATGCAAACCGCATCGCCTTCTGCCGGTCTTCGCGATTGAACACACCCTCGCCGATCAGCTTCATGCTGATCACGCCCATGCCTTCCTTCTTCACCTGGTGAATGTGCGTCACGACCTCATTCACGTTGCCCAGATCCCCCATATCCGGAACCTCGGCATCCATCACCGTGCCTTTGTGGTTCACGCGGATCATCGCAACGTCCATCCACTTGTTGCCCGGAACCTGCCGCAGTGCCGGCAGCCCATGCACTGAAGCACCGTGGCTCACGATGGTCTTCTTCTGTTCCGCTTCAAGAATCGCGTCCTGCCAGCGCGCCGACTCCGCCGGCCAGTTGCCCGTATGCTGCCAGTGCAGAAGCATCACGTCGAAGTACTCCATGTTGGCAATGCTGCGCAGCTCGTCGAGCCGTTTGTGCGGGTCGCCCTGGTACTCGGTGGTCACCTTGTTCATGATGCGGTAGCTCTCGCGCGGCAGCCCCTTCAACGCGATGCCCAGCATGCGCGGCGTATCGCCATAGGTGTCCGACGTCTCAAAGAAGCGGATTCCGTTGTCATACGCGTGGCGCACCAGCCGATTGAAGCCGTCCTGTCCCAGGTCCATCTGCAGGCGTCCGCTCATGGTGCCGGTTCCGAACGCCAGCCGCGTCACCTTCACATCCGACCGGCCCAGTGTCACCCAATCTGTCGCTGTTCTGCGTTCGGCAAGCGCCAGCGTTCCTGTACCTGCCAGAGCACCTGCGGCAAGGCTCGTCTTCAGAAAATCGCGTCTTGAAAAGTCGCTCATGGTCTACCTCCGCATTGGCATCAGGGGAAGCCAATTGCCCGGATGGTACCACAGATGGCGTTCACTTCAGGTGAAAACTCATATCGCTGATTTGCTGAAACCTGAACAGTTCCCGGCGAATCGAAGCCGCCAGGCTAGACCGCCCGAATCTCCAATGTCTTGCCCAGCGCTTTCATGGCGAGGGCGATTCCGTCGATCTTCGAAGCGTGGCGAATGTTGGTCAGCCGATTCACTTCTTGTGGAGTGGTGTTCAAGCGGCGGGCAAGCTCGGCCGGACGAACCTTCTGCTGGATCAGTTCGTTCAGCAAAAGCACCTTTGCGGCAACGCTCGACGGCAATTCGACATATTCCTGGCCCCGTCTTCGCGGCGACGGAGGCGGCACAACCCGAAACGCATCAAAATAGAACCCAAGAGCCGACTCAAGCGCATCCCTCCCATGCAGCAGAGCATCTTCCTTGTCTTCACCCTGGGTGATTGCTTCGGGAATATCAGGGAAGGTGACCACAAATCCCCCCTCGCGCTGTGCTGTGAGCTTTGCGGGATATCTCAACATACTTTCTCCTATTTCAGACCTAGCTTCTTCTTTATCCCTTGCACCAATCCGGTCTTAAGTTCCTTGGAGTGCATCGGGAGAACGGAAATCTTGCCGTTAAGAAAAACCTTGAGATGCGAGCCCTTCGCAGGTTCGAAAGTTGCGCCACGATCAGCCAGCCAGCGCTTGAACTCGCTGCTCTTCATTCATCGAATATAAGCAAAAATGTTTATAAACGCAAGCAATTTGGATAAGCGTCCACGGTCGGCGAATAGTCGGCCGCGGCTCTACCAGCTATGCAGCCATTCCTCATCCCGCCCAATCCGCACCGGCGCGCCGAACAGCTCGCTTAATCGCGGCTCGGTGAGCAGCTCCTCGCGCGGACCATCCCCGACAATCCGCCCCGCGCGCATCAGAATCACGCGCTCGATCTCAGGCAGAATATCGCCCAGGTGATGCGTCACCAGCACCAGCCCCGTTCCCTCCCGAGCCAGCCGCCGCAGCGTCTCGCGCAATTCCCGCTGCGCGGCCAGGTCGAGCGCGTTCGAGGGCTCATCCAACAACAATTGTTTCGGCCTGTGTACCAGCGCCCGCGCAATCACAATGCGCCGCTTCTCGCCTGCTGACATTTCGCCAACCAGTTGCTGCGCAAGATGCGTAGCCTCCATGCGCTCCAGCGCTTCCCCGGCCCGCTCGCGCATCTCGGCCGTCACATGCAGATTCGGCCATAGCGTCGACGCCGAGAAGAATCCCGCCGTCACCGCATCAATCCCCGTGGTCACCGCCGTCCGCTCGCCCGGCAACTCCGCGCCCACCACCCCGAAATGCCGCCTGAGCTGAGTCAGATCCCAGCGCTCGCGCCCGAAGATCCGCACTCGCATCTCAGGCCGCACCATGGGATATACCTGGCAGGTCATGGCCATGATCAGCGTCGACTTGCCGCAGCCGTTCGGCCCCAGAATGGCCACGTGCTCCCCGGTGCGGATGGTCAGGTTCACATCGTGCAGCACCACTCGCTCGCCGCGCGCCACGTTCACGCCGTGCAATTCCAGAAACTCGCGTTCCAGCGCCTCGTCCACTCCCATCCCCGCCTCATCAGCACCATCAGCCCTTCGGTCCCTAGTCCCTAACCCCTAGTCCCTAGTCCCTAACCCCTAGTCCCTAGTCCCTAACCCCTAGTCCCTAGTCCCTAGTCCACCTGTTAGATTAAATATGTCAACTACCATGGCCGACGCAACCCAATATCTGCTTCCCAGGGGCTTTCAGTTCGCCGCCGCCAAGGCCGGGCTCAAAAAGAGCGGCCGCACCGACTTCGCCCTCATCGTTGCCGACTCACCGGCCAGCGCCGCCGCGGCCTTCACCGCCAATCGCGTCATCGCCGCGCCGCTCATTATCGACAAGGAAAACCTGCGCGCAACAGCAGGCCATGTGCGCGTAGCCGCCATCAATGCCGGCAACGCCAACTGCGCCGTGGGTCAGGCAGGCCTTGACGCCGCTCGCGCCACCTGCGAGGCTGCCGCCGAGATCTTCGCGTGTCTGCCCGAAGAGGTCTTTCCATCCTCCACCGGCATCATCGGCGTCCCGCTGCCGGCAGAGAAACTCATCGCCGCGCTGCCCGCGCTCGCTGCGTCTCTCAGTCCGGAGTTCGATCGCTTCCAGCAAGTCGCCCAGGCCATCCTGACCACGGACATGGTCGAGAAAACCGCCTTCCGCCGCTTCGACGTTGTTGAAGCCGACGGCACAACGCACGAAATCCGCATCGCCGGACTGTGCAAAGGCTCCGGCATGATTCATCCGCAACTGCTGCCTCACGCCACTTTGCTGGTCTACATCCTGACCGATGCAGCCGTCGAGCCCGCCGCGCTGCAAACTTATCTCAACGACGCAATCGAATTCAGCTTCAACCGCATCTCCGTCGACGGCGACACGTCCACCAACGACACCGTCCTGCTGCTCGCATCGGGCGCCAGCGGTGTCTCGATTGGCGCGGAATACGCGCCCTTCGCCGCGGCCCTTACACAGGTGTGCAAGTCACTTGCCCGCCAGATCGTAGCCGATGGCGAAGGCATCGCCCACGTCGTCGAACTGCACATTGAAGGCGCGGCTTCCGACGCGGACGCGTTGAAGATCGCCAAAGCCATCGCGCATTCCCCGCTGGTAAAGACGGCGTGGGCGGGCAGCGATCCCAACTGGGGCCGCCTCGTCGCTGCCATCGGCTACTCCGGCGCCGAGATCGATCCCGACCGCATCGACATCCGCTTCGGAGACCTTCAGATTTGCCGCGACGGCGGCCGCGCCGCTGAGTTCGATGAAGCCGCCGCGCACGAGTACATCGCGCAGCCGGAGTTCTCGATCGGTATTCAATTGAATCAGGGCTCAGGCAGTTGCGTTTTCTGGACCACCGACCTCACCGTCGAATACATCCACATCAACGCGGACTACTCGACCTAGCCTTCGCATCCCAGCCAATGGCCGCTGGCGTTGTGATTGACTGGATTGCCGCTAGTGTCCCGTCCCTAAGGCCCATGACAAAAATTGACCTGTCATCCTGAGCGAACGGGGCCCCAAACGCTTTTCAGTTTGAGGGTGGTGAGTCGAAGGATCTGCGGTTGTTCTTAGGCAGCTTGCAATCACGCCCTGCCTGTCTTGAATCGCGCATACACAAACACCCCAATCCCCAGCCCCACCAGCACAAACGTCCCGCCAATCACTTTCGCTACCGCCAGCGGCTTGTCGATTTCGTCGGCTCCGGGAATCGTGGATAAAACGATTGTCGCGGCCGTGCTGACGAGCCCAATCGACGCCAATGCAATCGCCACGGGCTTGCCTCCAGGAACACGCCGAACTTCCAGCGTCGCGGGATGCCCCTGATGGCGAATCATGGCGGAAAAGAGAAAAAGATACGGGATGAAAAGCGAAATCACCGACATGCTGACAAGCACGTTGTAAGCTCCGCGAACGCTGGTTCCGGCCTGGCTGAGCAGCGCGACAACGATCCCCGCCGCGCCATACACCGCAATGGCGACCCATGGCGTGCGATACCGCGGATGAATCCATCCGAACGCCGAAGGAAGATAGCGATCGACGCCGACCGCAAAGGGCAGGCGCGCCGTGGAAGAGAGATTGGCAGCCGCACCGCCCACGGCATTGAGCGCCACGAGCAATGCGATCGGAGCAAGAAGCCATCCAATTCCGAGCCGGCTCGCCAGCATGTGTACGCCGTTTACAAACCCATCGGGTCCCTCCACTGACTGCGCCGGCAGCGTTAGCAGCAGCGCCGCAGTGCCGCCAATGTAGCCAATGGTGAGAAGGCCGCCGCCCACCAGCAATGCCAGTGGGATGTTGCGGCGAGGATTCTGAATTTCGTCGCCCATGGCGGACGCAGCTTCAATGGCGCTGAATGCAAAGAAGACGTTGGACCAGAAGACCGCATTGTCCAGCGACCAATGGGGAACGAGGCTGGCGCTCGTAATATGAATTGCCGCCCCGAAGCGCCAATAGGAGACAGCGGCGAGCAGGATGAGGATCGTCAACGGCGCCAGGCTGCCCAGCGCTCCAATGTTGTTGAGCCACTTGCCCACGTCCACCCCGCGAATGTTGAGCAAGGTAATCATCGACAGCCAGAACAGGGCGAAGGCGATGTAGTAAAGCGGATTCGCCGCCAGCACCTGCGCGCGCGGGCCGAACGCATAGAGCGTGGACGCGGCGCCGAAGTAAAGTACGCCGGCGAAGAAGGGCAGGTTGCTCATCCAGTAAGTCCAAGCGCAAATGAAGCCGGAAAAATCGCCAAAGGCCTCGCGCGTCCAAATGTAAATTCCGCCCTCTTCGGGATGGCGCGAAGAGAGTTCCATCACGCTTGCTGCCAACGGGATGAAGAAGCAAGTGAGCGCGGCCAGCCAGACGATCAGGATGCTGGGACCGGCAGTGGCCGCGGATGCCGTCCAGCGCACGCTGAGCACTACCACCACGTAGAACAGCACCAGGTCGCGGAACCGTATGCCTCGTTTGAGCGCTAAAATGTCGGCCATGGTTTTGCGCAGCATAGCAGAGCCGCGCATGCCAACGCAGCTAAATTTGAGGTGCAGCTAATTTTTGCCGAGGTCTTTGAGCACTGCCATGGCCGCGTTGCGCCCATTGATGCCGATGACCGAGCCGCCGGGGTGCGTGGCCGCGCCGCAAAGATAAACGCCCCGCATCGGCGTCCGCGCCGAGAGCCGGTTCGACCACATGTACTGCGGCAGGCACTCGCCCTGAAAAATGTGTCCACCCGTCAGGCCGACTTTCTGTTCAATGTCCGGCGGCCCGAGCACCTGCGCATCGATCACCGCATCTCGAATGGCCTCAGCGCCTATGCCATCGCCCCCTATATTGGAACAGAAGCGGCCGAGCGATTTCATGGCCAGCGCGCGCACTTCCTCGCGCCGCCCGTCCCAGCTTCCATGCGCAAACCTGTAGGGGACATACTGCGCGAACACGCTCATGGTGTGCTCACCGGCCGGAACAATCGAAGGATCATGCGCACTCTGAAAATAAAGCTCGCACCACAGATGCTCGGGAAGCTCGCCCCGTCGTGCCGCCGCAAATCCTGCCTGCCATTCGTCCTTCGTCAATGGCGCATTGATCTGCCCATAGTGATGCGGCTCATTCACCCCCGGTCGCGCCGTGAAGTTGGGCAGCTCGCGCAGATGCACGTTGAGCTTCACCGTGCAGCCTTCCATGGGAACGCGTTCCACTTGAGCGCGCCAGCCTTCATCGGCCTCCGCTCCCAGCAATTTGAGCGTCTGTCGCGGGTCCGCGTTCGAAATCACCACTCGCGCGCCAATCCGCTCGCCGCCTTCGAGCACGATTCCCTCGCCCGGCACAATCTTCGCCACCGGCACGCCCGAGACCACCGTCGCTCCGGCCTCCAGCGCCGCATCGCAAATGTAAAACGACACCATCCCCATCCCGCCGCGCACATAGCCCCACATGCCGGCCATTCCGCCCAGGCGGCCAGAGGAATGATGAAAGCGAATCGACGCCGTTCCCGCATCGAACGGGCTGGCATTGGTGCCGATCACGCCCTGGCCCAGATAAGCAATCTGCAGCCGCTCGTCCTCTAAGTAGCGCTCCACAAACTCGGCCATCGACCAGTCGAACAGCACGGCCTTTGCTTCCGGATCGTCGCCCAACCGATCTTCAATCTGCTCGCGCGTGGGCGGCTCGCCAATCCACACATCGCCCTCGCCCGCCGGCCGCAGCGCGTCCCGCAAGCGCCGGATCACGTCGCCCATCGCGCGCCAGCCCTCCACATCGCCAGGAGCCAGTGCGCGCACTTCCTCCGCGCAGCGGTCGTCATCGTCCCACAGTTGAATGCTCGATCCGTCGAGGAACGGCACAAACAGCCCATTCACCGCCGGTGTCCACACATACCCGCGCCGGGGCAGATCCAGTTCTTCGAGCACCAGCGGATGCAGCAATCCCGCGAGATAAGCGCAGGGAGACATGCGCACCCCTGGAAACGGCACCTCAATCGTGCATGCGCCCCCCACGCGCGCCCGGCTCTCCACCACCAGCACGCGCTGCCCGGCCCGCGCCAGGTAAGCCGCGCAGGCCAGCCCGTTGTGGCCCGCGCCCACCACAATCACATCCCATGTTTTCGCCGCCAGTTCGCGAATTGGAACCGGCAGCCCGATCTCGCCCAGCACCGCAGCCGTTTCTGAACCCATATCCGCTTTACCCTAGCACCTCCTTTCTCGATCGCGAAATGCCAGGGTGGTCGAATTCCGCAATCCCGGACGCCGTCCATTTACAATCGCAGCACCGGTAAACCTCGCTCCCATAATGACCAAAATCAAAACTCAACACGCGCCCGCGGATGAGGGCTTCTCGCTCATCTCCAACCGCAAGCTGCTCACCCTTTACGCGGCGATGGTGCAATGCCGCCGCATTGCCGAGGGAGCACGCAAGGGCCGTAGAGGCAACGGCGCCGGCTCGCTCCTTGGCCACGAAGCAACCGCAGTTGGCGCTGTCCTTGACCTGCTGGCCCAGGACACGGTAGCCGCCGCCCATTGGCCGGACGCGGCCCTTCAGGGCATCAATCCCTTCGTCTCCATCGCTTCCAGCGCTTCGCGCGCGGCAAGCGCGGCCC
>Ga0302319_10019315_pt1 | contig 12384 bp, 24 predicted proteins | sample Bog_T0_2_FD_203319 | JGI IMG/M metagenome (GOLD analysis project Ga0302319, IMG submission 203319) | Peat permafrost microbial communities from Stordalen Mire near Abisko, Sweden - Bog_T0_2 | ecosystem: Environmental > Terrestrial > Soil > Wetlands > Peat | place: Sweden: Abisko, Stordalen Mire... | reverse complement strand
CGACGCGCGGCTACAAGACCCGCAACAACAAGCGCACCGAGCATTACATCGTTCGGCGCCGCCCCAAGAAGAACGCCTAGCAGCGCGCAAACCGCGCAAACGGAGCCAAGAAGATGGGACGTTCGGTCAAGAAGGGAGCCTTCATCGACAGCCACCTGCTCGAAAAGGTGGAGGCCATGAACAAGGCGAACGACAAGAAGGTCGTCAAGACCTACTCGCGCCGCTCGACGGTGGTGCCCGAGATGGTGGGGCACACGCTGGCGGTCCACAACGGGAAGAAGTTCATGCCCGTCTACCTCACCGAGAACATGGTGGGGCACAAGCTCGGGGAATTCGTCCCCACGCGCACGTTCAAGGCCCACGGCGGCGCCACGGTTGCGCCCGCCGCGTCCGGCCCGAAGAAGTAGGAGACAAAGATGCAGGCCCAGGCCACAGCCCGTTACCTGCGCACCGGCGACCGGAAGATCGGCGCGGTGCTCAAGCTCATCCGCGGCAAGAAGGTTGAAGAGGCGCTCAACGTGCTCCGCTTCACCGAACGCCGCGCAGCAGAAATGGTCGAGAAGGCCCTGCGTTCGGCGATCGCCAACGGCAGCCAGGGCGAGGCCAAGCTCGATCTCGGCAAGGCGCGCGTCGTCAGCTGCGTGGCCAACCAGGGCGGCGTGATGCCCAACGCCAAGCGCTTCATGCCCCGCGCCATGGGCCGCGCCAGCGGAATCCGCAAGAAGCAGACGCACCTCACCATCGTCCTCAGCGACGAGCCGGCCAAAAAAGCCGCGTAAGGAGACAGCATGGGACAGAAAGTACATCCTCATGGCATGCGGCTCGGGATCATCAGGACCTGGGACAGCCGCTGGTTCACCCGGCGCGGCTACGCGGGCCTGCTGCTTGAAGACTTCAAGATCAGGAATTTCCTGAAGAAGAAGCTCTACCAGGCGGCGCTGAGCAAGATCGACATCGAGCGCCAGACCGGCAAGGTCACCGTGAACCTGTTCTCGGCCCGCCCCGGCATCATCATCGGCAAGAAGGGCAGCGAGGTCGAGACCCTGCGCGACGAGCTCAAGAAGCTCACCGGCAAGGAGGTCTTCGTCAACATACGCGAGGTCCGCAACGCCGAGGTCGACGCCCAGCTCGTCGCCGAGAACGTCGCCGGCCAGCTCGAGCGCCGCGTCGGCTTCCGCCGGGCCATGAAGAAGGCCATGCAGACCGCCACCGCCATGGGCGCCAAGGGCATCAAGATCATCTGCAGCGGCCGCCTCGGCGGCGCCGAGATCGCCCGCATCGAGAAGTACATGGAAGGCAAGGTCCCGCTCCACACCCTGCGGGCCAACGTGGAGTTCGGCTCGGCCACGGCCTTCACCACCTACGGCACCAACGGCGTCAAGGTCTGGATCTTCACCGAGGAGATCCTCGACAAGGCCAAGATCCCCGTGAACCTCTACACCGAGACCCGCGACCCGCGCGGCCCCCGTCCGGGCGGACGCGGCGAAGGCGGCGACCGTGGCGGGCGCGGCGGCGACCGCGGTGGACGCGGCGGCGACCGCGGCGGCGACCGTGGCGGACGCGGGGGGGCACCGCGCGGCGGGGCCTCGCGCGGACCGCGCGACCAGCACCAGGCTTCAGGCTCTGCGGGCAACCGGGGGAATTCGGCCCCGGCCGCGGCCGCCCCGGCGGCTCCGGCGGCGGCGAACACTGCGACTGCGAAGGAAGACACCAATGCTTCTGCCTAAGAGGGTCAAGTACCGCAAGACCCAGCGCGGCAAGATGCGCGGGCTCGCCAAGGGAGGCACCTACCTGGCCTTTGGCGAGTACGGCATCAAGGCCATCGACCGCGGCTGGGTGACGAACCGTCAGATCGAGGCGGCCCGCGTGGCCATCTCCCGCTTCGTCAAGCGCGGCGGCAAGGTCTGGATCCGGATCTTCCCGCACAAGTCGGTCACCAAGAAGCCCGCCGAGACGCGCATGGGCCGCGGCAAAGGCAACCCCGAGCTGTGGGTGGCGGTGATCAAGCCGGGCCGCATCCTGTTCGAGATCGACGGCCTGGACGAGAAGACGGCAAGGGAAGCCATGCGCCTGGCGGCCTTCAAGCTGCCCGTGCTGACCAACTTCGTGGCCCGCGACAAAGCCATGGTGGAGGCCTGAGATGAAAGAGACCAAGCCGAAAGACCTGCGCGGCCTGAGCGTGGCAGAGCTGAAGGCCAAAGCCGCCGAGACGCGCGAGAAGCTCTTTGAGCTGAAGCTGCGCAAGGCGACCAGGCAGGTTGAGGACACTTCAGGCCTGCGCTCCCTTAAGCGCGACATAGCCCGCTACGAGACCCTGGCGCGCGAAAAGGCCAAGGCCGCGGCCTAAGGAGAAAGTTCCGGGCCGTCGGCCCGAACGAACTAAAAGATTCAAAGGAGTCGTTCTGATGACCATCAAGGCAAAGCGCAAGGTCCGCGAAGGTTTCGTGTCCTCCGACAAGATGGACAAGACCATCGTCGTGAAGGTGTCCCGCAGCGTCCGGCACCGCCTCTACAAGCGGACGATCCGCCAGACGACGAGCCTGAAGGCGCACGACGAGAAGAACGAGTGCAAGGTGGGCGACAAGGTGCGCATCGTCGAGACGCGCCCCCTGTCCGCGACCAAGCGCTGGCGGCTGCTCGAGATCCTCGAGCGCGCCAAGACCGTGCCGGTCACCGCCTAGCAACCCCTGGGCGCCCTCGGGCGCCGTTTAGAGGAACGCCATGATCCAGATGCAGACCTACCTCAACGTGGCCGACAACAGCGGGGCCCGCCGCATCCAGTGCATCAAGGTGCTGGGCGGCTCGCGCCGGCGCTACGCCAGCATCGGCGACATCATCGTGGCCGCGGTGAAGGAAGCCACGCCGGGCGCGCAGGTGAAGCTCCACGAAGTGGTGAAGTGCGTGGTGGTCCGCACCACGAAGGAGCGCAAGCGCCCCGACGGCAGCGTCATCGCCTTCGACGACAACGCCGCCGTGGTCATCAAGCCCGACCTTTCGCCGGTCGGAACCCGCATCTTCGGGCCGGTGTCGCGCGAGCTGCGCGAGCGCAACTACCTGAAGATCGTGTCCCTGGCCCCTGAAGTCCTGTAAAGAACCCCTGCTCCGGCGCCCGTTGAGGGCTCCGGGCCAAGCGAGAAAGACTGAGCGACTATGGAAACCAAAGCGAGCGTCCGCTACAAAGTCCGCCGGGGCGACCTGGTGACGGTGATCGCCGGCCGGGACAAGGGCAAGAGCGGCAAGGTGCTGGGCGTCCTGCCGAAGAAGGGCAAGGTCCTGGTGGAGCATGTGAACGTGGTCAAGCGCCACACCAAGCCCAGCCAGAAGAACCAGACCGGCGGGATCGTGGAGAAGGAAGCCTACCTCCCGGTGTCGAAGGTCATGGTGCTGGACCCGTCCAGCAGCAAGCCGTCCCGCCTGGGGCGCAAGAAGCTGAACGACGGCAGCCTCGTCCGCTTCGTGAAGAAGTCGGGCCACACCCTGGAAGCCGTCAAGGGCAACCGCTGATACCGAACGGAAGGACAACCATGCCTGCAAGATTGCTTGAGAAATACCGCACCGAAGTGGTCCCGGTCCTGAAGAAGGACTTCGGGCTGAAGAACATCATGGAAGTGCCGAAGATCGAGAAGGTCGTGATCAACATGGGCATGGGCGGGGCCAGCCAGAACATCAAGGTGCTGGACGCCGCGGTCATCGAGATGACCAAGATCACCGGGCAGAAGCCGCAGGTGACCAAGTCCAAGAAGGCGATCAGCAACTTCAAGATCCGCGAGAACATGCCCATCGGGTGCAAGGTCACCCTGCGCGGCGCGCGGATGTACGAGTTCCTGGACCGCCTGATCAACGTGGCCATCCCGCGCATCCGCGACTTCCGCGGCGTGTCCAACCGCAGCTTCGACGGCCGCGGCAACTACACGCTCGGCGTCAAGGAGCAGATCATCTTCCCCGAGATCGAGTACGACAAGGTGGAGAAGGTCCACGGAATGGACATCTGCATCGTGACCACGGCCCCCGGCAACGACCAGGCGAAGCGCCTGCTCCAGCTGATGGGCATGCCTTTCCGCACGCAGTAGACCGGAGGGGCCCCTGCGGGGCCCCGACAGTGCCGCCCGCGCCGCAAGGCGCAACCGGTGGCGAACCATCAGAAGAGGTAGTCATGGCCAGGCTCGCAGCCATCAACAAGAACAACCGCACCCCGAAGTTCAAGACCCGCCACCGCAACCGCTGCGCGGTCACGGGGCGCCCCCGCGGATACCTGCGCAAGTTCGGGGTCTGCCGCATCATCTTCCGCGACATGGCGCTGAAGGGCCTGCTGCCCGGCGTCGTGAAAGCGAGCTGGTAACCCGACCGGCACCGACAAGGACTAAGGAGCAAGACGATGAGCATGAATGACCCCATCTCCGACATGCTGACCCGCATCCGCAACGCGGCCAGCGCCAAGCACGAGAAGGCCGACGTGCCTTCCTCGCGACTGAAGCAGGAGATCGTGAAGATCCTGAAGGACGAGGGCTACGTGAAGAACTACCGCCTGCTCGAGGACCAGGGGCGGCCCTTCATTCGCGTGTACTTCAAGCGCGTTGAGGGCGAGCAGAAGGTCATTACCGACCTGAAGCGCGTGTCCAAGCCCGGCCTGCGGGTCTACGTGGACAAGCACAGCATTCCCAGCGTCCTGGGCGGCATGGGGACTGCGGTCCTCTCGACGAGCAAGGGCCTGATGACGGACCGCCAGGCCCGCGAGCTCGGCGTCGGCGGCGAGCATCTCTTCAACATCTGGTAGGACGGACCATGTCACGCATCGGAAAGCAGCCGGTCACGATCCCCGCGGGCGTCAAGGTCGCGGTGGCGGGCGGTAAGGTCTCGGTCGAGGGCCCCAAGGGCAAGCTCGAGCAGCTCCTGCCCGTCGGCATCGCGGTCGAGGTCAAGGACGGCCATGTGCTTGTGGCCCGCCCCGACGACACGCGCAAGAACAAGGCCCTTCACGGCCTGGTGCGCGCCCTCATCAACAACATGGTGGGCGGCGTGACCAAGGGCTTCGAGAAGGAGCTGCACATCGAGGGCGTCGGCTACAGGGCCGTTGTGGCGGGCAGCAAGCTGAACCTGACGCTGGGCTACTCGCACCCGGTCGAGTTCGACATCCCCAAGGGCATCACGATCGCCGTCGAGGCCCAGACCGAGGTCAAGGTGACCGGCATCGACAAGGCGCTGGTCGGCCAGGTCGCCGCCAACATCCGCTTCCTGCGCGAGCCCGAGGTCTACCGGGGCAAGGGCATCCGGTACAAGGACGAGCACATCCGCCGCAAGGCCGGCAAGACGGCCAGCACCGGCAAGTAACGCAGCGCCGCCAGGCCGCGCCCAGGGGCGCGGGCGGCTTCGTCGAGGCGCCGTGGGCGCCTCCAGTGGAAGGCAGAGGACATGTTCAACAAGACGAATCGACAGGAATCGCGGCAGCGCAAGCACGAGCGCCTGCGTAAGAAGGTCATGGGGACGGCCGCGCGCCCGCGCATGGCCATCTACCGCAGCCTCAAGCACTTCCACGTCCAGATCATCGACGACGTCGCCGGCAAGACCCTGCTGGGCGTCTCGACCCAGGACCCGGAGCTCAAGAGCGAAGCCAAGACCATGGCCAACACGGCCGGCGCCAAGCTGGTAGGGGCGCTGGTGGCCAAGCGGGCCCTGGACAAGAAGATCGAGAACGTGGTCTTCGACCGCGGCGGCTACATCTACCACGGCGTGGTCAAGGCACTCGCCGATTCGGCCCGTGGGGCCGGACTCAAGTTCTAACAAAAGGATGCCCATGGAGCGCAGGCAATCGAAGGTCGACGCAAACAAGTTCGAGCTCAAGGAGCGGGTGGTCCACGTCAACCGCACGGCCAAGGTCGTCAAGGGCGGCCGCCGCTTCGGCTTCGCGGCCCTGATGGTCGTCGGTGACGGCCGCGGGCACGTGGGCACGGGCCTGGGCAAGGCGAAGGAGGTCCCCGAGGCCATCGCCAAGGGCGTCGACGCCGCCAAGCGCAACCTCTTCGAAGTGCCGATGACCGGCAACACCATCCCGCACGAGGTGCTGGGCCGTTTCGGCAGCGCCCGGGTGATGTTGAAGCCCGCCGCGCCGGGAACCGGCGTGATCGCCGGCGGCGCCGTGCGCGCGGTGGTCGAGTCCGCGGGAATCCGGGACATTTTGGCCAAGGCCCACGGCACGAGCAACTACCACAACGTGGTTTACGCGACGCTGCAGGGCCTCAAGAGCCTCAAGAAGCGCGAGGACGTGGCGCGGCTGCGCGGCAAGGAAGTGTCGGACCTGATGATCGCCCGCAAGCCGAAGGCGGGCGAGCCCGCCAAGCCGGCGGCGCAGGCCTAGCAGGGGACGGACGGCGGCCCCAGGGCCGCCGCAAGCGGGACTCAACCGGAGAACAGCGATGAGCGGCAAGATCAAGGTAACGTTGGTGCGGAGCAAGAACCACCGAAGCGAGGACACCCTGGCCACCCTGCAGACGCTGGGGCTGAAGAAGGTGAATTCCTCGCGGGTGATCGCGGACAACCCCGCCACGCGGGGCATCTGCGCGAAGCTGGCGCACATGGTCAAGATCGAGGAGGTCAAGTCATGAAGCTGCACGAGCTGAAGCCCGCAGAGGGAAGCCGCACCCGGGGCAAGCGCCTGGGACGCGGACGCAGTTCCGGCATGGGCAAGACCTCGACCAAGGGCCAGAAGGGCCAGGGCGCCCACAACAAGCACAAGAAGGCCGGCTTCGAGGGCGGGCAGACGCGCATGGCGCTCCGCTTCCCCAAGCGCGGATTCAAGAACCATTCGCGCCAGCAGTTCGCGGTGGTGAACGTCAGCGCCCTTGAGGCCCTCGAGTTCACCGGCGAGCTGACGGTGCAGGTGCTCAAGGACCACAAGGTCATCGCCGACGTCCTGGCGGGCCTGCGCGTGCTGGGCGACGGCGAGATCAAGAAGGCGGTCACCGTGAAGGCCAAGCATTTTTCGGCGACGGCAAAGGCGAAGATCGAGGCGGCCGGCGGCAAGGCGGTGGTGGAGGCGTGAGCAACCCCCTCACCGATTCGCTGGCGATCCCTGAGCTGAAGAAGCGCCTCACGGTGACTTTTCTGCTCTTGGTCGTCTACCGCATCGGATGCCAGGTGCCGACGCCCGGGGTCAACCCGGCGGCCATGGCGGCTCTCATGCAGAACCAGCAGGGCGGGGTCCTGGGGGTGCTCAACCTGTTCACGGGCGGCGCCCTGGGGCAGTTCAGCATCTTCGCCCTGGGCATCATGCCCTACATCAGCACCAGCATCATCCTTCAGCTGCTGACCGAGGTGATGCCCCAGCTCAAGCAGCTCAAGAACGAGGGCGAGGCCGGGCGCCGCAAGATCACCCAGTACACCCGCTACGGGACCGTGGCCCTGGCGCTGTTCCAGTCCGTGATGATGACCAAGGTGCTGCGCGCCATCGCCGCCTCCTCGGCCGCCTCGTCGTCGCTGATCCTGCACGACACGGCCGGCTGGACCATGGTGGCGGCCCTGACCCTTACCACCGGCACGCTCTTCGTCATGTGGCTGGGCGAGCAGATCACCGAGTTCGGCATCGGCAACGGCATGTCGCTGATCATCTTCGTGGGCATCGTCTCCCGCCTGCCGCGCGAGGTCTTCAGCGTGTACCAGGCCTACGACGCCGGCAACGTGAGCCTCTTCGGGATCGTGTTCTTCCTGGCGGTGATGGCCGCCCTGGTGGCCCTGACCGTGGTCAGCCAGCTGGCCTACCGCAAGGTGTCGGTGCAGTACGCCCAGCGACAGATGGGCCGGAAGATGATGGGCGGGGGCACCACGGTGCTGCCCCTGAAGATCGACTACAGCGGCGTCATCGCCGTGATCTTCGCCAGCTCGCTGCTGGTGTTCCCGGTGCAGATCGTGGGCTACCTGAAGAGCTCCGCCTGGTTGGGCAAGCAGGACGGCCTGCGCAATTTCTATGAGGGCGCGGAGCGCTGGCTTAGCCACGGGCATCCCTTCTACGTGCTGCTCTACGCGTCGCTGACCATCTTTTTCTGCTTCTTCTACACGGCGATGGTGTTCAACACCGACGACGTCGCAGACAACATGAAGAAATATGGTGGCTTCATTCCGGGCCTGCGCCCGGGCAAGGCCACGGCCGACTACCTCGCACGCATCCTGGATCGGATCACCCTGGGGGGTGCGCTACTGGTAGTGGTGATCGCGGTGGTTCCGGACGTCATGGCCCGCACGATGGGCATCGGCTGGTACTTCGGCGGCACGACTTTCCTGATCGTCGTGGGTGTAGCCCTGGACACGATGCGGCAGATTGAAGCCCACCTCCTCATGCGGCATTACGACGGCTTCATGAAGGACCAGAAGATCCGAGGAAGATTCGGATGAGCAAGCAACCCCTGGTGATGGTGTTTCTCGGCGCCCCTGGCGCCGGCAAGGGTACCTACTGCAAGGAGATCACCGGCCGTTTCGGATCGCCCCAGGTTTCGACCGGGGACATGTTCCGGCTGGCCGTGAAAGAAGGCACGCCGGTCGGAAAGGCCGCCAAGGCCTACATGGACAAGGGCGCGCTGGTGCCGGATGAAGTGGTGCTGGACGTCGTCAAGGAACGGATCCAGCGGCCGGACTGCCGCGAGCACGGCATCATCCTGGACGGGTTCCCGCGGAACATCGCCCAGGCGGACGCACTGCCGGACATGCTGTCCAGCATCGACCTGCACCTGTGCCTGGTGGTGAACCTGGACGTGAAGCGGGACGTGTTGATCAAGCGCCTGACCGGGCGCCGCATGTGCCGGGGCTGCACGCAGGGCAATTTCAACATCTACACGCTGAAGCCCAAGGTCGACGGGGTCTGCGACTACTGCGGCGGCGAGCTTTACCAGCGCGACGACGACAAGCTCGAGGTCATCGAGAACCGGCTGAAGGTCTATGAACAGCAGACCCAGCCCCTGATCGAGTACTACCGGGCCAAGAACAAGCTGCAGGATGTCGAGCTGCAGGGCGAGATCAAGGACATGGCCGGCCGCATTCTGGGCATGGTGAACGAGCACCTGCAAAAGCACATCTGACCGTCGCGTCGGGAGCTGGCGTGAGCATAACCATCAAGACCGCTCCTGAGCTCGTGAAGATGCGGGCCGCGGGGAACCTGGTGGGGCGCCTGCTGGTCGAGCTGTCAAGGCGGGTCAAGCCGGGGGTGACCACCCGCGAGCTGGACGACTTCTCCCGCGGCTTCTTCGAGGCCGCGGGAGCGGTGCCCGCCTTCCTGGGGTACAACGGCTATCCGGCGTCCATCTGCGCCTCGGTCAACGAGCAGGTGGTCCACGGAATCCCGGGAGCGCGCAAGCTGGCGGCCGGGGACATCGTGGGGATCGACGTCGGCGCGGTGCTCGACGGCTACGTGGGCGACGCGGCCCGCACCTTCGCCGTCGGCGAGGTCAGCGAAGAAGCCCGCCGGCTCATGCGGGTGACGCGCGAATCGCTGGACGCGGGCATCGCGGCCGCGCTGAACAACGGGCATGTGCAGGACATCGGCGCCGCGGTCCAGGCCCACGCCGAAGCCGCGGGCTTCTCGGTGGTCCGGGACTTTGTGGGGCACGGGATCGGCCGCAAGATGCACGAGGATCCGCAGGTGCCGAACTACGGGCGCCGCGGGCTCGGGCCCCGCCTCAAGGCGGGCATGACGCTGGCCATCGAGCCGATGGTCAACGCCGGGGGCCTCGAGGTAGAGGTGCTGAGCGACGGCTGGACGGTGTTGACCAGGGATCGGCGCCTTTCGGCGCACTTCGAAGACACGGTGATCATCACCGAAGGCGAGCCGGAGATCATCACCCGGCTGGATTGAGGAGTATGGCCAAGGAAGAAAGCATCGCGGTGGAGGGCAAGATCGTCGAACCCCTGCCGAACGCCATGTTCAAGGTGGAGCTAGACAACGGCCACCAGGTCCTGGCACACGTATCGGGGAAGATGCGCATGCACTTCATTCGCATCCTACCAGGGGACAAGGTGACCGTGGAGCTTTCCCCCTACGACCTCACCCGCGGGCGGATCACCTACCGCTTCAAATAATGAGAAGGGCCCGCGCGGCCGGAAGGCCGCGGCGGGCGAGAGGATGCGACCATGAAAGTTCGGGCTTCGATCAAGAAGATCTGCGAGAAATGCAAGATCATCCGGCGCAAGGGCGAGAACCGGGTGATTTGCGAGAACCCCAAGCACAAGCAGCGCCAGGGCTGAGGAGACTGTTCAATGGCACGCATAGCAGGCGTGGATCTGCCTAAGGAAAAGCGCGTCGAGGCGGGTCTGCAGTACATCTACGGCATCGGCGGGACGCTCGCCAAGAAGATCATGGCCGAGGCATCGATTCCCGACGTCCGGCGGGTCAAGGACCTCAGCGAGGGCGAGATCCACGCCATCACCGCGATCCTGAACAAGGGAGCGCTGGCGGACGGGACCCCCGTGCGCGTCGAGGGCGACCTGCGCCGCGAGGTGGCGACGAACATCAAGCGCCTGGTGGACATCGGCTCCTACCGCGGATCGCGGCACCGCCGCGGCCTGCCGGTGCGCGGGCAGCGCACCCGCACGAACTCGCGCACCCGCAAGGGACCGCGCCGCACGGTGGCGAACAAGAAGATCGAGACCAAGTAGGCCCGGGACCCGGGCGGGGCATGATGCCCGGGCCGGACCGACACCCAAGAGGGACGAAACGTGACAGCGGAACAGCAGAAGAACGAGGAGCCGGCGGCGGCGGCGGAAGCCAAAACCCCCAAGGTCCGCAAGAAGGACAAGAAGGTGCCGCGCAACGGCGTGGCGCACATTCAGTCCACCTTCAACAACACCATCATCACCATCACCGACACGACGGGCGCGGTGGTGAGCTGGTCGGCTTCCGGCGCGCACGGCTTCAAGGGCTCGCGCAAGAGCACGCCCTTCGCGGCCGGCGTGGCCGCTGAGGCGGCCGCCAAGAAGGCACTGGACCTGGGCATGAAAGAAGTCGAGGTCTACGTCAAGGGGCCGGGTTCCGGCCGCGAGACCGCGATCTCGTCGCTGGCGTCCGCGGGGATGAGCATCACCCTCATCCGCGACGTCACCCCCATCCCCCACAATGGATGCCGCCCGCCTAAGCGGCGCCGCGTCTGAGGCATAAAACATGGCTCGTTACACCGGACCCGCCTGCAAGCTCTGCCGCCGCGAAGGCATCAAGCTCTTCCTGAAAGGGGAGCGCTGCTACTCGGCCAAGTGCGCCCTCGACCGCCGCGGCTACGCCCCCGGGCAGCACGGCCAGCGCCGCGGCAAGCCCACCGAATACGGAACCCAGCTGCGCGAGAAGCAGAAGGTGCGCCGCATCTATGGGGTGCTGGAGCGCCAGTTCCGCCGCTTCTTCAGCCTGGCCGAGCGCCAGCACGGCATCACCGGCGAGAACTTGCTGGTCATGCTGGAGCGCCGCCTGGACAACGTCGCCTACCGCATGGGCTTCGCGCCCTCGCGCTCCTCGGCCCGCCAGCTGGTCTTGCACGGACACCTGCTGCTCGACGGCAAGAAGACCAACATCGCGTCCCTGCTGGTGAAGCCGGGCCAGGTGCTGGCGGTCGCGCCCTCGAGCCGGGACCGCGCCGGCATCAGGGAGAACCTGAAGGCCCAGGAGAAGCGCAATTTCCCGTCCTGGGTGGAAATGGACGTTGAAAAACTGCAGGGCACCTTCAAGGCCCTGCCCGGCAAGGACGATATCGCCCTGCCGGTGAAGGAACAACTGATCGTCGAACTCTACTCGAAGTAGGCGTTCGGGTTCCCAAGGAGAAGGCATGCGCTTTAAGAGCCTGGAAAAGCCCAAGCGGCTGGACTACGAAAAAGGGACGCTCAGCCCCACCTACGGCAAGTTCTATGCCGAACCCTTCGAGCGTGGCTACGCCATCACCATCGGCAACAGCCTGCGCCGGATCCTGCTGTCGTCGATCGAGGCGGCTGCGGTGACGGTGGTGCGCATCGAAGGCGTGCTGCATGAGTTCGCGGCGATCCCCGGCGTTGCCGAGGACACCACGGACATCATCCTCAACATCAAGCAGCTGAAGCTCAAGATGGAAGGCGAGGGCCCCAAGACCATTCGCCTGTCCGTGAGCGGAGACCGCGAGGTGACGGCGCGCGACATCAAGACCGACGCGTCGATCGAGATCATCAATCCGGACCTGCACATCGCCACGCTCACCGAGCGCGACGCGAAGCTCGACATCGAGCTCGAGGTCGACCACGGCCGCGGCTACGTCAGCGCCGACCGCAACAAGCGCGACGACCTGCCGGTGGGGGCGATCCCCGTCGACAGCCTCTTCTCGCCGGTCACCCGCGTCCGCATCGACAGCGAGAACACCCGCGTCGGGCAGATGACGGACTACGACAAGCTCA
>Ga0302319_10019313_pt1 | contig 12385 bp, 6 predicted proteins | sample Bog_T0_2_FD_203319 | JGI IMG/M metagenome (GOLD analysis project Ga0302319, IMG submission 203319) | Peat permafrost microbial communities from Stordalen Mire near Abisko, Sweden - Bog_T0_2 | ecosystem: Environmental > Terrestrial > Soil > Wetlands > Peat | place: Sweden: Abisko, Stordalen Mire... | reverse complement strand
TGTCGGCAAGATCGCGGCGCCGGCCGAGATCCTCAACAGACCTGGCAAACTGTCTTCGGCGCAGTTCGAGATTATCAAGACGCACTGCAAGGTAGGGTTTGACATCGTCAAGGGCATCGACTTCTCCTGGCCGGTCGCCCAGACAATCCTGCAACATCATGAGAGGCTTGACGGCTCGGGCTATCCGGCCGGTCTCGCCGGCGGGCAGATACTGCTGGAAGCCAGGATCGTGGCGGTCGCCGATGTGGTGGAGGCGATCACTTCGTTCCGGCCATACCGGCCCGCCCTGGGCATAGACGTTGCCCTGGACGAGATCGGCTCCGGCCGGGGCCGCCACTACGACCCGGCCGTCGTCGACGCCTGTCTGGCGGCAGTGCACGGCGGCGCATTGGGCTTCGCGTGAAGGGCTCCAACAACGAAAGCACGGCCCGCCGACAGTGAACGGGACTGACACCCAGGCAACCACGCTGTACCCCACACTGCCGTCCGCCAAACAGTCGGAGTCGCGGACGACCGGGCATCGTCATCGCGCCGTCCTGGTCCTGGCGGCGAGTACCATTTCGATGCGGTCCACGAGTTGGGCGACGCTGACCGGCTTGCGCAGGAGCGAAAAGGCGCCGGGCGGCGCGCCGCTGACCGCGAGGTGGTCAGCCTCGCCCGCGTCGCCCGCGTAGCCGGTCAGCAGCACCGCGGGCAGCCCGGGGCGCCGCACCTGCGCCTCGCGGATGAACGCAAGCCCGCCCATGCCGGGCATGGCGAGGTCGGCCACCAGCGCGTCCACAGGCTCCTCCGCGTCCAGCAGCGCCAGGGCCTCGGCGCCGCTGCCCGCGGCCAGCACAGCGAACCCGGCATCCTCAAGGGAGGCCACGAGCACCTCGCGCACCATGTCCTCGTCGTCCACCATGAGGACGCGGCGCGCCAGACCAGCCAAGTGTGCAAGCCCGGGCTGTATTTGCGCGGCCTCCGTCCGCACGTCCGCGACCGGCAGCCAGATCGTGACGGTGGTGCCTTCCCCGGGCGCGCTCTCGATCGCCAGGCCTCCGCCGCTCTGCTCAGCGAACCCCTTGGCCATCGGGAGCCCGAGGCCGGTGCCCTTGTCCTGCGGCTTGGTGGTGAAGAACGGCTCCATCGCACGTTCCAGTGTCGCCCGGTCCATGCCGGTCCCGGTGTCCGTGACGGCCAGGCGGACATACTGGCCGGGCTTCAGGCCTATCCGGTGAACCCCCGCGGCGGGGACCTCCTCTGTCGCGGCGGCCAGGGTGAGCGTGCCGCCGTCGGGCATGGCGTCGCGGGCGTTGGTCGCGAGGTTCACCAGCACGGTTTCGAGCTGCCCACGGTCGGCCATCACCGGCGCCAGCCCGGTTCCACCTTCGACGCACACGTTGATCGGGCTGCCGAGCGTCTGCGCCAGGACGTCCCGCAGCCCATCCAGCAGCCCGGCGGGGTCGATCCGCTCGGCCCGAAGGTCACCGCGCCGGGCGAAGGAGAGCAGCCGGCGGGTGATCGCGGCGCCGCGCTCAGCCGCGCCGACCACCGTGCGGGCGAACCGCCTCACGCTGACCGGGTCAGCCGCGCGCGTCTGGATCAGCGCGCCGCCGCTCTGCACCGCCTGGAGAATGTTGTTGAAGTCGTGCGCGATGCCGCCAGCCAGTTGCCCAAGCGCCTGCATCCGCTGCGCATGGGCGGCGCGCGTCAGTGCATCTTCCCGCGCGGCCATTTCCTCGCGCACGCGCTCCTCCAGCTTCCGGTTCAGGTCGGCAAGCTCCGCCTCGGCCTCCCGCTGCTCTGTGATGTCGGTGTGCACGCCCACCCACTCACGGACCGTGCCGTCCTGGTGCGGCACCGGAACGGCCCGGATCGAGAAGCGCCGCCAAGCGCCGTCATGCCGCCGCACCCGGTGCTCGAAGACGAACGGCCTCCGCTCGGCGACCGCCTGGTTCCAGGCGTCAACGGTAGGCTGGGTATCGTCCGGATGCACCGCCTTCGCCCAGCCGTAGCCCTGGTAGTCCTTCTGGCTCTGGCCGGTCAGCGCCGCCCACCCCGGCTGCTCGCCCGCCATCTCGCCTTCGGCGTTGTTGGTCCACACGATTCCGCTGACCGCCTGCACGGCGGCGCGGAACCGCGCCTCGCTCGCGCGCAGCGCCTCCTCGGCGCGCTTGCGCGGCGTGATCACCTCGGAGAACAGGACCGCACCACCCGGGCTGCCGTCAGTCCGGTACCAGGGAGCCATCTCCCAGCGCACCCAGTCGGAGCTCCCGTCTTCCCGCGGGAACGGCTCGTCCTCCGCGGACAGCGTCTCGCCCGCCAGGACGCGACGGTGGACCTCGCGCCAGTGCTGCGGGCTGTCGGGAAACAGTTCGTAGTGGCTGCGGCCGAGCGCGTTTGCCGGCTCCATGCAGGAGCCGGGGAAGTAGTCGGTAACGAAGCGGCGGCTCACGACGAGATAGCGCATCTCGCTGTCGAACATGGCAATGGCGGCCGGCGCACGGTCGATGAACAGCCTCAACCGTTTTGCGGAAGATCTGGAAATTGGACACGAGGAGAGTGTCGGAAAAGTCATAGATCTGTTCCCGCTGGGGATCGGGGTTGATCTGCAGGAGGGCGTCAGCCTTGCCGTGCAAGACCTCCGACTGGGCCGCCGGCCAATCCATTGCCTCGACGGAGATCGACAAGCCAGCCTTGTCGGCCAGGGCGTAAGCAAGATCAACCACGACCCCGACCGGTTTGCCGTCTTCCAACGATATGAACGGCGCGATCGCCTTATTGCCAAGAAACCGCAACGGTTGATTCTGGTCGTGACCAACAGCGGCGCAGGGCGCGACTGCAATCGCCGTCGCGGCCATCAACAGCAACGTCAGAGTGCAAAGGGCCTTGGATCGATAATCCACGACGCGCAATCTCCCAAGCCTGGGGAATACTGCGGTTGGAGCATCGTCACGGTGGCTGGAATTGGCCGGCATGCCGGAGGAAGTTGTTGCCCTCATGCTTGCCGGGCGAGGCGCGACTCGCTCTCCGTTTAGGCCTGGAACCACAGCGCGGGGACCAGGGCTATCGATAAGACTGGCGTCAGCCGGGCCAGAAAGGCTGTTCAAGTTCACCTCTGCACGCTCTGGGGGGTGTGTCGTAAAGGCACCCTTCGCCGGAAATCCTTGACCCAAATCATGTTGCCCGCAGACGTTGTGCTGCTCCGACCGGGGCCCGTCCGGGTCCACCTCGACACGCCCGATCCGTAACAGGACTGCCAATTGCCGCGTTTCACGCGCCCTCCGGGCTGCCCCCGGGAAACGTTCTGATATCATTACAGACGGCGACGGCGCTAGCGGGGTGCCGGCTTATCGGGGTTGCGCGCCGCCTTGTCGTCGACTGCTGCCGCCAACAGCGCACGAACGCGGTCTGCGAGGTGGACGCCGCTGACCGGCTTGCGCAGCAGCGAAAAGCTGCCGCTGATGGCCCCGCCCACTGCCAGGGCGGCGCCATCGCCGGCGTAGCCGGTCAGCAGCACTGCGGGCAGCCCTGGGTGGCGCTGCTGTGCGGCACGGATGACCTCCAGACCGCCCATGCCCGGCATGGTCAGGTCCGTGACCAGGGCGTCCACCGCTTCTCCGGCAGCCAGCAGGGCAAGCGCTTCGGTGCCGCTCGCGGCCACGAGCACGCTGTAGCCCGCGTCCTCCAATTGCTCGGCGAGAACCTCGCGAACCACATTCTCGTCGTCGACCAGCAGAACCCGCCGCGCGGCAGTCGCAGGCCGGTCGGGCTTGGCCGCTATGCCCGCGGCATCCTTCGCTGCCGCCCGTGCCCTGTTTGTCTCAGCCGCGGGCAGCCAAAGGGTGATCGTCGTGCCTTTGCCCAGGCTGCTCTCGATGCGCAACGTGCCGCCTGACTGCTCAATGAATCCCTTGGCCATGGGCAAGCCCAGGCCGGTCCCGGCGCCGGGCTCCTTGGTGGTGAAAAATGGCTCCCCAGCGTGTGCGAGCGTGGTCCGGTCCATGCCCTTGCCGGTGTCGGCGACGGCGAGCCGGACGTAGCGCCCCGGGGCAAGTCCGGCCGCGTGCGTGGGACCGTCCGCGGGCACGGTCTCGGTTTCAGCTGACAGGGTCAGGCACCCGCCCTCCGGCATTGCGTCGCGCGCGTTGGTGGCCAGATTGACCAACGCCGTCTCAAGCTGCCCTTTGTCCGCAAAGAGCGGTGGGACACCGGCCTCCAGTCCGACCCGCACATCGATTGATGCGCCAAGTGTGGGGGCGAGCATCTCGCGCAGATCGCCCAGCAGCGCGGTCACATCAACCGCCTCGGCGCGCAGGTCGCTGCGGCGGCCGAATGCGAGCAGACGGCGCGTGATGGAGGAACCCCGCTCGATGGCCTCGATGGCGAGCCGCGCGAGACGGCGCACGCCAGCCTCGTCCCCTGCGCGGCGCTCAATCAGCGCAGCCGCCCCCTGAACTCCCTGCAGCACGTTGTTGAAGTCGTGCGCGATGCCGCCGGCGAGCTGGCCGAGCGCCTGCATGCGCTCGGCATGGGCGGCCCGCGTTTGCGCCGCTTCCCGCGCCGCGACTGCCTCATGCACGCGCGTTTCCAGATCTGCGGTCAGCCGGCGAAGTCTCGCCTCGACGCGTTTGCGTTCGGAGATGTCCTCGATGACGCCGACACCGTACATCGGCGTTCCGGTCTGGTCGCGCACCAGAGAATCGGTCAGCGAGGCCCAGAGCAGCGTACCGTCCTTGCGAAGGTACCGCTTGTCCATGTTGAAAGCCGCGATCTCCCCCGACATGAGGCGGCGGAATGACGCCAGACTCGCTGGGAGGTCATCGGGATGTGTGATCTCCCGGAAGGTGATGGCAAGCAGCTCGGCACGGGAGTAGCCGAGCATATCGCACAGCCGGTCGTTGACCCGGAGCCATTTCCCGGCGAGGTCGATGTGCACGATGCCGACAGCAGCCTGCTCGAACGTGGCCCGGAACCGTTCTTCGCTTTCGCGGAGCGCGGTTTCGGCATCCTTCAGCTGTGTGATGTCGCTTGAGACGGCGACCAGGCCGACCACCGTCCCGTCCTCCATCCGCAGAGGGGCCTTGGCGGACCGGAACACCCGCGTTCCCGCACCCGCTGCCTCGAAGGTCTCCTCACATCGTTCCACGCGCCCGGATGCGATAACCCGCCGGTCATTCGCCATGACCGCGGCGGCCTGCGCCGGGTCGTGGTGCCATTCCGCATCGGAGTGGCCGATCACCTGCCCGGCGGGCTTGCCGATCACGGCGAGAACCGCGGGGTTGGCGAACAGGAACCGACCGTCGGCGTCCTTCGCGTAGATCGGATCCGGGGAACAGTCGCCAATGGCCCTGAGCAGGGCTGTCGCCCGGTTGAGGGCCTCCTCCGCGCGCTTGCGCTCGGAAATGTCCTGGACAATCGTGATGATTCGCTCCGGCCTGTCCCCCGTATCGCTTAGCAGGGACACCGTGACAGCGGCCCAGACCGGCCCGCCATCCTTGCGCAGGTATCGCTTTTCGCGTGTGATCGTCGCGATCTCTCCGCGGAGCAGGCTGCCCCGCTGCGCAAGGTCGGCTTCCAGGTCGTCGGGATGCGTGAGGTCCTGGAAGTTGTGCCCCACCAGTTCATTGCGCGGGTAGCCGAGGATCGCGCATATCCTGTCGTTGACGCGCAGCCAGGTGCCGTCGAGGGCTGCCTGTGTCATGCCGACCCCCGCCTGGTCGAAAGTGGTGCGGAACAGGGCCTCACTGTGGCGCAGTGCGCATTCGCGCTCCTCCAGTTCAACGGCCATGGCATCGAAAGCGCCGGCAAGGCGGCCGAACTCGCTGTTGTCCGCACAGAGGCCGACGCGGGCGGCAAGATCGCCGTTGCGCCAGCTTTCGGCGACGCGGAGCAGCCGGTCGAGCGGACGGCGGATCAGCTGCGTGCCGGCGAGGCAGGTCGTCGCCAGTGCCAGCCCGGCCCCGGCGACAATCAACAGCATGCCCGTGCGGTTCGCCTTCGCCACGCCGGCGAAGGCGAGATCCGGGTCCAATCCCACCCCGACGGCCCATCCGTTCGGGCCGCTGCCGGGACGCGAGGTGCCAACGATGATCGGGCGGCCTTCAAGGCTCGTCATCGGAACGACCTTGTCTGCGTTTCCGGTGAGGATGAACCGATATTCGGCGCGCATCGGCTGACCGATAAAGTGCTCCCCGTTGGGCCGGCGAGCCACGAACGTACCGTTGCGGTCAAGGATCGAGACCACAGTTCCGGGCGGCAAGGCGACCTGGTCGAGCTGTTCTTGCAGCCAGCCGAGATCGAGGGCCAGGACGACAACGCCCGCGATGTCCCCGCCCGGGCGCCTGAACGGCTTGGCCATGTGGACGGTCGGCCGTCCGGTGCCCCGGCTGACTTCGTAGCCGCCGATCGTAAACCCGCCAGACTGCATGGCCGTATGGAAATAGTCGCGGTCGGACACGTCGATCCCGCGATCGACCGCGCGGGGGGCACAGACGACATGCCCATCGGAGCCGACGACCGCAACGGTGACGTAGCGTGCCAGGCTCGCTACCACATTGCCCAGCAATTGCTGGCAATCATCCGGCCTGTCGTTCTGCACGGCAGGCGAGCCGGCGATCACATCCAGAACCTGCTCCGCCCCTTCGGCGATCCGCCGCTGCTCGGAGGCAACGAGACCCATGAGGCGCATCGCCTCGTCCTCGACAAGCTGCTGCCGGGCGTGGCGCGCCTGGCTTTCGGTGTAGGCCTGGAACCCCAGGGCGGGCACCAGGGCAAGCGACACGATCAGCAGCAGCCGCGCCAGAAGGCTGTTCATCGGCACCCCACTTTCCGAACGAGGCTCCTGCTTAGAGCGGAGCGCTGATCGGGGACTATGCCGAAGGGCGTCTACACCAAATCACTCACGTCAAGGCCTTTTTCGGTGATCGTGCCACGCTGCACGCCTGGCACCGGCACACGGTTGCGCCGGCGTTACCGTTCTGGTTACCCAGCAGACCCGGCGGCCGCCCGGTGACCATGCCGCCCATCGCCGGATCGCCGGAATCGCAAGATGGGCGTTGACGCGCCGGAACCGTGCTTCAGCCTGGCGGGGGAGCGGCGGCATTCAACCTGTCGCCGCTCTGAGCGCTTCTTCGGCCACCGCTGCCGGTAATGCAGCTCAACGCGCATCGGCTCGCGGGCTGCGCAGGCAACCGGTAACTTGCGCCGGGGAGTGAGGCATGCTCTGTCAACACGCTGCGGCGCGATGACCCCGCAATATTGCCAGCCACTTCGGCGTCACGCCAGCAGCATTCGCCCGCCTCGATCCGGGCGTTCTCGCCCGCCATCGACCAGCCAGGCTAAGGGCAGCGGAATAACGCGCTTTTAACAGCCTGTTGCATTGACGGACTTCCTGAGCGGCCGCTACAATTACATTTGGGAAATATTTGGACGCCGCCAAATACAAGCAGGCGCCATCCTGCGTCCCGCTGCCGCGGCGCAGGGGCCCAGCCATGCCATTTGACGCAACAGCCCTGCCAAAGGCGCCGACAGGCGTTTCCGGCTTCGACAATGTGACGCTGGGCGGACTGCCGATTGGGCGGCCCACCCTGATATGCGGTCCAGCCGGGTGCGGCAAAACGTTGTTTGCCATGACCTTCCTGGTGAACGGAGCGACCCTGTTCAGCGAGCCGGGCGTCTTCATGAGCTTCGAGGAACGCGCGGCGGACCTGACGGCCAATTTCGCCTCGCTCGGCTACGACCTCGACGGGCTGGTGGCGGCCGGCAAGCTGGCGATCGACCACGTCCGGGTCGAACGCAGCGAAATTGAGGAGTCGGGAGAATACGACCTTGAGGGCCTGTTCGTGCGCCTCGGCTACGCCGTGGACACGATCGGCGCCAGGCGGGTCGTCCTCGACACCATCGAATCGCTGTTCTCCGGCTTCACCGACCCATCCGTCCTGCGGGCGGAGCTGCGCCGGCTGTTCGGCTGGATCAAGGACCGCGGCCTGACCGCAATCGTGACAGGGGAGCGCGGCGACGGCCAGCTCACCCGCCAGGGGCTGGAGGAGTATGTCTCCGACTGCGTGATCCAGCTCGACAACCGGGTCGAGGACCAGATCACCACCCGGCGGCTGCGGATCGTAAAATACCGTGGCTCCGCGCATGGCACCAACGAGTATCCGTTCCTGATCGACGATCAGGGGATCACCGTTCTGCCGGTGACCTCGTCCGGGCTCCAGAGGCCTGTCTCGAGCGAGATCGTCCCCAGCGGCATTCCGGGGCTCGACGCGATGCTGCGGACCGGCGGGTTCTACAAGGGCTCCAGCATTCTGCTGTCAGGCGTCGCCGGCACCGGCAAGACGACAATCGGCAGCCATTTCGCCGACGCCGCCTGTGCACGCGGCCAACGGTGCATGTTCTTCGTGTTCGAGGAGGGTGCCGACGAAGTTTGCCGGAATGCCCTGTCCGTCGGACTCGACCTGAAAGCGCGGGTCGGAAGCGGCCTGCTGCGGTTTGAGGCCGCCAGGCCCAGCCTTTACGGACTGGAGATGCATCTGGCGCGCATGCACCGCGACCTCGAGAGCTTCAGGCCGGATGTGGTCGTGATCGACCCGATCTCGGCTTTCCGCGGCCCTGACACGGAGGTCCACGCGACCCTGCTGCGGATGCTGGACCTGCTCAAGAGCCGCGGCATCACGGCCCTGTTCACAAGCCTTCGGGCCGGGGATACGCAGATGGACGGCACGGACTGCCTGTCGTCTCTGATGGATGTATGGATCAAGCTGTCAAACATCGAAGCGGATGGCGAGCGCAACCGGACTCTATACGTCATCAAGTCCCGCGGCATGAGCCATTCGAACCAGGTGCGTGAGTACCGGGTGACCGACGCCGGCATTGAGTTGAGTGAAGCCTATGTCGGCGCCGAGGGCGTTCTCACTGGCGCCGCGCGGCTCAATCAGGAAGCGCGCGAGAGGGCGGCCGCCATGCGCCGGCTGCAGGAAGTGGCACGGCGACAGCGAGAAATCTCGCGGCGCCGCCAGGCGCTTGAGCGCCAGATCGATGAGCTGCGGGCCGACCTTCAGGCCGGAGAGGATGAAGCGCGGAAGCTTATCTTTGAAGAAGAGGGCCATGACGCCACGCTGACATCTGACCGGGCCGCTCTTGCGACGCTACGGGGGGCTGCCGAATGAGCACGCGGGGCACACAGGCCATGGACCGGACGGCGGACCCCGACGCCGTCCACCTGCTGCGCCTTTACGTCGCCGGGCAGACGCCGAAATCGCTCGCGGCCATGGCAAACCTCAAGCGCTTCTGCGAGGATCATTTGCCAGGGCTATATGCGATCGAGGTGATCGATCTTCTGGAGCATCCAGAACTGGCGGCGGGAGACCAGATCCTTGCAATCCCCACACTTGTCCGCCGGCTGCCGGAGCCGCTTAAGCGGATCATTGGCGACCTGTCCAGCACCGAAAAAGTCCTGGTGGGGCTCGATATAAGGGGAAAGGGCACGTCCCCATGAACGACACCGGGACAGCGCCGCCGGCAATTTACTGCCGACTGAGGCTGTTCGTTGCCGGGAGCACCCTTCGCTCCCAAAGGGCCATCGAGAACCTGCAGCGCGTCTGCGAGACGCAGATCGGCCGAACGATCGACCTTGAAGTCATAGACGTCTACCAGCGGCCTGAGCTCGCCGTGCAATATCAGGTCGTTGCGGCGCCGACTCTGGTGAAGCTGTCCCCCGCGCCGGTCCGGCGAATTGTCGGCGGCCTGTCTGCGACGGACCGGGTTCTGCATGGTCTCGGCCTCATGCGGCTGTCGCCCGAGCGGCACTGATGACCCATGGGGACCGAGACTCCACGAGCCGAACCGACGAACGCGTCGCCAATCTGGAGGCCCGGCTTCGCGAAAGCGAAGAAACGCTGGAGGCCATCCGGCGGAACGAAATTGATGCTCTGGTGGTTAGCGGGGTGGCGGATGGGCCGCGGGTCTTTACGCTTGAGGGCGCGGACCGGACCTACCGCATATTGGTCGAGCAGATGCAGGAGGGGGCCGTCACCCTCGGCCAGGACGGCACGGTACTCTACTGCAACCAGTTCATCGCCAGTCTGCTGGGCGAGCCGCCGGAGCGGGTGGCCGGCCAGAAGCTGCTGCGCTATGTGCTGCCGGAAGACGCCGGGCATTTAGCCCGCCTGCTTGCTGAGGCCGGGCAAACCGGAGCACGGGGCGAGCTGACCCTGCGCTCCGGGGACGGGAAGGACGTTCCGGTCTATCTCTCACTCAGCCTCCTGCGCGACAACGAGACGGCAGTGCTATGCGGAGTTCTCACCGATCTGACCGAACAGAAGCTTCACCTTCGGGAACTGACCGAAGCCAACGTCCGCCTGAAGGCGGAGATGGCTGAACGCGAGCGTGTCGAAGACGCCTTGCGTCAGGCGCACAAGATGGAGGCGGTCGGCCAGCTCACGGGCGGACTTGCACACGACTTCAACAACCTGCTGACCGGCATCTTCGGCAATCTCGAGCTGTTGCAGGCCAGGATCGCGCAAGGCCGGGTCAGCGAGGTGGACCGTTACGTTACGGCTGCCCGCGGCGCGGCCACCCGTGCCGCGGCGCTGACCCATCGGCTGCTGGCGTTTTCGCGGCACCAGACGCTCGCACCGGTACCGACAAACGCCAATCGCCTGGTTGCCAGTATGGAGGAGCTGATCCAACGCACGGTTGGGCCGCCGATAGCCGTGAAAACCGTGCTCACCGAGGACCTGTGGCCAACGCTCTGCGACCCCAATCAGCTGGAGAGCGCGGTACTGAACCTGTCGATCAACGCGCGCGACGCGATGCCGGACGGCGGCGGGCTGACGATCGAGACGGCCAATGTGCGGCTGGACGAGCGGGCGGCGGGGGAGCGGGACATGGCGCCCGGCCACTACGTGACGGTCTGCGTGAGCGACACGGGCACGGGCATGCCCCCCGACGTGGCGGCGCGGGCGTTCGATCCGTTTTTCACCACCAAACCAATCGACAAGGGGACAGGCCTCGGACTGTCAATGATCTACGGCTTTGCACGCCAGTCCGACGGGCAAGTGCGGATTCACAGCCATATGGGCTTGGGAACGACGGTGCGTCTTTACCTGCCCCGGCACGCTGCCGGGGAGGCGGGTGACAGCGTGCATGAAGTGGCTGAGGCCCCACTCCGGGCCGAGGCCGGCCAGGTGGTTTTGGTGATTGATGACGACCCTGCGGTATTGCTGTTGGTGTCCGAGGTTCTTGGAGAACTGGGCTACGGCACGATCGAGGCCGCGGATGGACCGTCCGGATTAAGGATAGTTGATTCGGACGCCAGAATTGATCTGCTTATCACCGACGTGGGCCTGCCTGGCGGGATGAACGGGCGGCAGGTTGCGAACGCCGCCCGCGAGCGCCGGCCAGGGATGAAGGTGCTTTTCATTACGGGCTACGGCGAGAACGCGGCCATCGGAACCGGCCGTCCCGAACGCGGCACTGACGTCATGACGAAGCCTTTCTCCATGTCCGCTCTTGCGGCAAAAGTGCAGGCCATTTTGGACGGCTGACGCCTGTTTTGGCCGTGGTTTTGCCCGGCAATGAGGATTGACGGCATGCGCTGCAGGGCGGTCACGGTTCGGACGGCGCCGTCCGGCTCACCACACCCAGCATTTGGCGGGGGCTCTCCGCGACACCGCCCGGTGGCCGCCGCTATCGCCCCGGTCGAGCCAGTTGCCACGTCTCGCGCGACAATCAACACGAATCTCATCCAGATTGTCGGTGTGCCGCAGAGGCGCGGAAAGGAGTTCAGCATGAACTGGAATCCGAGCCGTAAAGCTGTGCGAATGATGAGGGACGGCCCCTCGGGATCGGCTTTCAGGAGGGAGCAGGTCTCAAACCAGTCCGAGCTGCTGCGGTAAAGAGCCGTGGTGGTGAGCGTCGGATCAAATCAAAAGTTCGAGGCGCGACCTCGAGCAGGTGGGCATCCGAAAGACGAACGAAAGTGAACCCTTCGAAGACGCGTCGTTATGATGAATTGGTGTCGTCGAATGCACGGGCCGGACGTAATCGCCACCCGAGGCCGATTGTAACCGCCACCTGAGGCCGATCGTAACCGCCACCTGAGGCCGGGGGAAACCGCCACCTGAGGCCGACCAATTCGCCAGTCTGGTGGCGGAGGGGCTGCGGCTGACGTGGAAGTAATCGCGACTACTATCCGGCCTTTTTGGCGGGGTTGGTAGTGCCGAGACCGAGGGCGGAAATGCGGCGGATCAGGGAAGTTTTGCGGCTGCGTGCGGAGTTGGGCCCGAACGTGAGCGCGATATCGGCGGGCGCGAGGCTCGCGCGCTCGACGGTCCGGGCTTATCTGGACCGAGCGGCGGGGGCCGGGCTGGACGCCGCGGCCGCTGAAGGGTTGTCG
>Ga0302319_10019312_pt1 | contig 12385 bp, 9 predicted proteins | sample Bog_T0_2_FD_203319 | JGI IMG/M metagenome (GOLD analysis project Ga0302319, IMG submission 203319) | Peat permafrost microbial communities from Stordalen Mire near Abisko, Sweden - Bog_T0_2 | ecosystem: Environmental > Terrestrial > Soil > Wetlands > Peat | place: Sweden: Abisko, Stordalen Mire... | reverse complement strand
GCACGGGCTGGTAACGGAGGGGACCGACGAGTCGTCTGGGTAACCATGATGTCCTGGCTGCGCCGCACAGGCACGCTGTATATAGCAATCTGCGTACTGGATACCACGCCGCTACAGGGTCAGCAAGTCGTGGTCCCGATGGCCCGGCAGTTACCTGCGGCAGCGCTGTCCGATCCGAAGAGGCTGGCCAGCGTTGAGGGCGTCGTCCTCGGCGTCAATCGGCTGCCGCTGGCCGGAACCAGCGTGTCGCTCCTGGGCATGGCCACCGTGTCGGCGAGCGGCGTTCTGGGTGGTCAGAGCTATTCGGCCGAATCCGACGCACTGGGCAGGTTTTCCTTTGAGGGCGTCGAGCCTGGCCGCTATGGCGTGATGGCAACCCACGCCGATTACTCGCCGTACGACGATTTGACCAGGCTTCTGAACGCCGCGATCAGTTCCGGTTCCGGCGCCGCACCGGCGTCTCTGAATATCGCAGCCGGGCAACACGTCGCGAGTCTTGAGATCGATATGGCGCCGATGACCATCCTGTCGGGCAAGGTGACCGACGAAAACGGCGACCCGATGGCGGGCGTGACGGTTCGTCCGATGATCTCCGAAACGAGTGTGGATGGCGGCTTGCGCCTGTCGAATGGAGGTGTCGGCGTGAAGACCGATGCCGATGGCAGGTACCGGGTTACGGTCTACTCCCGGCGCTGGTATTTGAGCTTCCTGCCCGTTTCGGCGCTTCCCGCTTCTCAAGGCACAGCGGACGATCCGCACCTGGGTTATGTCACCGCTTACTTCCCCGGCGTGCGCGAGATGTCGCTGGCGACGGGTATCGACGCGGCGGGAATTGACATCCCGGAGTTGAATGTGCGCCTGCAAAAGACTCCGGTGTTTCATGTGCGGGGTAAGGTCGCGGGAGCGGTGAACCCGGATTCCCGGATTCTTCCCTGGCAGGAGACGGGAAGCGCGCGTCCCAGCGTCGTCGATGAGGGCCGGCCCGTCGAACCCGACGGGACCTTCGATATTGCCGGACTCTCGCCAGGGGCATGGACGCTGATCGTGTGCCAATACGGCAAGCAGGGCAGCACGGGCCGCCGGATTGTTCACATCGGCGACTCCGATCCGGAAGGTGTTGTGGTCCCGGTTCGCGCGCCCGCCGAACTGAGAGGCAGCCTGAGGACGGTCCCGGACCAGTCGGGAGCCAATGGAACGCCGCGCGCGCAAGTGCAAAACGCCTCCCGTGCCCCATACGTCGATTTGACTGCCCTGGAACCGCTGCTCACTAACGAATTCGTCGAGCTGACGGGCGACGGCGCATTCGCCCTGAAGAATGTGTCGGCCGGCAGGTATCGCGTGGATCTGACGCCTCCCGCGGGCGGCTTCGTCAAGTCGGTGACGCTGGATGGCACGGAATCGATCGACACGGGAATCGATCTGAGCGGCGGCGCCGGCACGTCCGGCGAATTGCAAATCGTGGTGAGTATGACGGCGGGTGAGATCCGGGGTACCGTGACGAATCCCGATGGGGCGCCGCCATCAGCCGCGATTGTGACTGTTGTGCCGGATGGTTCGCCAATCGGCATCTATCGTCCCGAACTGCATCCGTCTGTCCGGACCGACCTGGCGGGACACTTCACTCTGCAGAGCGTGCCGCCGGGAACCTATCGCCTGTACGCGTGGGAACGGCTGAATCCTGCGTCCGACGCCGTCCAGCCGCCGGGCCAACAATACGCAATGGTCGATCCGGAGTTGCCGCGGTTGTTTTACAATCTGAGCGCAGTTGTTACGGTGGGGGAAAACGAATCGAAGCAGATAACGCTGAGGTTGATCTCCGCCGAAAAGATGGACGCCGAGAGCCGCCGGTTCCGCCGATGAGAGGCAATGCGCCTCAGCCCGACGCGTCTGCAGGCGGCGCGGGCGGGCGATTCAGGAGGGCCTGCGTTCCAGACTGGAAACGCGGTCCTCGAGCGCCAGCATTCGTTCGTTGAACGCGGAGAAGTTCTCCAGGGCTTGCCGGGTGCGGATGTCGGAGGTCTTTCCCCACTTCCAGAATTCGCCGATAATCTTCGTCTCGAGGTCGTGGTCCGCTTTTCCGATGAAGTCCTTCAGCCGTTCCTCTACCGCGTCGATTCTCCCGTCGACGCGGTTCATGATCCTGGTTTCGACCGCGTCGATTCGGGCGTCGACACGGTCGATTCGGCCGTCGACGTGTTCCATGATCCGCGTCTCGGCTGCGTCGATTCGGGCGTCGACGCGGTCGATTCGGCCGTCGACGTGTTCCATGATCCGCGTCTCGGCAGCGTCGATTCGGGCGTCGACGCCACTCATGATGCGCGTCTCGGCAGCGTCGATTCGGGCGTCGACGCCACTCATGATGCGCGTCTCGACCGCGCCGATTCGGGCGTCGACGTGATCCATGATGCGCGTCTCGACCGCGCCGATTCGGGTGTCGACGGCACTCATGATCCGCGTCTCAACCGCGTCAACGCGATCCATGATCCGCGTCTCCATGGCTTCCAGATGTTGCTTCAGTTCGGTGTCCATGCGTTACTCATTATAGCGAAACCGGCACCCTCACCGAGCTTCCCGAGCCGGGCGCTCAGACCTGCAACCGCGAAATCTCCACCCTCGACCGCACGCCCTCTACGACCACAATCCCGCTCGACGTGACGGTATATCCGCGCTGCCGGTCGCGCTCCAGATCGTAGCCGATCGTTTCACCGGGCGCGATGCGCACGTTCTTATCCAGAATGGCCCGCCGGACTTTCGCGTGCCGCCCGATGTCCACGTTATCCATGATCACGCTGTCTTCCACGAGCGCGCCGGTGTGGACCCGCACGCCCCGGCTCAGCACCGAACCCTTCACACGGCCGCCGGAAAGAATGCACCCGCCGGCGACGACGGAATCCAGAGCCTCGCCGCGCCGGCCGTCGTCGTCGAAGGCGAACTTGGCGGGCGGATCGGGATAGCTGCCGGAACGCAGCGGCCACTGGCGGTTGTACAGATTGAGCGACGGCTTGACGGCGCGCAGGTCCATGTTGGCCTCCCAATACGCGTCGATTGTGCCGACGTCGCGCCAGTAGATGGGCTGGTTGCCGGGTTCTCCGGGAATCCGGTTGGTCTGGAAGTCGTAAGCGTAGATGGCCTCGCGCCGCGCTGTCATCCCGGGGAGAATATCCCTGCCGAAATCGTGCGAACTCGCCGGATCGGCGGCGTCGGCGTGCAGAGCTTCCACCAGGGCACGGGTCTGGAACACGTAGTTCCCCATGGATGCGAAGACGTGCTCCGGGCGCGACGGAATCGACGGCGCGTGCGGATTCTTTTCGTGGAACGAGCGGATGCGGTTATTGTCGTCGGCCTCGATCACGCCAAACTCGCTGGCATACTGCTTTTCCACCGGTATGGCGGCGACGGTGCAGATCGCCTCCGAACGCAGGTGGAAATCGATCATGTGCGCGATATTCATGCGGTAGATATGGTCGGCGCCGAAAATGGCGACCACGTCGGGGTCCGCCTGCTCGATCAGATTGATGTTCTGGTGGATGGCGTCGGAGGTTCCCTGATACCAGGATTCGTCGCTCGACCGCATCTGAGCCGGCACCGGGATGATGAACTGGTTCTTTTGCAGGCCGCCGATCTGCCAGCCCTCGCTGAGGTGCTGCAACAGGCTCTGGCTGCGGAACTGGGTCAGAACGTAAATGGAGAAAATGCCCGAGTTGATGAAATTACTGAGGACAAAATCGATGATGCGGTATTTGCCTCCGAACGGCACGGCCGGTTTGGCGCGTTCTTTGGTGAGTGGATAAAGCCTGGTTCCCTTGCCGCCGGCAAGTACAATTCCGAGCACGCTCAATTGCATGGTGAGGCCATTTTGTCAGCAAGCGTGCGAATTGGCAAGTGCCGGCGCCGTGAAAGTTTTTCCGACAGGGAGACGGGGAGGCACTGGCGAAATCGGCTACGATAATAGCGGTGACCGAAAACAGGGACGACACAGTCGGCGAGGTAGTCAGGCGGTTGGTTGAACACTACAGGCCCGAACGCATCTATCTCTTTGGCTCATCGGCGCGGGGAGATGCCCGCCCTGACAGCGACCTCGACTTTCTCGTCGTTCTGCCGGACGACACACCGCGGGAAAAGCTTTTCGACGGAAGCGTGTACGAGTGCCTTTGGAACATCCCGTTTGCGGTCGATATTGTGCCGTTGCGCAGGCGAACCTTTGAAGAGCGTTCCGGCTGGCTGATGTCGCTGCCTGCAATTGCACTTCGGGAAGGAACGCTCGAATATGAGGCCCCCGTCCCTGTTTCCGTCACAGGAAGCGAGTGAGTGGCTTCGGCTGGCTGCGCGCGATATTCGGCTCGCGGAGCTTGCACTCGGGGATACACCACCCCTTGCGGGAGAGGCGCTTTATCATGCCCAACAGGCCGCGGAAAAGGCGCTTAAGGGCTTTCTGGTCTGCAGCGGAGCAGCCTATCCACTGACTCACGACGTTCGAAAGCTTCTCGAAGTCTGCGAGGCGATCGACAAGGATCTGGCCGCTCATTTGGTGCCGGCCGCAGGATTGACGCGGTTCGCCATACGTTTTCGGTACCCGGGAGAGGATCAGCCGACGCGGGAGGAGGCGCTTCCCTGGCTCGCGCTGGCGAGGTTGGTATTGAAAGGAGGTCAGCCGCCGTCTTCCCGCAGATCCGCCAGTTGACTCGCCGTCGGAGAAATAGAGGGTCCCCGGCTTAACGCCAGTCCTGCGCGAGCCGCACAAACGTTCCCAGCGGTATCGCGGTCGGGCCTTTGGCCATATACGGCTTCGCGTCATCCAGCCAGGCGGTGCCGGCTATATCCACGTGTATCCACGGCGTTTCCCCCACGAATTCCTTCAGAAACACGGCTGCCGAACTTGCGCCGCCCGCGCGTCCGCCCACGTTGCCGATATCCGCGTATACCGTCTTGAGCAACTCCCGGTACTCGTCGTCGGCCGGCATGTGCCACATCTTTTCGCCCGAAGCCTTTGCCGCCGACATCCAGCGGGCCAGCAGTTCGTCGTTATTGGTGAAGACGCCGGACCGGCTGTTTCCGAGCGCCACCACGATGGCGCCGGTCAGCGTCGCCGCGTCGACCAGGTGCGTACAGCCCAGCTGCTTCGCGTAAGTGATGGCGTCGGCCAGGATGAGACGGCCTTCGGCATCGGTGTTGAGGATCTCGATCGTCTTTCCGGATAACGAAGTGACGATGTCGCCCGGCCTCTGCGCCTTGCTGCCCGGCATGTTCTCGACTGCGGGGACGATTCCCGTCACCGCTACCGCAGGCTTCAGCTGCGCGATCGCCTGCATGGCGCCGATCACGGCGGCCGCGCCACACATGTCGTACTTCATCTTCTCCATGCCTTCGGAGGGCTTGATGGAGATGCCGCCCGTATCGAACGTCACGCCCTTGCCGATCAGGGCCAGCTTCGCCGGCGTCGTCCCGCCTTCGCCCGCCGACTGGTCCGGTGTGTATTCCATCACGATCATCGCGCCCGGCTCGGCGCTTCCCTGCGCCACACCCAATAGAGCGCCCATACCGAGCTGTCTCATGCGGTCTTGATCCAGCACCTCGCACGTGAGGCCGTTGGCGCGCGCCATCGCCTGCGCGTGCGCGGCCAGGGCCAGCGGGGTGAGCTTATTCGGCGGCTCAACCGAAATGTCGCGCGCCAGATTCGCGGCTTCCCCGATAATCCGCCCCGCCTGCAGGGCCGCTTCGAGCGACGCTGTCGCCTCGGGAACGGAAATGGTCAGTTCTTCAATCGAGCGCACGCCGTCCTTATCGGCGTTGGTCTTCAGCTGGTCCGGCTCCCAGCACGCTTCGATCACCGCCTGGACGGTGGCGGAAACATGGGCGGGGGAGTCGAATCCGGCTTCGAGCGCGACAGCGGCGCACTTCACCCCTTTACCTTTCAGAAACCGCGCGGCGGCGGCCGAAAGTTTCCAAAGCGAGGACACCTCGAACTTTTCGCGTTTGCCGGCTCCGGCCAGCAGCACGCGGCGGGCTTTATATCCAGCCGCATTGTGAAGGAGTGTCAGTTCGAGAGATTTCCCGGTAATTTCTCCGGACTCCCGGAATGCCGCCAGTTCTCCGGACAGTTCCACGCGTGGCGAGCCTTCAAACTCCGGAAGCACCAGCGCGTCGCATTCGAGGCCGGTCATATCGGGGCCCACGAGTTTCAGCTTCATGTTCTGCAAAACCTTTCCCTGCTCACGGTCTTCTTCCCACGGGACAGCCGCCGGTGAGTCATGGAACTACTATACGTTCTATGCGTGTTAAGCGCCAAGCTTACTGTTCCGGATTGCAGTACGCGCTTCTTCTTCGTCGCTGCGTGCACGCTCCGCTTCGCGCTTGTCGTGGAACTTCTTCCCTTTGGCAAGGGCTAGTTCGCATTTTATCCTGCCGTTCTTCATGTACAGTCTGGTTGGTACCAGCGACAGCCCCTTTTCGCGGGTCGCACTCTGGAGCTTTTCGATCTCCCGGCGGTGCAGCAGGAGCTTGCGGGGGCGCGTGGGAGCGTGATTGAAGCGGTTGCCATGGCTGTATTCGCTGATGTGCGCATTCAGCAGCCACGCCTCGCCCTTTTCCACGGACGCGTAGGCGTCGCGCAGCTGGACCTTGCCCGCTTTCGCGGCCTTGACCTCGGTTCCGGTCAGGGCGATGCCCGCTTCGTAGCGGTCGAAGAGGAAAAAATTGTGCCCGGCCTGGCGATTGTCGCTCAGGACCTTCGAAGCGTCGTATTTGGTTGCCAAATCTTTCTTCTCAACGCCTGCGGACAGTTACGCGTCAATCATGTCGTTAGGCCATGAACCACGACTCTGAAACCGGACGCGCAACGGAATCACTTAGATGATAGCCCGACCTGTTACGAAAGCGCGACTGCAAGCCCGCGAATGTTCGACTAAAATGATATATTTCAAGCAGTTAGCTGCGGTTTTTCTCGCCGCCGTCATGATTTTGCCGCCCGCTCCCCTCGCCGCCGGCACAAGAAAGGGCGACAAACTCCGCAATCAGGCGCGAACCGAAGAGGTCAAGGGCAACCTCGAGCACGCGCTCGAATTGACTTCGCAGGCCGTCGACCAGGACCCCAGCGATCCGGCCTATCTTCTTCAGTTCCACCGCATTCGGTTTGAGCTGGGCGTCGTGCATATCGCCAAGGCCAGGAAGCTGCGCGATGCCGGCAAGCTGTCCGAGGCGCTGGCCGAGTACCAGAAAGCCGCCGCGGTGGATCCGGCCTCCGACATCGCCCTTCAGGAAATCCGGCGCACCGAAGAGATGATCGACCGGGAAAAGAAGCTCGCCGATCAGCCCGGCGGCCGGGCGAGCGCCGGCGGCGCGACGGGCACAGACACGTCGAGCCTGACTCCGGCGGCCTACGCGAAAAAAGAAGCTCAGGACCGCACCGATGCGCTGCGGCCCGTGGCGGTATTGCGGCCGCTCAATCCCGATCTGATCGACCTCAAGATGACGAACCGGCCCCGCACTTTGTTCGAAACCGTGGGCGCGGACGCGGGTATCAATGTGGTGTTCGATCCCGACTACAACTCGCAGCAGACCATCACCCAGCCCGTGCAGATCGATCTCAAGCGGACGACGATTGAAGCCGCGCTCGATCAGATCTCTCTGCAGACCAAGTCGTTCTGGAAGACGCTCGATTCGAATACGATCTTTGTCGCCGTCGATAGCCGCAACAACCGGACCACGTTCACCGAACAGGTGGTGAAGGTGTTCTATCTGTCCAATCCGACCGGACCCCAGGAGATTCAGGAAATCCTCACCGTTCTGCGAACGGTCGTCGACGTGCAGAAAGTGTTCAACTATTCGGCGCAGAACGCGCTCGTGGTGCGCTGCGACGCCGACGTGATGGCGCTCGTGGAGAAGCTGATTTCCGATCTGGATAAGCCGCGCAACGAAGTGCTGATCGACGTCATGGTTATGCAGGTCAGCAGCACCTACAGCCGCCAGTTCGGGATGGGTCTGGGTACGGGAATTAACACTTCGGCGTCGTTCCAGCCGAGACCGGGGATTACGACTCCGGGTGTGCAGTCCACCACCTCGTCGACCTCCACGACGTCCACCACCACGACCACACCGACAACCACGCCCGCCACAACCACGTCGTCAACCGGTACGTCCGGCACCAGTTCGTCGATTCCCTTTTCGGAGCTCGGCCATATTTCATCCGCCGATTACTCCATCACGAATCTCCCGGGCGCGACATTCGAGGCCATGCTCAGCGATTCCACAACGCGCGTTCTCCAGTCGCCGCAGATTCGCGCTTCCGACAACATCAAGGCGTCGATTGCCATCGGCGAAAAGATTCCGATCGCGACGGGATCGTTTTCTTCCGGCGTGGGTGCGGTGGGTGCGCTTCCCGCGGCCAATACCCAGTTCTCGTTTCAGGACGTGGGTGTGAAGCTGGAAATCCTGCCACGGGTGCATGACAATAACGAAGTTTCGATGCACATCGATCTGGATGTCTCCCAGGTGCTGGACAGAATCAACGTCGGCGGCGTCTCCGAACCGGAAATTGCCGACAACAAGGTCACTGCCGATATCCGCCTGCGCGAGGGCGAAGTGAATCTGATCGGCGGAATCATTCAGGAGACGAGTTCGAAGTCCCTGACCGGAGTTCCCGGACTCGCCCACATACCGCTGATTGGCCACTTCTTCAACAATGAGGATACGGAGAGGAGCAAGACGGAACTGGTGATCGCGCTCGTGCCCCACATCGTTCGCGGACCGGATATATCCGCGTCGAATCTCAAGGGAGTTGCCTCGGGAACTTCCGGCCAGGTGAAGGTCAGCTACGATGCAGCTCCGATGTCCGCGGGCGGCAGACCGGCAACGATGTCGCCCGCCACCTCGCTTGCGCCCTCCGGAACTTTGCCTGCCGCTCCGCCCGCGACGGCTCCGCTGATGGCAGCGCCACCGGCCACTGCGCCGCTGATGACGGCGCCGCCTGCGGCCCGAGCGCTGCCCGCGACCGGTCCGCTCGCCATTGCACCGCCTGCAACTGCACCTCCGATGACAGCGCCGCCCTCCGCCGCTCCGCCCGCCGGACGAGTGCCGCTGGGAACGGGCGTGAGCGCGCCGGTTCCCACCACCCCGAAAGCGCCGGCCGCACCCGGGGCGACGGCGCGTATCTCGATTCAGCCATCTACCGTGGCCTCCACGCTCAACTCCGCCATCACCATAACGATCGCGGCGGAGAATGTGGTCGATATGGCGGATGTGACCGCGCAACTGCAATACGATCCCAAAATTCTTCGCGTCACCAACATCGTTGCGGGAGAATTGCCGGGGCGGAATCTGGCGCCCCTTGAGGTCTCGAAGACTGTATTGGACGATGTCGGTCGCGCCGATATGCACATGAGCCGCGGTTCGAATGGCGGCACGATTTCCGGATCGGGATCGCTGTTTTCGGTGGTGTTTCAGGCCATCGGACGGGGAAACACGTCGGTGAAGCTGAATTCGGTGGGAATGGGAAATGCGGACGGTCCGGTCGCGACAAGTACCCCCGTACCCGCGGCCATCACGGTCCAGTAGGACGGGCAAAAAGGGATGCAGCCAGAGTTCGGCAATCGTATGACGCTGCGCGTGGCACGGGACGGGCCGCCCGTGGCACGGGACAGAAGCGCGGTGCGGAATCCCCGCAGCGGCATGTCGCTGGTGGAGCTGATCGTGGCCTTCACGATTCTCCTGACCCTGACATCGCTGGCCGTTCCGCTGGCGCGGTCGCGCGTGCGCCGGATCAAGGAACGCGATCTGAGCATGGCGCTCAGGGAACTCCGGACCGCCATCGATAAGTATAAGGACGCGGCCGACGCCAACAAGCTGGGACCGCAGGAGGGTGTCGATACTTATAACTACCCGAAGACGCTGCAATCCCTCGTCGACGGTGTCAAGGGCTCTGGCGCGGCGGCCGACGTCAAGGTGAAATTCTTGCGGCGCATTCCGCTGGACCCGATGACGAACACGCGCGAATGGGGCGTGCGCAGCATGCAGGACGATCCGAAGAGCACGGGTTGGGGAGGGCAGAACGTCTTCGACGTGTACACCAAGAGTCAGGACAAAGCTCCGGACGGGACACCTTATGCCGAATGGTAATGATCGTGGGGCAGGATGGCTTCCTGCCCGCCGGCAGGTGAACAATCTGCCCCACAAGAGCCGGAACGGGTTCACGCTGATCGAACTGATGATCGTGATGGCGGTCATCGTGATTCTCATTTCGGTGGCGATTCCTTTCTACACGAAATCGATCCAGCGCGCGAAAGAGAGCGTTCTTCACAATAATCTTTCCGCCATGCGCAGCGCCATAGACGAATATTCTTACGATAAGCAGAAGGCCCCGCAGAGTCTCCAGGACCTCGTCACCGACGGCTATCTGCGGAACATTCCGCGGGACCCGATGACCGGAAGCAGCGATACCTGGAGGATCATCATGGAGGATGCCGGGCAATCCGTCAATTCGACCGAACCGGGTATTTTCGACATCCGGAGCGGGGCACCGGGACAAAGTCTGGAAGGGACGCCGTATTCGGAGTGGTGATATAACATGCTAGAATCGGGGCAATGCCGGTTCGAAAATATATATTCGCCCTGTCGGCGCTGACTTTGATCTGTTTAAGCCCGGCATTTGCACAGCAACCCTCCTGTAATGCCTTCTCCACGCCCTACACCGTTTCCACGGAAGGCCTCGCCGAACTGGTGGCCCCGGTTACTTTCAGCTGCGTGGGAGGGACGTCGGGCACCGTTGTTTCATCCGATATCTTCATTTCGCTGAACACCAATATCACCAACCGCATCGGCCCCGGCGGCCAGCCCGCCAACCTCAATCTGACAATCGATACGGGAAACGGACTGGGCCCCGTGCTCGATTCGGCGGCCGTGCTGGAGATTTCCGGTCCCGCGACCGTCAGTTTTAACCTGGTTCAGTATGTCGTTCCTACTCCCAACACAACGGCCGTCACCATTCAGATTTCAGGAATCCGGGCAGCAGTGGCGAATATCACGGGCGGCACTGCTACGGGTGTTGTTACGGCCCAGTTTCTGGCTACCGGCTACACTGTTTCCAACCCGGCGGTGAATCTGATCCTCGGCACTACGCCGGGTGCTTCCATGGTGGCGTCGGTTTTAAACAGCGGCTTTCCGTGCTCAGGTTCGGTTTTGCCCACTGGATCGTTCGGTTTCCAGGACCTGCTCAACGCCGGCACCGCCTTCTCTACCGTGCGTGTCACGGAAGCGGCCGTGACCGCGTTCCTGCCCAGAGGAACCGGCGCAGACACTGGCAACCGGATAGTTGTGAAGCTCTCCGGTTATCCATCCGGCGTGAGCGTATACGTGCCGTACTCCATTGCCGGAGCCAACGGTACCACGCCCACTTCCGGCGGAGCCTTCGAGACGGCTGCTAACGGAGGCGCCTACGCGCCGTCATCGAGCCAACTGCTCCTGAATCTGGTAACGGGCGCCGACTCGAATGGCGCGGGGGGCTCGGTTGCGGTCGCTCCCAACAGCATCCAGACCCTTTCGGCGGTAGCGCCGATAACGCTGTCCGGCGGGGTGGGATATGTAGTCTATGAGGTCGTGGACTCGAATCCCCTGGCCACCGATTCCGCGCAAATACCGATTTTCGTCGGCAGTCCCGCAAATGCCTGCGGGAGTTCGGGCCTGGCGTCGATCACGGTGGTCTACGGTCCTGTTTCGACGGTGACGACTGCGACGGTATCCGATCCGATCCCGCGGTTCGTGTCCGAAACCCCTGGTCCCGATTGCCAGTTGTTCGGCGATTGCGGCGATCTCAGCTTTCCCCGCCTCGGAGTCGACACGACCTCGATTACTCTCACCGGTAACTCTCAGGGCAACGTTCAGACGGCCGTCATCAATGTCAGCAACACCGGCCAGGGACAATTGTCGTTCAGCGTCACGATAGCCTATATGTCCGGGACTGGCTGGCTTGCGGTAAGCCCGACTTCGGGAATCAACGCCGCCGCTCTCTCCGTGACGGCCGACCCGACCACCCTCAGCCAGGGCGTATATCAGGCGACAATTACGATCGGCGCCGGAACGGCGGGGGCGGTCACCGTGCCGGTGACCTTTAACGTCGGCCCGGTGGGCGTGACGATCAAGGGGATTGTCAATGCCGCTTCTTTCCAGGCGGGAGCCCCGATCTCTCCCAATTCGTATGCCGCGATATTCGGCATTAACATGGCGGGAACCAACGTTTCGGTGACCGTCGGCGGGACCACTTGCACCACATGCATTACTTACGCGGGCGCTACCCAGGTGAATTTTCTGGTTCCGCAACAGGCTGCGGCGAATCTGATTGCCGGGTACCTGCCCGTCACGCTGACGGTAGACGGCAAGGTGAGTAATAGCTACTCGG